>ULQX01052710.1_pt1 | contig 120823 bp, 102 predicted proteins | sample 1954941 | NCBI WGS metagenome assembly ULQX01 (sample SAMEA4835667, study PRJEB28245) | human gut metagenome | biome: gut microbiome; material: fecal sample | place: Denmark | collected 2008
GCATACGAGATAGCAAAGCGCAGACAGGACGATCCAAGGTGCAGAAACATAGTTGAAATTGCAGAATCACACAAAGCCAGCCTCTTTTTCGGCAAGCCGCGGAAAAGAGAGCGTCTTCGTCGGTTTTTTCGCCCTCGCAACAAAAAGCGATAACATTTGACCTGAAGATATTTTTCGTTTGACAATTTCCGATTGCAAGGTTATAATGAGAACAATAATTGAAGAGGAGCAATAAGCGTGGGAGACGTTCAGATTTTCAAAATTAAATTTTTGATAAGCCTATCCGTTTTAATTTGGCTCATACCTATGGCTGTTTATATTTGCAACGCGGTTGTGAAGTATAAGAAAAACAGGAGAGCCTCGTCTTCAATGGGCAAATGGCTCATGTTTTGCTCTGTGTGCTTTGTTTTGTCCGTGTGGTGTCTGCGCTTTGCGACTTCGTATTACAGCGAGATTATTGTCGAAAGCTCCGGACTTTCGGGGCCGGATATGTTTTTTGACAGCCTGCTTCGCGCACTCCAGACCATGACTATGAACGAGAGCTGCTCGGAGTTTGTGGTCTTGGGCAAAGAAATGGTTTCGTATATTTATGCCGGAAGAGACGGGAGCAGAATCGCATTTGTCTATGGAATATATGCGTCATCCCTCGACTTGCTTGCCCCGATTTCCGGCGGATTAGCTTTGTTTTCCGCATTGGCAGCCTTCTTCCCCAAGATAAGACTGCGTATTTCCGCATTCAAAAAGCAATACTATTTCAGTGAGCTGAACGAGCGCTCGCTGGCGTTGGCCAAGAGCATAGTCAATACGGAAGGCAGCTTTTTCCACAGACCCGTTCTGGTATTTACCGATACATATACGGATGAGGATGACGAGAAAAGCTCGGAACTTTATGCGGCAGCAAAAAAGCTGGGCGCCATTTGTATTAACGACGACCTGGTATATTTGGACATTCGAAGTTATAAGGGAAAAGAAATCTTTTTGATGGACGATGTCGAAGGCGATAACATAAAGACGCTCTCCGAGCTTAGCTATCCCGTCAATGCCGCAATGCTGAGAAATGCGCTGATCTATATATTTTATCAGGATGATTCGTACGCGCTGATTGAAAAGAAAATTTGCGACAGCTTCTCGGAAAATGCCGATGCGCCTATTATAACAAGAGTAAAAGAATACGAAAACTTAATACTCGATTTGCTGGAGAAAAAGCCGCTTGTGGGGCCGCTTGTTAAAAACTATAAGGACGGTAAAACCGCAGAGTATACGGACAAAAACGAGTATAACCTAACGATAATAGGCAGCGGAATAATCGGAATGCAGATGCTGCTTTCCTCTTCGTGGTGCGGTCAGTTCTACGGATATAAGCTGAATATAAATGTAGTATCCGAAACGGAGAAAGGAAAATTTATAGACAGTCTTAACGGTATCTGCCCCGAGTTTATCGCAAGCACACAAAAAGATAATCCGATACTTAAAATATACAAGGACGAAACCCCCGAGGAAAAAGCGGAACGCGAGCCGTATTTCAGATTGAGATACGGCGAATATGACTTTAATAATATCTCAACGGCAAATATAGAATGCGAAAGCATATCCGACCAAGAAGAAAAGCCGTTTAATATTCTGGAATCCGATTATTTTGTTATAGCGTTAGGCAGCGACGAGCTTAATATGGCTTCGGCCGAGAAGCTTGAAAGGAGACTTTCCGTTGTTCAGATAAATCCGGACAAGCCGGAAATATCGTCTAAAAACAGAGTTATTGCATTTGCCGTCTATAACCAAAGCTTTTGCAATATTTTAAAAAATAATAATAGCGAGTTTAATATAGACGTCTTCCCGTTTGCCAGCATTGAAGAGACGTATAGCTATCAAAATATTACGATGGCCAATAACGACTCTAAAGCAAAGATCGTTGACGGCACTTATCAAAAAAACAGATCCTCAAGAGAAGAAGTTAAAGCGTTTAAAGACGAAAAACGAGAGGAACAGAAAAATCGAAATAAAAAAATATATGAGATTTACTCAAGCAAAGCAAGGTCGATTCATTTTTATTACAGGATATTTTCTGCTTATTTATACGGAAGGGTGAACCATCCGGATACCGAATGGAAAGTCTTGAACGGTTTTGACGATGAGGCAGTTGACGCATATGAGAAAGCGGTGATTTTGGGCTCTCCCGAAAACGATCTTATACAATATTTAACTTGGTTGGAGCACCGCCGTTGGGATGCCTATATGCGTTCTATCGGCTTCTCCGGTCGCGAAATGGAGTCAAAAGACGTTAACCTCAAGATTCACGGCTGCCTGTGCGAATGCTCTAAGGAACCCGTAGATGCCAACAGTGAAATAAGAATCAACAACTTGAAGAAAATGCTGCTGAAGACCGCTATGTCCAAAGATGAGATAACCGTGGCGAAGTTCGAGGCCTCCATAAATTCATGGGTAAGGCTTTCGGAAGACGAGCAAGTCCGGGCAGATAAGCTTAAAGAAGAATTGAACAAAAGTTTTGATGAGATATGCAGGCTGAAAACGGAGGGAAAAGACGTAGAATCGATAATTATCCGATGCGTTGATTCGAGCAGGAAACAAGAAGGCGGTTCGTACCCGAAACCACGCAAGTCGGATATGCTGGACTTGGCGTCGGAGCGCGCGGGAGAAGACAAAAAGATTTACGATGACCCGAGAGACGGTGACAAAGAACGAATTCGGGCGTATAGAAACCAAAGAGCTTGATGTAAGAAGTGAAGCGAGCTTTATTATCATAATAAAACGAGGGTGAGAGCATGGACGGAAATTTGACAAACAGTAAATTGTTGCAGCATATTCTTGAAAGTGCGGAGACTATAAAAAAAGAAAAAGGGAAGAAAATTTTAACGGTCAATCATGTTTTCGCTGCAGTGTTGCAGTATTGCGGCGACATTTCCAATGCAGCCGGTGCATTTTTGGAGTATGACAGCGACGAAGTTGACGGCCTTTATCGGCTTGTCGGTGATATACTGCTTAACGGAGACGCCTCATCTTGTGTGGAGCAATTGTGTGCGAAGGAGACAACATACGTCGATGATCTTCAGTTCAGGCAGATCGTTGCGCAGTCCGAAAGGCGCGCCAAAGACCGCAACAAAAACACGGTATCCGCAGATATATTTCTCAGCTGTATAATGGATGCTCCGACAGAGGAGATAAAAGATATCATAAAAAAGGCCGGCGAATGGGCGCTTTCTTTCGATGTGATTTCAGCTGAAAGCACCGAAGACGATAAGATATCCAAGGACGATGCCGACGAACCGGCTCAAAATATTATTTCTAATCCAAAGGAACAGATTGCTCAACTGACGAAAAAAGTGAAAAATATGCAAAAGCAGCTGAGCGAAACCGTGTTCGGCCAGGATAATGCCATAAGTATCATTGTGTCCGGATATTTTCAATCCGAGTTAAGAAATATTACTGATAAGAGCAACAAGAGACCAAGAGGAACATATCTTTTTGCGGGTCCTCCCGGTGTTGGCAAAACCTTTTTGGCAGAACAGACGGCTGAATTGCTAGGCCTTCCTTTTATGCGATTTGATATGAGTGAATTCTCTGAAAGAGACGCACTTATGGAGTTAATTGGTACAAACAAATCATTTAAGGGGGACAAGGAAGGCTCTTTAACAGGGTTTGTTGAAAAAAATCCACAATGTGTACTTCTTTTTGATGAAATAGAGAAGGCTAACATAGCGATAATTCATTTGTTTTTGCAGGTGTTGGATGCAGGTAGACTGAGAGATGCAAATACAGCTAAAGAAGTTGACTTCTCAAAGACTATAATAATATTTACAACCAATGCGGGCCGAAAAATATATGAAAATTCATTAACTCCAAATTTGTCGCATATTTCGCGAAAGACGATTTTGAAGGCGCTGGAAACAGATGTGGATCCTAAAACCGGAATAGGGTCATTCCCTGTAGCGATTTGCTCTCGATTTGCCACGGGAAATGTTATCATGTTTAACCATATGGAGGCACACTCTTTAAGAAAAATTGTAGAGAATGAAATATCACGCAATATAAAATGTTTCGAGAAAGAAACCGGCATAAAATGCAATATCTCAGATGATGTTTATTCGTGTATATTGTTTTCTGAAGGTGGACATGCCGATGCTCGCACTGTGAAAAGCCGGGCAAATAGTTTTTTCAGTTCGGAATTATATGAGTTGTTTAGGTTGACTTCTAACGAGAATCATGACAAAGGAACGGATATCGAAAAAATTAAAACAATTAATATATCGTTGGAGCTTCCTAAAAATGAACAGGCTCTTCGTTTGTTCAGAGACGATTTAAAGGGCGTTATATTATCTTTTGGTGATGCTGATATATGCAGCAAGATAGACTTCGCTGCAGAACAAAAAGGGTATAAAAATGTAATAGCATCATCTATAGAAGAAGCGAAAGATATAATTAGCAAACAGGATGTTGAGTTTGTATGTTGTGATTTCTTAGGTGGAAAGAGTTCTGATCATGATGAGCTTAATGTTGAAGATATTGATTCTGATGGAAGAACTTTCTTCAAGTATGTGTGCGCGTCAACTGATGTGCCGCTTTATATTTTGTTTGATAGTGAACACCAATATAGCGAAGAAGAAAAATTTTCTCTGTTAAAAGAAGGCGCTAGGGGTTTCGTTGATGTATGCCAAACAGATTTTATAGAATCAAATCTTTCAAATATCTTAATGCAATTGCATCACCAACAAGGCATGATTGATCTGGCAAAATCAAGCAAGGTTATTACATATGAGACCTCTCAAACCATAACCTCAAACGGTGAAACGGCAGAGATAAAGCTGTTTGATATTGCTTTGGAGACAGCGGTAGACGCCGAGGATAGCAGTGACATTCTCAACGATATATCCAAGCCCGATGTAAAATTTGATGATGTGATAGGGGCTGAAAGCGCAAAAAGCGAGCTCAAGTATTTTGTTGAATATCTACGAAATCCAAAGGTCTTTTCTTCAAAAGGTCTCGGTGTCCCCAAAGGTGTGCTGTTTTACGGGCCTCCCGGAACCGGAAAAACTATGCTGGCCAAAGCTGTCGCAGGAGAGTCTGATGTAAGCTTTATATGCGCAGAAGGCAACCAGTTTCTGAAAAAATATGTCGGCGAAGGCGAAGAAGCGGTTCATCGCTTGTTTGCTACCGCCAGAAAATATGCTCCCACAATCATCTTTATTGATGAAATAGATGCTATCGCTCAGGAAAGAAGGGGAGGAGAGCGTTCGAGTGACAGCATTTTGACAGCCTTTTTAGCAGAAATGGATGGATTTAAAACCGATGCCAAGAAGCCCATTTTTGTTTTGGCGGCAACAAACTTTGAGGTTGAACCCGGGACAAGCAAAAGTCTCGACCCGGCGCTTCTCAGACGTTTCGATAGGCATATCTATATAGATTTGCCCGACAAAAAGTCGAGAATCGAATATATAAACATGAGAATAAAAAGCAAGCCGATCTTTGATATTTCCGACGAGGAAATAGAAAATATCGCGGTTCGTTCAACCGGTATGAGCATAGCGCAGCTTTCGTCTGTCTTTGAATATTCCATGCGAATTACTGTGAGAGCAAACAAAGACAAGGTCGATGACGGGATATTGGAAGAAGCCTTCGAGTCATATAACTACGGCGAAGAAAAAAAGTGGGATATTTCAGAATTGAAAAAGACTGCCTATCACGAAGCCGGTCATGCTTTTTTGTGTTGGGAGAGCGGTGAAATTCCGTCGTATTTGACGATTGTTGCGCGTGGAAATCACGGTGGATATATGCTTCATGGTGATAATGAAAATATTGGAAGCTATACAAAGTCAATGCTTTTAAATAGAATAAGAACTGCTCTTGGAGGAAGGGCTGCAGAGTTGGTTTTCTTTGGAGAAGATGAGGGATTGACAACTGGAGCAAGCGGTGATTTAAAAACGGCGACAGCAATTGCTAAAAATATGATTTGCAATTACGGTATGGACGAAAGTATAGGTCTTGCTGTTGTTCAAGAGAATGAAATTGCGAATAGCTTTATGTCTCAGAAAGTTAGAGAAGCGGTAAACGAGATCCTGTCAAGCGAACTTTCTAAAGCCATAAAAATACTCAGCAACAATCGTGTAGCAATGGACAAAATAGTTGATGCCTTATTGAAGGAAAATCATTTGAGCGCAAATATGATTAATGAAATATTTGCGAAAAATGCCGTAAAAATGGGGCAATGATATTTATGAAATTGTTGGTGATATCTTAAAGGGCATTATAATTATGCTATGTATTAAAAAGATAGCTTTTGTATAACAATGTAGGTCAGGGCAGAAAACGATAAGTTTTAGGAGCAGTTGATAAAGACTGTTTTGATTGTTGACGAAAGCGTAAAGTGCTGCGCTTTCGTCAATTTTTTCTAAAATAATTTTAAAAAATAGGTGTGTAAAAATGACATTAGTTGAATTTTTTGATGATGTGCCGATAGATAATATGGTAAGCTGTTTAGCCATTAAGCCCGAAAAGATTATCTTTGTCGGAGAGAATAAAATAATGAAGAAACGGGAACCGGCGTATCTACGGTTGATGGAAAAATATAGTATGCAAGTTGTTCTTGAATACAAAGCAATTAATAAAAACAGTATCGAACAGATAGTTGAGTCATTGACCGAGATAGTTGAAAGTGAAGAAGAATGCACATTTGATTTAACTGGCGGAGCAGATCTTGTTCTTGTCGCAATGGGAATTGTTTATGAAAGGTACCGTCAAGAAGGTAAAATTCAAATGCATCGTTTCAACATCAGAACAGGGACTATATATGATTGTGATAGCGACGGAATATTACCGCTTTTTGATCCACTTAAACTTGCCGTAAAAGATAATATAATGTTATATGGGGGAGATATAGTATCTTTCGATGGCAACAAGGGTACATATGATTGGAATTTTGATGGCGATTTCGAGCTTGATATAAGAGTGATGTGGGACATTTGCAAAAAAAATCCGGGATTGTGGAATGCCCAGATTGGGACATTTTCTTATATTTCTAAATTTTGCAGCACTGATATATTTCAATTAAAGATGTCGGCAAGTAAAAGCTATATTGAAAATATTATGAGTAGCAATGAAAAGAAATATGTTTGGATATCGGATTTGATAATGGCTTTTCAACGGTATGGTTTGATACAAAATGTTTCAGATAATGGTGACTTTATTACATTTGAATTTAAAAACGAGCAGGTTAAACTTTGCTTAACCAAAGAGGGAACCCTGTTGGAATTGATGGTTCTTATTTTGGCGAAATCGGTAAAAGATAGAGATGGGGCTCCTAAATATAATGACGCTGTTAATGGAGTATATATCGATTGGGATTCAAATATTCATGACGTTACAGATGAAGAAAAAAATACGGAAAATGAAATTGATATTGTTTTGATGAAGGGTTTGGTTCCAATATTTATTTCTTGTAAGAATGGATATGTGGATGAATCCGAACTATATAAGCTTAATACAGTAGCAGAAAAATTTGGCGGCCCGTACGCACAGAAGGTATTAGTTGCAACTTATTTTGGAAAAAAATCAACAGAGAGTCACAAATATTTTGTCCAAAGAGCGAAAGATATGAAAATTCAATTGATAGAAAATGTTCATGATATGTCCGATGACGAATTTGCAAAGAGCATCAAGAATATTTTGTGTTAGCGCAAAATATTCTTTATCTTTACTCAATCGAATTGCATATATTTATAAATTAAAGCTATTATTGTGAATATATATAAAATACATATTTTCTAATTGGGTAAAATAATTAGAACAATAAATGTCAATAATATTATATATTGACATTAACTATACAATTGTAATATAATTTTGTTAATTAGAATAGGATTCGATAATAAATAGATACTTTTTGCAAATAAACAAATGATTTTGGCGCTTATTTTTAAACTTTTTCAATTGGAAAAGATATTTTGTAAATCAGTATAAATCAGCTAAATTATTCAAATAAGAGTGAATTTTAATGGACTAGCATGTAAAATCAATTAATTTTGCTGCAATGCGGTGTTCGTGCTAATTATCGTACGAAAGTTGTACATCCAATATAAATGTGGGTTGACTTAAAGGTGAAAATTACAAGTCGATAGCAGGTATGCTATAAGTGCCATTATATATTTGAAACTTAATAGACGACATATATTATATGACTAAAAACACTTTAGTGAAGTAGAATGAGCAGATGCTTTGCTGATTAGCTGATTGAATTTTATTTATTATATTCATACAATATTTTTTAATGTATGAAGTGTATTCGAGCGGTCTTATGGTGTCGTACGTCATATATGCATAGGTGATTTTATATAGTCTAAGTAGTGATTTCCTGTGCGAAAGTATATGTTTAACATGTTTTTTGCGGATTGCTTTTGTACTAGATAGTATTATAGTAATGTGACTATAGACTATTGTATATTAAAACATTTAAATTTTTAGGAGGCTTTAAGATGGAAGATTTAAACATGACAATGGCAAAAGAAACATATGGTGTTTTGTGCAGAATGCTTGACAACCAAAAGTGGCACTATGATAAATTTGATGATGACCTTATGATAAAAGCGACTATTAAAGGCGATGATTTCCCGATCGATTTTTTTGTAAGAGTTAACCCGAGAAATGAGGTTGTATCGTTTCTTTCGGTGATGCCTTTTAAGGTAGAAGAATCCAAAAGAATTGATGTCGCATTGGCAATATGCGTCGCAAACTATGGATTAGTTGATGGTTCGTTTGACTATGATTTATCTGATGGATCTATTATATTTAGGCTTACATCCAGCTATAAAGAAAGCACATTGGGAGAGGCATTGTTTGAATATATGATTATGGTTTCAGCAGCAACCATAGACAATTATAATGATAAATTTTTTATGATTTCAAAAGGAATGATGACGGTACAGCAGTTCATTGAGTCGGAAAAAGGGGAATAATTTGTAATCATAAAATGTAAATATGTACTTTGTTCATATTTGCATACGTTATGCCGCTTTCATGAACAGGATATTGAAGGATTTCCAAGTTTATTAAAAAATAGAACGTGGAATAGTTTATATAACTATTTCGCGCTTAGGCTTTTTCTGCAGTTTAATGTTCTTTTTTGAGTACTTTGTTTGCTTTGCCGGGCTGCGAAAAATATTTAGATTTGAGGAATAATGCGGAAGTAGGGGTATTGGGACTTTAAGTATCGACGATGTGCTTGATGCATAATAATTTTTAAAGAAAAAGGAATAGGTGCTCATATGAAAAAGTGTTTTTGTGGATTGATTGCGTGTTTGCTGCTTTGCTCTCTTTTTTTTACCGATAAATGTGGCAAATGCGAGCTCAGAGCCGAGTAGAATGATAAATGTAGTATACGATGACTCCGGAAGCATGTATCGCTCAGATCATTTAGTAGATACTTGGTGCCAGGCAAAATACTCAATGGAAGTTTTTGCTGCAATGCTTGGAGAAAATGACATATTGAATGTTTACTACATGAGCGATTATCGGACCGGAACAGGGCATGCACCTAGGGTTGTTTTGCATGGAAAAGACGGTGCGGCTACAAATGTTAGTAAGTTACATGCAGAAAAAACAAGGGCAGGGAATACGCCATTTAATTCTGTTAAAAGAGCATATTCAGATCTTTCAAAAGCCACCGCTGATGAAAAATGGCTTGTGATCCTTACTGACGGTGCCTTTGAAGATGGAGCTCTAAGTAAAGATAAAATAGATTCATTCCTTGCAGCAAAAAAATCCGACATAAGCGTTATGTTCTTGGCAATGGGGCCGGATGCAGCCGGTATTACGGCACGCGAAAAGCAAAACATTTTTTATGTTGAAGCTAAAACAAACAATCAAATATTAAATCAAATTACAGGAATCTGCACTAGGATATTTAATTCAAATAAGCTGGATGTCAATACAAGTACAAAGAAGTTTTCTTTTGACGTTCCTATGGGCGAATTGACGGTGTTTGCCCAAGGTGCTAATGTCCAAATTAATGGTATCAAAAAAGCTGATGGAACTCTTGTTAAAAGTTCGAGAACTCCGGTTGAAGTAAAGTATAGTGAATGTGATGCAACTAATTACAGTAATGAACCGGCGCGAGATTTGGTTGGAAGCATAGCAACATTTGTAGGTGATTTTTCAGCAGGCGACTATACGGTGGATGTGTCTGGTGCTGAAACAATAGAAATCTATTATAAACCCAATGTTGAGGTCGCAGTATACCTTACGAATTCGCAGGGAAACGAAGTAACAGATATGGCCAACCTTGAGGCCGGTGAGTATACGATTTCTTTTGGGTTTGTAAAAAACGGAACAAAAGAAAAAGTTGCTCAATCAAAGTTATTGGGTGATGTTACATATGAAGCTTTTGTAACAAATAATGGGACGAAGCACGATAAAATATACTCGAACGGCGATAAAATTAAATTGGAAGAGGGTACATTATCTATCGATGCGTTAGCGCGATATCTGGATTATCATAGTGTCTCTACCCATCTGGATTATTCAATATTCAAAAACAGAAATGTTTCATTTTTAATTAAGAACAATCCGACCTACAAAATTACTTCCAATGGAATAGAAAATAGCGAATTTATTGAGCTCGAGGCAAAAATTGATGGAAGAGAAATAACTCCTGAAGAATGGGCGGTTATGACATTACCGACTATTTCGTTTGAGAATGAATCTCGAAAAATCAAAATTGATAAACTGGCAATTGAAAAAACAGATCAACCCGGCACTTATAGAATATACCCGGTATTGCCGGATGACCAACCATCAACAGGGACATATACGGGGTGTAACTACAAAGTAGATTACAAACAGAAGGTTGGAGCTGAAATATGGTCAGGGAATACAAGCGGTACAATGACATTTAATGACACACGGTCATGGTGGGAACGCAACTGGGATTTATTTGTTAAACTAACAATTTTGACAATTGTTTTATTTATACTAGCGGGATATTTACCGTTTATTAAGAATTATTTGCCGAAGAGTTTGAAGAAGAAACCATATATAAAATGTATTCCTAGTGAACCTGGTGAAAAGCGAAAAAATCGAAACGGTGTTTATAACAAAAACATGATGTCTACGATAATTCCTTATATATCACAGACCGGTACAATTAAGATTGTGCCTAAGGGTGTGACAGGGGCACCTCCAATGGCTGTTCGAGCGATAAAACATCGGCGAATGACATTAACAAATGTTAAAGCTTATGCAGGAAAAACTTATATAACATTTGATGGAGAAACAATAAAAAAGGATTGTAAGAAGTTTGATACTGGCGCCGCAGTTACCGTCAGAGTGAAACGTGGAGAATGGACATATATCTGTTCGCCAAATCAGTCAAGTAATAGAATATAATGAAAAAAACAATTCAGGAGGGAATTTATATGAATGCACCTACATTATTGATTGGCCTTGGAGGCGTTGGCTGTAAAATTATTGAGAGAGTGTCGAAAATGGTGACAGATGAGCAGCGGAACAACATTGCTTTTGCTGCTTTCGATACGGATATTAACGAACTTAGAGAAATCCAAAAAAGAAACCCGTTTATAAAGGTCATACAAACGTCAACAAAACAAACTGTTGGTGAATATCTTAACAAGGATACACATGCACGTGACACATGGTTTCCTGTAAATGCAATTCTCAATAGTAAAACATTGACTGAGGGTGCAGGCCAAGTGAGATCTATTTCACGACTTGCATTTGAAACTGTTATTCGGGCGGGGAGAATTGAACCGTTACATGAGGCGATTCAGAGTCTCTATAAAGTTGAAACAGACAAGGTCGATCAGGCTTTAAGAGTTGTGATTGTTAGCTCATTGGCTGGCGGCACCGGTTCCGGATTGATTTTACCAGTTGCTATGTATGTTAGAAATTATTTAGCAACTCATTTTAGACAGAGCGCTAATATTACCCGTGGTTTCTTTGTGCTGCCCGAGGTTTTTTACGAAGTAATATTTGGACAGACAGAACGAAATAATTTGAAAGCAAATGCGTATGCAACTCTTCGTGAATTAGACGCTTTTCTTATGAAGGGTGACGCAACTCTTCCTGAACGTTATGCAAAATCTGTGCGTATGCAGTTTCCACGTGCTGCATCTGATGGTTATGAAGAATATGATGTCAGACCATATGATTTTTGCTTTCTCTTTGATGCACAAAATGCAGAAGGAGGTAAGCTGAATTCATTTGATCAGTACCTTGATCATGCTGCAAATTGCATTTATGCACAGTCAATTGGTCCCATGAATAAGCGTAGCAATTCTTCTGAAGATAATACTATTCGTAAATTGGCTAAAGAAAGAGGAAGAAATAGGTATGCCGGTGCAGGCGTCTCTATGCTTATTTATCCATTTGAAGACATCAAATCTTTTATCGCTTTAAAGTGGGCGAAACAATGCATTTCAGAGCAATGGCTTGTATATGATAATCTATACAAGGAACTTTGTAAAGAAAATGAACAGAAAAGGGAACAAGGACTGATTGCCAGAGAACAGTCTCCTGCATCTTTCTATGTAAATCAGGTAGAGGCTGCGGCAAGGCATGATGATCCGTTTGCTAAGGCAATTATTAAATCCACTGGAAAGTACATTGATGGCGTTACAAGGGTATCTGATAGATGGAAAGAATATGTCAATGCAATTATGGCAAAGGTCGAAAGAGATCTTGAAGAGGGTGCTTCCGATCTCGGTTCCGAGGCAAGAAAAGAAATTTATGCACTTGAAAATGACTGGGAAAGCTACGCCAATGCCTATGCTACTGCCGAAAAATATCGTTTGATGTCAAATGCCTATTCCGAAGAGGCGTCTCAATCAATTGCATATTCATTGTTCAAAGGTTCAAAGGCAGCCTCTGATTGTGGACAAGACTATAAATTAGAAACATATTTAGCTGGCGCAGATAATAAATTTCTTCATCCTAATGCTATCAGATTTATGCTTATTAAGATTCTTGAACTTATGAAAAGGCAGAAGGAATTTATTGATGAAGAAAAAAGTGACAGCAAAGAATATTTTGAAAACTTTGAGAAAAATACATTTGATAATCCGGAAACGGAAGACATTAGAGAGACAGCTAGCGATTTAGTTGATCGCAAGATTTCTGTTTTCAACAAGTGGACAAATCATCCTACTGGTGATCAGGAGGAAATAAAGAGAAAGCTTAAGGCTTTTGTTGATGCGATTGGCGACTATCAAATTCAGTGTACTAAATCATTCGTTCTTGAGCAGGGAATTGACTATATAGAATCATTGATTAATGCATTTGAAAGTTTTTATATGACCTTTGAAAACAAGGTTGATTCTCTTGATAAAAGTATTGCTGATATTTATAAGAAGTATAGTGATAGTAAAGGGGCTACAGTGCGTTATGTATGCGCATCAAAAGAGTGCCTTGAAAAAATTTGTGAGAAAAAACCATATATGGGAAGTTCTATCGCTATTGATTCTGAATTGGCCAAAGAGATTTATTTGAAAGTTCTGGAATATTCGCTAAAAAAGGATAAGCCCAAAAATGATCAGTACTTTAACGATTTGTTTGACGAAGGCATTGTTGGGTACTTTAAAGATACTGTAATGTGCAATTACGGAAGCGAGTTGGATGTAGATATTATAGCGGCTATTCGAAACGAGGCTGTTTACGAGAACGGATATGAGGAAGAAAGTAATGCAGATACATTGATAAATCAATATATTTGCAAGACAATTGAGGATACTCGAAAACTTTCTTGCCCGTTTATCGAAAGCCCTATGGGGGAAGCACGTGAGCCTATAGATGCTTGTACATTCAATATTTCGCTCAAACCTGAAAAGGGAGATGATTCGCCTAAAACAGAGCTCATTAGAAAAGAACTTATGAACCATGGTGGAGAACCTGATGAAGATATCTCGAAGTATGTGATTATGTTCTATCAGTCCTTTTATGGCCTTAAAGCGAACGATTTGAGCAAATTTGCTCCTCCGGAAAAATCTTCAACGTACACCAGAAGCAGTGGTGAGTACTTTAAAGCGTATTATGAGTTGGTTCATGGAATTCATCCTGAAGCACATCGCAGCAAGGAGATTAGCCCGCATATTGACCGTTGGTGGCATGTTATAACAAAAATGCCAGATCTCGACGAAGACAATCAGAAAAAGCAAGAGTATGACATTTATGCCGCGTTTTTCTGGGCTATTCTGAGACGCTACATTGATCTTTCTGATGAGGGTGCTGATCAGAAAGTTTATAAGCCGCGTACAACATTACTTAAGATGGATGATGATACACTTATTGTTTCTAATGGCACCGAGTGTGATAAATTGTATGAAGTGCTCGATGCAATTGCAATTTATCCTGAGCTAGTAGAAAGGATTCTCTCAGATGTTGAGTCAAGAACAGTAGATGACCTTAACGAAAGCACAGCGCTTGAAGACGGTATCTTGTACTCGGCTTTGAGGACATATAAAATTTATGAGCCTGGTATCGGTGCAGAAAACCTTCCTTCAACTAGTATTTTCGATCTTCCAATGCTTATGAAAAAATCTGCGACTTTGGATGCATATTGCGAAAACGACATTATTGAAATTCTCAGAGTGGAATTAGAAGAAATCAAAAAGTATCTTTCTAGATTTTGCAACGCCAAAGAGCTCCCTGAGGTAATGGGAAAACTTGTTATGGAGCAGTTTGATAAACATATGGAGGCGGTTGCCTTAGAAAGCAAAATACATCCTTCTATCTACAGAGAATCATTGTTTGTAAAAACCTGTGATACAATTTCGAGTGCACTTTCTGAATTGGGGCTTAAGAGGGAAGCAAACAATATTCTGGAGAAAGCGGATAGCTTAAGATAATTTGTCCAAAGTATTTCGAAGGTGGTGATTCATACGTATTCTGTTATTATCCAAAATGCAAAAACAATAGAGGAATTTACAAAATATCAGCCTTTGTTTGCTGACGCATTAAAAAACAACAGGATAGGTGTATGTAAATGGAACGAGTCCGGAACCACTATTGAAACAGCTCTTCCAGAATTGAACTCATTGATAGACGATAAGGAAGACTGGCGTGCAATTATCGTCAGATTTATTGACGATAATTGCATGGCCATGTGCCAAAGTGTGCCACAAAATCCCTATGATTTTTCAATTAATAAAGATAACGGTGATGAGGTGCGCGAAAACGAAGTCCCATTGGTAAGGCTCACTCAAATGTTAGGTGGGGTCCCTCCGCTTGAAGTGAGATTTAGACCAGAGGTGATTAAAGAAGAGCATATGGCGCCGAGAACAATTTACACACCTATTATCGACGAAGAAAAAGAAAAAGCGCACCAAGCATTGGTCAAGAAATATCAATTTGACGGTAGGGCTCCCTCATCTATTATTATTGTTACTGTAAGAATTCGTGATGATAAAAATGAGAATGATGTAGGTAGTGCCTGGAATTCGCATAAAGAATCCGAAAGCTCTGAGTTCTGGAAAAGGAATCAGTATCCAAGTGCATGTAGATTTCTTGTGTACGACTATGAGAAACTGGGATCAGTTCAAAGAGATGCTGATAATTTTAATTTCTGGCTTTCAGTTATGTTGCTCTCTACTAATGAAATAGACCCTGCAACATTACAGGCATATCGCCTTTATACAGTTAAGACCATTATTGACAAGAAAATGATGGCAGAATCATTTCAATTGGTGTCTGAGCGTCTCAGAGGTGCTAAGCATAAGTTGGAAAGGGAAGTACGTAAAAATATTGAGAACCAGATCTGCTCGGAAGAAGAGTTGCCTGAATATCATATTGAGGTTTCGGTTGCGTTGAAACTTCCTGAATCAGAAAATAGAGAGATTAAAAGAAAATCCTTTCATTTTTTGTCTGACGGGACTCTGTCGGATGTTGCAGTCTGGAATAAACGATGCAAATCAATTGAGGATGATCTTGTCAAAACTGTTCGTTCTGCCGAAAGAACGCTTGATCAGACTGCGGATAGGATGAGAGATGTATGTTCTTTTGAGGAAAATGAAGTTGAACCGTTAAATAAGTATCAAGAAGAAGATTTGCTTCGAGAGACAGATAAATTATATCACAGTGTTGTCAGTATCCAGAGTAATCTGCCAACGGATAAAGTATCTGATGATGAACTTGTGGAGGCTTCCGATTTGGTCAAAAAGAATCTAATTGGGAGGGTAACAAAAAAATCCGCGGTTGCTTCTTGGGGTATTGTTAGTTTGTTCTTACTCTTTTCAATGATACCTGCAGTTATTTTGAAGACAAAAGAGACGACTTCTGATTTTTTTATTTTAGCTGTTATAGTGCTGGTTGCCATTACCGTTATTGCATTATGTGCTTTTTTCATTCTGGTTTCTCAAAAGTTCAAACTGAATGAATTAATAAAAAGGTACAACCAAAAGATCAAAGCAACTTTTAATAAGCTTATAGATAATGCAGATGATTATTCTAAGTATATGAGTGCTATTGCATCTTATGCCAGAGGCGCCTCATATCTTGAGTTGTCATCACACAAAAAATCTTTTCTGAACGAAGGACATTATTTAATATATAAACATATTAGAGCAATCAATATGATGCTGAGCAAATTAAAGGGATGGAGCAAAGCTTACCATCTTAGCCTCGATTTCACGTCAAAATATCCAGATACTGAAATTGAAATAGATGTTACTCAGCCGCCACTAGAAAGTAAAGTATATGCCATTAGTTCTGGAGATTTTTATCCTGTTGCGATCAATAATTCTGGTATGGACATGATATCGCCGTTCAGCTTTACTGTCGGAATAGAAATTCACAGGGAGGAATTGTACGATGATTAATGCAATTAAAGTGTTGATTACAATTGTCGTGATTGCATTTATGTGCTTTGCGTTAAATTTGATAAATGCAAGAAAAAGCAGAAGAATACGCCAATTTCCCCTAGTGCTAATTTCTTTTCTATTAATGATTGTTGGCGTTGCGCTCTTAATTGAAAATAATAACTTTGTTGAGAAAATTGCTGAATCATCACCATTTTTTCTGCAATCAAATCTAGTAATTATCAATGTGATACTTATGGTTGGTTTCTTTGTAGTAAAAGTCATCATGCGGCCTGTTTTTTGTGCCATTTTTAAAAGGAAAGAAATATTAGATCATTTTTCTTTTGCATTTTATGAGTATGATGAAGAATATGATGAGTGGTTCCTGAAAAAGCAGTGGAAAAATTTTAGAGTATTTTTTTCTTGGCTTGTTGCCGGAACCGTATTGGTTAGCGGTATATATCTTGGCCTGACATGGGCTCTAGGTTCGGCAAGCAGCATTTGGTTTGTAATTTTTCCATGTGCAGCTGTAGTAGAAGTAAATGAAATATACGGCTTTATCAATGGCCAAACAAAAGAAGAGTTTGAACACTCTATTTTTGGAAATGATGCTGATGCAAGAAGGATAAGTAACTATTATAAAATTAGAGAAACCTTTGAACAACTTTTGCCATCGCCATTGTTATCTGCACATACAGGCTGTGAGTTTGTAGCGAAAGAAACTGCAGCAGATCTTATTAAAAAATTGAGTGACTCCAATGATGCTGATGATAAAATAGTGTCGGAGTATTTTGAATTAAACGGTAGATATAAAACTGCTGATGTAGACTGTGTCCAGGCCACACAGAATATGATGCATCGCAAAAATGTTGTTTTCTTTAATCCGTTTTATCGTGATTTGGGTATGTATATTACACTTCCCATGATTAAGTCGCTTTTGTCGGGGCAAAAGTGTGTTGTACTATGTGGCAGAAAAAATGCGGCTTCGGATATAAAAAGATGGATTTCAGAGCTATTGCGCGATTATAGCCATATGAATTCATTGTGGAGAGTAAGCTTTCTGTCCGATAAAGAGCCGGAATGTGAAATTGGTATCCTCACATTTACACAGCTTTACGACAAAAGAGTTGTTAATTCCAATAGAGAGTTTTTCAACAAAACTGACTTCGTGTTGATAATAGAGCCATCTTTAATGCTAAATACTAGCCAGGTAGCTTTAAGTATCATAGCGGAAGAAATGAATATTAATGGAAAAACTCCGGTTTATTGCATCTGTGATAGATATACTGATGGATTGATTGATACTATGTCGCATATCATTCGAACTGAAATCACGGATGTTGTTGCGATGCCTGTTCCGCGATGTAACTATACCGCTATGTCTTGGGATGCTGATGGGGATTTTTGTAGGCAACAACTTTTTGATAAGCAAACAAGATATTTGGGGGATGGTATCGAACTTGCGGCAATCGCAGTAAAGAATCAAGTTCCTTCCGTGACTTGGTATAGCGAAAGGAAATCGCCAATCAGAGATATTAAATGGATTGCTGGACAGTATTATTCTACAATTTGCCGATATATGAATCGCCCCAGTCAGCAAAAGAGTCTCTATGAGAAGATTAATTTTGTTCCGAATCTGTGGAGCTCCGAAAGGACAAAGGAACAGTTTGCGATTGTTGAAGATGAGTTCTGCAATATGTTCAGTGTAATACGCGCCTATTTATCCCGTGGAAGCGACCAAGTGTTTGTTAATGTTCTTTCAGAGGACTACTTGCTTAGGGATTATATGAGGTGCAATAGACAGATGTTTATGTCTAATCCCAATGCAATTCCTTCATATGTTCCTGACTATGCAAAAACAGAGCGAAATACCGTTCTAAAGTTAATTATAATGATGACTTTGAAACCAGTTTCGGAAGCGGAAATAGTTAAGGAATTGCATCTTGTTGGAATAGAAACTGATGATGCATATGGGATGATGCTTTCTTTGCTCAGAAAGTATACATATGCGGATGACACGATATTTACAGTTGGTAGTATTCAAACCAATATTGATGAAATTACAACAAGAGATATTAGCGTTTACAGTGTTTCTGATGAAGCGTTTGAAAAGTATTTTTCAGATTCGTTAAAAAATGCCTATTATATACTAGAAGATGAGAAAGATGAAGAAGGGTATATCGACGCAAAACTGTTTAGTCATGTTACACAAACCGTCCTTCCAGGACAATTTGTAACATATGATGGCAAGTACTACCAAGTTAAGTATGTATCTCCGCAAAACGGTGTTGTACTGCGACGCGCATCGGATCAATTCGACGGTAGAAAATATTATAGGCAGGTTAGAAACTATTCCTTAGACTTTGCTTCAAATTTCGAAATTGTCTCAAATAGGAAAATAATTGATGTGGAATTTGCCGAAATTAGGACTGACTTTAGCGTTATAACGACGGGTTACCTTGAAATGAGTGATAGCCATAACCTAAGGACGGCAAGATTAATCGATTTCTCGGAAGACCCCTATTCAAATAACTATACAAGGAAATATCGCAATAAGTCAATACTTCGTATCAAAATGCCAGATTCCGACGAAAAAATTTGCTTTACTATTTGTTTGTTGCTTTCAGAAGTATTCAAATCGGTTTTTCCTGATGGTTGGCAATATCTCGCGGTAATAACCAAGCGCCCGGAAGATATTGACGGAATACTTAACTATGTAGTTTATCCTGCTAATGGCGATATCGAACCCGGATATATCTATATTGTCGAAGATAGCGATGTAGATCTTGGTTTGCTGAATGCTGTAGAAAAGAATTTCTCACGATTTATGGAAATAATAGCGGATTTTCTCGATTGGCATTTTGAAAAGATGAGAGAACCGGCTTCTGAAGATCCTCTGCCGGTTAAGGTTTCTGTGGCTGAAGCTGAAGAGAAGAAACATCGAAATCTTGTTGTCAAGTTGCTTGATCGAATTCGAAAATTACTTGGAGGTAGAACGGAAGAAAAAGTTGAAGTGGAAAGTGTTGAAAAGGTTGAAAAAAGTGCAGACCAAGAAACACCGGATACTCAAGAGGATCCTACAGAAGCTTCTGAAAATGTAGACGAAGTCGAGGATAAATGGCATGATGCTGATGATACAGAGACTGAATCTTCGCCTAACTCAATAGAAAATATTGCTCCCTCAAACCAAAGTGAAGAGGAGTTTGTTTTGGATGGTGAAACAGAACAAGAAAAACAGGACGGGGTTACCTGCCCTGTTCATTCCGAGTTGGAAGCATTAGATAAAGTCGATGGCGCCATTGATGATTTGGAGACGGTTGATCCTGAACTGGTATATACAGATGGTACAGATATCTTTGATGAAGATGCACAGGCGCCAATAGATTATCGCATCGAGGAACAATTAAGAGCATTTGCACCTATTCAAATTACCCGTTATCAACGTGAATGCTTTTTAAAGTTTGGATATGAAGAAGTAGACGAGCGAATTCACGCCGATGAACTGAGAAAATATTTACGTGTAAGAGGATGGTGCAACAATTCCTTAACTCTAGCTAGAAAACGCGTTGCGCTAGTAAGAACACAACTTGACATAAATGCTGAAAATCATTGTGACTTCTGTTCATTACCATTAACCGGAGTTAGTTACGAACGGCTTAATGATGGTCGAATTAGGTGCAATGATTGTTCGGCTAGTGCGATAACAACGCTTGCTGACTTCAAAGATTTGTTTTACCGTTGCATGGGTCTTATGGAAGATTTCTTTGATATTCGATATAGAGTCCCCATAAGCGTGAGAACGACGGATGCCAAAGAAGTGGCAAAGCGTGCAGGAATGATATTCAAACCCAGTAGCGATGTGGCGGCAAGGGTTTTGGGATTTGCTCAAAAAAAACACGGAAAGTATAGTCTAATAATCGAAAATGGCAGTCCGAGACTTGCAGCGATTGATACTATAGTTCATGAGATGACACATATTTGGCAATATCTTAATTGGAATGACAAAGATATTATTCGTGTATATGGGATGTCACAATCTGCTTGTACAAAAATAGCAAGGGACATCGTCTATGAAGGTATGGCTATGTGGGCATCGATTCAATACTTGTATCAAATTGGAGAAACATTTTATGCTACAGAGCAGGAAGCGCTTGCCGAGTCTCGCGAAGATGTTTACGGAATTGGATTCAGACTCTACAAAGAACAGTATCCGTTGGTCAAAGATTCATCTCTGCTTAAATATACGCCATTTTTGAATTTCCCAACACTTGAGCCGTCAGAGGTAGCTGCGGCGGTACGATCGGTGTGTACGGAAAAAAGATGTGTTTGTTAAAATATTTACGTGCAGAAGAAAGGAACACTGTGAAAGGGGATCACCATGGGCAAGCTGACCGAGTCATATAACGATATTATATCTCGTGTAAAATCCATTAATGATCGTATTAAACTGACTGAATCTGAAATTCAGCGAAAGTTAGCTGATACCGTAAGTGATAATACGGCTCGAATTATTAAACTCGAAGAGCAACTGGCGAAGATTGATGATTACCTTCTGAGAGTTAAGGGCTTTCAGGAATTGGCAAAGAAAAACCTCGATAGTCAAAATGTTTTGACTATCGAGGCTCCTTCGGGGTATCGAGTTAATATTAATCGCTTAAGCGACTGGTCAAAGATGATTGACCCAATGTCATCCAATGATCCCTATGCTCAGCGAGTTTTCGCGGTGGCAAAATGCGATGAGTACTTTCTTGAACAAAAAAAGAAAGAGTTTTCCGAAAGAATTGAAGAACTTAAGTCAAATAGCGGTTCTGAAAAAAATGATGAAATCGAAATACTTAATCGGTCATTGGCACTTGCTCAAGAAGAACTACGGCAATTTGCTATGAGCTCAGAGATAAAAGAATTTTCTCAAATGGTAGTTCGCGAAAATGAAAAATATTGGAGCAAAACTTCACCCACATCATTTGTCAATCGTGATGATTTTGATGATGTTTTCTCGCCCGGTGCTTATGCCGCTCCTCTCAATTTTGCAAAAGAACAGCGAACTTGGCTAAAAAGCTTAATGGGAGATTATTACGATATCAATAGCGGGAGAGTTCTGTTGCCCGTTGAAATATCAAATAAACAAGAGTATATTATGTCAATCACATGTGCTCCAGCGAAAAGAAAGAGTCTGGACAGAGCCATTCAGAATTTAATCTTGTCATCTTTAAATACTTCTCCTGCCGGAATGCGAAAATTCTTTATTCTTGATGGAGTTAGGTTCAATACGTCATCTATTGGTAGCTTGAAACAGTTGGAAAATTCGTTCGCCATACAAGAAATACCACGTAATCCGGATCAACTGACATCTCTTCTGGAACAGATAGTTTCATCTTTCGCTGATACTGACGAGATTATAGAACAAAACGATTCCTTGCTAGAATATAATGACGGGGCAGAGCCTTCCAAGAGGCTTGCGCATACAACAGTTATATTATTTGGTTGGCCTAATGCGTTTGAGGGACATGATAGAGAACTTGTGCAGAGAATCATGACTAGCTATGAACGGTATGGTGTATCAATAATTACTGTTTCATATCGCAATTCTGAAAAGAATGCGGAGGCAGAAAATAAGGAAATGCCTGAATATGCGCTTCAGAATGCTATTCATATTAACTTGTTGCAAAATGAGTCAACGATTGCCTCAGCAGATGGATATCCGCAACAGTTTAAATGGTATTCATTTAATGATGAATTATCAAAATCGTATGTAGATTCTCTGTTGTCAAATAAAGTTGGTAAGAAAATCATCGGCAACGAGTATTTAAAGCGGTACTCGTTAACCGAGATTCCACCTTATGTTCGTGAGTATAAGAAAATTGACCTTCCGTTTGGTATTGACGGTAAGGACGAAGTGCATAGTGTATCTTTTGAAAACGAGAATTTTGCTACATATCTTGTAGGCGCTTCCAGATCTGGCAAATCAACATTGCTGCATACACTTATTGCAGGACTGATCCGAAACTACCATCCTGATAATGTCGAACTGTGGTTAGCCGACTTCAAGCAACTTGAGTTTAAGCGGTATATTAATCATTTGCCTCCTCATGTCAAGAACATTCTTCTCGATGAATCGACAGAACTTGTATTTGATTTGATTGATAAGCTAACAGCCGAAATGATGGAGCGCCAAAAATTGTTTTCACGTTTGGGTGTAGAGAGGATAGATCAGATTGATACAACGTTACTTGAAAAGCCGCTGCCGGTTATTTTTGTTATTCTAGATGAATTTTCAATCATGTCTCAATCGATTGCTGATTCTCCGATTTATAAGTTACGACTTCAAAATATTTTGGCAAAATGTGGCGCTTTGGGAATCAAATTCTTGTTTTCGAGCCAGACGTTTACCACCGGTGTTGCGGGATTAACTGCAACGGCACGTGCGCAGATTCAGCAAAGAATTGCTATGAAGGGATCAAAGGAGGAAATTAGCGAAACACTTGAGCTATCATCAAACTTAAAAACCGAACAGGTACGTAACTGGATGGATGCTCTCCCACCTCACTATGCACTCGTAAAATTCAGGTTGGGTGCGGATACTTTACCGCAGGTCAAACGTTATCTCGTGATGTATTTTAAGGATTATAAGCCGAGAGATCAGATGATAAAACAGATCTGTGATTCTATGGTTGTTACAGAGAAGTATAACCCTTCGGATATTCGCACGTATGTTGATAAACACCCTGTCTTAGTTGACGGCAATACATTTTGTGCGTTTGAAACAAATGAATTTATTGCACACGTTAATGAAATTAAAGGAAAAAATATAAACGATCTTTCTGGAGATGAAATGTTTATTGCTTTTGGAGCACCGCGACTTATGGAAAAAATGAAGTTGGCGGCCTTGTCATCAGAGACACGTGAAAATATTCTTTTAATTTCTCGTGCTGCAGAGCAAGCGTGTGCTGCGTCAATTATACTTTCTTCTATAAAATCCTTTATGTGTCAAGGTGGACAAGTACAGATTTGGGCATATGGAAAAGATCGTCTCTTTAGAGCCTACCGTCAGGTATTCATAGATAATGGAATAGAGATTGTAGAAGGAATTGATTCGATTTGTGATTCAATTTATGCTCTAAAGCAAAGCTTTATTAATAAAGAGGTATCCAACAAACTTATTGTTCTCATCGGAATGGAAAGAATTTGTATGGACTTTGATTATGTAGACGGCGAAAGTACATCTGAAAATAAATCTAAAAAATCCGGAATAGAAGATATTCGGAATGGATTTGTTGAAAGTGGGGCGGTTGTTTCGTCGGATGAAGATGAGGCTAAGAGAAGATATGCTCTTGCGTGGATAAAACGCAAAAGAATGCTGAAAAACGAATATGCAGAATCTGGAAAAACAAAGGAAGAATTGGATGATCTTTTATTTGAGGAAGAACAGAAGTTTCGTTCAGAATATGGAATTGGAGCTTTTGCTACGAACACTACTGTGGGGAACTCCAAAAGTGAAGATAATGTCAGCAGTTCGTTTAGCGGAAAAGAGCAAGTTATGCATACTCCTGGTGCTTACAAAGCTGCAGAAGATTTTACATATGTTGTCAAACAGGGGAGTCGTTTAGGTTGTCACTTTTTAATGAATTTAAGTTCGTTTTCAGATGTAAAACAGTGCGGACTTAAACGTGATTATTTCCGTTATAGATTGGCTTTCCAGCTATCGGTTGAGGACTCGCGCGCTGTGTTTGATAAGAAAATAGCCAGCTCATTGCCGGAACATATCTGCCAGTATGATGATACATTGGAGAGATACTCGTTCCGCCCATATTTACATTGTGGAATTGGGTGGGAAGGATGGTCGGTTAATGAAGATGGTTCTGTTGTCAATCCCTATGAGAATTCTAACGAGTGATAGATGAAACGATTGTTTATCAGATTCTGTGTGCTTAATTTATTAATAAGTAAGTGCTCAAAAATATTTTAAAATTAGGAGAAATTATTATGGCGTACGCAGATGAACAAAGCTATGAAGAAATGATTAACGCACTCCAGACTTTTCTTTCCGAGACCGAAGAACAATGCAGTGTAATGGAGAACGCGGGAACCGATTGTATCGATAATACTGATGGCGATCCGTCCGCAGAGAAAGCAGCTGCAAAAGTTCAAAAATGCGTTAGTGATATTCGCTCAACATTTGAAACGATTCAGAGCATTATTTCCGCTCTTCAGCAAGAACTCGAGGATATTCGAGAGGCTGCTGCAAAGGCTAATTTTGAAGATTGAGGTGAAATTTATGTCTAAATATGCAGTTAATGAACCGGGAGCAGCGGCACTTAGATCTATGGCGTCGGCTATAGATGAAGCAGTAGAACAACTGGGGTCACTCATATCAGGTATTCAATCTACGGCAGATGAATATGATGATTCTTTGGGTCCGCATAAGGCATCCTTGGATGATGTCTTAGAGGAAATAAGCGAAAGCTTAAAACAAGCAACGGATCCGGCGAATGCTGTATCTGAAAAGCTAAACGATCTGGCTGATGAATATCAGGAAATTATAGAAAATAATAGGATTAAAGGCTCGGGAAAATAAATGGCTCCGCCGCCGCAGGAGGTGCCGGAACTAATGGCATGGTCGGCGGAGCTGATTTAAGTACTTCTGATAATGATCACTCGTTTAGTGGTAATGCGAATTCGGAGCGAGTTCAATCCTGCGCTCCCGGAGAATATCATTACATCTCTGGCTCAAACAATACTAAATGTGCATATGGACAGTTAAAGCTCGTTCCAGCTGAGGAGCGAATAAGAAATAACGGTGCACAGCGCCAATCGGGTGATGAGCGTAGACGTACTGATGATGATGGTGGACACTTAATAGGAGCCAGGTTCGGAGGTTCTCCCAATAGCGAGAATCTATATCCTCAAAATCGCGAACTAAACAGATGGGGTGGATATAAAAAACTTGAAAACAAGTGGGAGCAAGAATTAAAAAACGGCAATAAGGTTTTTGTTCATATTTTTGTTTCTTCATCAAATCAGAGAAATCGTGAAGATGCTGTTTATGGTTCGTATGTTATTGAGAAACCAAATGGATTAAAGATTTTTGAAACATTTAGTTTCGAAAATGAAGATACCGAAACCCAAGATGTGTGGGACTCTGTTATTGAGCATTGTGATACTGATATATAAAATTGAAATCATATTGAAGTTTACATGAACAGAGCTGAAAGCAATTAGATACAGACAAATCTTTATTAGAAATTAGAAACCGAGCAGTAAGACTTAAATCTTACTGCTCGGTTGCCTTTATTTTTATATCTTTTACTTCTCGTCTCTCCAGTTCTTGACTTCGCTGAGAAGCCAGTTCGCCCATTCGTCAACACCTTCGCCGGTCTTGGCGCAGATCATGAATACCTTGGCGTTCGGGTTGCGGCGCTTTATATATTCCTTGCACTTCTCGACATCAAAGTCGAAATAGGGGAGAACATCAATCTTGTTGATGATAACAACATCGCATATGGAGAACATCAGAGGATACTTGAGCGGCTTGTCGTCGCCCTCGGGCACGGAGAGAATCATCGCATTTTTAACGGCTCCCGTGTCGAACTCTGCGGGGCAGACGAGGTTGCCGACATTCTCGAGTATTGCGAGTTCAACATCGCCGGTCTCAAGTCCGTCAAGACCCTGCCTTGTCATCTCCGCGTCGAGGTGGCACATTCCGCCGGTGTGCAGCTGAATTGCCTTGACTCCCGTCTCGGCAATTCTCTTCGCGTCAACATCACTGTCGATATCCGCTTCCATAACGCCTATCTTGACTTTGTCTTTCAGCGCGGCGATAGTTGCCTTGAGGGTAGTCGTCTTGCCGGCTCCGGGCGAGGACATGAGGTTGAGTAGGAATACGCCCTTCTCTTTGAGCTCGCGGCGCAGCTTGTCCGCCTGCTCGTCGTTATTTTTAAACACGCTCTGCTTGATTTCAAGAATTCTTACTTCGTCCATGTTTTTTCACCTGTTTTCAGATTGTTTTATTATATTTTATCCCGTTACGGCGGCGGTGTCAACAAATCCGCGCCGTATTTTACATATCATTCATATAAGCGCATATAAGCGGCCCCGCTCTGTCGAACGGGGCAACTGTTATTTATTGAGTATTGATATTGCGTCGCTTATGGTCTTTTCGTGAGCCTCCATGCCGTACTTGTCGACCTCTTTCTTGTTCTTCTCGCCGTGGGTCAGGCAGCCAGCGCCGCCGATGCAGCCGCCGATGCACGCCATGCCTTCGATGAAGTTCGCGTCGAGCATGCCCTTGCTCTTCCTGAGCAGAGCAGCGCGGCAAGCTTCGATTCCGTCGCAGGAGCAGGCTTTGAGATCAAAGTCCTCAATGCCGTGTTCCTTGAGTCCCTGCGCCACCGCATCGGCAAGACCGCCGCAGCGGGCGAATATTCTGCCGAAATACGATGCGTTGTCGAGAACATCTTCGGAGAGGGTCATTATATCAATATCTCTGCTGTCGAACAGAGCCTGAAGCTCTTCGAAAGTCATCGCCGCGTCAACATAGGGCTTGACCTCGTCCTTCTGAACCTCCGCTTTTTTTGCCGTGCAGGGGCCGATGAATACAACCTTGCAGGGCGCCTCATGTTCTTTGATATATTTGGATATAGTCGCCATGGGGGAAAGATTGTGGGAAATGAACGGCTTGAGAGCCGGGAAGGATTTTTCGATGTAGTTGACAAACGCGGGGCAGCATGAGCTTGTTAAGAAGCCTTTCTCCGCCAGCTCTTCGGATTCCGCATATGCGACCATGTCCGCGCCGAGAGCGGCTTCGATAACCGTGTGGAAGCCAAGCTCCTTGAGTCCCTTTATGACCTGACCGAGCTTCGCGTATGTAAACTGACTTGAAATCGAAGGCGCAACAACTGCGAACACTTTGTATTTAGTGTTGTTCTCGCTCTTCTTTATAATATCAATAACGTCGAGCATATATGACTTGTCCGTTATCGCACCGAACGGGCACTGGTAGACGCACGCGCCGCAGGATATGCACTTGTCGTAGTTTATCGCCGCCGCTTTGTTCTCGTTCATGCTGATAGCCTTTATTTTGCACGCCATCTCGCAGGGGCGCTTGCGGTTTATAATCGCGGTGTAGGGGCAGACTCTGGAGCACGCGCCGCACTCCTTGCACTTCGTCTTGTCGATATGCGCAACGTGCTCGCGGTCAAAAGAGAGTGCGCCGAAGCGGCAGACATCCTCACAGCGGTGGGCGAGGCATCCGCGGCAGGCGTTGGTGACTTCGTATCCGCCCATGGGACACTCGTCGCAGGCGATGTCGATAACCTCTATAATGTTCGGGTTGCTGCCGATAGCTATCTTGACTCGCTCGCTGAGTATCGCTCTTTCTTTGTAGACACAGCAGCGCATGGTCGGCGTGTTGCCGGGGACGATGGTTTTCGGTATCTCGAAAAGATTTTCAAGCAGCGTGTCATTCCATGCAAGCCGCGCGACCTCGCGCAGGACTTTATATTTAAGATACTGTACCTTAGTGTCGAATTTTCTCATTGATATCCCCCTTAGAAATAGCTGACCTTGACTCTCTTGCCCATCTCTTTGAGGCAGGCGCAGAGCTCCTTGACAAGGTTCATCTTTATATTGAAATTGATAGGCAGATCGGGATTCTGATGAGCCGGGTTGACGGCTCTGCCGACATAGAAGTTGATGTCGGTAGCCTCCTCGAACAGCATGCGGCATATGAGCGAAGCGCCGTCGCGCTTGAAGCCCCATTCCTCATACAGTTCATTCTTGCCTAACGCATCTTTGGCATACTCAATGACCTTGTTTATCGTTATGACTCCCTCGGTCACCAGATCAACGCCCTCGATCTCAGCAATCGGCGGAACGTCGCTCTGTTCAAAATTGAGGCTCGCCTTGAGCGGCTTACCCAGATATTTGGCGGCGATGGACGAAGTTGTGCCGCCGCAGATGATGTGCTTGCCCTCTTTCGAGAAGAAGAGCGACATCATTCTGTCGCAGTCGTCGGGATTGCGCGGCGGGCCGAAGAGAAGGTTCATCGGTTCGCGCTTGCGTATCTTGACAACGCAAGCAGTCGCATCGTCTCCGGGATGACCGCCGTAGAGCTTGTCGCACTCGTCAACGAGCATCGTCGAAAGCGTTTTCGCCGTGTAGCCGACAGGCACAAGTCCGGACATAAAGTCCGCGATATCGTCGCGCTTCCAGCCGAAGTTGAAAGCCGTTCCGATTCCCGCGTGCGGGCAGCCGTCGCTCATCGCGACGAAAACATCGCCCTCCTGAAGCTTTATCTGCGACTTGAAAATGTTCTTTCCGCCGATGTTCAGCTCCGTCTCTGTATATTTAAACGGCTCGCAGTCGCGTATCATTATAACATGCGGGTTGTCGTATTGGATTATCTCAGCGGTCTCGTTGTTTATAAGATGTATGATGGTGAAGGTCGAATAAGCGACTCCGCGCACCGAGCATATCGGCAGGGTGGCGGCTATGGTCGCCACGCACTCTTCGAGCGGCAGACCTTCAGCCATCATCGTTGATATTATTTTTGAGGTGAGGGTGGAGAGAATGCTGGCCTTGACGCCGCTTCCGAGCCCGTCCGCGAGCACGATGACAGTTGAATTTTCGTCCTGTTCAATTATGTCAACGTGATCACCGCAGAGCTGTTCGCCCTCGTGGTTTATACTCTTCCAGCCTATCTCGGCGCAGAGGTTATTCATTGCTGATCGACTCCTTGAGCTTGGATAGCGCTATCTTTGTTTCTGCCGCCGTCTCGCCGAGCAGCGATGCGATCTCCTGAACGATACGCATCTGCTTGTCAACGACTTTGTCGGCTATTTCAACCGTCTGGCGGCTGATGTTTTCTTTCTGTTCGCGCACCGTCTCCTCCTGCGTAACATCACGCATGATGCATATGAGCAGGCGGTATTCCTTATCGTATATTATAGTCTCCTCAACATACTTGTCGTATTCGGCGAGATACATGCGCTTGTCGTGCATATTTCTGCCTGTTTGAAGAACGTTTAAGAAATCCTTGGGATCGAGCACGCGCACAACGCCGTCTCCGAGAATGTCGGAGGGGGAGCGAAGATTCATTATCTTGAGCGCAGCCTTGTTTATCTGCTGAACCTCGAGCTTTTCGTTGAGCAGAATAAGTCCGTTCGGAGTGTTGCGCACGATGTTGTCCGAGAAGCTCTCCGCCTTGTCCTTAAGATAGGGCAGGCACATCGATATCTCCGCCTTGCCATGATATATGGCGATAGCTTTTTCGCGGCAGGTGTTGTATCCGCAGGAGCCGCAGTTGAGCTCATCCGAGGGTTTGGTCTTGCCCATGCGGTGAAGAATCTCGGTTATCTCTGCCTCCGACGGGGGCTGGAGTCTGCGCTCGATGACGGTGAAGTTCTTCTGAAGCTCGTAGCTGTCCGGCTGATCAACTTCAAAATCCTTGTCGCCGGCGAACTGCGCCACAGCCATGTAGTCTTTTACGGGCGCGCGGTGGAATTTTTCCATTACCGGACCGCCGATGCAGCTGCCGGAGCAGGCGGACATCTCGATAAAGCAGTTATGTATCTTGCCTTTTTCAATGTCCTTGAGTGCCGCCATGCAGTTTTCAACGCCGTCAATCGCCATGTAGGTGTATTTCGGGTTGTCCTGCGCCATGGTCTTGAGTATGCCGCCGGTCGTCGGGAAGAAGCGCGCGCGGCTGTGCTCGTCCGAGTCCGTCTCGCGGGCAAGCTCAATGCCCGCCGACTTGAACCAGCCTGTCAGCTCGTCGAATGTCAAAACGGCGTCAACTATGCCTTCGTAGTACTGCGCCTCGTCTTTTTTCGCAACGCAGGGACCGATGAAAACAGTCTTTGCGTTCGGATATCTGCGCTTTATATCCTTGCAGTGAGCCTGCATGGGGGAGAGCACGTTTGCAAGAAACGGCAGCTCCGCAGGAAAATATTTTTGAATGAGCAGGTTAATAGAGTGGCAGCAGGAGGAGATGATGATATCTCTCGTGTCGCTGTCGATCATATGCTCATATTCTGTCTTGACTATTGTTGCGCCGACAGCGGTCTCCTCGGCGTCGAAAAAGCCGAGCTTCTTAAGCGCTTCGCGCATCGCGTTTATGCCCACGCCCTCATAGTTTGCAATGAAAGACGGAGCAAGGCTGACAATGACCGGGTCGCTGCTCTGGAGCAGGACTTTTACTTTTTCGGTCTCGTCAACTATCTGCTTTGCATCCTGCGGACATACGACAAAGCACTGACCGCAGAGGATACATTCGTTGCCGATAATATATGCCTGATTGCCCGAGAAGCGTATAGACTTCACCGGGCAATGGCGGATACATTTATAGCAGTTTTTACAGTTGGATTTTTTAAGAGTCAGGCAATCCATGCCGTTACACCCTCTCTTCCCTTATCCGTTTTAGTACCTTCTCCTCAAAGAAGTAGTTGAACCCCTCCGGTGTTATTCCGGTGTAGACATCGTCGTCGACCGATATAGTCACGCCCTCGCGGTTGCACCTGCCGGTGCAGAAGCTGCCGGCAAGTGTAACATCGTTTTCGAGGTCATATTTTTTCAGAGCGTCCTCAAACAGCCCGACGATCTTTTCCGAACCCTTGAGGTGGCAGGCGGAGCCTACGCAAATCTGGATTATCATATGTTTCAGACCTTTGCAAGAACGTTTTCGCTGAAGAAGTCTTTGACTGTATCGGGCTTCACGGAGAAGAACTTGTCGTCCACCGTGACGCACACGCCCTGCTGGCATTTGCCCATGCAGAAGGTGCCGGAGAGCTCTACCTTGTCGTCAAGATTGTTTTCTCTTATAAGGTACTGGAGCTGCTCAACTACCTGGCGCGATCCCTTGATGTGGCAGGAGGAACCAATGCAAACGGTTATTTTCATTCATTTCACCTCTTTCACGAGTAATCAACAACATCGATCCACGAGTGGAGGAATTCGCGCTCCGCAGCGTTGCCCTTGACCGTCTGTGATGCGGCAACGATGGGCATCCATTTCTGGACATACTGTATCGCAGTGTCGCTCTTCTCGCAGAAAAGATTCAGATACTTCTTCGCGGCGTCGATATCTCCGTTGAGCCAGAAGAGGAGATATGTGCGCGCAGCGTCGGCTGAGGCGTTGCCCTGAGTGGCGTGCGACCAGTCGATGATATAAGGCGTGCCGTCGTCGGTGATTATAACGTTCGAGGGGTTGAAATCGCCGTGGCAGACCTTGTTGTGCTTGGGCATCGACTCAAGGCGGGTGTGCAGGTCATATCTGACCGTTGCGGAAAGATCGGTCTGGCAGATCTTTCTGTTCATCTTGTCCTTTAGTTTGTTGAGCAGGGGGCAGGTCTTTGAGTGCATCTCGAGCTGGAGGTCGACGAAAAGATTGAGATATTCGTCCTTCTTCTCGGGATTCTCCTGCATCAGCTGTGCAAGCGTCTTGCCCTTGATATAGTCGGACACTATTGTCCATTTGCCGTCGATGACCGTAACCTCGAGAACTCTCGGAATGTTGAGCCCGGTCTCTTCGATACGTGCCTGGTTGAGCGCCTCGTTGAGTACGTCGGCTTTGGAATAGCCTTCGTTGAAAACCTTGAGGCAGCGGTCGCCGTCGCGGTAGACTGTCTTGTTGTTCCTTACTGCTATGATTCTGTCAAGATTCATTGTGAACCCTCCTTATGCCTTGTTCTTGCCGTTCTCCGCTCTGCGGTAAGCCTGCTTGAAGTTGTGGACGCTGTCGTCCTCGGCGATATCCGCTTCGGTTGGCATGGGCTTCTCTTCAAAATGCTTCTTGCCGTAGTATGCGTTGAGATACATCTGCTTTATCTCGCTCATGAGCGGGTATCTCGGGTTTGCGCCGGTGCACTGATCGTCGAATGCGTTCTCGGTCATCTCGTCGAGAGTGTCGAGGAAGTATTTCTCGTCAATGCCGTAGTCTTTGATTGTCTTCTTTATTCCGACGCGCTCCTTGAGCTCGTTGATAGCTTTTATAAGATTCTCAAGCTTCTCCTTGTCGTTCTTGCCGCCGAGCCCGAGGCTGTCGGCAACCTCTGCGTAGCGGGCAAGAGTGTGCGGATGGTCGTACTGCGGGAAAGTGCCCATCTTTGCAGGAGCTTCCGCAGCGTTGAAGCGGAGAACCTCTTCAATCATCAGCGCGTTTGCAACGCCGTGGGGGAGGTGGTGATAAGCGCCGAGCTTATGCGCCATGGAGTGGCAGACGCCGAGGAAAGCGTTCGCAAAAGCCATACCTGCCATTGTTGCGGCGTTCGCCATCTTCTCGCGGGCTTCGACATCGGTCTGGCCGTTCTCGTATGCGCGGGGCAGATAGTCGAATATGACCTTGAGCGCCTGCTTCGCGAGTCCGTCGGTGTAGTCGGTAGCCATAACGGAAGCGTAAGCTTCGAGCGCGTGGGTGACTGCGTCGATACCGGAAGCGGCGGTCAGTCCCTTGGGGGCGCTCATATGGAAGTCGGTGTCAACTATTGCCATGTTGGGCATGAGCTGATAGTCGGCAAGGGGATACTTGATGCCGGTGGTCTCGTCGGTGATAACGGCGAACGGAGTTACCTCACTGCCGGTACCTGCCGAGGTCGGGATGGCGATGAAATATGCCTTTTCACCCATCTTCGGGAAGGTGTAGACACGCTTGCGGATATCAATAAAGCGCATAGCCATGTCCATGAAGTCCGCTTCGGGGTGCTCATAGAGAACCCACATGATCTTCGCCGCGTCCATCGCGGAGCCGCCGCCGAGGGCGATTATTGTGTCGGGCTCAAAAGCTCTCATCTGCTCAACGCCCTTTTCGGCGCACTGGAGAGTCGGGTCGGGAGCAACGTCGCCGAATGTCGCATGGACAATGCCCATCTCGTCGAGCTTATCGGTTATCGGCTTGGTGTAGCCGTTTTTGTAAAGGAAGTTATCGGTGACTATAAACGCTCTCTTCTTGCCCATGATGTTCTTGAGCTCGTCGAGCGCGACGGGCAGACAGCCCTTCTTGATGTAGACCTTCTCAGGTGCTCTGAACCAAAGCATGTTCTCTCTCCTCTCAGCCACAGTCTTGATGTTGATAAGATGCTTGACGCCGACGTTCTCGCTGACGCTGTTGCCGCCCCATGAGCCGCAGCCGAGGGTGAGCGAGGGCGCGAGCTTGAAGTTGTAAAGATCGCCGATGCCGCCGTGGGATGAGGGGGTGTTGACGAGAATACGGCAGGTCTTCATGCGCGCCGAGAACTCGTCGAGCTTCTCATGCTCGGTTATTTCATTGAGATATATCGAAGACGTATGACCGTAGCCGCCGTCTGCAATAAGCTGTTCAGCCTTGTTGAATGCGTCGTGAATGTCTTCCGCCTTGTACATTGCAAGCACGGGGGAGAGTTTCTCGTGAGCAAACTCCTCGGAGAGGTCAACGCTCTCGACTTCGCCGATAAGTATCTTTGTGCCCTCGGGAACGGTTACTCCCGCAAGCTCTGCGATTCTGAAAGCCGACTGACCGACTATCTTGGCGTTGAGTGCGCCGTTTATAAGAATGGTCTTTCTGACCTTCTCGGTCTCCTCGGGGTCAAGGAAGTAGCATCCGCGAGCCGCAAACTCTGTCTTGACTGCGTCATAGACATTCTGATGAACTATAACGGACTGCTCGGATGCGCAGATCATGCCGTTGTCGAATGTCTTGGAGTGGATTATCGAGTTGACAGCGAGGACAATATCAGCGGTGTCGTCGATTATAGCGGGCGTGTTGCCTGCGCCGACGCCGACTGCGGGCTTGCCGGATGAATATGCCGCCTTGACCATTCCGGGACCGCCGGTGGCGAGGATTATGTCCGCCTCTTTCATGACGAGGTTCGTCATCTCAAGGCTCGGAGTGTCGATCCACTCAATGATGCCCTCGGGCGCACCTGCCTTGACTGCCGCGTCGAGAACTATCTTTGCGGCCGCCGCGGTTGATTTCTTGGCGCGGGGATGGGGGCTGATGATAATAGCGTTTCTGGTCTTGAGGGCAAGCAGGCACTTGAATATAGCGGTGGAGGTTGGGTTCGTCGTGGGTATGACCGCCGCGATAACGCCGACGGGTTCGGCAATCTTCTTTATGCCGTATGCCTTGTCCTCTTCAATTATACCACAGGTTTTTGTGTTTTTGTAGGCATTGTAAATATATTCTGCCGCGTAGTTGTTCTTTATGACCTTATCTTCAACAACGCCCATGCCTGTCTCTTCGACCGCCATCTTTGCAAGCGGTATTCTCGCCTTGTTTGCGGCGGAAGCGGCGGCGAGGAAGATTTTGTCTACCTGCTCCTGGGTGTAAGTCGAAAACTTCTTCTCTGCCTCTTTGAGCGAAGCAAGAGCTGATTCGAGTGTTTCAACGCTGTCGATGATTTTTCTTTCGTTGTTCATGATTTTTATCCCCCTAAACGGTTTACTGTTTTATCTGTGTTTTCAGGTGTGCGAGCGAGAGAGCCATGTTTTCGTATTGGATCGCTACACCCTCGGGTGCTGTGAGTTTGCACGGCGCAAAGCTCATTATGGCTTTTATGCCGCTTTGACAGAGCTTGTCGCATACTTCCTGCGCCGCCTTTGCCGGCACGGCAATGACTCCGATGCTGACATTGTTTTCTTTGCAGAAATCGTGTAGTCCGTCAATCGGCAGTATCGGTTTTCCGCTTGCGTTATTCTGCGAAACATCCATATCGAACGCCGCGAGAATGTCAAGCCCGTAGTCGGAAAATCCGCCGTAGTCGAGCAGAGCCCTTCCGAGCTTTCCCGCGCCGACTATCACCGTTTTGCCGTTGCGGCTGTCGATAAGACATTCAAGGCTCGCTTTGAGGTCGGATACGGTGTAACCTATCCTCGGCTTGCCGGAGCCGCATATCGCTCCGAGATCCTTTCGAACCTGAACTTCGCCGAAGCCCAATGCCTTTGCTATCGTTGTCGCCGAGACCGTTTCGACATCTTGCGGCAGACTCTCAATAAATTTGAGATAAACAGGGATGCGCCCCAGAGCAGCTCTGGACACGTCCGTAGTTTTCATGCTGCACCTCCCGAAAAGTAGTAGTCTGACTTCTGACCAATACTATTCTATCGCATAACGGGGCAAAAGGGAATTACGACTTTTATATATCGATATTATTGATATCGATATACCTTTACCTTTATTTGGCATAGTTTACAGATAGTGGGGAATATTCAGTTTTTTTATGGTGTTATTAACCTGAAACAAACTCTTTTTTTGCGTTTCCGTCGAGATCTTTCCAGACAAATTTTTTATTTTCGAGCGTCATGTAGCCGTGATGGCTGTTCTCTTTCGGTATCGAAACCGAACCGGGATTCATATATGTATAGTCTTCATGTTCAACGCACTTCGGAACATGCGTGTGCCCGTGCAGAAGAATATCACCTTTTTTCATAGGCGGAAGATTGTTTTCGTTGTATATATGTCCGTGCGTCGCGTAAATAATGCTGTTCCCTAGGTCTATTATCGCGTAGTCGGCGAGAACCGGGAATTTCAGCACCATCTGATCGACTTCAGCTTCGCAGTTTCCGCGCACGCAGAGAATCTCATCTTTCATCGCGTTGAGCATTTCGATGACCTCTTTGGGAGCGTAGCCCTCCGGCAGGTCGTTTCGCGGACCGTGATAGAGTATATCGCCGAGCAGAAGCATACGGTCGGCGTTTTCGGCCTTGTATCTTTCAAGCATCTTTCGGCAGTAGTACGCGCTGCCGTGAATGTCGGATGCTATAAACCATTTCATTTTATATTTTCTCCTTTATCCGAAAGTCTTTCGCTTCGCTTTGACAAGCTGCTCTATAAACATGTTGTCAAGCTCGGTCAGCTCATAATCCTTGCGGTGAACCAACACATCTTTATATTTGCGTGTGTTCTCCGGGCAGACGCGCTGGATAAGCCCGTATCTGTCGAGCAGCTCCTGCGGAATGGGGGAGACCCACATGAAAGTATCGGGGTTGCGCGAGAGCAGTTCAAACTGACTCGCTCTCTCGAACACGAATATGCGCCTTTGCGAATTGTCCGGCAGTTCTTCTTTCTTGACTTCGGACAGCGGAAGGGACGGCACATACGGATCGGCGTGTGCTATCTCAATGCGGTCGCGAAGATCGTCGAAGGTAATGTCCTCTTTCTCTGCGAGCGTGCTGTTCTTACTCATGAGCAGAACATATTGAAACTCGGTTATAAGCTCGTAGGTCAGCCCCTTTTCGTCGAATGTCGATTTGTAATATTTGTCGTATCCTTCGGCGTAGCGGATTATGCAGAGCTTGTATTCATCCTGGAGAATGTTTTTCATCGAGCGCATGGAGTTAGTCTCTTTGTAGAATATCTCAACCGGCGTGTCCTTGTCGAGAAGCTTTGAGAACTCGGCGAATGCGTCGGTCACATAGCTCGCCCTCGGCACGGATATCGAGAATTTTTTCTTCTCGGTCGTACCCTTGCTGAACACTTCTTCGATAGCGTCGACCTGACGGAGTATCGAGCGGGCATAACGAACAAAAACCTCGCCGTCCGGCGTCAGCACCATTCCCTTTGCGCTTCGGTCGAATATGGTAACTCCGAGGCTCGCTTCGAGCTCTTTTATCGCTCTGCTGAGGTTGGGCTGGCTGACATAGAGCTTCTCAGAAGCTTTGTTTATAGACCCGGTCTCAGCCACTTCAACTGCGTATTTCAGATGAACAAGATTCATGCTGTGTCCTCCTGTGGATTGCGCCGATAAGATAGGCGGTTGAATGCAACACTATATATGTAAATATAATACCACATATATGCCGCAAAATCTACAACATTATAATAGCTTAGCCGCAAGAAATCAATAGCAATATAAAAACACAAAAAATATCCGCAGAGCTTAGTCTGCGGATAAAACTTTTGCGGTTATACGGTTGCTTCTTCTTTGCTTTCTCTGTGCGAGAACATCGGATTTTCGGGCGAGAATATGTTCACGGCGCGGTGGAGAACCTTGAGGTCTACCTGTGTTGCTTCGCCGCCGCATTCTCCGTCAAGCGTCCATATCTCGGGCTTTTCAAATGTGAGCTTTAATTCGGAAGCTTTTATGTATATAAGAGAGTCGCCGTCGAAGTCGCGTTTCATTATTCTGTGGAGCATGTTGAACGCCGCAAGCGGATTAGAGAGCTTGCGCACGAGCAGAAGCTCAAACTGACCGTCGTCAAGCTTGACATCATCTTTGTCAAATTTGAAAAGTCCCGCAACAGAAGTGGAATTTGAAAACGAGCCGAAATAGAAATCGTCCTCAAGCACATTTCCGTCATATTCTATTTTAATGTGTCTCGGCTTGACATCGGCGAGAGCGGGGATAAGATGCAGGAAAAAGCCGTTTATCATATATGCGCTGTATCCGAGCAGGTTTTTCATCTTCTGCGGGGTGCTGTATGATATCTTTGTGCCGGGGCCGAAGCAGGCAACATATGAAAACTGATGTCCGTTGTAGTCGCCGACATCGTATCCGTTCGTGTGCCCCGAGGCGATAAGCTCGGCGGCTTCGTTGAGCTTTGTCGGTATTCCGAGCGTCACCGCGAGGTCGTTTGTCGAACCCATCGGCAGATAGCCTATCGGAATATTTGCTCCCGCGCTCATCAGTCCGTTTATAGTCTCGTTGAGCGTGCCGTCTCCGCCGCAGCAGATAACAAGGTCGTGTCCCTCCGCAAAGCCGCGCGCTATATTCACAGCGTCGCCCTGACAGGTGGTGTATTTGATGGTGAAGTCAAAAACGCCGTCCGGAAAGGCGTTGACTATCTCACCGAGATCTGATCTCGTTCTGTTCTTTCCCGCGCAGGGATTGACTATCAGAAGAGCTTTTTTTCGTCTGTTTTCTGCTGCGTTATTCATTTTTGTGCGGCCTCCCAAGTGTTCCCATATAATGACCGCGACAATCGTACCACTCGAATTTAAACAAATTGTGAACAAGTACCTCACAACGAAAAATATTCGTTAAAAAATTCTGATATATACTATATGGAAATAAAATCGGTGCTATAATAGTCGAAAAAGTCCGCGGAGGTTTGTGATGATAAGAAATGTGCTTTTTGACTTGGATGATACGCTCTTCGATTTTCATAAGGCGGAGAAAATAGCCCTCACGAAAACACTTGTGCATTTCGGCATCGACCCGACCGAGGAGACACTGGCTCTCTACAGCACAATAAACGCAGCCCATTGGAAGCGCCTCGAACTCGGCGAAATCTCGCGCGAAGAAGTTAAAGTCGGGCGCTACCGCGAGCTGTTTAAAACGATAGGCGTCGAGTGCGATCCCGTAAAGGCGACTGCGTATTATGAAAGTATGCTCGCAATCGGCCACTATTTTATGCCCGGCGCGCCCGAGCTGCTCGAGGAGCTTTACAGAAAGTATAGACTTTATATAGTCTCAAACGGCACCGCAAAGGTACAGGAGGGCAGGATAGGAAGCTCCGGAATCGCAAAATATATGGACGGCATATTTATCTCTCAGATTCTCGGCGCCAATAAGCCGGACAAGCAGTTCTTTGATATCTGCTTTGCGGAGATACCCGATTTCTCGCTCAGCGAAACGGTCATAATCGGTGACAGCCTGAGTTCTGACATAAAAGGCGGCATAAACGCCGGGATAACAACCGTCTGGTTCAATCCCAAGGGAATAGAAAACGACAGCGACATAAAGCCGGATTATACAATAAAAGAGCTTTCGGAAGTTCCCGGTTTGCTCTCTCAGATCAGCGCGAAAATATGAGAAACGGCAAAACATAATATAAGCCCTGCGGCGGTCGGCAGAAGTGCGGCGATAACAGCCCATTTCATGCTGCCCGTCTCTTTCTTTACCGTTATCAGCGTTGTTGAGCACGGCCAGTGGAAAAGCATGAATATTATCACGCATATGGCTGTTTTTATGTCCCAGCCGTTTGCTGTAAGCAGTGTGTGCAGTGCGGCGCCGTCAGTCTGTGAGATGCCGCTGTCGGCGAGATAGCCCATGAGCATTATCGGCACAACAGTCTCGTTTGCCGGGAATCCGAGAATGAACGCAGTCAGAATGACTCCATCCATGCCGAAGATCCGCGCGAGCGGGTCAAGAAAATCAGAACAATATGAAAAAATACTCGTGCTGTTTATTTTTATGTTCGCACTAATCCATATTATAAGCCCGGCGGGAGCCGCAACAGCCGCGGCACGCCCCAGCACAAAGAGCGTGCGGTCGAATACGGAGCGCACTATAACTTTGCCTATCTGAGGTCGGCGATACGGCGGCAGCTCGAGCGTGAATGATGAAGGTACTCCGCGAAGTATCGTCTTTGAAAGCAGAGAACACGCCGCAAAGGTCGCAAAGACGGACAGAACTATGAGCGCCGTCAGCAGAGCGGCTCCGGCAAACGAGTCAAACGGAGCGGGCAGTGCGCCGACGATAAACAGTGAAATCAGCGATATCAGCGTCGGGAATCGCCCGTTGCACGGCACGAATCCGTTCGTGACTGCCGCCATGAGGCGCTCGCGCGGCGAATCGATTATCCGGCATCCCGTAACTCCTGCCGCGTTGCAGCCGAATCCCATGCACATTGTTAATGCCTGTTTTCCGCACGCGCCGGATTTCTTGAACCTGTGGTCGAGATTGAAAGCTACCCTTGGAAGATATCCTGAATCTTCGAGCAGCGTGAACAGCGGAAAGAATATCGCCATCGGCGGGAGCATGACAGCGACGACCCATGTCAGAACTCTGTATATTCCGTCAATGAGCGCGCTCGTCAGAATATCGGGAGTGTTTATCAAATATAGTAATTGCCGCAGTTTTGCCCCGAGCGCGTCAAAAGCCGAAAACAGCAGATTTGACGGATAGTTGGCCCCGTATACAGTCAGCCACAGCACGGCGGCGAGCAGCAGGAGCATGGCGAATATCCCGGCGCGACCCGTGAATATGCGGTCGAGCTTTCTGTCTGCCGCCGAGTGCTTTGCGCTTGTTGTGACGCATTTTTTGAATATATCTTCAGCCCTCATAACGGCGGCTATTGCCGCTTTGTCGCGTATCATTTCATGCGTAAGCCCGAATCTGTCAATTACTTCATTTGCGAGCTTTGCCTCATCTTGCGCCGGGTCGGGAGCTTCAATTTCTCCCGAGAGTATCCGCATTGCATCGCGCCGTGGGTGGCTTGATTTTTCGCTCAGAGCGGGCGTGAGTATTTTTAGTGCTTCTTCGATTCCGCTCCCATAATGCACAGGCTCTATAGGAGCGGACTTTTTTGATATTACCGAGTCAACTGCGTCAATCAGCTCGTCGAGCCCCTTGCCGCTGCGCGCGCTCGTTCCGATTACGGGTACACCGAGCTCGCGCGACAGAGCGGGAATATCAACTGATATCTTCTTTCTCTTCGCCTCGTCCATGAGATTAATGCAAACGACAGTGCGCGGAGTTATTTCAATTATTTGCAAAACAAGATTCAGATTTCGCTCAAGGCATGTTGCGTCGCAAACAACTATGCAGGCGTCGGCATTTTCGCTGAGTATAAAGTCCCGCGCCACTTCCTCTTCAACCGAGTGCGTGAAGAGCGAGTATGTGCCGGGAAGATCGACCAGAATATGATTCTTTCCGTTTTTTCTGAACGACCCGCAGGCGGTGGCAACTGTTTTTCCCGTCCAGTTGCCGGTGTGCTGATTCATGCCGGTCAGAGCGTTGAACACCGTACTTTTGCCGACGTTCGGATTCCCGGCGAGGGCTATCACAATATCGCCGGGATCAGATTTGAGAGCGGGCGTATTTGTGTCTATGCTATGCTTTCCCGTTGAAGTGCGCGTCAATCCCAATTTTACCGCCTCCGCGCCGTCATATCTTGCTGACCGCTATTTTTGCGGCGTCTTCGCTTCTGAGTGCTATGACCGCGCCGCGAATTAAATACGCCGCCGGGTCGCCGGATATAGCTTTGCCGAGGCATTCGACGCGCGTTCCGTCGATAAGACCGATGTCCTGCATTCTGCGCCGGTCGTTCGCGCCGAAGCCGAGTTTGTTTACATATGCCTGTTCGCCGACCGATAATGTATTCAAAGAGACAAGACTCATAATTTGATTCACCCTTTAATATAAGTTTACCCGGGGAAAGAAAGTTTCCCGATACCATAATATCGGCATCTGCGAAAAGGGTGAATGGGCATGGACGGCGGCGAAAAATTTTTTACTTTCAACGGCAGCGAATACAGGGGAGAATACGGACTCACGGCGTCGCAGGAAGACTATCTTGAGATGATTTGCCGCAACTGTCCTCAGTCCGGCTCGGTTCGCCTCGGTGTGCTTGCGCGAAAGATAAATGTCAGCGAATCGTCCGCATCTAAAATGGTGCATAAGCTCAGCGAGACAGGGCTTGTGACATTTGAAAAATACGGAACGATATATCTCACCAAGAGAGGAAGGGGGATAGGGGAGTATCTTATCTTCCGCCACGATGTTATAGAGAGCCTGTTGCGCCGAATGAATTCGAGTGAATCCGAGCTGCGCCAGACCGAGCTTATAGAACACTTCCTCGACAGAAGGACAGTTGAAAATATATCCCGCTTCCTTGAGATACACCGATAAGGCTTTATCGATACATTTGCGCTTATATTTTTTGCACTTGAGTGTAATTTTTGACATATAATGCTAAAATATAAAATAAAACGCATTTTAATGTGCTATCATACACTCTGTAATAATGCAAATGGAGGGAAAACACTCATGGCAGAAAAAAAGACAGTGTTTCTCACCGGCGCTTCCGGCCATATGGGCTGGGCAGGCTTCAAAGAGCTTTACAGCAAAAAAGATAAGCTTAACATAGTCCTGCTTCTTCGCGACAGTGAGAAAAACAGAAAGAAATTCGCAAATTACCTTAATGATCCCAGCGTTAAGATCGTCTGGGGCGACCTGAAGAAATATGACGATGTCCTCAAGTGCGTTGAGGGTTCTGATTATGTTCTTCATGTCGGCGGAATGGTCTCGCCTTCGGCTGACTATTATCCGACAAAGACCATTCAGACCAACACCACCGCTGCTAAGAACATAGTTGACGCCGTTAAGGCTCAGCCCAACAAGGACGACATCAAGGTCGTTTACATCGGCACCGTTGCTCAGACGGGCGACAGAAACGCTCCTATCCATTGGGCAAGAACCGGTGACCCGATTAAAATCAGCATCTACGATCACTATGCGATAAGCAAGACCATCGCCGAGAGCATTTTCGCCGAGTCCGGTCTTAAGCATTGGGTATCTCTTCGTCAGTCCGGTATCCTTTATCCCGACATCCTCAAGAACATCGACCCCATCATGTTCCATGTTCCGATAAACGGCGTGCTTGAGTGGGCAACTGTTGAGGATTCCGGCCGCCTTCTTGCAAACATCTGCGAGCCCGACGTTCCCGAGGACTTCTGGAGAAAGTTCTACAACATCGGCAGCGGTAAGGAATACAGACTCACCAACTTCGAGTTCGAAGAGCTGCTCCTCGGCACTCTCGGCATCGGCTCCACCAAGAAGCTCTTTGATGCCAACTGGTTCATCCTCCGCAACTTCCACGGTCAGTGGTATGCTGACTCGGATAAGCTCGAGGAGTATCTGCACTTCAGAGCCAACATCCCCGTGAAGGCATACTTCAAGCAGATGATGACTCAGGTTGCACCTTACTATAAACTCGCTTTCCTTGCAAAGCCCTTCGCTGGTATTCTCAAGAAGACCTTCATGAAGAAGCTTGCAAACACCGAGATTTACGGCACCATGTGGTGGATCTCCAACAACGTTGAAGACAGAATCACTGCTTACTACGGCTCCAAGAAGAATTGGGAAGCTATCGGCAATTGGGACACCTTTAAGATTGAGCGTCCCACCGAGGAAGTTACCCTCCTTGACCACGGTTATGATGAGAGCAAGCCCGACAGCGAGCTTGACCTCGAGGATATGAAGAAGGCTGCTGCTTTCCGCGGCGGCGAGTGCCTCTCGACCGAGATGACCAAGGGCGACCTGTTCACTCCTCTCAAGTGGAAGTGCGCTCACGGCCACGAGTTTGAGATGACCCCGAACCTTGTTCTCAAGGGCGGTCACTGGTGCCCGAAGGAGCTTCCTTCCGACAGCGAAGGCAAGAAGTTCCACTGGGCATACGATGCCGAGGCAAAGGTCAACCCGTTCTTTGCTCAGGTTTGGTATCCTCTCCATGACAAGGACGAGAACAACGAGTACGACGAGCGTATATTCAAGGGCTTCAGCGGCTTCGAGAATATATAATCGCTTAAAAAATCAAATTTTTTGGGAGCTGCTCAGAAATGGGCAGCTCTTTTTTTGCATGATTTTGAAAGAAAAGTGAAAAGCAGGCATTGACAAATACCCCATGGGGGTATATAATCAAGCTAAAGACAGAAACGGGAGATGACAGAATGGAAAATGAAAATAAATGCTGCGAATGCTGTCGGCATAAGTCGACGCCGCGGAGCGACGATACAGTAAAAGCTCTTCAAAACAGGCTCAGCCGGATAATCGGTCAGCTCGGCGGGATAAAAAATATGCTCGACGATAACCGATATTGCGGCGATATTCTTATTCAGCTTGCCGCCGCTCAGAATGCACTGAGAAATGTCGGCTATATTATACTTGAAGAGCATATGGAAACCTGTGTCGCCGAGGGTATAAAAAACGGCGACGATGAGGTCATAGCGGAGGCGGTGGAACTCATAAAGAAGCTCAAATGATCGGAGTGAGATAAATGGAAAAATTTGATGTTACCGGCATGACTTGTGCCGCGTGCAGCGCCCATGTTGAACGCGCGGTGCGCGGGGTAGAGGGTGTGAAAGAGGTGACGGTCAGTCTGCTGACAAATTCCATGACCGTCGATTTCTCTTCACCCGCCACTGCCGAGAAAATATGCTCAGCCGTATCTGCGGCGGGTTATGGCGCATCGCCGCAGAATCAGGGCGGCAAAAAAGAAAACAAAAAAACATTGCTTGAAAGCAACGAGCCGAAAAAAATACTCCATAGGCTCATAGCATCGGTCGTGCTGCTCCTCCCGCTGATGTATGTCTCGATGGGACATCTGATGTGGGGCTGGCCCGTGCCGCAGATATTTGCTTCGGATCCGCTTGCGATAGGACTTTATCAGCTCCTGTTGACGACAGCTGTTATGGTTATAAATCAGCGATTTTTCATCAGCGGAACCAAGAGTCTTTTTCACGGTGCGCCGAACATGGACACGCTAGTGTCGCTCGGAAGCGCGGCAGCTTATATATACAGTACAGCGGTGCTCTTTGAAATGTGCAACGCGGCGGTGAACGGCAATGTTCAGATGGCGATGCACCATCTTCACGGACTCTATTTTGAGTCGGCGGCAATGATACTGACGCTTATAACCGTCGGCAAATATCTTGAAGCCGTCAGCAAAGGGCGCACAACAGATGCGATAAAGAGCCTCATGGATCTCGCGCCGAAAACCGCCTGTGTGATAAGAGACGGCAAGGAGCAGGTTATACCCGCGGAGGAAGTCGTAAAAGGCGATACTTTCGTTGTCAGACCAGGCGAGAGCATCCCTGTTGACGGCAGAGTTATAAGCGGCGAGAGCGCGGTTGATGAATCGGCGCTTACCGGCGAGAGCATCCCTGTTGACAAAGCGCCGGGAAGTCTCGTCAGCGCGGCTACGCTCAATCAGAACGGATTTCTTACTTGCGAAGCGACGCGTGTCGGCGAGGATACAACGCTCAGCCAGATAATAGATATGGTCGAAAATGCCTCGGCAACAAAAGCCCCAATAGCGAAAATCGCCGATAAAGTGTCCAGTGTATTCGTCCCGACTGTTATGGCGATAGCTCTTGTTGCGGGCGTGGCGTGGCTTATTTCCGGTCGCCCGTTCAGCTTTGCGCTTGCCCGCGCAATAAGCGTTCTTGTCATCAGCTGCCCGTGCGCCCTCGGACTTGCAACCCCTGTCGCGATAATGGTCGGCAGCGGTATGGGCGCAAAGCACGGAGTGCTGTTCAAGACTGCGACCGCGCTTGAACAGACCGGAAAAACTCAGATAGTCGTCCTCGACAAGACCGGAACGCTGACTCAGGGCAAGCCGCAGGTCACCGATATCGTGCCCGCCGACGGATTTAATAATGATTCGCTGCTGAAACTCGCGGCTTCGCTCGAGAGCAAGAGCGAACATCCGCTCGCAGCGGCGATAACGCGCAAGGCAGGGCAGAGCAATATAATCGCTGATGAGGCGCAGGGCTTCTCCGCTCTGCCCGGTCACGGAGTCAGTGCGGAGATAAACGGAAAATCCGCGATAGGCGGCAATGCATCTCTGCTCAAATCAAAAGGAATTCTAGATTCTGCAATGGAAGCCGCCGGCGAGAGACTCGCAGGTGAGGGTAAAACGCCGCTGTATTTCGCCATTGACGGCAAGCTTGCCGGTATAATCGCGGTCGCCGATGTAGTAAAAGACGACAGCAAACAGGCAATATCCGAACTCCAGAGCATGGGTGTCAGAACCGTTATGCTCACGGGCGATAACAGGCGTACGGCACTCGCTGTGGCAAAGCAGATAGGCGTAGAAAATGTCGTGTCCGATGTGCTCCCGGGTGACAAGGCGGATGTAGTCAAAAAGCTCCAGAAATATGGCGCGGTCGCCATGGTCGGCGACGGCATAAACGATGCTCCTGCGCTCACTCAGGCGGATACGGGTATCGCTATAGGTGCAGGAGCCGATGTTGCGCTCGATGCGGCCGATGTTGTGCTGATGAAGTCGAGCGTCCGCGATGTTGCGGCGTCGATACGCCTTTCGCGCCAGGTTCTCAGGAATATTCACGAGAATCTGTTCTGGGCGTTCTTCTACAACTGCATCGGTATCCCAATCGCTGCAGGCGCGCTGATACCCGTGTTCAATATCGCGCTCAATCCCATGTTCGGTGCGGCGGCAATGAGTCTTTCGAGCTTCTGCGTTGTCACCAATGCGCTCAGACTCAATTTCTTCAAGCCCGATCGCCCGTTCAAAGGCAAGTCAAAACCGCCGGTCAAGCTCCCTGAGCTCATGCCGGCAGAAGAGAATATAAAAAATACGGAGGAAACAGCTATGAAAAAGACAGTTTATATCGAAGGTATGATGTGCAACCACTGCACAGCTCATGTTCAGAAGGCACTCGAAGCGCTCGACGGAGTTGAGAGCGTTGAAGTCAGCCTTGAGGACAAAAAAGCGGTGCTTACGCTCAAAAATGATGTCGATAACGCCGTTATAATGAACGCTGTCAAGGATGCCGGATACGAGCCGACAAAATGTGAATGATTTTTTAAATAAATCTTGCCATAACACTTGACATATCGAAAGTTATTTGTTAAAATAATTGCCGTCGTCACAGAACGGCAATTAACTGCGGGTGTAGTTCAATGGTAGAATTCCAGCCTTCCAAGCTGGTTACGTGGGTTCGATTCCCATCACCCGCTCCAATATGCGCTTGTAGCTCAGGTGGATAGAGCAACTGCCTTCTAAGCAGTGGGTCAGGGGTTCGAGTCCCTTCAAGCGCGCCAAGCCTGCGGGCATATCTCTTGATGTGCCCGCAGCAAACTAAATGGTGGGTATAGCTCAGTTGGTTAGAGTGCCAGGTTGTGGCCCTGGAGGTCATCGGTTCGAATCCGATTATCCACCCCAGCAAACCAACGCAAAGCAGAAATGTTTTGCGTTTTTTATATATTACCGATATTTTGGGGTGTAGCCAAGGGGTAAGGCAACGGACTTTGACTCCGTCATTCGCTGGTCCGAATCCAGCCATCCCAGCCAGAAACTCCCGCACTTTTGTGCGGGAGTTTTACTTATTACATCTTCACTATTCATTTTTCACTACCCAATGTTTTCAAGAGCTGTGGCTATTTTAAGGCAGTTGAAAACGGACTGTTTTCGGTTATGTAATCAAACACAACTAACATATAACTAACAAACAAGCAACAAATTATCAAATCACATGGATGTTATCAGATACATCCATGTGCCGATTTTACTTTTTAGTTTTACTTCGGTAGATTTATCCCCCAACATATGATAAAATATCTATATATAAACTAACCGGAGGATTGACGGCTTTTAATGAACGACAGGATGTTTACAAACAAAGACCTGCGGGCGATGATTATTCCGCTGTTTATCGAGCAATTTTTACTTTTGCTCGTCGGCATGGCGGATACATTTGTCGTCAGCTTCGTCGGCGATGCGGCGGTTTCCGGCGTGTCGCTCGTAAACTCCTTTAACACCGTCGCGATCTTCCTATTTTCCGCCCTCGCATCCGGTGGCGCTGTAATAATCAGTCAGTATATCGGCAGCAAAGATAACGAGCAGGCGGGCAAAGCCGCAAGTCAATTATTGATGTTTTCGGTTGTCAGCTCGGTTGTTATATCCGTTCTTATTCTCGTCTTTGAACGCCCACTTCTGAATCTGCTTTTCGGCAGGGTTGAGGATGATGTCATGGCGGCATGCGTCGAATATATGCGCATAACCGCGTATTCGTTCCCGGCTCTCGCGGTTTATAACGCCGGCGCGGCGATGTGCCGCAGTGTCGGCAGAGCCGATGTGTCGATGTATATATCCGCCTTTGCAAACGCCGTCAATGTTGTCGGCAATATTATCGGCGTGTTCGTTCTTCACGCCGGTGTCGCGGGCGTTGCTTATCCGTCGCTGATAACGCGGACTATTTCCGCTGTCGCCGTCACATGGTATTGCTTCATGCATCGGAAAACTCCCGTAAGATACACGCTTTCCGGTATATTCGCGTGGCACGGCTCGCTGCTCAAAAAAGTGCTCGGCATAGCAGTCCCGAACGGCGTTGAAAACGGCGTCCATCAGCTCGTCAAAGTGGCGCTGAGCAGCATGGTTGCACAGTTCGGAACATATCAGATAGCCGCAACAGGTGTGTCGCAGAGTATATGGTCGCTCGCAGCGCTTATGGGTATGGCGATGGCTCCGGTCTATACGACTGTCATCGGTCAGTGCATGGGCGCGGGAAATATTGAAGAGGCAAACCACTATTTCAAAAAGCTCAATAAGCTGACATTCATTTTATCATTGGCGTGGAACACGGCTGTGTTCGCAATGACTCCGCTCTTGCTGAAATTCTTTGCCATATCCGATGAAGCCAAGCATCTTGTGCTCATCATGGTGCTCATCAATAACGCCATAAACGCTTTTGCCTATACGTACGCAGGACCGCTCGGGAGCGGATTGAGAGCGGCGGGGGATGCGAAATTCACCATGACCGTCTCTGTTGTTCTGACTGTAGCCGCGAGGCTGTTCTTCTCTGCGCTGTTCGGTCTGTGGCTCAATATGGGCGCCGTAGGCGTGGCGATAGGCACGAGCATGGATCTGCTCTTCCGCGGAGCGATATTCTTTGTGCGCTATAAAAATCAGAAATGGACTAAATTCAAACTTATATAAAGCCTATGAAAAGAAGAACTCTATCACTTATAATCTCCGGTCTGCTCGGCGTTATAGCCATATTATCCGGCATATATTTAATGGCGGCGAGCGTGACAAATTACATTGCCGAGTCCAAAAAGACGGACTGGATAGTAACCGAAGCCCGGATAACCGATGTTTCGAGCCGCGTCAAAAGAAACAGCAAATCGAGCACTACATTTTATGATCTGACATATCAATACGAAGCGGACGGAAAAACATATACCGGCAAGAAAAGCAGCGTTTCAGGCATCCGACTCGTCGGAGACGAAATAAAAATAAAATATGACCCCGACAATCCGTCTGATTCAACATCGGATATCACTCCCAATAAAGATGATCTGGTATACCCGTTCGGCGGCGGAGTTTTGTTCTTGGCGGCAGGAATTTTCTTTCTGTTGACGGCGATAAAACGGAGCAAACGGCTAAAAAACGAAGATGAAGCGTATACTGAGACTTCAGAAAACAGCAGAAACCCGAAGCGAACAATTATAGCGTTGCTGCTTATGGCTGCGATTATCGCGCTGACCCTTGTCTTTCTGCGTGCTCAGCCGTCGGGCATTGAAACTTTTTCTTCCGTGATGACCGAGAACGGCTATACAGTGTCGGACATGACTGACGAACTGCGCACGGATTGGCGGGTTGGTTCGCTGATAGAAGATTCGCGCTCATTGCATACCGAAGATATGAGAATAGACTTTTGTGTTATGGATTCGACCGACAGCGCGCGGCGCATCTATTCGGGAATGACGCTTCCGGTAAAAGATGGAGAAGAATACACATATAAAGGCACGAATTACACCTTCTTTTCAATCGAAGATGACAATTTATATACCACCAAGATTTACAGCGGCAATACCGTGATTTACGCCGCAGCGTCGCATGAATGCCGCGATGAGCTTGTTGACCTGCTCAGACAAATGGGATATTACAAATAAAAAGAAAAGCATCCGCACGAATTAACGCGCGGATGCTTTTTGAATTTCTGTTATCAGTCTTCGACAGTGACTGTGCCGTCTTCGTCAACGGTGATGGTCATGCCGTCCTTGACATAGTTGAGGAACTCCTCGCCAAGGCAGTCGACTGTGGGCATCGGATCGTCAGTCCAGACTGCGGAGAGAATAGCTCCGGCAGCCGCGAGCGAGTCTATATGCTCCGAGAAGAGCAGGCAGGCGGGAGTTCTGCCCATGACTTTTGCGCAGTAGAGAACCATGCCGCCGGTCGTCGAGCCGATAGTCTGGGGCAGGCAGAGAGCCGTGCCGACCATGGGTTTGCCGAAGAGATCGGGGTTGTTCTGATCGCCGCACTTAGCGGTCTTGTCGCCGAACTGGAGGCTCTTCTGGAAGGAAGCAAGGGTATTGAATCCGTTGTGAGAAACGAGAGCTTTTGCCGTGCATTTGCCTGCGGCAACAGGGCGTCCTTTGAACTGTTTCATTGTTACTTTGCCTCCTTTGTGATGATATCGAGAATCTCGGCGCTGGTGTAGTAGCGCGAGGTGGTATATGTTCTGAGCTTGTTGGAGTTGGTGATGACGGGCATCTTACCAGCAAGCGGGTTGTTCATATACATCAGCGGGCATATGTAGCTGAGAACGACGCCGGTAGCCTTGAGCTTTGCAGCGTTGGGCGTTGCGTTGAACTTCTCAACAACAGCCGGAGCGGCGGTGAAGACGGTCGGGATGGAGACCTTGCTTCTGCCGTTCTTCTTGAGCGACTCGCAGACATTCTCGGTCCACTCAACGAGCTGATCGTAGGAGAGGTGAGGACATCCGACAAAGCAGAGCTTCGGAGTTGCGTTCTTGTCTTTCCACATGACGGGATAATTGTTCTTGACTCTGTCGAGCTCGGCGTCGTCAATGACATAGACCTTTGCGCCCTCGGCGATAAGGCTCTCGCCCTGCTCAACTGCTTCGGGAGTCAGCTTGTCGATGTGATAGAGACCGACAGCTCCGTTGGAAGCGGTAGCCGCGCCGAAATCCTTGAGGTATGCCTTTGCATCGCCGTCAAGCTCGGTGCCGATCCATTTATCAAGACCCTTGACATAGGGGACATCTTCCATGACCTTCATGCCGATAGCGGAGCCGAGAATCTGAGCCTCGGGCTTCTTGGTGGTCTTGACTTCGACTATCCATGTAGCCTTTCTGCCCTCGTCGGTGACAAGTCCGAAATAGGGGACGCGGCCGACGATGGAGCCGAAGAGCTCGATTATGCCGGAGTTTCTGTTGCAGCGTGCGCCGAGAACGGAGTTTGCATAGACAACAGCCGAGGACTCAGCCCATGAGAGAACATCGCCCTTCTTGGGAGTGTTGCCGACTTCGTCCATGTAGCAGGTGCAGGTGTAGGACTTGCTGTCGATAAGACCGAGCTTTGCAAGCTGCGCATCGTAGCTGTCCTGCATATTGTACATGAACTTCTTAAAAACGATGTTCTTCAGGAAGCTCGAAGGTACATTGGGATCGAGGGGCTTGGGGTCAACGGAGAACTTCTGGCTCGAAAGAGCACCGCCCGCTATAAGCTGATCCATAAGATCATAGACAGGCTGCATGACTCCGAGACCGAAGCTTGTAACAAGGTGCCCCATCTTGCTTGTGACAGGCACCATCTTGGTGGCGCCGAAAGCGTCACCGTACATGACAAGGGTCTTCATGACCTTCGCCATGGTTTCGCCTTTACCGCCGTTGAGGATTTCTTCCTCTTCGGGAGTAAGGTGCATTTTGTAATTCATGTATATCCACCTTTCAATAAATTTTTCAGCGGAAGCGCTCGCTCGCCGCATATGTAACAAACAAATTCTATCACAAATCGCAAATAAAATGATTGGCAATTTAGAAAAATAAACAATTAATAAATAAAAAAATATCGAATTTTTGTATTTGCCTGTCCGCATATGCGGCAAATAAATATTTCTTGCAAAATCCTATACTTTGTGATACTATTTTAGCCCGCATCAATCGGAGGAGGGAACATGGATGATAGGACTCAGGCGCGGAGATGTTAGGCTTTTTGAGCATTGCAAAGAGTGGAAAATCGAAGGCGAGAGAACGGTAAACGAACTTCGTAAAATACTCGGCTCGAATGCTGTTGATATTCAGCATGTCGGCAGCACATCTATAAAAAGTATAAAGGCAAAGCCGATAATAGATATTGCAGTCGGCACAGACGATTTCAATCGCATTTTATCTCATGAAGCCGAATTGCTGAAAGCAGGCTATCATTACCGTCCCAACCACGATATGGGTGGTGCACAGCTGCTTTTTGCCTGCGGCAGTTACTATGAGGGCGGCAATATGCAGACGCACTTTATCCATGTTGTGAAATATAACAGCATGGAGTGGCGGAATTATATAAACTTCCGCGACTATCTGAACACTTATCCGGAGATAGCGAAGCAGTATGAGAATGTGAAAACAAGGCTTGTTGAAAAGCTCGGGAGTATGGGGAGCAGAAACGATTATGTTGACGGCAAGGCTGAATTTATAAGCCATACTCTCCGCAAGGCAATGGTGTGGTCATTTCTCGGCAAGACTGTTACAATGAAAACCGACCGCCCACTGGGATATGTGCACAGAAAATCCGGCTATGAGCTTATCTATCCGCTCAATTACGGCTATATTCCGGGCGTTCTCGGCGGCGACGGCGAAGAGCTTGATGTTTATCTTCTCGGTGTCAACGAGCCTGTTGAGAGTTTTACGGGCAGAATAATCGGCATTGCCCACCGCGCCGACGATGTTGAAGATAAGCTTATAATGGCGCCGCCCGATATGAATTTTAACCGTGAAGAGGTCAAACATGCGGTGTATTTTCAGGAGCAGTATTACGACACGTATATAGAGCTTATAAAATAACAGAACAACCGCAGTATTAAAATCACTGCGGTTGATTTTTTATAATATTTCGCTGTTTTCAAGCAGATATGCCGCACCTATAGCACCTGCATCATTGCCGAGCACGGCAGGGCGAATGAGACGAGCGTCAGAGTCTGGGAGAGCGGCGAGAAAATCATTAAGCCAGTATTGCCGAATTTCTATCAGTCCGCCGCCGATTACGATACACTCGGGGTCAAAAACACATTTTACCGTGTCAACGACCGCGCACAAGTCGGATATAAAAATTTCGACTGCCTCGCGGCATTTTTTGTCGCCGTCTGCGGCTTTTTTGAAAACTCCGTTGCAGTTGAAGCAGCAGCAGTCAAGCTCGTTTGCCGTTCGCATAAGCCCGGTAGCCGAAACATACTGCTCGGCGCAGCCGACCTTGCCGCAGTTGCATTCGCGCCCGCCGATGTGCAGGGGAATGTGACCTATCCGCGCCGCGTGGAAGTTGGCTCCCGTGAGCAGCTTTCCGTTTATTGAAGCCGCACTGCCGAGCCCTGTTCCGAGGGTCAGCATGACGGCGTTTTTGCAGTTCTCAGCCGCCCCGAAATAAGCCTCTCCGATGAATGCCGCTGCCGCATCGTTTACGACGAAAACACGGCGGTTGAATTTATTCTCAACATCTTTCTTTATCTCGAATCCCGTGAAGCCGGGCAGGTTGCCGGTCGCGTAGAGAACCTTGCCTTCATAGGGGTCGATGTCTCCGGCAGAGCCGATGCCTATGCCCGCATCCGTGCCGGCAAGCGGCATCAGATCTTTTATAACGGCAAAAAGACAATCTCTGATGCTGTCGAGTCCGCGGGATATGTCGGTCGAGCGCTTTGCTCTCGCCGTAACGGTTCCGTTTTCAATAACCGCACCTTTTATCGATGTCCCGCCGATGTCGATACCGATATTCTTCATCTTATTCACCGAAAGCCTTCATAAAGTGTTTGGTAATGTCCATGGGTCTGGTTATCGCACTGCCGATAACAACGGCGTATACGCCTGTGTCAAGCACATTTTTCAGCTGACCGACTTCCCATATTCCGCCCTCGGCGATGATATGCGCGTGCAGTGTCGATGTCATTTCGCGGAGCAGCTCGCAGTCCGGGATTGCGATACCCTTGGTATATTCGGTATAGCCACGCAGGGTAGTGCCGATATAATCAAATCCGAGCTCGTCGGCACGTTTTGCCTCTTCGTAGTTCGAGCAGTCCGCCATTATCTCAACTTCGGGCGCATTCTCGCGAATGTATTTTATAAGATCTTCAAGCTTCTCACCGTTCGGGCGCGCACGCTTTGTTGCATCGAGCGCAATAACGCTGCACTTCGTTGTCAGCAGGGCTTTGACCTCTTTCAGCGTCGGGGTTATGTAAACTTCGGAGTCCGGATATTCGGCTTTAATTATGCCGATTACGGGCACATCGACCTCTGCCGTTATCTCGTTTATGTCCTCAACATAGTTCGCTCTTATACCAGCCGCGCCGCCGAGTACAGCTGCGCGCGCAAAATGTCCCATCATGTGCAGCCCGTAGAGCGGCTCGCCCTTGACTGCCTGGCATGAGACTATAAGACCGTGTTTTTTTAAGTTTGCCATAGTTATCACTCTCCACAGATATTTTCGCCTTTCGCGGCAAAAAAGTCAAGGGGATAGTGGATTTTATCATCAAAAAACGAACCCTCCGTTTGGAGGGTTCGCGTCGGTTTATTTACCATTTGTTCTCGACATATTCGCAGAATGCGTACATGTCTTTAATTTCAAGCTTTGTGCCGTCGTCGAGAACAGCCGTACCGTTCCACATGCCGTGAACCTGATGCGAATGCATGCGCAGGAGATTGAGTGCGTTCGTATCGGCATGGTGATCATAGAACGGAGTCATTACAAAATCAAATCTGCCGTCCTCGGAGACGAAGTGCCAGGGCTCCATATATTTGTCGGGCTTCGGGAAAGTTTCAACATCTATCGCGCCGAACTTGTGAGCCTTGCCGTCATAGAATATGCAGGTCTCGGTCGCATTGCTCTCGTCGCCGATACCCCAGGTTATCTCAAAGCCGAAAATGTGCTTGTTGCCGTTCTCGTCAGTCAGATATGTAGAGCCGTTGCCCCAGTACCAAACGAGCTTGTAGGGGGTGTTGACGCGACCCCAGTCGAGGCAGCAGAAGGTGTCGTCCTTTGAGAATTTGTAGACCTTGTCGCCCCACTTATATGTGCCGCTGCATGGCATGCAGTTCTGCTTTGTGGTCATGAAATAGCTCTTCGGGTCGTCTTTGAAGGGGAGAACCGTTGTGATGTTCTCGAGTCCATCCGGAATGTCCATTTCAAAATGGCACTCGACCTTGCCTGACTTGAAATAAATAGTGCGCTTATGCTCTTCGGTCAGGACATCGAATGTAGCCTTGCCGATTCCGTTGACCTCCATCTTGACATGGTTCGGAACATCGCCTTTGGGCGGGAGAACATATTTGTCTTTTCCGCCGAGGAAGAGCGCCGTGGGAGCGGTGAGAGTGCCGGCGGCGAGCTTCTTGTTCTTCTTCGGGTTTCTCAGATCGACCAGCGCCGCCGAAGCGTAGCCGCCGATAGAGATGTTGGCGAAGCTTATCTGAATCATGTATCTTCCGTCTGATATCTGATAGAAGTCCCATTCCTTGCGGCGCATTGTAGGCGTCGATTTCGTGCGGTCATAGTCAAAGACCATGTGACGCGCCCAGCCGGGTGAAAGCAGAGTTCCGTCGTCGGCAAGGAGCTTTGTCGGCTCGGTGTACTCCTTCTGCGCGCTCTTGACCTCACCCTTGAGCCAGCTCGGATAAGTCCTGGGTATCTCGCTCATTAAAAAATCCTCCTAAACATTAGTTGCATCAGCCCTCAGCTGTGCTGAATTTCAGTTAATTATAGCATATATACCAAAAATATACAACGATTTTTTAGTTTATTATTTAAAAATACGAGAAAAGGCTCCCGCAGGGGGAGCCTTTATAGTTTTTAGCCCATCTTTTCGAGAGCCGACATATATTTCGGATTCGTCGGGATGAACATATAGTTGAGGAACAGCACTTCATCTATCGAATTTGTCTTGACGAAATTCGCGAGGTTTACATTTATCTGCCTCGGGTCAATGACATATACGGTCTTGTAGTTGTTGCAGAGCCACGGAACAAATGCGTTTGCGTAGCTCTCTTTTATAACTACGATGCTGCGGTTGCCGGGCGCGTCGGTGGTTATCTTAGTCACGCCGTGGTCGCCGCCGAGGAAAGCGAGATACTTGTTCGATGACTTCACTTCCGTGTTTATGACCTTGACTTTGTAGCTGCTCTTGAGCGTCGGGTCGGAGTCAGAGGCAATCGCTTCTGTATTGGTCTGCGGAATGAAATATTCAACATAGTCCGGGTCTTTTTCGACCGCCGTGCTCTGCGTAGCTTTGTAAAGTGTGCCAAGGAACGGGGAGAGCTTTCCGGTCCGGAGCGAATTTATTTCAACGGGCGTGAATCCTGCGGTATTTGCAAACGCACGGTATGCGTAATATGCGCCGCGTGCCGTCCAGTGATGATCCGTTCTGAAATACAGATATTCGTTCGTGTGGGCGGCTATTTCCGGATAGGCGTCAACGGGGGTTATGCCCTTGAGCTCGCCGTAGATATAGTTGATGCCCTGATACTGCGAATGCGATTTGCCGGAGTTGTATTTCTTCGGAGCGTAGAACTCTATCGAAGTCGGAGCCATGAGACTGTACACTTTGGTGTTTGGCATCTCGGCCTTGAGCTTGTTGAGGGTGGCAGCGTAGACATCCATCTTCTTGTAGACATTTGTATACTGCTCCATAAGACGGTTGTCAAGAAGGATTATATACTGGTTGGAGTATACGGTTTCCTTTCCGGTCTCATCAACTTCGGCGGCATTTATCGGCTGAGTGGTCTCGGTGCTCTTTGCGGTTTCGGATGGTGTCGTGGTCTGCTCGCCTGTTGTTTTAGCATTGCTTTCGTCCTCATGTGAGAGCGCCTCGCCGTCGCCGATTCCTCCGTTGTTCTTTATGACCGTCGCGCCATCGCCGATCTTCAGGAACGAATAGAATGATTTTATCTTGTTGCTTATTTTGACGAGCCCGTTTCTGCCGGGGAACTGGTCATTGTAGTATTCTTCAAACTTTGAAGCGAAGTCGCCGGAGAAATATGAGCTGGCGGAAAAAGATGGCTTCTGCGCGAGATTTCTGTTCTCCATTTCAGAGATCTTTTCGTCCTTGTCGAAGAAGCTGTAAAATCCGACAATGGTGAAAACCGCTAAAACGACACTGAATGAGACGGCGGTAAGAATTTTTTGGATTTTTTTCATTTTATCTCAGCGCCTCCTCAGAATCTGAAATACAGGAACGGGTTATATGTCGAGCCCGCCAGCGATGCCACGCAGAGCACGAGCATGACGACATTGAAAACGGTGTTGAATATCGGCTCTGTAACCGGTGCGCGCTGCTTGAGCTTCGCAACGCCCGCTTTGACGAGCTTTGCAATGGGCGCGCAGGCTATGGCGGCGATAATAATAAACGGAATGTTGTTGATTATCATCGCGTTCATGACCGGGTCGGTGAACGCATTGCCCGATGCGCCGAACGCCACGGAGAACGCCGACTTCATTGCCGAGAAATCCTCGAAGTAGAATATCATCCAGCCGACGAGCACGACAAACATCGAATACACCCAGCGGATGATTTTCGGGATTTTATCAATGAACTTTTTGAACACAAACTTTTCAAGGCACAGGAACACGAAATAGTAAAGACCCCATATTACGAAGTTCCAGCTCGCGCCGTGCCAGAGTCCCGTGAGACCCCAGACGATGAAAAGATTGAGAATCTGACGCGGCAGGCTGACTCTGTTTCCGCCGAGGGGGATATAGACATAATCTCTGAAGAAAGAGCTCAGGGTGATATGCCATCTGCGCCAGAAATCGGTTATCGAAGTTGAGATATATGGATACTTGAAGTTTTCGGGATAATCAAAGCCGAACATGCGACCGAGTCCGATAGCCATGTCTGAATATCCCGAGAAATCAAAGTAAATCTGGAAAGCGTAGAACAGAACCCCGACCCACACGCTCATCACAGCTGCATTGTCAACATTGGCGAGCAATGACTCGGCGAGAGAACCGGCATAGTTTGCTATGAGCACCTTTTTGCCGAGACCCGCCATGAATCTCGTCATGCCTTTTGCAAAGCCGTCTATCGTAACTGTCCTGTGGTCTATCTGCGTGTCGATGTCGGAATATCTGACGATCGGTCCCGCTATGAGCTGCGGGAAGAGCGAGACGAACATCAGGAAGTTTATGAAGGACTTCTGCGCCTTGACATCGCCTTTGTAAACATCGAGCGAATAGGACATCGTCTGGAATGTATAGAACGAAATGCCTATCGGCAAAGAAAATGCGGGAACATGGAGCGAGAGGCGGAAGATTCCGTTGAGCGTGGAAATGAAGAATCCGCTGTATTTGAATGCCGCGAGCAGACCTAAATTGATAACAACCGAAAGTGCGATAAACAGTTTGGTTATCTTTTTGCCGCGGTATTTTTCTATCCCGAGCGAGACAGTATAATCAAGTATGGAGCTGAAAATCAGCAGGCATACCCAGACCGGCTCACCCCATGAATAGAATATAAGTGATGCAATGACAAGAACAATATTTTTTACCTTGTCGTTCTTCACGATAAAATAGAAGAACAGAGTCACGGGAAAGAATATGAACAGAAACACGAGACTCGAAAAGACCATTTGATTTTCCCCTTTTTGCGTGTATGATAAACCTAATTATATTACATCTAATTATACACTCTTTAATTGGTAATTCAATTACAAAAGAGTTACAAAAAGCTTATTGCCATTGAAAGCTTTTGACGAAAAAAAGAGACACGGAACAAACCGTGTCTCTTGGAGCCGATTATGCAGTTGGAAATTTAAAACATATTGATGATAACCGGGATAAGAGCTTTTATAATTTTGATAACGATCTTGGCAATGACAGGAGCGACAATGCTCGTTATCTTCACAACATATCTTGCAACTTCAATCGCAATCTGGATTATAACATACCACTTGCCGAGATAGCGCTGAAGCATGTTTGTGTCCATGCCCTTGTAGTTGGGGTCGACGGGGGAGTAGGATGTGTCGGTTTTGACTATCTTGCACTCGTCTATCTGCTTCTTGCTGTCAACGCCGTATGTCTTGAGTGTGAACGAATTCTTTGTGAACTCAATTGTCGAATAGCTCGGCTCTTCGGAGACATATTTAAAATCAAGCCACTCGTAATCGTAATCCTCGATACGGTTCTTGCCGGAAGCGGAGCTCGCGGTAAAGTATACGGTGCCGACGGGATCAACAACTGCGCCGTCCGCATTGTATTTCTGATCCTTGACGGGCTTTGTGTCCTTCATGAAGAAGGAGCGGCCGTAAAGATGCTCGTGACCGGTCAGGCAGACGTCTATCTCAAATCTGTCAATAAGCGCGCTGTATATAGCCGCAAGCAGCTTGTTGTCGCCATCTGCGGCGTGGTGTCCTGTTCCGTAGATATCGTGATGCATAACGGCTACGCGCCATGTGGCGTCGGGATTCTTTGCTATAGCGTCAAGGGTGAACTGATACTGGTCATAAACATTGAAAATCTGGGTGTTATAGACGATGAAAAGTACATCGCCGTAACGGAACCAGTAGTTCTCGTCAACGTTTGCGGGTGTCGTGCCGCGGTATTCGTTGGGGTTGTTGACATAGAGAGGATATGTTTCGCCTTTGCGGTCGTGATTGCCAACCGTCGTAGCCATGGCATATGATCTGAGAGCCGCAGGGGAGAGCGTGCCCGCCCATTCGTTGGCTCTGTCTCCGTGCTGAGTCTGGTCGCCCGCGGAGAGTATAAAGCTGATGTCGCTGTTCTTGTCGAGTGCGGTGCCGAGAGTTTTCTGCCACACATAGGCTTCCTCGCGTCCGTCTTCAACGTCGCTGCTGACCTGGATATCGCTGATATAGAGGAGCTTAAATTTCTCGGTGGAGAGGGTTCTGTACATAACGGGACTGCTGAACTTTCCGTTGCTGCCGTAAGTGTAGTAGTAAACGGTGTTCGGCTCAAGTCCGGTTGCGGTCACTTTGTATACGCTCTGACCCGTGTAGCTGTCGGTCGATGCTTTGCCGACAAACTCTTTGAACGAGGTCATGTCGGCGCTTTTGCCGATGCGGACAACTCCGCTCTTTGCCGTGTCGTCGGAGTGCCAGCAGAAGTTGAGCTGAGTCGCGTCCGCGCCCGGGGTGAGTGCGATAAGCGTGTTGTCGTTTCGTACAGTTTCCCAGTAGCTGTTCCATTCGGGCTGAGTGAGCACATTGCTTCCGTCTGCCGAGGTGCCGATAGCAAGGCACGAGGCGAGCATGAGCAGTGCGAGCAGAATGGACAGCGTCCGTTTTGCTGTTTTCATTGGAATTCTCCTTTTCATATTTTTTGAGCGGGAGTATTATAGCACATTTTGCTCTATTTTGGTAGATTTTTTTAATATATTATCTATTTTTTTATAAAAACTATGGAAATATTTATAAAGTGATGATATAATCTATCGCGGATTTTTAAGAATGAAGAGGAATACAGATGAAAGTTATTGTTTTGAACTCGGTGGCACAGGTTGGCGAGGAAGTTGGAAAAATTTTCTGCGATGAGGTCAATGCAAAGCATAATGCGGTTCTCGGACTTGCAACCGGAGCGTCCCCGATACCTACATATGAGTATATGACCGAGCAGTATCGCAGCGGCAAGGTGAGCTTCAAAGATGTCAGGACCTTCAACCTCGACGAATACTGCGATCTGCCGAAGAATCACCCCAACAGCTTCTATTCGTTTATGGAAAAGAACCTTTTCTCGAAGGTCGATATAAAGCCCGAAAATGTCAATTTCCTTGACGGAAACGTTGAACCCGTTGCCGAGAGCGCACGTTATGCGCAGGCTATAAAGAATGCCGGCGGAATAGATATCCAGCTTCTCGGAATCGGCAGAAACGGCCACATCGGCTTCAACGAGCCAGCTGATGAGTTCACTGACGAGGCATTCAAAGTAAAGCTTACCGATAGCACGATAGCTGCAAATTCGCAGTATTTTACTGATATTGCCATGCCGCACTATGCCATAACAATGGGCATCGGATCGATAATGAGAGCGAAAAAGATAGTGCTCATCGCGACAGGCGAAAGCAAGGCAGAGGCGATAAAGGCGACTGTTGAGGGTGAAGTTGCTCCGCATTGCCCGGCGTCGATACTTCAGCAGCATGACGATGTGACGATATTCCTTGACGAAGCGGCGGCAAGCCTGCTGAAAAAATAAAAATTGAGATAAACAGACCTCCGATGCGTCAAAGTGCGTCGGAGGTCATTTTTTTAATACAGAGCTATTTTGTTGATTTCGGGCGTGTCTCGGGATGAGACTATCAGTATGCGTACAGCGTCGGTTTCAAGCCCGTGAAGCTTTATTATTTTTTTAGTGCCGATTGTTGTGCCCTCAAAGCTGTTGAACCAGATTTTGTCCTCATTTCTGTGCTGGACAATGAAGTTTTCAACGCGCTGACCCTCGGCAATATTTTCGCTCAGCTCAAGGAAATTGAGCTTCATTCTCTCGCCGAGTTCAATGGTTATAACACGCTGTGTTTCGCTACCGTTGTACGGTTCAATAGTGATCTCTTTGCCCTCGGCAAGATTTGTCCTGAAGCTGTTTTTTATAAGTTCGCCGAGCTCGTTCAGCCGCTTGACATCGTTATCATTAAGTCTGAGCTGATTTGCGTCCGGCTTTACATGCGCCGCCTGCTTAATGAAGTCCTTCATATCTCTTTCTCCTTTTGTCGGTTATCTGGACGTTTTTAGTTTATCGGCTCAGACTGCTGTTGCCAATATGGGTTTTGCTCACCTTTTACTTTTCGTGAGTCTATTTCTTGCCGGATTTTTTGAATATCAGCAGTGAGATTGATATCACCGTCGCAATTATAACCGTTATGCCGACTGCGGTGACACCCTGCTTCACTCTCGCGGCGTTTCTCATGTTTTCGCCGCTCGGCAGAGTATAAGTCTCTATTTCATCAACATTATCAGCTAAATATTCTTCATCGGTATCTTGAGATTTAGAGGATCGGTTGGTTTTGGAAGAACTTGATTTATTTGTCTTTGATTTTGATTTTGTGCTCGACTTAGATGATGAGCTTTTGCTCTTTTTCTTCGTTGTGCTCTCTTTTTTCGTCGTCGATTTGGTCGAATTTGATTTCTTTGTAGTCTTTGTGGTGTCTCTGTCATCGGAATCCGAATTGCCGGATTGGTTGTTCTGTTCCGCGGTAGTCTCAGGCGGGGCAATATATGTATCTATTTCAAACATCTTTGACGGAATGCCTTTGTCATCGGTGACTCTGACATAAATTTCCGGGTCACCGCCGAATGAATATTTCCTGTCTATAAGCGTCTCGCAGGTTATCCCGCCTCCGGCAAACGATGCGGAGGATTTGACGCTGAACAGCTGTTCGTCGTATTCTGCCTTGCCCGTAATGCTGATTTTTATCGGGTCTTTGCAGTCAACATATATTTCATAGACAACCGGACTCTCTTTTGTCAGATCGGCATATGAGATATCGCCGTTTATCGCAACATAAAGCGAGCCTTTTTCGGTTTTGGTGTAATATGTAGCGAGCGCGCAGATGCCGTTGCCGCCGTTTTCGTTTTCGCACTGTATCTGCACATTGGTGCCGCGCACTTCATCGGGCGAGACGGAACCGTCTATCGACACCGCAAACGCCTGTATTACAAGAACAAATGTAAAAATTATTGCTGCTGCCGCTGTGCAAAAACGCTTTGCAAATACCATTATCTTTTTCACGCTTAGATCACCGCTTATGCTTTAAAGTACTAATACCGAAAATATCACTTTTTTCATTCATGTGCAATAGCAAAAGTCGAATTTTGTAAAATCAGCACAAAACAATTTGTAAATATTGCACAATGAAAACAATATGTTTGCGCAAGCAGACATAAAAAATCGGCCGCATCGAAACCCGAACGGGTTAAGATACAGCCGAGATAATTTCAATTTTTTCAGAATTTCATCTTTTTCATCGCAACCGAAAGAGCCTTGCACAGCGCAGTTCCGAGAACGGCGCAGACGCCGGCTTCAATGAGTCCGTTGACCCCGACGAATGCGGCGGCAAAAGCCATAACATTTGTCGAACCGAACTGCTCCTTGAGCTGAATGATTATCGGTGCGTTGTTGAACAGCAGAAGCAGTGTGCCGGTGAACAGAATCGTGTTGAGCAGGGGACCTGCGATGCTTGCAACAAGATACTGCACAAAGCTTGTCTTATCTTTCGACGATACCGCTTTGAAAATAACTGCAGTCAGCCAGCCCATGAGAACTCTGGGCACGATGCAGACGATAGCGGTGCGCAGGGGACTGACGCTGAAAAGCGCAACGCCGAAAGTGCTCATTCCGAAGCACTGGATGAAGCTCGTTATTCCGAATACCGCGCCGAGAAACAGTCCGCCGACAGGGCCTAGCAGAACGGCTCCGATGATGACCGGAATCGTTATAAAAGTTATCTCGATGGCTCCGGCTTTGAGATAACCGAGCGGTGTGAATGCCATGACGATTATCAAAGCGGTGAGCAGTGCGGTGAGCACGAGACGCACGAGTTTTTGCCGCGATGCGGCAGCTGATGTTTTTGACATGATGTTTTCCTCCTTGCTGTTGCTCCGTCAGGATGCAGCGCAATTTTTTGAGTCTATATCAAAAGCATTGCTTTTAATATGCAATTTTATTATTTCCTGTTCTTTTCGTATATTATACGAAGTCCCTTGAGTATGAGCTCGGGGTCGTATGTCATCTTGTGGTTGCAGCTCTTGATTATCTCACCCGAAAGTCCGCCCGTTGCAACAAACGATTTAACTTTGCGTCCGAGCTCCTGCTCCATTCTGTCGCAGAGCCCGTCGAGCATGGCGGCAGTGCCGAAAACAACACCGGACTGCATGCAGTCTATCGAATTTGTGCCGATGGCCTTCTTGGGAGTTGAAAGGCTTATCGCGGGAAGCTGAGATGTTTTGGCGGACAGTGCTTCAAGCGAAATCCCGACGCCGGGGGCGATGGCGCAGCCGCAGAAAGAGCCGCTCTCGTCGATAACATTGATTTTTGTTGCAGTTCCGAGGTCGATAACAAAGCACGGCAGCTCATAGAGATTCGCCGCCGCAACAGAAGCGGCAACAAGATCCGCGCCCGCCTGCGACGGGTCGTCGGCAAGAATGTTTATTCCTGTCTTGACTCCGGGACCAAGAACAATGGGCTCGCTGCCTGTTATGCGCTTTGCGGCGTGCGATATAGCACCCGTCAGCTCCGGCACAACGGAGCTTATCGCGCATCCGGTAAACTCGTCAAAACCGTAGCCGTAGAGATCGAAAATGCTCTTGAGTTCAATGGCATACTGATCTTCAGTGCGCGAACGGTCGGTGGCGAGTCTCGAAACGAATTTCAGCTCTTCGCCGCTGTATGCGCCGATTGTTAAATTGGTGTTGCCGATGTCGATAGTCAGAAGCAATCCGATCACCTCGTGAAAAGCGTTGTTTTAACCGATTTGATTATACACTATAACGCGGGAAAAAGCAAACTTATAATAAATTTCACTGTTTATTTTCGCGGCGCATTATGGTATAATTGTCCGCAGAAAGGAATGAGACCCGTTATGCTGTGTAATTTGTGCCCGCGACACTGCGGAGTTGACCGCGATGTTTCGCAGGGATATTGCATGAGTCCGAATATAATAAAGCTCGCGCGGGCGGCGCTGCATTTTTGGGAGGAGCCGTGCATCAGCGGCACAAAAGGCTCAGGCACAGTGTTCTTCTGCGGGTGCAATCTCAGGTGCGTGTATTGCCAGAACAGCGAGATAAGCGGCGGGGGAGCGGGCATCCCGATGAGCGACGAAGATGTTATGCGCACTTTTGACAGGCTCATTGAAAAGGGCGCGCATAATCTCAATCTCGTTACCCCTACTCATTATGCGGATTCCGTGGCGCGGATACTCGAAAAATATCATTCGCCTGTGCCTATTGTGTATAACTGCGGCGGATATGAATCCGTGAAAACGCTCAAAATGCTTGAGGGTCTTGTTGATATATATCTGCCAGATTTCAAATATGCCGACTCGGCTCTTGCGGCTGAATATTCACATGCGCCGGACTATTTCGAGTGTGCGTCCGAGGCAATTAAAGAGATGAACAGGCAGGTCGGAGTGCTTAAACTCGACTCCGACGGCATAGCCGAACGCGGCCTTATCATACGCCACCTTGTGCTTCCGGGAGCCGTTTCAAACACGAAGAAAGTGCTTCGCTGGATAAAGGAAAATCTGCCGGAGGGAACGGTAGTCAGCCTGATGAGCCAGTATACGCCGTGCGCAAAAGCTGCGGAGCATCCGCCTCTTGACAGGCGCATTTCCAAGTACGAATATGAAATAGCGCTCGATGCAATGATTGACCTCGGCTTTGACAACGGTTATGTGCAGAGCCGCCGTTCGGCGCAGAAAGATTTTATTCCGGATTTTCAGTCCCACGAGGGACTCTTATAAATATTGTTGACCGAAAGGGAGTTTTGATATGACAGGTTTTATCGGAGCGGGCAATATGGCAAATGCCATTATAAAAGGCATGGTGTCGTCCGGTGCGGCGGAGGGAAAAGATATAGCAGTCTATGATATCCACTCAGAAAAGCGCGAAAAGGCGGCCGCAGATTACGGAGTAAATGTGGTGTCAAGCCTTGAAGAGCTTGTGAGCGGGTGCAGCGAGATAGTTGTTGCAATCAAGCCTTACGGTTTTGAAAAGCTGCTCGGCGGACTTGATGCTCAGCTCAAAGAGCACGACCCGCTTATAATTTCCATAGCTGCCGGCAAGACCATTGAGACTATTTCTTCGTATCTCAGCTATGAACCCGCACTTGTGCGCGTCATGCCGAATATAAACGCCACGATAGGCGCATCCATGAGCGCATACTGTGCGAACGGACGAGTCAGCGCGGAACAGAAAGCATTTGTTACAAAGCTTTGTTCATCCATCGGCGAAGCGGTCGAGCTCGACGAAAAATTCTTCTCGGCCTTCGGCGTTATCGGCGGCGCGGCTCCTGCGTTTGCATATATGTTCATCGACGAGCTTGCGCGCGGCGGAGTAAAAATAGGCATGAACAAACAGGTCGCGCTGAAAGTTGCGGCTCAGACCGTGCTCGGCAGCGCGAAGATGATAGCGGAGAGCGGGGAGCACCCCTATGCTCTTGTGGATAAAGTCTGCTCGCCCGGCGGAACCACTATCGAGGGCGTTGCGGCACTCAATGAAAACGGATTTGCAAACGCCGTTATGCAGGCTGTGACGGCAACATACGAAAAGGATCTGAAACTCTCCGGCAAATAAAATGCGGAGAGGATGAATATATCAATAATTGTACGGAGGTATAAACAATGGCATTACCGGTAGCACTTCAGCTCTACAGCGTCAGAGACGAGCTTGAAGCAGATTTTGAGGGCACTATAGCAAAGGTCAAGGAGTTTGGCTATGACGGAGTCGAATTCGCGGGACTTTACGGCAAAAGCGCTGAGCAGGTCAAGAAGATACTTGCCGATGCAGGGCTCACTCCCGTTTCGGCTCATGTTCCGCTCGACGAACTGCTCTCAGATACACAGGCGGTCGTCGCAACCTATAAGGAGATAGGCTGCAAATATATTGCCGTGCCTTATCTTCCCGAGGACAGACGCCCCGGAACAGAGGGCTTTGACCGCACGATAGAGGACATAAAGAAGATTGCCGATGTCTGCAATGAACAGGGCATTCAGCTTCTCTATCATAACCATGATTTCGAGTTCAAAAAGCTTGACGGCAAATACGCGCTCGATATTCTTTATTCCGATGTCACCGCCGACAGACTTCAGACCGAGATCGATACCTGCTGGGTCGGCGTCGCAGACGAAGATCCCGCATCGTATGTTCTCAAATACAGCGGCAGAGCACCTGTTGTCCACCTCAAGGATTACTATATGCAGGGCAAGGAGAAGCCGAAGAAGCTCTATGAACTTATCGGCATAGAAGATGACGGCGAGAGCGCATCAGAAGAGGCGTTCGGATTCAGACCTGTCGGCTATGGCGTTCAGAATATGCCCGCTATACTTGATGCATCCGTAAAAGCAGGCGCGGAGTGGGTAGTTGTCGAGCAGGACAGACCCGCACCCGGCGACACTCCCATTAACTCAGTAAAGCTCAGCCGCGAGTACCTCAAAACACTCGGCTGGTAAAATAAAAATATCAAAAGAAAGAAGGTAACGGAACATGAGCACCAATAAGTGCTGGTATAAAGAGATGGCAGTATACCAGATTTGGCCGCGAAGCTTTTGCGACGGAAACGGCGACGGCATCGGCGATATCAAGGGTATCATGTCAAAGCTCGATTACATAAAGAGCCTCGGTGTTGATGCTATCTGGTTCTCTCCGCTCTACAAGTCTCCTCAGGAGGATATGGGTTATGATATAGCCGACTACAAGGATATCGCTGAGGAATATGGCACGCTTGACGAGTTCAAAGAGCTGCTCGAAGCTATTCATGCAAGAGGCATGAAGGTTATAATGGATCTCGTTATAAACCATACCTCAAATCAGCATAAGTGGTTCCTTGAGAGCATGAAGAGCAAGGATAACCCTTATCACGACTATTATTTCTGGCGCGACGGCAAAAAGGGCGGCAAGAAGCCCCCGAATAACTGGCTTTCGACTTTCTCAGGTCCCGCATGGAAATATAACGAAGATCTCAATCAGTATTATCTCCATCTTTTTGCCGAGGGTCAGCCCGATCTCAATATGGATAACCCCAAGGTTCGCGAAGAGATAAAAGATATCATGCGCTTCTGGCTCGACATGGGCGTTGACGGATTCAGAGAGGATGTTATCACGTTTATATCCAAAGCCGAAGGTCTGCCCAACGGTTTCCCGCTGCCTGTCGCCACGGGCATTGAACATTACAAGAGCGGGCCGCATCTTCAGGAATATCTCGGTGAGTTCAGAAAGGTGCTCGATGAATATGACTGCATGACAGTCGGCGAAGCGCCCATGATGACTCCCAAGACCGCGATGAAATTCATCGAGGAAAACAAGGATCAAAAGCTCAATATGATGTTCCACTTCCAGCATATGGAGGCGGACTGCCTGTTCTACAGCTGGATAAGAGCGCCGTTCAGCCTCAGAAAGCTCAAGAACGTCTATAATAACTGGCAGACAAAGCTCTACGGCAAGGCGTGGAATACACTCTATATCGAGAACCACGATCAGCCGCGTATCATAAACAGATACGGCAGCCTTAAATACAGAGTCGAGAGCGGCAAGATGCTTGCGACGATGTATATCTGCCAGAGCGGCACTCCGTTCATATATCAGGGTCAGGAAATCGGTATGGTCAATATCGGTCTGCCGGAGATTGAGATGTATGAGGATGTTTCGACTCAGAATGCCTATCACACCATGCGTCATCTCGGCTTCACGCACAACATGGTCATGAAAGTCGCAAAGTATGCGTCGCGTGACAATGCGAGAACGCCCGTCCAGTGGAGCGCAGAGAAAAATGCCGGCTTCACCACCGCCGATAAGCCTTGGTTCTATATCAACGATAACTACAAAGAGATAAATGTTGAGGCGGCAGAGAAGGACGATAACTCTATTCTCAATTATTACAGAAAGCTTCTCAAACTCCGTAAGGAGAATCCCATTATCATCTACGGCGATTTCAAGATGTACAACAAGCTCAGCAGAAAGCTTTTCGTCTACGAGCGCAGCTATGAGGGACAGAGAATGCTTGTTATCAACTCGTTCTCCGAGAAGCCCGTGAAGTTCAAAGCTCCCGCAGATTTCGATATCACGAAGTCGGAGCTGCTTATCTCAAACTATGACTGCAAAGATAAGTCGAATGCTTTCACGCTTCGCCCCTATGAGTCGAGAGCCTATCTCATAAAGTAATTTAAAAAGTCCGCTGTCTGAAATATGACAGCGGACTTTCGCTTTTGATTTATTCAATTTTCTTTGGCTCTTACGCGCAGTGGAATTTCCATCTTGTCGGCGAGCGCCTGACATTCTGCTATCTCTTCCGGGCTGATAACATCGACTACCGAGAACTTGACCGTCTTGATGTATTTCTTGCATTCTTCGGCAAATCTCAGAATCTCCTTAAAAGAGTCGATGCCAAATTTCGGTCTCGATATCTCGTTGTAGCGCTCTGCGTTCGGGGCGTTGAGGCTTATTGAGACAGTGTCGGTGAATTCGGCGATTGCGGGGACGGTGTCTTTTTTGTTGATAAGATTTCCCAGTCCGTTTGTGTTGATGCGTATCTTTATGTCAGGATATTTGCTCTTGAGGAGCCTGCCCGCAATAACAAGATTGTCAAAAGCGCAAAGCGGCTCGCCGTATCCGCAGAACGTGACCTCGGGAAAATCGGAAAAGTCGAACTCTTCGATAGCCTTTGCGATTTCTTCAGCAGTGGGATCTGACTTGTGCCAAAGGGTGTGTGCCGAACCGAGTCCGTCTCCGTTTGAACGGATACAGAAAGTGCATCTGCAGGGACAGCGGTTGGTTATGTTGAGATAAACCTTGCCTCTGTAAGTATAAACTATGTCAGCCAAAATGAAAGCCTCCTTATTTGAGAACCTTTTTCTTGAATCCGGCAGCGTCGAGTGCGAGACCGAAAATTACATATATAGCGGCGTTTGCGGCGACCTGGATAACATTGGGTATGACCGCCGCGAATGCGCCCCATGCGCCGAAAAGTATTCTGTCGGCGAGATAGTATCCGACGCAGGTGACTATAAGCGCGGGGATAAGTGCGATGAGATTGCGCGCGTTGATTATCTTATCTTTCTTTGCAGTGAACGGCAAAACGATGAGCGACTTTATTATCACCGTTGCAATGACCCATATAGGCGCGGTCAGCGCGTCGGCGAGTCCTGCACCGACTGCGGCGGCTGCTATCGCGTAGGGCAGGGGCAGGAGAGATGCCGCGAGGAAAATGAATGAGTCTCCGAGGTGTATATATCCGTTACCGGTCGGAATGTGAAGAACATATGCGGTAACGACGGTTATTATAGCCGCGAAAAGTGCTGCCATAACGACATAGATAAGTTGCTTGTTTGCTTTTTTCTTTGCCATGGTTTAGCCCTCCCGGGTTTGATATTACCATTGATACTAACACCATAAAAGCTTTTTTAATTTGCCGAACGGAAATACGACAATAAAAAATCAGAAAATCGTCATAAAGCCTAAAATTTATATGAATACGGGGGGATAAATCGAAAAAATTAGTACATGGTTCTGCATGCCGAGTTTATGGATTTTTTGTGAATTGTTGTGCTCGGGTGTTGAAAAGCTTGTATAACATATGGTATAATATCACGATGAAAAATAAGGCTTTGGCGGAAAGAAGAATGTCTCTTGAAAAGACGGCTGGCGGCGCTGATGCTCGTGCTTTGCCTGCTTGCTCTGGCTTTTACCGGGTGCAGCGGCACGAAGATGAAATCGCCCACGGGGCTTATGCGTCCTCCGCTTTCGGCGGGCGTTGACAGCGAACTTAAAAGTGCATTCCTTTCTGCCGCGACCGGCAAGGGAAAGGCGGCGTCCGCGTCCGAAATTTCTCTGATATCTCCGCTTTCTGGAGATCACCGCTCCGCATTCGTGCTTCACGATATAGATAACGATGGGGTCAATGAGGCTCTTGTGTTTTATAAGCTTGAAAGCGAACCGTCAAAAGAGCATATGAATGTGCTCGACAATGTCAACGGCAAGTGGGTCTCGGTAAATGACTTCTCGGGCACTGGCACGGGTGTCAACTTTGTCAGCTTCGTTCAGATGACGGAAACGGGATGCCCTGCGATACTTGTTTCCCAGAGCCTCTATGAAAACGACGCGAGCAAAATACTCTCGGTCTATGTCTGCACCGGAAACGAAGAAAAGCTTACGGTCAAGAATGTCTGCACCGAGGTATATTCTGTTATGGAGAACGTCGATGTTGATTCTGACGGTCTGCTTGACATATTCCTCATTCAGCAGGATTTGACAAACAACAATTCGCCGCGCTCGACCGCGAAGGTCTTCAAGATGAACGCCTCGGGCACTCTCGATGAGTTCGGCACCGCAAAGCTTGACGGCGGGATCAGCAAATATTGCTCGATTCAGACGGACAAAGTCAGTCCTTCGTCGCCGCTTAGAATATATGTTGATGCGATAAAGGGCGAAGACCAGGCGATAACCGAAGTGCTCTTCTGGAGCGCTTCGAGCAAATCGCTTGTGACCCCAATGTTCAGTCTTGATACGCAGTCAAATATGTTTACGGCGCGCTCTGAGCTGCTCGCTTCGCAGGATTATGACGGAGACGGAATAATAGAAATACCGAGCCAGCGCCCGCTGATGGGCAGCCGAAAATACGAATCTCCGAAGAATATGTACGAGCAGATGAATGTTACAAACTGGATCGAAGTGCGTTCATCGAAGGACTTTGAATTTACTGAGACACTCGTCAACGCAAGCGATTCGTATATACTCGATTTTAAACCGCTTGAAAATATCATGGGCGAGTTCACAGTGTATTCCTACAGCAATACACGCACATGGATATTTAAAGAATACAGCGCAAAATACGAAACTGCCGGTGATGACCTTTTCGCCATAATCTGCACAACAAAAGACAGCGCGAACCAAAAGGGCGTGAAGTCGGAAAACTATCTTATAGAGAACGATGACGGAACGGTTGTTTATTTTGAATCCCGCGAAAAAGGCGCAAAGGCAGGAATAACCGTCAAATCAATAAAACCGTACATCAAGATATTCAAGGATAAGGAGTTGGCAGCAAAATGAAAAAAGTTCTCGTAGCCGAGGACGAGTCCTCAATCAGAGAGTTTGTGGTTATCAACCTCAAGAGAAACGGCTATGATGTTGTCGAAGCGGCGGACGGCGCTCAGGCTATTGAAAAATACAAAGCCTGCAACGGCGATATTGATGTTGCCATCCTTGATATAATGATGCCGTATGTTGACGGACTTGAGGTCTGCAAGCAGCTGCGCGCGATGAACGCGAACCTCGGCATAATAATGCTGACTGCAAAGACTCAGGAGATGGACAAAGTTTCAGGACTGCTCATAGGCGCAGATGACTATGTCACAAAGCCGTTTTCGCCTTCTGAACTCATGGCTCGCGTCGATGTGCTCTATCGCCGCGTAGAGATGAGCGCCGGGTTTGCGGACAGCTCCCACGCGAATGTCATAACCTCCGGCGAGTTTGAACTCAATATGAGAAACAGGACACTTACCAAGAACGGCATCCCGATAGAACTCACGCAGGTTGAGTTCCAAATAATGGAATACTTTTTTACCAACCAGGACGCGGCGCTTTCGAGAACGGATATCCTCGAAAAAGTCTGGGGCAGCGACTACTTCGGCGAAGAGAAGATAGTTGATGTCAACATACGCAGGCTACGAATGAAAGTTGAAGACAATCCGTCCGCACCCAAACATCTGCTGACGATGTGGGGCGTCGGATACAAATGGATAGCCTGAATTAATTAAAAAACACGAGAGGGGGCAGGCAAAGTGAAGAAAATCGGCGGCATAACAAAGCGATGGCTGAAAGATATATTCAGCGTCATTTTGGTGCTCGTGCTCTCCGTTTCGGTTGCGGCCTGCCTCTTTATAAGAACTTATTATTATACATCGATAAAAAATGTGCTCGAGACTAATTCGGGCGAACTTATAACCACTTTCTTTAACATTTACGGCGCAAACAGCGAAGACGGGTTTGCGATTGCCGGCAGAGAGTTTATCGAAAACTGCGGTATGCTCGATTTAATGGAGATATGGATAATCGACAACAGCGGAAATGTGCTCTTGTCCTCAAGCGGCTTTGAAGTCTCACCTCAGCAGAATATGCCGGATTTTATCGAGGCGATGAATTCGGCTTCCGGTAAGGCGACCTGGGTCGGAAAGCTCAGCACCGGCGAAAAGATAATGGCAATGACCGAGTCGGTTATGAATACCGACGGCACGGCTGCGGGCGCTATAAGATATATTGTCTCACTCGAAGATGTCGATTCGCAGATAGGCTTCTCGTGCCTTATAATCGGACTGATAGCCGCGGTTATCATTGCCGTATCAACGATACTCGGACTTGTATTTACTCGGTCTATAGTAAGACCTCTGAGAAATATCGGCAATGTCGCAGGTAAGGTCGCGGACGGCGACCTCAGCGCCAGAATCGAAAACTACAAATACGATGATGAAATAGGTGAGCTCTGCGGCAAGATAAATAACATGATTGATGAGCTCAACGATGCCGACAGGCTTAAAAATGACTTCATCTCGACCATATCGCATGAGCTCCGCACTCCGCTTACTTCCATAAAAGGCTGGGGCGAAACGCTTATGCAGGTCGGCGATACCGATCCTGCGCTGACAAAACGCGGCATGAGCGTTATAATCAGCGAGGCGTCGCGTCTCTCCGGCATGGTTGAAGAGTTACTTGATTTCTCAAAGATTCAGAGCAACCGCATGAATCTTCAACTCAAGAAGATAGATGTTCTTGCCGAACTCGATGAGACGGTGTTCACATTCAGAGAGCGCGCCATAAAAGAGGGTATAGAGATAATATACAACGCCCCAGAGCTGCCCGCGCCGATGGAGGCGGACGAAGACAGAATACGTCAGGTATTCATCAATATTTTTGACAACGCCATCAAATATAACTACCATGGCGGCAGAGTAATTGTGCTCGCTCAGATAACCAGCCCGACCGTGCTTGAAATATCCATAAGCGATACAGGCAGAGGCATATCTCCGGAAAATCTTCCGCGAGTAAAAGAAAAGTTCTATAAAACGGACAATACCGTTGCGGGTTCGGGAATCGGACTTGCCGTAGCGGATGAAATAGTCAAACTTCACGGAGGAACCCTCAATATCGACAGTATTCTCAACGAGGGAACCACCGTAACGATAACGCTGCCGATAGAAGCAGTGACCTATACAGACGAAAAGGAAGTACACGATGAAGAAGCAAAAAACTCAAACTAAATACGGCTCCGTCGGCGGTCAGGCGCTGATGGAGGGCATAATGATGAACGGTCCCGAGGGCAAGGCGATGGCGCTCAGAATGCCCGACGGCAGTATCTCGGTCGAGAAAAAGACGTTCACTTCAATTAAAGATAAGAATAAATTCTTCGCTCTGCCGATGATACGCGGCATAGTCAATTTTGTCGAAGCTCTTATTTTCGGCTACAGATGTCTCATGGAATCAGCTGAAAAGACCGGAATGGATCTCGGCGAGGAAGAGGAAAATATGTCGAAGCTCGACCGCTGGATAACCGATCACTTCGGTGAAAAAATGATGAATGTCATCGGCGCGATATCAATGGTACTCGGCTTCGCGCTTGCATTTGCGCTGTTTGTGTGGATGCCGTCGTTCCTGTTTGATTTGATAAATAAATGGACCGGCGAGCACATCTCAATGCTCCGCACCATATTTGAGGGCTTGCTCAGAATAATCATATTTGTCGTCTATATGGTGGCAGTCTCCAAAATGAAAGAGATAAAGCGCGTCTATATGTATCACGGCGCAGAACATAAGTCGATATTCTGCTATGAGAGCGGCGAAGAGATGACGGTCGAAAATGTCAGAAAACAGAGCCGTTTTCATCCGCGCTGCGGCACGAGCTTTATCTTTGTTATGATAATACTCAGCATTTTAGTCTCGTCTTTAGTAGCGTTGGCTTTCCCGGCTCTTACACATATTCGCCCCGTGTGGATCTGTGTCAAGGTGCTCATAATGCCGATAGTTATGGGACTCGGCTATGAGTTCATCAGATACGCCGGCAGGCACGACAATCTTTTTGTCAAGATACTTTCGGCTCCCGGACTTTGGATGCAGCGCATAACCACTGCAGAGCCCGACGACAGCATGATAGAGGTCGGAATAGCGGCGATAAACGCAGTTGTTCCTCACCCGGAGGAGAAAAAAGAGAATATCGAAGAAGTCGGCGAGACCGAAAACATATCCGAAGAGAACGGCGAAGAAAACTGATATAAGCTTTCGTGAAACATTCTGAAAGGGGATATAAGCCATGACAGCTGAACAGGTACTCAGAACGGCGGCGGAGAAGCTCAGGGCGGCGCAGATAGAAAATGCATCATTTGATGCGTCCTGTCTTGTTGAGAATATCACCGGGCTTTCGCGAACGAAAATAATGCTTTGCGACGATGATATTGCCGATGAGCAGGCTGAACTTGTTGAGCGTGCGGTTTTGCGCCGTATATCCGGCGAACCGCTTCAATATATCCTCGGCGAATGGGACTTCTTCGGCAGAACGTTTGAAGTCGGCGAGGGCGTGCTCGTTCCGCGACCCGAGACGGAATTGCTTGTTGAGCTGGCGCTTGAGAAGCTTCGCAATGTCAGATATCCGGTGGTGTTCGATCTCTGCGCCGGAAGCGGATGTGTCGGGCTTACGATTGCCGCCGAGCGGCCGGATGCCCATGTGTGGCTTTTTGAAAAATACGACGAAGCTTTTCACTATCTCAAACGCAATATCAAAAAGCTCGGGCTTAAAAACGTGCAGGCGGTTCAGCATGATATAACTCTCGGCTACGACGACAAAATCTCTGAAGCACCCGATCTTATAGTTTCAAATCCGCCTTATCTCAGAACGGATGAACTCGGCGGACTTTCAACAGAGGTCATGCACGAGCCTGTCACTGCGCTTGACGGCGGGACGGACGGCGTCGATTTCTATCGTATAATTGCTTCACGCTGGCTGCCGAATGTCAATAAACACGGCGGAATAATCTTTGAATGCGACCCGTCGCAGACGCTTAAAATTGCAGATATGCTCATGCCGTATGCAATGCGGGTGAAAATCGTAACTGATATATTCGGGCTTCAGCGTGCCGTATATGCAGACATATTCTGAAGCGGAAAGGAATTCAATCAATGATCTTATCTCTCCTGAGAAACGGATTTTCAATAGATGTGCTTATAGGCTTGTGCGCAAGCGCGTTTGTTGTGTTCTGCACTATGCCGATACATGAGTACGCCCATGCACTTGTCGCGACAAAGCTCGGCGACGACACCCCGAGGCTCAGCGGGCGACTGACGCTCAATCCCATGGCGCATATTGATATTCTCGGCGCCGCAATGATATTGCTCGTCGGTTTCGGCTATGCAAAGGCTGTGCCGGTGAACCCGCGAAATTTCAAGAATCCCAAGGCGGGTATGGCGCTGACAGCGGCTGCAGGTCCGACTTCGAACCTTTTAATGTCGATTATCTTTATCCTGCTGTCGAATGTCGCGTTCATTGTCTATTGCAATACGAACGACTCTACCGTCGCGAAAGTAACTTTTCTGTTCTTTTTCTATGCCGCGATGATAAATATCAGTCTTGCGGTTTTCAATCTTATTCCGATTCCGCCGCTTGACGGCTCGCGTATAATAGGACTCTTTATTCCGAACAAAGTATACTATCAGATAATGAAATATGAACGTTATATCATAATGGTCGTATTTCTTCTGCTTGCGTTCGGCTGGCTCTCGACTCCGCTGTCGTGGCTTACCGATAAAGTTCTCTACGGCATATCATGGCTTGTTTCAAAGCCGTTCGGCGAATACGGCGATATGTTCATGCAGATAGTTTCATCCGCAATGTGAGGTTTTTATGGAGACTCTTTCTTATAAAATTGAATTTTTTGAGGGTCCGATGGATCTCCTTCTGCACCTCATCAGCAAGCATAAGGTCAGGATCGAAGATGTGCCGATAATGGATCTCATCAATCAGTATCTTGATTATATGAAAAAACTTAAAGAAGAAAATCTCGAGGTCACGAGCGAATTCCTTGAAATGGCGGCGCGTTTGGTGTATATTAAGACTGTGTCGCTTCTTCCCGTCCACGAGGAGGCAGACAGGCTCGCAGAAGAGCTCCGCGGTGAACTCACGGAGTACCGCGACTGCCAGCTTATGGCGGGCAAGCTTGCGGAGCAGGCGAACGGATTCAACTTCTTTTCGCGCGAACCGCAGGAAATCGATGTCGATATGACATACACGAGGCTTCATGAGCCGTCCGAGCTTTACAAAGCTTATATGGCGGCAGTCGGAAAGGGCAAGCGCAAATTGCCGCCGCCCGTTGAAGCTTTTTCGGGAATAATCGCAAAAAAGATAGTTTCCGTCTCGTCGAGGTTTTCTTATATACTCAGAAAACTCGGCAGGAACAAAAAACAGAAATTCATATCTTTCTTCGAGCGTTCAACTTCGCGCTCGGAGATGGTCGCAACCTTTATGGCGATGCTCGCGCTCGTCAAGTCGAAAAAGGTTGAGATAAACGGTGACGGCGGCGATGCCGAGGTCACTTTGATAACTGACAGACGATGAGATTTTGAGGGGAGAATCAGCTTGACATTCAATCAGATGCGCGCTGCGGCGGAGGCTATACTTTTTGCGGCGGGCGAGCCGGTAGAAACGGCTAAAATAGCTCAGGCTCTCGATATAGAGATAGAGGATGCCGAAACCGTGCTGCGCTCCTGCGCCGAACAGCTCGACGAGCGTGAGAGCGGCGTATGCCTTTTGAAGCTCGGCGAAAGATATCAGCTTTGCACGCGGCAGGAATACGCAGAGAATATCAGAAGCGTGCTCGATATGAAGCGCAATGTTCCGCTTTCTTCGGCGGCGTTTGAGGTGCTCGCGGTTGTAGCTTATAATCAGCCTGTCACCAAAGCGTATGTCGAACAGGTGCGCGGAGTGGATTGCTCGGGAGTTATATCTACATTGTGCCAGAAAGGTCTTGTTGAAGAAAAGGGCAGACTTGATCTTCCCGGCAGACCGCTGCTTTACGGTACTACACCGGAGTTTCTCAAGTGCTTCTGCATCGAATCTCTCTCCGAATTGCCGGAGCTTCCGGAGCGCGAAGAGAAAGAGCAGGAGACGGAAAAGGAAGAGGCTAAAACTTTTGAAGTCCCGACGGAGGACAGCACTGCACAGCCCGTTCAGCCGAAACCGGAAGAAGATGACGAGGACTTTGATTTTGACGAGTTCGATGTCGATGCAGGCGAGCTTGAAAATATGTATGAATAATCAGGAGGTGTTGGTTTGACAGCTCTTTACATAATATTGGGCATTATTGCTCTCATAGTTATCCTGTGCTCTGTAAAGGTCAAAATTACCGCCGAATACGGCGAAGCGTTTTCTCTCGATGTGCAGTGGCTTTTTATAAAGCTGCATATATTCCCGCAGACCGAGGAACAGAAAGCGAAGAGAGAGGCAAAAAAGGCAAAGAAAGAAGAAAAAAAGAAGAAAAAGAAAAAGCCCGAGGAAAAAAAGAAAGAGGAGGACAAACCCTCCGAACCCAAGAAAAACATCTTCAAAGAGTTCTATGAGAACCAGGGCTTCGGCGCAACGGTCGAACTCATTCAGACTGCGGCGGCTCAGCTCGGCGGCTTTATGGGCAGCATATACAGAGCCTTTGTTATAGAAAATCTGAAGCTCCTTTTGAAAGTCAGCTCCGGAGACGATGCGGCTCAGAATGCCATAAAATACGGCAAAGTGTGTTCGGCGGTCTATCCTTCAATGGGCTTTATATGCTCGAATATGAAGGTCAAAAAATATGAGGTGAATGTTGTTCCCGACTTCATCTCGCAGGAGAATAAAGCTCAGTTTGCGCTCTCGCTCTCCGTCAGACCCATAAAGCTTACGAACGCGGTAGTTGTTCTTGCGTTCAGGCTTTTGTTCAAGGTGCTTTTGAAGCTGCTCAAGGGCAGTAAAAAGAAAAATAAATCTGTTTGAAATCCCAATGAAAGGCGGACTTTAAAATGAAAGAACAGTCAGCATCCGGAATTCTCGGAACTTCAATCGAAAAGATAAAGGATCTTGTTGATGTCAGCACGATCATCGGCGATCCCATGGATCTGGGCGACGGCATAAAGATTATTCCCGTCTCTAAGGTATCCTATGGTTTCGCGTCGGGCGGTTCTGACTTTCCGTCGAAGTCGAACGCCGAGCTCTTCGGCGGCGGCGGCGGAGCAGGCATCACCATCACTCCTATCGCATTCATCGTTGTCAACAACGGCGAGGTCAGCATCAAACATATCTCGACCGAGGAAGGTTCTATCGAGAGAACCATCGGTATGATTCCCGATGTTGTCAACAGTGTCACAGATGTTGTCAACAAGTTCGTTGACGGCAAGGGCAAGAAGACCGAGGAGAACCTCGAAGGATTATATTGATTTTTTTCCTGCACACCGCATATTCATTATCAGTAACGGATGATGAATGGCGGTGTGTTTGGTGAATTTAAGACCGGTTGCTTTTGTGACTGCTGTTTTTACGGTGGTCTGTTTTGTATCGTCCGGGCTGACGGCATTTGCCCAGCCGGATGTTTCGGCTTCGTGCGCGGCTCTTATGGTCGCCGAGACGGGCGAGCTTATCTACGGCAAGAATGAGCATGACAGGCGCTCCATGGCGAGCACAACGAAGATAATGACCTCGCTTCTCGCAATAGAAGCGCTGACCCCGCAGAGGAAGATAACTGTCAGCGCTGATATGCTAAACGTCGAGGGCACTTCGATGGGGCTTCTTCCGGGAGACACAGTTACCCTTGAGGGTCTTGTTTACGGAATGCTTTTGCAGTCCGGTAATGATGCTGCGAATGTTACCGCGATAACGCTCGGCGGCAATGTTGAAAATTTCGTTTCAATGATGAACAAGCGCGCCGGGGAAATCGGCATGAATGATACGCATTTTGAGACTCCATCTGGGCTTGATTCAAAAGAACACTATTCGACGGCATATGATATGGCTCTGCTCGGATGCACAGCTATCAAAAATCCTGAATTTGCCGCTGTTTGCTCGCAAAAAAGTGCCGTTGTGTGCTACGGAAATCCGCCGTATCGCCGCACGCTCACGAACCACAACCGTCTATTGCGTATATACGACGACGCAGTCGGAATAAAAACCGGTTTTACAAAAAAGAGCGGACGGTGCCTTGTTTCTGCGGCGCGGCGTGACGGAGTTACGCTTGTTGCTGTGACGCTCAATGCGCCGGACGACTGGAACGATCATTCAAAAATGCTCGAATACGGCTTTTCGATCGTTGAGCGGTATAAGGCGGATACTGACATGTCCGCAGTTTCATTAAAAATTGCGGGCGGGGAAAGTGAAAGCGTGTCACTGAAGCTATCGAGACCGCTCCAGTATATCTCGCGAAAAGGCGAATCGGTGCGGACAGAGCAGAAAATAAGCCTGAAAAAGTTTGAATATGCACCGATAGAAGAAAATACGGTGGTTGGCTCGGTTGAACTTATAATTGACGGCAATGTAGTTGACCGGGCGGAAATTCTGACGACGGGCGGGGTTCAGATACGAAAGATTGTTCCCAAAGAACCCCAAAGAGAAAAAAGCCGAATAAAAAAGTTTATTGAAAAAATAAAGAACATTCTCAGAAATTGGATGTGAATCATTTGTCAGATGACAGAATAAGACTTCAGAAATATATGTCCGAATGCGGCGTTGCGTCGCGCAGAAAATCGGAGGAGATTATTGCAAAAGGTGCTGTTAAAGTCAACGGCACTGTTGCAAAGATAGGCGACTCTGTAGATCCAAAGCGCGATATAATAACGCTCAACGGCAAAAAAATAGAAAATAAAACGGTTGCAAAATATATTATGCTTCACAAGCCTCGCGGCTTTGTCACAACTATGAGCGATGAGCTTGGACGCAGATGTGTGGCGTCGCTTGTCGAAGATGTAGGCGAGAGAGTTTATCCGATAGGCAGGCTCGACAGGAACTCCGAGGGCTTGCTTTTGCTGACTAATGACGGAGAATTTGCAAACGCCGTGATGCACCCGTCAAAGCATGTTGCGAAAGTCTACAGAGTTACCATAAGACCGGACATATCCGACGAGCAGATAGCCGCCATGAGCGACGGAATGATGATTGACGGCAGAATGACCGCTCCGGCGCAGGTGACGGTGCTCGAAAAGCGCGACGACAGAGCGGTTATAGAAATAGTGCTTTTCGAGGGCAGAAACAGGCAGATAAGAAGAATGTGCGAGGAGCTCGGAATCGAGGTCGCACGCCTCAAGAGAACCGCGATAGCCGGGGTCAAGCTCGGCATGCTTCCCCAGGGCAAGTGGCGCGAGCTGACCCCGCAGGAGGTTTCGCATATACTCTCGGCTGCCGGCGCAAAGGCGAACAAAAAGGAGAAAAGAAGATAAAATGCTTGAATTCAAGCCGTTTGATATAGATGACAAAACTCACGGATACCGCGCAGAGGAAAACGGGGAGAATATCGGCGAATGCATATTCTCGCTCGGCGGAATCTATGCTGAAATCCTGAGTGTGAAAACCCGTGGCGGGGACAGGCTCGTTGCAGAGGGACTTGTACGTAGCGCTCTGAATTTTGCCGCCAACCGCAGCGCTTATATGGCGCGGGCGGATGTAGGCAGAGTTGAAAAAGAGCCGTTTGTAACTCTCGGTTTTGAAGAAAAAAACGGCTTTTATGAGTCCGATATACCGTCAGCTCTTACGGGAAGCTGCGGTCACTGCGTCAAATAACCCTTTTTATGCGCTTCACATATTGACAAATGTATGCTTAAACTGATAAAATAAAATGATTTAAAAGACCGACGAAAAGGAGTCCTTCCGATGATAAAAAGCATGACCGGATACGGACGGGCAACAGGCTCGTTCGACGGAATGGATATAACTCTTGAGCTCAAGAGCGTAAATCACAGATACTTTGAATTTTCATCGCGTGTACCCAGAAATTTCGGCTTCCTTGATGAAAAGCTCAAGAGCTTTTTCCAGGGAAAAATATCAAGAGGCAAGGTCGAGTGTTATGTCCAGATAGACACGGCGGGCGAAGAATCGGCTGTCGTTAAGCTCAACAGTGCGCTCGCAAAAGGTTATCTTGCGGCTTACAAAGAACTTTCCGAGACCTGCGGGATCGAGAATGATATAAAAGTGTCTGATCTTGCGAGAGTGAATGATATCTTCACTGTCTCGAAAGAGCCAGAAGATGAAGAAAAGATTTGCGCCGATGTTCTCAGCGTTGCGGCAGAAGCACTCGAAAGATTCATCGCCATGCGCGCAGTCGAGGGCGGAAAGCTCAAGGATGATGTCACTTCGCGCCTTGATTTCATAATCGACAAGGTCGCGTTTATCGAAGAGCGTTCTCCGCAGACCGTAAAAGAATATAACGAAAAGCTCCTCACAAGAATGCGCGAGGTTCTCGGCGATGTCCATGTGGACGAGCAGCGCCTGCTGACCGAGGCGGCGATATATGCCGACAAGGTCGCTGTGGCGGAGGAGACGGTTCGTCTGCGCAGTCATATTGATCAGTTTAAAAAGCTCTTTGAAGAGGATGGCGGCGCCATCGGCAGAAAGATGGATTTCCTCGTTCAGGAGATAAACAGAGAGATAAACACTATCGGTTCAAAGGCTCAGGATATCGAGATAGCGCGCTGCGTTGTCGATGTCAAGGCTGAGATCGAGAAGATCAGAGAACAGATACAGAATATCGAATAACTGCGGAGGTATTATCATAATGAAGCTGATAAACATTGGCTTTGGCAATATGGTCAACGCTAATCGTCTTGTGGCTATAGTCAGCCCCGAATCAGCCCCGATAAAGAGGATAATTCAGGACTGCAAGGAGAGGGGAACACTTATCGATGCGACCCACGGCAGACGCACACGCGCTGTTATAATAACCGACAGCGACCATGTTATTCTTACTTATCTGCAGAGCGAGACAGTAGCAAACCGCCTCAACAATGACGGCGATGAGCTTGATATTGAGGAGGAAGAAAGCGATGAATAATAACAACAACGGTCTTCTGGTCATCCTTTCCGGTCCGTCGGGCTCCGGCAAGGATACCATTCTGACCGAGCTTACCAAGCGCGACATGAATATCAAAGTCTCCACTTCCATGACGACGCGCAAAAAGCGCGAGTGGGAGGTTGACGGGATACATTATTATTTCGTTGACAAGGATTATTTCATGCGCAAGATAGATGAGGGACAGGTTCTTGAATATGCGCAGTATGGCATAAATTATTACGGAACTCCCAAAGCTCCCGTGGACGAGCTCTTGGCTCAGGGCAGAACGGTGTTCCTCAAAATCGAGGTTCAGGGCGCGGAGAAAATCCGCAAGCTCTATCCCGAAGCCGTCAGCATATTCCTCATGCCCCCGTCAATGGCAGCCCTCGAAGAGAGACTTCGCTGCCGCGAGAGCGAGGACGAGGAAGATATCCAGCGCCGCCTTACCATCGCAGTTGACGAGATAAAGCGCGCCGTTGAATATGACTACATAGTCATCAACGACATAGTTTCATATGCCGTGAGTGATATATGCACTATTCTTGATGCGGAAAAGCAGAAAACTTTTCGCTGCAAAAACATTATAAGTGAGGTAATCAACAATGTTTAATCCTGATCTCAGAGGCGTTCTTAAAAATCACCTGAGTCGTTATTCTCTTGTTACGGCTACCGCAAAGAGAGCACGCGCTATCTCCGAAGATGCCGAGGAGAAGCAGATAATCCTTACCGAGAAGCCCGTCTCCATGGCTATCGATGAGATCCTCAGCGGCAAATATATCATTATCGAGCCGGAAGAGATCCGCAACATCTGACGCTTTTTCACGGAGTGTGACTCAAATGTACGCACAGGTCGCCGTCGAGAACGTCAACTGTACGTTCGATAAGGACTATGATTACAGCATACCGCAGCAGCTCGAGGGCAAAGCTCTCGTCGGCTGCCGCGTTGCCGTACCGTTCGGCATCGGCAACAGAAAGCGCATAGGAATTATCACGCGGCTGACCGATTCGACTCAAGGAAAAAGAATAAAGTCTATCTCAGCGGTGCTCGATGAAGCGCCGCTTCTTAGTAATGAGATGATGTCGCTTGCCCGGTGGATATCCGAACAGACTTTTTGTACATACTATGAAGCGGTCAAGGCCATGCTGCCCGCCGGGATAAATCATAAAATAATACGCTCATTCTGCGCTGTACCCGGCGTTGATGAGAGTGTTATTGCTTCGCTCGACTCCGATGAGAAGCAGGTCTATGACTATCTGCTCTCGCGTTCGGGCTATGTCAAGCCCGAGAATTTTTTGAAAACTCTCGGCTTTGATGTTTCTTCGGATATTCCGGAACGCCTTCTTAAAGCCGGACTTCTTGCCGCAAACGACGATGCTGTGCGCAACATCGGGGATAATAACATCCGTATGGTGCGCCTGTGCGAGGGCTCGGACGATGTGTCGATGACAAAGAAGCAGAGTGAAGTTGTCAATGTTTTGAAAGATGTCGGCTCTGTGAGTGTTAAAGAGCTGTGCTATTTCACGGGCTATACGCCGTCAGTCATATCCGCGCTCGAAAAGAAAGGCGTTGTCGAATGCTTTGAGCGCGAAGAGCTTCGTAACTTCGTGAGCAGATATGCCGTGCAAAGCGCATATGACAGCGGCGAGATACATCTCACCGACGAACAGCAGAAAGCCTATGACGGTCTGCTCGAGGATTACAAAAGCGGTACGGGTAAGACTGCACTTCTTTACGGCGTTACCGGAAGCGGCAAAACATCAGTTTATTTGAAGCTTATAGATGCGGTTCTTGCAGATAATAAGACAGTTATAGTTATGGTGCCGGAAATATCGCTGACCCCGCAGACGCTTTCGGTGTTTCATTCGAGATACAATGACGGTGTTGCGGTTTTTCACAGCGCACTGTCCGCCGGAGAAAGAGCTGATGAGTGGAAGCGTGTCAAGAACGGCGATGCAAAAATAGTTATAGGCACCCGTTCTGCGGTTTTTGCGCCGCTTGAAAATATCGGACTTATAATAATCGACGAAGAGCAGGAGCATACATATAAATCTGAGCAGACTCCGCGCTATAACGCCAAAAGCGTGGCAAGATACCGTGCCGCATGGCATAAAGGCTTGACTCTGCTCGCCTCCGCTACGCCGAGCGTCGAGTCTTTCGCCGCGGCGAAGAGCGGCAAGTATTCTCTCTATGAGCTGAAGAACAGATACGGCAAAGCGGTGCTTCCACAGGTCGTTACCGTCGATATGCGCAACGAACAGCAGACGGAAAACCGCGAGCTGAGCCGCGAGCTTATAGAAGAACTGAACAAAAATCGCACGGACGGCAAGCAGTCGATAGTGCTGATAAACCGTCGCGGATATAATACATTTGTCTCGTGCACTGCGTGCGGCGAGGTTGTGACCTGTCCGAATTGCAGTATTTCCATGACCTATCATGCGGCAAACGGCAGATTGATGTGCCATTACTGCGGATATTCCATGCGTTTTACGCAGGAGTGCCCGTCCTGCCATAAGCCCGCGCTGAGATATGCCGGATTCGGGACTCAGAGAATAGAAGACGAGCTTGAAAAGGCCGTGCCCGGAGCGCGTATCATGCGTATGGATACTGATACCGCTTCGTCGAGATTCGCTCACGAAGAGTGCCTGAATGCTTTCGCGAGAGGCGATTATGATATACTCGTCGGCACCCAGATGGTCGCAAAGGGTTTGAACTTTGAAAATGTTACGCTTGCGGCTGTCGTTTCGGTCGATCAGCAGCTTTATAACGACGATTTCAGAAGCCTTGAACGCACTTTTTCGCTGCTCACTCAGGTCGTCGGCCGCTCTGGACGCGGAGAGCACCCCGGAAAAGCTATTATTCAGACACTAACGCCTGAGAATGAAATAATAAGGCTTGCGGCAAAACAGGACTATGATGCGTTCTATGATACGGAAATACGCATGAGACGCTTAATGATATATCCGCCGTTTTGCGATATATGCGTTGTCGGATTTTCCGGCGCGGACGAAGTCAAGACCCGCGTTGCTTCCCAGCGCACGCTCGACAAAATAAAAGAACTGACAGCAGGGGAATATAAAAACGAAAAGCTTATCGTTCTCGGACCTCTGCCTGCGCGAGTGCCGCGCGTCAATAAAAAATACAGATACAGACTCATAATAAAATGCAGAAACACCAAGGGATTCCGCAGCATGATATCGGAGATACTAAAAGATTTTTACGGCGACAGCAAATTTTCAGATGTCTCCGTCTATGCCGACATGAACCCCGAAGTAACCGTATGATCGAAGGAGGACAATAAAATGGCGATGAGAAACATAGTTAAGCTCGGCGATCCGATGCTTAAAAAGCACAGCAGGACGGTCGAAAAGTTTGATGACCGCTTGGCTCAGCTCATTGACGATATGAAAGAGACAATGTATGCAAACGACGGCTGCGGTCTTGCTGCGGTGCAGGTCGGTATTCTCAAGAGGGTAGTTGTCCTCGACGTCGGCGACGGCTGCATTGAACTCGTGAATCCTGAGATAATCTTCCGCGACGGCGAACAGCGCGAAGCCGAGGGCTGCCTTTCAATCCCCGGAGAGTACGGCACGACCATCCGCCCGGCAGTGGTGAAAGTCAAGGCTCAGGACAGAAACGGCAAGTGGCAGGTTCTTAAAGGCGAGGGACTCAAGGCGAGATGCTTCTGTCATGAGATAGATCATCTTGACGGAATCCTGTTCACTCAGAGACTCGCAGACCCGATGGAGCATAAGGAGAATTTATGAGAATAGTTTTTATGGGCACTCCGGATTTTTCCGTTCCGTGCCTTCAGGCACTTATAGACGACGGACACGATGTCTGCGCCGTGTTCACTCAGCCGGACAAGCCCAAAGGACGCCACGGCGTTCTGACTCCGCCGCCCGTCAAAGAGCTTGCACTCAAATATGATATCCCCGTATATCAGCCGAAAACGCTGAAAACGGACGAAGCAAAAGAGCTTTTCAAATCGCTCAATGCAGACCTTGCGATAGTCGTCGCCTACGGAAAGATACTTCCCGGCGAGTTTATCCATGCGCCGAAGTACGGCTGCATCAATATGCACGCCTCTCTGCTCCCGAAACTGCGCGGCGCGGCACCCATCCAGTGGTCTATAATTACCGGAGAGAAGCGCACCGGAGTCACATCCATGCAGATGGACGAGGGACTCGATACCGGAGATATGCTTATCTCAAAGAGCGTTGAAATAGGCGAAAACGAGACCGCCGAAGAACTCCATGACAGGCTGTCATCACTCGGCTCGGAAGTTATGCGCGAGACTATATCTGCGCTTCAGGCGGGCGATCTCCATCCTGTAAAGCAGGATAACGAAAAGAGCACATATGCTCCTATACTTACCAAGGAGCTTTCAAAAATAGATTGGAATGATACCGCACAGCATATACATGATAAGATAAGAGGATTGTATTCATGGCCGGGTGCGTCGGGCGAACTCGACGGCAAGGTCATAAAGATACATTCGTCGCGTCTTGCGGGTGCGTGCAGCGGAAAGCCGGGAGAGATAATTGAAAGCGGCAAACGCCTTGTTGTTTCCTGCGGAGACGGCAACGCCGTTGAGATACTCGTTCTTCAGGCTCCCGGAAAACGGGCAATGCCGGTTCAGGATTTCCTGCGCGGCAATCCGATTGAAAAGGGCGCATTCTTTGAATGACCGTTAGGAGGTTCGGCTTATGGGCTGGATGTATTACTATGATTACTATTTTCTGATTCTTGTTGTCCCGGCGATGCTTATTGCGCTGTGGGCGCAGATAAAAGTAAAGACCACTTTCGCTTCGCAGTCAAAAAGACTCAGCTCGCGCGGCCTTACCGGCGCGCAGGCGGCGATGCAGGTACTCAAATATTACGGAATAAACGATGTGCGCATAGAGCACGTAGCGGGTGATTTAACAGATCACTATGACCCGAGGACGAATGTTATAAGACTTTCGGATAAAGTTTATAACAACACTTCTATAGCCGCCATAGGTGTTGCCTGCCACGAGGCAGGGCACGCCGCGCAGCATGCAGAGGGCTATATGCCGATAAAAATCAGAAACGCGATTATCCCTGTCTGTAATATCGGTTCGACTATAGGTCTGCCGCTTGCAATATTGGGATATATTCTCAGCTTTGAGCCGCTTATCACATTCGGACTGCTGCTCTATGCGCTTATCGCAGTGTTTCAGCTTGTCACTCTACCGGTTGAATTCAACGCGAGTCGCAGAGCGCTGAAAGTTATTGAAGAAACCGGCGTCCTGGACGATGACGAGCGCGCAGGCGCAAGGAAAGTGCTTTCTGCGGCGGCGATGACATATGTTGCGTCGCTTCTCGTGGCGCTTGCAAATCTGCTGAGGTTTGTTATACGCTTCAGCGGCAGAAATCGAAGAAATTGAACGGAGTGTATCGTTAATGAGTAAGAGCGCACGCCAGAGCGCGTTTGAAATACTTTATAAAGTCGAGCGCAGCGGGGCGTATTCGAATCTTGCTCTCGATGCACAGCTCTCGTCGAAAGACGGGGCCGACGGCGATTCAGCTCTTTTGACGGCACTCGTATACGGCGTGCTCGAAAGGCTTATAACGCTTGATTATAACATCTCGCTTTATTTGCGTCAGCCGCTGAAAAAGCTCAAGCCGGAGGTGCTCATTGCGCTGCGCATCGGCGCTTATCAGCTGCTGTTTATGGACAGGATTCCTGAGAGCGCGGCAGTCAACGAGAGCGTGAAGCTCGTCAAAAACAACCGCGCGCAGTTTGCGGCGGGACTTGTAAATGCAGTGCTCAGAAAAGTGGCTTCAAACGGACTGCGGCTGCCCGATGAATCGGACAGACTCAAATTTATGAGCGTCAAATATTCCGTTCCGGAGCAGACTGTTAAGCTTTTTGCGGACGCTTATTCCGATAAGACCGCCTGCGAAATGTTTGAAGCAATGTCTGAGCGCGCGAAGATATTTGTCCGTGTGAATACGCAGAAATGCACAGCGGACGAGCTTATAGAGATATTAGCCCGGCAGGGTGTTGAGGGCAGGAAAATCGACGGCTTCCCGAACGCACTTGAATTGGTGAACGGCGGCGCGGTGGAGCATCTTGATGCATATAAAAAAGGACTTTTTCATGTGCAGGATCTTTCGTCGCAGCTTTGCTGCATGGCGCTCGACCCGCAGCCGGGAGATACCGTATACGATATGTGCGCAGCACCCGGAGGTAAAAGCTTTACACTTGCCGAACTGACAAATTGTAAAGGCAAAATACTTGCCATGGATGTTTATCCATCGAGGCTCGCTCTTATAGAAAACGGAGCGGAAAGACTCGGGCTCGATAACATCGCGGTTATACCTAACGATGCCGCAAAAGTTAATCCGGCTTTGAAGAAAGCGGACAGGGTCTTGTGCGACGCACCTTGTTCGGGACTCGGAATACTCCGCCGCAAGCCCGAGATACGCTATAAAACCCTTGAAGATATTGACAAATTACCTGTTTTGCAGTATGATATCCTGTGTTCATCCTCTGAATATGTCAAGGTTGGTGGTCGGTTAGTCTATTCTACCTGCTCGCTGAACCCGGCAGAAAATTCTGAGGTTTGCAACAAATTTCTCAGTGAACATAAAAATTTTGAGGCTGTTAGGATTTTTCCGAACATAAAAAGGGTAGACGGCAACGAAAAATATTTAACTTTGATGCCTCAGATACATGGAACGGACGGCTTCTTTATCGCCGCATTTACCAGAACGGAGTGAGCTTTTGAATACGATTGATGTAAAGTCAATGAACTTTACCGAGCTTTCTGCGGCTCTTTCCGAGATGGGACTTCCGTCATACAGAGCGAAGCAGATCTATTCGTGGATCCATCAGAAATGCGCTCTCGATTACGATGAGATGACCAATCTTCCGCTGTCTCTGCGCGAGAAGCTGAAAGAAGAATTTCCGCTTAAAAAGTGCACTATCGAGCGCAAGCAGGTATCCGCAGAGGACGGAACGGTTAAATACCTTTTCGGTTTCGGCGGCAATGAATATGCCGAAAGCGTTTTGATGAAATATAAGTACGGATATACTATCTGCGTCTCGACTCAGATAGGCTGCAAAATGGGCTGCTCGTTCTGCGCGTCCACTTTGGGTGGTTATGTCAGAAGTCTGCTTCCGTCGGAAATCCTCGGTCAGATATATACCGCTCAGCGCGACGAGAATATCCGAATCTCCCATATTGTCCTCATGGGCATGGGTGAACCGCTTGATAATTTTGATAATGTTATGCGTTTTCTTGAGCTTGTGACCTGTGAAGACGGGCTCAACATAAGCATGAGAAATATATCGCTTTCCACCTGCGGAATAGTTCCCGGGATATACAAACTGCTTGAAAAAAAGCTTCAGCTCACGCTTTCGATATCACTTCACGCGCCGTATAACGAGCTCAGATCAAAGATAATGCCGATCAACCGTCGGTATTCGCTCGACGAGCTGATGCCGGCGTGCCGTGAATATGCAAAGGTAACTTCGAGAAGAATATCGTTTGAATATGCAATGCTCGGCGGAGTCAATGACAGCGACGAGTGCGCCCAGAAGCTTGCGGCGCTCTTGAAAGGTATGCTGTGTCATGTCAATCTCATACCTGTCAACGAGGTTGCCGAGAGTCCTTATAAACCGTCAACGCCGGAGCGCATTGAACAATTTATAAGCATACTCGAAAAGAAATCGATAAATGTTACGGTAAGGCGGAAGCTCGGTTCTGATATAGATGCTTCGTGCGGCCAGCTTCGGCTTCGTAAAATAAAAGAGCAGTAAGCTCAATTCGGAATTTTCTCAATTTCCGGGGGAAGATATGAAAATTGTTGCAAAGACAGACCAGGGAAAAGTCAGAAAAGACAATCAGGATTCGTTCGCTGCGGGAGAGCTTCCCGGCGGCGTAGTTTGGGCTGTTGTCTGCGACGGCATGGGTGGCGCGGCAGGCGGAAGCGTTGCCAGCCAGACTGCCGTTAAGATGATCAGCGAAAAAATAGCCTCCGGCTACCAGCACGGAATGAGCGACAGATCGATAAAAAATCTTCTGACCTCTGTTGTCGAGAATGCCAATTCTTCAATTTATGAAATGTCATGCTCGGTTGAGAGACTCAACGGCATGGGCACGACGGTCGTTGCCGCCATGATAAGAGACAAAGAGCTTTATCTCGTTCATGCCGGAGACAGCAGAGCTTACCGCATTTCGCAGGAGGGTATAACCCAGCTCACGAGAGATCATTCGGTTGTTCAGGATATGGTTGAACACGGCGAGCTGACTCAGGAACAGGCTAAGGATCACCCTCGAAAGAATATAATCACAAGAGCGCTCGGCGTGAGCGCGGACATAGAGACGGATTATTATCAGGATACTCTTGATGAGGGAGACGTTATTATCATTTGCACTGACGGTCTGACTAATTATGTTGAGACCGATGATATATATAATGCCACCAGAGACAATCATTATTACGAGTTTGCAGACAGGCTGATAAACCTTGCCAACGAGAACGGCGGCGGGGACAATATCACTGTTGTTGCAATGGCGTTTTAGGTTTCTGTATCCCAACAGGAGTGTGAGATTTAATGGATAATTATGTCGGAAAAAGACTTGACGGAAGGTATGAACTTCAGGAAGTCATTGGCGTTGGCGGAATGGCGGTTGTCTATAAAGCCTACGACAATATCGACGACAGGACGGTTGCCGTCAAAATTCTCAAGGATGAGTTCCTTGCAAGCGAGGAGTTCCGCCGCAGATTCAAGAATGAGTCCAAGGCGATAGCTGTGCTTTCTCATCCGAACATAGTCAAGGTCTATGATGTCAGCTACGGCGACAAGCTTCAGTATATAGTCATGGAGTATGTCGAGGGCATCACGCTCAAGGAGTATATTGAGCAGCAGGGCGTTATATCGTGGAAGGAGACCGTGCATTTTACAACGCAGATTCTCCGCGCTCTTCAGCACGCCCATGACAAGGGCATTGTTCACCGCGATATCAAGCCGCAGAACATAATGCTTCTTGAAAACGGTACTATCAAAGTTACCGATTTCGGCATCGCGAGATTCAGCAGAAGCGAAACGAGAACAATGACCGATACCGCTATCGGTTCGGTTCATTATATCAGCCCCGAGCAGGCTCGCGGGGATATAACCGACGACAAGTCGGATATCTATTCCGTCGGTGTCGTTATGTACGAGATGCTCACGGGTCAGCTGCCTTTCCAGTCGGATAATTCCGTCTCGGTCGCCATTATGCAGCTCCAGACAGACCCGGTAAAGCCGCGTGAGATAAACAGCTCCATTCCTGAGGGACTCGAGCAGATAACCATGCGCGCTATGCAGAAGAACCCGAAGGACAGATATCAGTCTGCCGCAGAGATGATTCTTGATCTTGAGGAGTTCAAGCGCAACCCCGCAATAAAATTTGACTACAGCTATTTTGTCGACAACGAGCCGACAAAGTTCGTTGACAAGACCGCACCGGTCACTGTACCCATGGCTAACTCCAGCGACACGCGTGTTATAGACAATCCGCAGCCGGCACCGGAAGAGACCAACAAGACTACAGAGAAAAACAAGATGATCCCGATTCTTTCTGGAATCGTTATCGGATTTGTCGCCGTTCTCGCGATAGTTCTTATTTGCCTGTATTCATTCACGGATGTTTTCAACAGAAAGCTTACTGTGCCGAAGCTCATAAATAAAAACTATGCTGAGGAAATTCTCGGCAACGACGATTATAAGAACTTTGTTATCAAAGTCAACGAAGTCCAGAACAGCTTCTATGAGCCCGGTCAGGTCTATGCGCAGGATCCTGCGGCAGGCACAAAGGTTGATAAGTCCAACAATGTTATCACCGTTACCGTCGCGGTCAGTGAAGAAAAAGCATCTGTTCCGAATGTTCTCAAGTATCAGCTCAACGATGCTATAACAAAGCTCAAGAACGCGGGCTTTGAGGTCTACTCCGTTCCTCAGCAGAGCACGGAAAAGGCGGGTACTGTTCTTAGCACCTCGCCGGAATACGGCAGACAGGTGTCAAAGGGCTCGACAATAACAATTTATTATGCGAGCGAGCAGGAGCTTATCGAAGTTCCCAAGCTTATAGATGAAAATGTCGAGAACGCAAAGGCTATACTTGAGTCTCTCAACCTTGTTCTTGATGAGACAATAGATGAGAAGAACAGCGATAAGCCCAAGGGCACTATTATCGAGCAGAGCTATGCCGAGGGCGAGAAAGTGCCTGAGGGAACGAAGATAAGAGTTACCGTCAGCACAGGTGTTGCGGCTTCTTCTGAGGCGAATATAACCATAACGCTTCCCAAATATTCGAGCGGCACTTCTAAGTCCATAAAGGCTGCAAACAATAATAATGTATTTATGGATCAGAGCGTTATTCTCGACGGAAGCGAGTACACCATAACCGTAAACGGCTCCGGCAGCAGCAATCACATCAAGGTCTATATTGACTCCGAGCTGTATTATGAGTGCAATGTTGACTTCACAAAGAGCCCTGCGGAGATATCAAATGTCAAGCGACATGATGTTTCCGAAAGTTCGACAATCCCCAATGTTGTCGGCAGCAATGAAGCTTCGGCGATAAGCATTCTCAAGAGTCACGGCTTTACCTCCGTTGAAGTCAATTATATAAGCGTTGTTGATTCTTCGAAGAACGGAAAGGTTATTTCTCAGACCCCGAAGAACAGCTCCAAAGCATATCCTTTGAGCACAACAGTAACTATAAACGTCGGCAAGTTTGTCGGCTAAGGTCTTTGTTATGGCAGATGTCAAAAAAGGAATAATATTAAAAGGAATCGGTGGTCTCTACTTTGTGGAGACCGCCGATGCGGTATTTGAGTGCAAAGCCCGCGGGATATTCCGCAAAAGCGGACAGAAGCCGCTCGTCGGCGATGAGGTTGATATACTCATCGGCGAGGACGGGGCAAACAACACTATCGAAAAGATATATCCGCGCCGCAGCGAGCTGATGCGCCCGCCGGTTGCGAATCTTGACAGGCTGTTTATTCTTTCGTCCGTGCGCGACCCTAATCCGAGCACGCTGATAATTGACAAAATGACTGCGATAGCTTGCTGGAAGAATATAGAGCCTGTTATAGTAATCACAAAAGACGACCTCGGAGACACTTCCGAGCTTCGCGGCATATATGAAAAAGCGGGAATACCGTTCTTTTCTGTGTCGAGCCGCGACGGCAGGGGAGCCGACGAAGTGAAAGCTATGCTTAGCGGTCATATAAGCGCTTTTGCGGGCAATACCGGCGTCGGGAAGTCGTCGCTTCTTAATCTCATTGCTCCCGGACTTTCGCTGAAAACAGGTGAAATAAGTGACAAGCTCGGCAGAGGCAGACACACGACAAGAGCCGTTGAACTCTATAAGCTTTGCGGCGGATATGTTGCGGATACGCCCGGATTTTCTTCCCTGACCGGAGAGAACAGCGAGATGATACCTGTTGACGAACTTCCGTTTTGTTTCCCAGAGTTTGAAAAATATCTCGGAAAATGCAGGTTTACTTCATGCAGGCACATTAATGACAAGGGCTGCGAAATAGTTGCCGCCGTTGAATCGGGCGAAATCAGCGAATCGCGCCACAACAGCTATATTGCGCTCTACAACGAAGCAAAAGATATAAAAGAATGGGAAAAGAAATAAAGTAACGCAAACGCCGCGCTTTGTATATAATGGACTGAAGGCGAGACTGTTATATGTAAGGGCGGTGGCGAGCGTGAGAAGATGCGGATGCGGCAGAGACGGGTCTGTATGTATCATAATAATTTCATTTGCGGCCGGGATAATCGCCGCAAAATTCTTCCCGTATTCGCTGTTCATTATTCTTATGCTCATCCTGCTTTTGCTTATCTGCACCGCCTCACGAAGCTTTTGGTGACGGAGGGTGAGAATGAGATGAAAGTGGTAGTAGTCAGAAGCCCTAAACTTTTTTCCGGAATACTCAGACTCATTTTCGGAATAAAGCGGCAGGAACAAACAACATAAAAAACGCCGGACGGCTGTGTACGCTGTCCGGCGTTTTGCTGCATTATTTTTAGGGCTGAACGGTTATCGGCTTGTCTTCGCTCTCGTGCTCTATGGAAACAAAGTTGTTGCGCGGCGCATATGCCCAGCGCATTTCAAACGCCTTAACTCCGTCGAGCGGTATGTAGAGCTGATCTCTCTTGCCTCTGTAGACCTTTGCGGGAAGCTTGAGCTCGCCACGGTCGGTCTGCGCCACGTCGCTGTCAAGCGTGAATTCCGCATTGTGACCGTAAACGTCAAGATACACCTTGCCTGGAGTCTTTCTGACTTCGCCGCCGATGAATCCGACGAGAACGGAAAGGGGAGCGAACCATATTCCGTCTTTGAACTCGCACGGAGTCGTATATTGGCAGAGACCGAGATCCATGCCCTTGAACTTCATCCGCGTTGTGTTGTATATAGGTGCGAGCGCGGGCGGATCAATCGAATCAGTCTCTTTGTTTATCACACAGCGGTCGGCAATGCGTCCGTCGTTGAGATGAGCGGTTAGCGTTATCTTCGGTCCGTCAACCTCGACGACAACGACCATCGAGACCATCTCCTCCTGAGAATAGAAAGCACTGTGCCAGACCTTTGGAACGGCGCGGGTTCCGGGCGGATTCAGATTCGAGTTGCCGAGCATATAGTGTATAGTTCCCTGCGACGGTCTGTCGAAAATTTCTTCGTTTCTGACGGGGAAGCTCCTTGAAAAATTGTGCTCATGACCCGAGAAGAGTATGTCGAGCTTCTCCATTCCCTCGCGCATGACGGGATAAGCATCATAGTTCTGGCAGTCCGAGCCGGAATAGCATATCGGGAAATGATATGATCCTATTTTCCATTGCTTATCGCAGGCGTCGAGGTCTTTTATAAGCCATTCGTTGACTTCTTCGGGACCGTTTATTCCGAGTATTGCAAAATGTACATTGCCGTAGTCAAAAGTGTAGTTCTCCGTTTTCCAGTTTTTGGGACCGTTATAGGCATATGAACCTTTGAACTGATTGTCAAAGAACTCCGCGGGTTCGGCGTAATATCTGCCTATGGCATTTTTATAGTCCTTGAATCCGCGGTTATCGTGGTTGCCAAGAGTCATCATAAACGGGATGTGTTCGGATATTCCGACAAGTCCGCTGAACGCTCCGTTCCACTGAACCTCGTGCTGTCCGCAGTCGGTATTGTCGCCGCCGGTCAGAATGAAGCGCGTGTCTGGGTTCTTTTCGAGCATCTCTTTGACAAATCCGTTGAAATGCGAATAGTCCGGGCAGTCAAACGGTTCGCCCTTCTGCTGATCCGATACGCAGAGGAATTTGAATTTCGTGAGATTCTCGGGCGCGGTTGAAAAATAGAATTCCTCGCTCCTGTGGTTGTCGCTGCCGCAGGTGTAGAGATATTTAGTGTCCGGCTTGAGCCCTGTGAGGTCTGCCCAGAACATATTGCTTATGTCGATGTCGCTCTTGAAAACTTCCGTCGCCGCATCGGCGCGCATAACTTCACTGCTGCCGTCCTCGCGGTAGAGGACATAGCCCTCCTTGATATCTGTGCAGGTTCTCCAGGTGACGGTCATCGAGGTTGCGGCGTCACCCTTTATGCTGAGCATTATGTGGTCGGGCTGTTCCGTTGAACCTCTTATGGGTTTAACTGCTTGACTCATTTTGATCTCCTTGTCTGAAAATATAATATGACGCTGTAGTATTTCGTACAGCGTCTTTTATTTAGTTGAAAGGTGTGCTTATCCTGTTATATCTGAAGTTTGTTACCTCACCGCGTTGACTGCACCTGTAGATGCTCATGACAAGCCCTATCGCGATATATATGCAGAGGTTTGATGAGCCGCCTGAGCTGAAAAACGGCAGCGTGATGCCGATGCAGGGGAGAAGCTTTAAACACATTCCGATATTCATGATAGCCTGCGAGCCTATCATAACCGCAGTACCGTAGCAGATGAGCGAACCCATATTTGTGTTAGCCTGTTTGCCGACAAATACTATCTTGACTATTATCAGCGCTATAAGCGCAAGAGCTGCAAAAGCGCCGACAAATCCGAGCTCTTCGCCGATAACGGAGAATATCATATCACTGTCATTGACGGGGACCGAGTGCGACTGAGTATACGCACCTTTGAGAAACCCTCGCCCGAAAAATCTTCCGCTGCCGATGGCGTTGACGCTTTGCTGCTGCTGGAAGATATATTTCTTATAAAGCGCGGTGTCAAGTTTGCTCGGAGCGTATACGGCAAGAATACGACCTTTCTGGAAGTCGCTGAAGAATGCGAACCAGAGCACGGGAACCGCCGCAAGGATGACAGCTCCTGCAGCCGCAAAATATCTTGCGGCAAGACCCGATGCAAACATCATGCCGATGAATATCGAGACGAATACGAGCGCAGAGCCAAGGTCGCCGGTCAGAATGACAAGCAATGCCGGAACTCCGCCGTGAACACAGAGAAGCAAGGCATTTTTAAGCTTGTTTATATCCTCGCCGACATAGTCGAGATGAACGGCGAATGTTATTATAAACGCTATTTTGAAAAGCTCGGACGGCTGGAAGTTGATGACTTTGAAATCGAACCATGTTCTTGCATCCGGTCTGTCTGCTGTTCCGCTGCCGAACGGGAAAAGCAGAAGCATCATCAGCAGGCACACGCCGCCGATTATCATCCAGAAGCGAAGAACTATTTCATAGTCGATAAATGATATGACTATGCACATCGCCACACCGACAATCACTGCGAGCAGCATGACAAGCGTCGTACGGCTGATAAGGCTTCCGTCCTCAAGGCTGCTGTATGTGGCGCTGTAGACCATAAGAACGCCGAACAGCGATGTCAGAAGGCAGAGCGACATCAGCAGTTTGTCCGTAGTTTTTAATCCTCTTTTGATTGCCTGAAGTATGTTCATTGGCAGCTCCTTAGAAATTATACTGATATTATAAAGCGAAATTTAATCAAATTCAAGTAAAATACTTTTATATCTTTGATTTGTGTGATATAATTATTTGAATTTAATGCAAGGCAGCGGTATTTTTCAGATGAAGACGGTTTTTCATTCTTATTCTTCAAAACAGACCGAGGAGTTCGGCTCTCAGCTCGGCAAAAGCCTCAAAGCAGGGGATGTTGTCGCCCTGTTCGGTGATCTCGGCGCAGGCAAGACTGCGTTTACAAGAGGACTTGCGCATGGAATGGGCTTTGACGGCGAAGTCAGCAGCCCAACCTTTGCGCTTGTGCATGAGTATCCGGCGGATATACCGATTTATCATTTTGACATGTACAGGATTACTACCTGGGACGATCTTTATTCAACCGGATTTTTCGATTATCTCGATATGGGCGGCGTGCTCGTGATAGAGTGGAGCGAAAATATCGAGAACTGTCTGCCCGAAAATTCTATTAGAGTTTCGATATCCAAGAATGATAACGAAAATGAACGCATAATTACTTTGGAGAGGGGTGCCGAAATTGAAGATACTCGCGCTTGATTCGTCCGCAAAAACAGCGAGCGCCGCGATAACCGACGGCGAGCAACTGATAAGCGAAGCATTTGTCAATGCCGGACTCACACACAGTGAGACTCTTCTTCCTATGGTCGATTCCGTTCTCAGCCTCGCACGTCTCACAATGGCCGATATCGACGGCTGCGTTATAACCGACGGTCCCGGTTCGTTTACTGGTATAAGAATAGGTATCGCCGCCGTGAAGGGGCTTGCAATGCCCAATGAGACGAAGTGCTGCGGCGTGTCCACTCTCAAGGCGATGGCTTATAATCTGCGCTATGATAACTGCATCGCCTGCTGTGCAATGGATGCAAGATGCTCGCAGGTCTATTCGGCAATATTCCGCTGCTTTGACGGAAAAGTCGAGAGATTGACCGAAGATGACGCAATTCCCGCATCAAAACTTCCGGAAATACTTGAAAAATATGCAAATGAGCGTATAATTTGTGTCGGAGACGGAGCGCATATCGCTTATCAGGCTGTTAAAGACAGTTTTAAGAGCGTTAGCCTCGCGCAGGACAGCAGGCGTTTTCAGCGTGCATACGGAGCCGCTTGCGCCGCCGTGTGCGAGAATATGGACTTCATTCCTCCGGCTCAACTTTTGCCCGTATATCTGAGACCTTCGCAGGCGGAGCGCGAACTCAGCCTGAAAAAGTCTCATAATCAATAAATCAAAAGGAGAAATTATCATGATAGCTCTTGCTGCTGACCATGCAGGATATCCTCTCAAGGAGGAAATCAAAAAACATCTTTTAGAGAGAGGCTTTGATGTCAAGGACTTCGGAACTGACAGCGACAAGTCCGTTGACTATGCTGTTTTCGCGAAGATAGCGGGCGAGGCAGTCGCGTCAGGCGAGTGCAGGCTCGGCATTTTCTGCTGCGGTACCGGCGTCGGCATCTCGATGGCGGCAAATAAGGTCAGAGGAGTCAGAGCTGCAAACTGCGCAGATACTTTCTCCGCGCGCATGACAAGACTCCATAACGACGCAAATGTCCTTTGCCTCGGCAGCAGAGTTATAGGCGCAGGTCTTGCGCTTGATATGGTCGATCTCTTTGTTGACACGCCTTTCAGCGGCGAGGAGAGACACCAGAGAAGAATCGACCAGGTCATGGCTATAGAAAACGAGAAGTTCTCAAAATAAAGAAGTCAGAAATTTTCAAATTATATATATCTGGAGGAGTTCAAAAATGGCAAACATAACAATAACAAATCACCCGCTTATTCAGCATAAGCTGTCTATCCTCAGAGACAAGCACACCGCTTCCAAAGAGTTCCGTACTCTTGTCGGCGAGATTGCTATGCTCATGTGCTATGAGGCTACAAGGGACCTTCCTCTCAAGGATGTTGAGATTGAGACTCCCGTTTCCAAGATGACCACAAAGGCTCTTGCGGGCAAGAAGCTTGCTTTTGTCCCGATTCTCAGAGCCGGTCTCGGTATGGTTGACGGCGTTCTGACCCTTGTTCCTTCCGCCAGAGTCGGTCACATCGGTCTTTACCGCGATCCCGCAACCCTGCAGCCTGTTGAATATTATTGCAAGCTGCCCAGTGATATCGGCGAGCGCGATGTTATTGTTCTCGATCCCATGCTTGCCACCGGCGGCTCGGCTATCGATGCTATAACCCAGATCAAGAAGAGAAATCCCAAGTCAATAAAGTTCATGTGCATCATTGCAGCTCCCGAGGGACTTGAGGCTCTCAGCACGGCTCATCCCGACGTTGATATCTTTGCCGCTGCAAAGGACGAGAAGCTCAACGATCACGGCTATATCGTTCCCGGTCTCGGCGACGCCGGCGACAGAATCTTCGGCACGAAATAATTGCACTTGCAATACCCGGACTATTATGTTATAATCATTTCAGTAAATTTTGGAGGTGTTATATCATGAAACACATCAAGACAATCAACGCTTCGAATCTTAAGGAGAGTGCTGCTAAGGGTGGCTGCGGCGAGTGCCAGGCTTCCTGCCAGTCAGCTTGCAAGACTTCCTGCACCGTTGCTAACCAGAAGTGCGAGAAGTAATCTGATTTGAACGTAAATTAGGGGCAGGCTTTGCGCCTGTCCCTAAAATTCTGTCTGAAACAATTTGCCGATAGTAACGCGGCTAAAAGGAGCGAAAGCGGGGAGACCCGGCGTATATGATACATAAATATTTTCTCAACGGCTACTATATAGTCATTGACACAAACAGCGGCGCCGTTCACATTGTGGACGAGCTTGCATACAGACTGCTTGATTTCTTTACGGAAAAGCTCAAGGGCGAATGTCCCGATGAGATTATCTCAACTCTTGTGAACGAGGGGTTTGATAAGCAGGATATCATCGACACTTATGCCGAACTCAAGGCTTTGTGTGATGACGATTCTCTTTTCTCCGAGGATACCTACAGACCCTTTGCAGATATGCTCACTGAGGCGCCGATAAAGTCTATGTGCCTCAACATATCGCACGACTGCAATCTCCGCTGTGAGTATTGCTTTGCCGCTCAAGGCGATTTCGGCCACGGCAGAAAGCTCATGCCTTTCGAGGTCGGCAAGGCTGCGATAGATTTCCTTATCAAACATTCTGCAAACAGACACAACCTCGAGCTTGATTTCTTCGGCGGCGAGCCGCTCATGAATCTCGATGTCGTGAAAAAAGTTGTCGAGTATGCAAGATCGATTGAGAAAGAGCACAACAAGAACTTCCGCTTCACAATGACCACAAACGGTATTCTGCTCGACGATGACAGCATTGATTTTATCAACCGCGAGATGTCGAATGTCGTTCTCTCGCTCGACGGCAGAAAAGAAGTCAACGACCGTCTGCGCCCGACTGTCAATAAAAAGGGCAGCTATGACATAATCGTTCCGAAGTATCAGAAGCTTGTCGCCGAGAGAGGGGACAAGGAATATTATGTCCGCGGTACGTTTACAAAATATAATCTTGACTTCACCGATGATGTTCTGCATCTCAACGAGCTTGGATTCGATCAGATTTCTGTCGAACCCGTTGTGACAGATCCCGAGCTGCCGTATGCGCTGACCGAAAGCGATCTTCCGGCTATTGCAGAGGAATATGAGAAGCTTTCAAAGATACTTATAGAGCTAAAGAAGAACGGTACGAGCTTCAACTTCTTCCATTTCATGATCGATCTTGATCAGGGACCGTGCGCTATAAAGAGACTTCGCGGATGCAGCTGCGGCAACGAGTATGTTGCCGTCACTCCGGAGGGCGATATTTATCCCTGCCATCAGTTTGTGGGCATGGATGAGTGGAAGATGGGCAGCGTGCTTGACGATTCTATCGACTACAAGATGAAGAAGATGTTCTCGAAAGCGAACATCTACTCAAAAGAAGAGTGCGCCGACTGCTGGGCAAAGTTCTACTGCAGCGGCGGATGCAACGCCAATAACATGCAATATAACAACACCATCTTCAAGCCGCACAAGCTCTCATGCGCTCTTGAGCAGAAGAGACTTGAGTGTGCGATAATGATAAAAGCCGCTCTTGCGGACGAATAAAAAATATAGCCCGGGATATAAATGTCCCGGGCATGTTTTATGTACGAAAAAAATCCCTCGGAAGTTTTTACTCCCGAGGGACAATTTTTTATTGCTTAGTGGCTACTCTTCTTTGCGGTGCTGTTGCTCATTGCGAGTCTCTGCTTGAAGGTCTTGAGGAAGTCCTTGACTGCCTTATCGATATTCTTGTCCTTCTTGTTGAGCTTGTACTCGTCGGAGCCTTCAAGCTCGTTAAGCTGCTTCTCAAAGTCCTCGCTGGCCTTTGCGGAGCGAATGGCGCTCTTCCAAGCGTAGTCACTGCCCGAATAGTACATGATGTGGTAGCCGTACTCGGACTCGACAATGCCGGTGTCGCCGACCTTTCTGCTGCTGTCGGTAGCCCAGTTGCGGAAGGACTCAACGTAGTTGGCGCTTGAGGTGATGCCGCTTATAAGTCCGCCGTCAGCGGCGCTTCCGGTATCCTTGGACTTTTCTTTTGCGAGAGCTGCGAAGGAATCTTCGGTCTTAGCTCCGCTCTGCCACTCCTTGTAGATCTTGTCGGCGGAAGCCTTTGCGGCCTTCTTCTGCTCGTCGGTTGCCTCGGAGGACGAGCTTGCATTGTCGGTGAACGAGATGAGAATATGTCTTACGTTCGAGGCCATGGGAGCGTAGCTGCCCTTGTTGATATAGAGGATAACATATGAGCTCACGTTGCCGTCGCTGCCGACTTCAAAGAGCTTGACATCTCCTGCTTTTCTCGCGCTGTCAAACGCCCACTTTGCGGCGTCCTCGGAGACATAGGAGGTGATGGTTGACTTTGCGGCCTCGTTGAGGGCGGTTGCGGACTCCGCGTCATAGTTTTCGGTGGAGCTGTTCTTTTTCTTTGCCTGCTCAAGGAAAGCTTTTTCGCTGGTGCAGGCTTTGAGAGCGGCTTCAGCCTCAGCCTTGACCTTCGCTGCGGCGGCCTTCTGGCGGGCGGCAAGCTGCTCCGAGGTCTCGCCGTCCTTTGCGGTGAGAGTCTCTATTGCGAACGAAAGGGTTCTTGCATCAACTGCGTTATATGCGCTGTGATCCTTGTCGTAGACAGCCTTTATGTCGGCGGCGCTGTAAGAATCGGTGAGCTTCTTTGAGGTGTCGCTCTGGTATCTCGAAACGATATTTTGCATCTCGAGCTGCTTGCGCAGGAACTTCTCGTTTATACCCTTGCCGTAGCTCGCCTTGAGGTAGGCGTTGAGAGAGTATTTGTTCTCTGCGGCGGTGTTTCTGAGCTCCTCGACCTGATCGTCAATTGACTTCTGCTCGTCGTCTGTGAGCTTGTAGCCTGCCTTGATAGCTTCGGCATAGAGAATCTTGTAGGTCTGGAGGGCGGAGATGGTCTCATTCTTGAGATAATCGGAAAGAAGCATTTCTTTTCCGTCGGCATCGGTGCCGTAGTTCTGCTCATCCGGCGACTTTGTCGGGTCAATGCCGATGTTCATGCCGTACATTGCGTACTGCTGAGCGTATGAGTAGATATTGTTGAGATACTGGCTGTAGTAATATGTAAACTCAACTTCCGAAACGCGGATATCGTCGCCCAAAGAGAACACGGTTGTATTCTTCTTGATAGCGGCCGTGTCGTCGAGAACCTTCCAAACGATTCCGCCTGCAACTACGACGGCAAGAACGATAGCTACTACCATTTTGACTATCTTTGCCGCTGCCTTGCTCTTCTCGCTCTTCTTTTGACTCTTTTTCGCAGACTGAGCGAGGCGGGCCTTTCTGTCGTCACGGTATGACTCGGCAGAAGTCCGCTGAGTGTCTTTGTTTGCCATTCTTTTTCATCCTTTTCTTTGTTAAGGTTGGTTTGACCTGACGGTCTATAACATTCTTATTTTATACTATTTTATTAGTTTTGACAAGCCGAATTTGCAAGTTTTATAGTTAGTTCATAATCAAATCACAGCTCGCCGTTTAGAAATGCGTCTTTGAACCACACATTCCTGACTTCAAACTGCTTGCCGTTGAGATAGTTGAGCGACTGCGCATCGGTGACAAAGTCGAATTTCAGCTTGTATGAATACAGAAACTGCTTTTTATATCCGCTCTCCTTGTTCATGGAGTTGCGCCCGTATTTTCCGTCTCCGAGCAGGGGATGACCTATCGAGGCGAAGTGCGCTCTTATCTGATGCGTGCGCCCCGTCAGCAGTTCAACTTCAACGAGGCTCATATTTTTGTTTTCGGCGAGCACGCGGTATTTTGTTTTTATTTCTTTAGAACCGTCTGTCTGTCGTGTGAATACTTTGACAAGATTCTTCTTTTCGTCTTTTGTCAGCCAGCCGTGCAGGATGCCTTCTTTTTCTTTCAATGTTCCGTGGACAACACAGAGATAGAATTTCTTTATTTCTCTGTCCTTGAGCTTCTGGTTCATGATTCTCAGGGCTTCTGCGTTCTTTGCGGCCATGACTATTCCGCCTGTGTTGCGGTCGATTCTGTTTATGAGCGCGGGCGAAAAAGAGTTTTCGTCGGACGGAGTATATTCGCCCTTTTCGTAGAGATAGCGCTTGATTCTGGTCAGCAGTGTGTCATTGTATTCGCGCTCGTCTGGGTGCGAAAGAAGTCCGACTTTTTTGTCGAGCAGCATTATATTCTCGTCTTCGTAGATGACCGTGAGATTCGTCGATGCGTGCATGAAATCGTATCTGTCGAACCGCTGCTCGAAAAATTCGTCGTTTATGTACATATCCACTTTGTCGCCCTCTTTAAGGCGCGTGGATATTTCGCACCGTTTGCCGTTGAGCTTTATGCGCTTGAGTCTGATGTATTTGTACATCAACGAATCCGGAAGATTCGGAACGGTCTTTTTTATGAATTTGTCAACGCGTTGATTGGCGTCGTTTTTCCCTATAGTAAAACTTTTCAATTGCCGTTCCTCCCGCCGGATGATTTTACGAATTTTATCGCGCTCATCGCCGCTTTTGCGCCCTCTCCGACGGCAACGCTTACCTGAAGCAGACCGCCCGTGCAGTCTCCGGCGGCGAAAAGCCCCGGCAGCCCCGTTGACATATCGGCGCCGACTTTTATCGAGTTTCCTTCAACCGGTGCGCCGACTTTCTTTGCAAGGTCGCTTGCGGCGGCGCTCCCGAGTGCGATAAACAGCCCGGAAACAGGCAGGCTCGAACCGTCTTTGAATTTAACTCCGCTGAGCCTGTTTTCACCGTAAAGTGAATCTATTGGATCGGTTATGATTTTTATATTGCCGAAGTCTCCGTTCGGTTCGACGCCGTTTGTGAGCAGAGTAACACTTTCTGCGACTCCCGAAAGATCGCCTATCTCGTGCAGTGCATATGCGCCGTTTCCGAGCACTGCAACATCTTTTCCGCGATAGAAAAACGCATCGCAGACTGCACAGTAGCTGACGCCTTTTCCCTCGAATTCTTTGATGCCGGGGATATTCACACTTTTTCTCGCCGAGCCGGTCGCGATTATAACGGCGGGGGAGACAAAGTTATCCTCCGAGCACGATACGGTGTAATCGCCGTTCCAACCGAGCGAAAAAACCTCTTCTCTGAATATATCCGCCCCCAGCTCCTTTGCCTGCTCAACGCCGCGTTTTACAAGCTCTGCACCGGAAATTGCTCCTGTGCCGAAATAATTCTCTATCTTTTCCGCTTTTTCCAGCGCTCCGCCGTCCTTGCCGATAACGGCGCAGGTGAGCCCTGCGCGCTTTACATAGAGCGCCGCCGACAGTCCTGCAGGACCGCTGCCGATGATAGCTATATCGTAGTGCCTGTTCATGTGTGCCTCCGATTAAAGTAACATATGATGATTATAGCCTATTTTTAATTTTATTAACAGCCTTGAAAGAAAAATTTTTTTATTAACACGTATTTTGTAAATATACAGAAGTTTTTATATTATTGAGCTTGTGCAAATTCACTTTTCGTTGTATAATAAACTGATTAAAAATTTTTCGGAGGAGAACTGATTTGCCGCTTTCCAAAGACAGAAACATAATTGTTCCGCAGGAGGAGCTCGACAGACAGATGGAGTTCTGCAGACTTGTACATACAGTGCTTGAAACGCGCCTTGACGGGCGTAAGCCGCTCGCTTATGTCCACACTTTCGGCTGTCAGGGCAATGTTGCCGACAGTGAGAGACTCAAAGGCCTGCTTGAAAAAATGGGTTTCGGTTTCACCGAAGAGCCGGAAAATGCGGATATATCGCTGTTTAACACCTGCGCCGTCCGAGAGCACGCCGAAGACAGACTCTTCGGAAATGTTGGTGCACTCAAGAAAATAAAAGAGAAGAATCCCGACTTCAAAATAATCCTCTGCGGATGCATGATGCAGCAGGAGAGGATAGCCGAAAAGATTCAGAAGAGCTATCCGTTTGTCGATATAGTTTTCGGCACTCATGCCGCACATAAATTCCCGGAGCTGCTTTACCTTGCGCTGTCTACCGGCAAGCGTGTATTTGATATCGAAAATTCCGACGGCGTTATCGCGGAAGATTTGCCTCTGCACAGAGACAGCACTTTTAAAGCGTGGCTGCCGATAATGTACGGGTGCAATAATTTCTGCACTTACTGCATAGTTCCCTATGTCCGCGGACGCGAGCGCAGCCGCAGCAGCGATATTATAATCAGCGAGGCGCGCGAGCTTGTCAAGAGCGGATATAAAGAAATAACCTTGCTCGGGCAGAATGTCAATTCCTACGGAAACGACCGCGAGGGCGAGATGAATTTTGCATCTCTTCTGCGCGAGATAAATAATATCGACGGCGATTTCATCATACGCTTCATGACCTCGCACCCGAAGGACTGCACGCATGAGCTGCTTGACACCATGGCTCAGTGCGAAAAGATTGCAAAGCACCTGCATCTTCCCGTACAGTGCGGAAACGACAGGGTGCTAAAAGCAATGAATCGCGGATATACGGCTGAAAAGTATCTCTCCCTGCTCGAATATGCCCGCAGCGTCATGCCGGAGCTTTCGGTGACGAGCGATATAATTGTCGGCTTCCCCGGCGAGACTTACGAAGAGTTTCTTGACACTGTGAAACTTATTGAAAAAGCGCAGTACACGTCGCTTTATACTTTTATTTTCTCACCCCGCGAGGGCACCCGTGCCGCAAAGATGGACGACCCCGTTTCGAGAGAAGAAAAGGGCAAGTGGTTCTCAGAGCTTTGTGCCGCACAGGAGAAGATTGCGGCGGCGCGGACTTCTGCGATGGTCGGCAGGGAATACCGCGTTCTCTGCGAATCAAAAGCCAAGAAGGACGGTTATATATCGGGCAGAACGCAGGGGAATATAATAATTGAGTTTCCGGCGGACGAGTCGGTTATAGGCTCGTTCAGAACCGTCAGAGTGACCGAAGCTCTGATATGGATGCTCAAAGGCGAACTCGCCGATTAAAAATGCTATATCTCCGCTTTGCGGATAATGATATAAGATAAAATTCAAGGAGTACAGTTATGGACATCATCAAACTTACAAGAGAACTCGGCGCAGCTATCCAGCAGGATGACAGATACGCAAAGTTTCAGGCAGCTCAGAAGGCAAATGAAGAGGACAAGGATCTCAACGACCTCATGGGCAAGATCCAGCTCGTTCATATGTCTTATCAGCATGAGGCGAGCAAGGAAGACGCCAACGAGCAGAAGCTTGCTGCATACGAGACCGAGTTCAACGATCTCTACAAGAAGGTCATGGAGAACGAGCATATGCGCGACTACGAAGTTGCAAGAGCCGAGATAGATGAAATGATGCATTATATCACCGGCATCCTCGCTCTTTGCATCCAGGGCGAAGATCCCGCAACCTGCGAGCCTGAAGAAGAGCACCATCACTGCGGCGGAGACTGCTCCGGCTGCTCGGGCTGCTGATTATTGCATATCCTGCTCCGCGGGCAACTCCCGCGGAGCTGAAAGCTTTTTATTTTGCGGCACAGCCGCTGAGAGGACGGTATCGGAATGGCAGAGCTTTCTCCGATGATGAAACAGTATTTTGAAACCAAAAAGAAATATCCCGATACGATACTGATGTTCAGACTCGGTGATTTCTATGAGATGTTCTTTGACGATGCGGTAACTGCATCGCGCGAACTCGAACTTGTGCTGACAGGCAGAGCCTGCGGGCAGGAGGAGCGCGCCCCGATGTGCGGAGTGCCGTTTCACAGCGCGGACAGCTACATGGCGCGCCTTGTTGCAAAGGGTTACAAAGTCGCCATATGCGAGCAGATGGAGGATCCCGCACTCGCAAAGGGTCTTGTCAAGCGCGAAGTCGTTAGAGTTCTGACCCCCGGTACGGTCATTGAAAACAGCATGCTCAACGAGGGCAGAAACAATTTCCTCGCGAGCGTGTATTTTGCTGGTGAGTCGGCGGGCGTCTGCTTTATAGATGTCTCGACGGGTTCCGTCAACCTGACCGAGCTTGCCGCTCCCGCGCTTCCCGATAAGATAATCAACGAGATAGGCAGATTTATGCCCAGCGAGATAGTTTTCAACTCCGCATCTTCCTCTCTTACCAAGGTGTTCTCGTTCATTTCAAACAAGACCGAAGCTCTTGCACAGGAGCTCGGCGACAATTATTTCGATCCGCAGTCAAGCGCCGAAATAATACTCAAGCATTTCAAAAAAGACAGTCTCTCCGAGCTTGAACTCAACGAGACGGGCGCGGCGGTTTCGGCACTCGGAGCGGCGCTCAAATATCTCACCGAAGTTCAGCGCAACGATCTTGAAAACATATCTTCGATATCGTTCTATTCGGAACTCAATTTCATGCGCCTCGATGTTGCGGCACTGCGCAATCTCGAAATAGTCGAGACTCTCAGAAATCGTGAAAAACGCGGCTCTCTGCTCTGGGTGCTCGATAAAACCCGCACGCCGATGGGCAAGCGAATGATTCGCGCGTGGCTCGAACGCCCGCTGCTCAGCATGGCGCGCATAACAAAGCGCCATAACGCCGTGGCGGAGCTTGTCTCTCAGCCTATGGCGAGACAGGAGCTCAGCGAAAGCATGTCGGGCATACATGACCTCGAGCGCCTTATAACAAGAATATCCTTCGGCACTGCCGGTGCAAAGGATCTGCGTGCGCTTGCGCTCGCGGCGTCGTGCTTGCCGGAGCTTAAGGAAAAAGTCTCGGCGCTCTCGTCCTCTCTGATGCAGGAGTGTGCCGAAAATATGGACACGCTTTCCGATATCTATGAGCTGATAGATGCCGCGATAGTTGAAGAGCCGCCGTTTTCCGTTCGCGAGGGCGGCATGATAAAGGACGGCTTCCATCCGGAGCTTGATTCCCTGCGCGATATAGTTTTAAACGGCAAAGATTATATCGCCGCCATTCAGCAGCAGGAGCAGGAAAAGACCGGAATAGCGAAACTTAAAATAGGATATAACAGGGTATTCGGCTACTACATAGAAGTGCCCAACGCTTACAAAGAGCTTGTACCCGATGAATATATAAGAAAACAGACTCTTGCAAATTGCGAGAGATTTATTACTCAGGAGCTAAAAGACCTCGAGGCAAAAGTTCTCGGAGCGCAGGACAGAATAGTCAAGCTCGAATACGAGATTTTCGACGATATCAGAAAACGCACCGGCGCAGAGCTTGCCAGAGTTCAGCGTACCGCTGCGGCAGTGGCACAGCTCGATGTCCTCTGTTCATTTGCTCAGGCTGCGCTCGAAAATAACTATGTCTGCCCTCAGATGTCCGCAGAGCCGGTTATAAAGATAAACGAAGGACGCCATCCCGTTGTTGAAAAAATGCTCAACGGCGAACCGTTTGTCCCGAATGATACTATTCTCGACTGTGCCGACGACCGCTGTGCGATAATAACCGGTCCCAATATGGCAGGTAAGTCCACATATATGCGTCAGGTCGCACTCGTCTGCGTCATGGCGCAGGCAGGAAGCTTTGTTCCCGCCGCGAGCGCGGAGCTCGGAATAGTTGACAGCGTGTTTACTCGAATCGGCGCATCCGACGACCTTTCAGCTGGACAGTCGACGTTTATGGTCGAGATGAGCGAGGTTGCATCGATACTCAATAACGCAACTTCGAGAAGCCTTATAATCTTTGATGAGATAGGAAGAGGCACTTCCACTTTCGACGGCATGAGTATTGCGCGAGCCGTGCTCGAATATGCTGCGGACAAAAAGCGCATCGGTGCAAAGACCCTTTTCGCAACGCATTATCATGAGCTGACTGAGCTCGAGGGTCAGATAGACGGTGTCAAGAACTACAATATAGCCGTCAAAAAGCGCGGTGATGATATAACCTTCCTGCGCCGCATAGTGCGCGGCGGAGCGGACGGAAGCTACGGAATCGAGGTCGCGAAGCTCGCCGGAGTTCCGAAGCCGGTCGTTGAGAGGGCGAAAAAAGTTCTCAAAGAACTCGAAGAGAGCGGACTCGTGCTCGTTCGCGACCGTGAACCGAGCACAGCTGTTGAACCCGACGCCGGGCAGATTTCGTTCGGTCAAAACAGTTCAAATGAGATAGTCGAAAAACTTAAAGTACTCGATGTCAACACGCTGACGCCGATAGAGGCAATGGGCGTGCTCTATGAGCTGACAAAGAGCGCAAAAGAAATATAACAGGAGGAAACCATGCCGAAGATAAAAGTCCTGCCAAAAGAAATAGCGGAGCTTATTGCCGCGGGCGAAGTTGTCGAAAGACCCGCGTCTGTTATAAAAGAGCTTATGGAGAACGCAATAGATGCGGGCTCTTCTTCGGTCACGGTTGAAATAAAAAACGGCGGAATAACTTATATCCGCGTAACGGACAACGGATGCGGAATAAGCCGCGATGATATACATACAGCGTTTATCAGCCACGCCACAAGCAAGATAAGCACGCGCGACGATCTCTATGCCATAGGTACTCTCGGATTCAGAGGCGAAGCGCTCGCGTCTATAGCCGCGGTTTCAAATGTCGAAGTGCTCACAAGAACGCCCGAAGAAGAGACCGGGACGCGCTATTGCATCAGTGCGGGCGAAGAGACGCTTGTCGATGATGCAGGATGCCCGCTCGGTACGACAATAGTTGTCCGTGACCTTTTCTTCAACACTCCCGCGAGAATGAAGTTCCTCAAAAAGGATGTGTCCGAGGCCAACGCGGTCGCAAGCATAGTTGATAAAATCGCGCTCTCAAACCCTGATGTTTCGATAAGATTTATAAGAGAGGGCAAGAATACACTGTTCACCTCCGGCAGCGGAGATCTCAAAACCACGGCATATGAGATATTCGGCAAGGATTTTTCAGACGGACTCATTGAGGCCGATTACAGCTTTGAATCGGTGCAGATAAGCGGACTTATCTCAAAGCCGACAAAATCGCGTCCGAACCGCAATATGCAGTTCTTCTTCGTCAACGGTAGACTCGTGAAGTCGGGTACGGCCTCGGCGGCGCTGAGCGAAGCATATAAAAATTCAATAATGGTCGGCAAGTTCCCGTACTGCGTGCTCAACATAACAACAGCGCCCGGACTTGTCGATGTAAATGTCCATCCCGCAAAGACGGAAGTCCGCTTTGCAAACGAGCGCACTGTTTTCAGCGCGGTATATTATGCCGCAAAAAATGCACTCGAACGCAGAGATGAAGCGCCGAAAGTATCTATTCCGAGGACACCGCAGGCGGAACTTTTCGAGCCTGCACGCCCAAAGACAGAGCAGATGAGACTGCCGGAAAAGCAGCCTGATTTCTGGAACCGTATGTCATCTTCCGAATACCGTTCGGCGCAGCAGACGGAAAAGCCGAGATACAGCTATCCGCAGCAGTCTGCACCCGCACCGCGCGAGGATATTGTATCTGTTGCAAGTCCCGATAAAAAGCCTGAAACGGCAGATACAGAGCCGTCGACCATTCAGCATTTTCTCGATGCACAGAGGGCGAAGAAAGAGGAGACTGCTGTCATTGAGCCGGAAGTGCGCACCGAACCCGAACCGATAGATGAACCTGCTGCGGCTCCGAAAGGAAAAATAGATGAAGCAGTTCAGACTGTCGATGCAGCAGTAGAGAATAAATTTGAAGATAAACCGGAAGAGCCTCCCGTGATCGTTATCGGTGAGGCGTTCAGAACATATATAATCGTTCAGCAGGGGGAGAGTATCTTTCTTGTTGACAAGCACGCTGCACATGAGAGAATGTTGTTCAACGAACTTGTCAAAAACGATACCAAGCGTTCCACTCAGATGCTTTTAACCCCGATAACCGTAACGCTCAGCAAAGAGGAATATTCCGCGGTGCTCGATAATCTCGATATGCTCATGCAAGCGGGATTTGCGGTTGAAGACTTCGGATATTCCGTTGTTATAGTCCGTGAGTGCCCGATGGAGATATCTGCCGATGAAGTCCCCGATGTTGTCGCGGAGCTTGCCGGATATCTTGTTGAAAACAGGCAGAAGCTTATATCCGAAAAGAAAGAGTGGCTGTTCAGCCTCATGGCGTGCAAGGCGGCAATAAAGGGAGGAATGTACACCACGGAATACGAACGGGAGCTGTTTATAAAGCGCCTGTTCGCGAGCCCCGAGATAAGATACTGTCCGCACGGCAGACCCGTCATGATCGAGATAACCAGGCGTGAATTGGAGAAAAATTTTGGACGAGCGTAAGAAAATAAAAATAGCCGCTGTCGTCGGCCCAACAGCGTCAGGCAAGACAAAGCTCGCGGTGGATATCTGCCGCGAGCTCAATGGCGAGGCGGTCTCCTGCGATTCGATGCAGATATATAAATATATGGATATCGCCACCGCAAAGCCAACGGTTCAGGAAATGTGCGGGATACCGCACCATCTGCTCGATTTTCTTGAGCCCGGCGAAAAATACAGCGTCGCCGCTTACTGTGCGGAAGCAGGAAAGTGTATAGACGATATATCAGGCAGGGGAAAGCTGCCCGTGCTCGTCGGCGGAACAGGACTCTACTATTCTTCACTCGTCGACAATATTTCATTTGCTGACGAGGACGATGATGCTTCAATACGCAGTGAGCTTGAGCGCCGCGCGGAGAGCGAAGGCATTGAAACGCTCCACAGAGAGCTTGCAGCTATTGACCCTGAAACTGCCGCGCAGCTTCACCTCAACAATCGCGGACGGATTATAAGAGCGCTCGAGGTCTATTATAAGACCGGAGTAACAATGAGCGAGCAACAGCGCAGGTCAAGGCTTGTTGAGCCTAAATATGACTGCACAGCGATATGTCTCGATGTGCGCGACAGACAGTTTTTATATGACAGAATCGACCGCAGAGTCGATATAATGATCGAAAACGGTCTTATCGAAGAGGCGAGACGCTTTCTCTCCGGCGAACTCGGCAAAACATCAGGACAGGCTATCGGCTATAAAGAGCTGCAGCCATATTTCAGCGGAGAAATATCACTCGATGATGCAATAGATAATCTCAAACGCTCAACGCGCCGTTACGCCAAACGGCAGTTGACATGGTTCAGGCGCGACGAGCGAATAATTCATCTGTATATAGACGAGATGCCATACGACGAATTGCTAAAGACAGCAGTCGGGATAATAGAAAGGGGGATCGCAGAATGAAGAAAGTTAAAGTGAGCAAAAAAGGCGTAAGAAAAATAGTCGCTGCCGTTGCTGCGCTTCTGGCCGTGGTAGTGTTATGCTACGAGATAGGCAACTTCAACTCTTCAAATGTGAAAACCCAACCTGCTGCCGCTACAACATACCGAAACAGCATAACCGTCAAGATGTTTGCCGTGCGCGATGAGTCGCTTATAAACGGCTCTTCTTCGCTGACCTATGTTCCACTTTTGCAGGACGGCGAGCGCGTCGCGGGCGGACAGGCTATTGCGGCGCAGTTCGGCAAAGCTGATTCCGCCTCGGCATATGTCGACCTTGAAAACCTCAAAAGCGAACTTGAACGGTATGAAAACTTAAACAATCAACAGAATCTTACCGAGCTTGATATCTCAAAGATAAATCTTCAGGCGGATTCCTATTTTTACGAGATGCTCGACGATGTGCGGTCGGATAAAATCTCGGCACTTGAAGGCAGTGCGGAAAACTTCAGCGACAAGATGACCGCAAAGCAGATACTTATAAACGGCAATATAGATTTTTCGGAGAAGATAGCCTCGCTCAAATCTGAAATAGCTTCTCTTTCGGCGAAAGTCGGAACTGTCGATTATCTCAAGGCTGACGATACCGGCTATTATGTCTCGTCTGCAGACGGATATGAGAATACGCTGAGCTTTTCGGATATCAAAAATCTCAGCAGCGATAAAATAAAGGAGGCACTGTCCGCTTCTCCTGCCGCGGTGTCTGCTAATATAAAGGGCAAGCTTATCCGCGGATATACATGGTACTTTGTAGGCGTAGTCAACAAGTCCGACGCCACGAAGCTCAATGATGGAGACAGCGTTACGCTCAGATGCGACAATATGTCGCGTGACGGCATAAATGCCACGGTTTATTACAGAGGCCCGATAAACACAGATGAGACCGTCCTGATTCTTTCATCGAAGATAATGGATTCGGACATAGCGCGTCTGAGAACGGAAGATGTCGAAATAGTGATAAACGAGACCGACGGAATAAGAATAAACAAGTCCGCGGTCAGAGTTGTCAACGGAGTTCAGGGCGTGTATGTGCTTACCGGCAATATCGTCCGCTTCAAGAAGCTCGATGTAATATATACAGGCGATGACTATGTAGTCTCAAAGATGATAAAAGAGGATACATACGATGAAAATAAAGTGCCGTATCTGAAGATTTACGATGCGGTAATATTGGAAGGAAAGGATCTTAAAGATGGAAAACTTATCAGTTACTGATGCGCGTCTGAGGCTCCTTGAGGACAACCTGAAAAAGGTTCGCGACGAGATAGCCGAAACTGCTTTGAAAAGCGGCAGAGACCCGCGGGAAGTGAAGCTCATGGCGGTGACAAAGACTGTTTCTGTCGAGCTTATAAATCATGCTATTGCCTGCGGAGTCGATCTCATCGGCGAAAACAAGGTTCAGGAAGTCCTGCTCAAGCGCCCTGAACTTAATCTTGAGCACTGCAAGCTCCATCTCATCGGTCATCTTCAGAGCAATAAGATAAAAAAGATAGTCGGTCAGGTCGACATGATTCAGAGCGTTGATTCGTTCGAGACCGCTCAGCAGATAAGCCGCCGCTCGGGAGAGCAGGGGATAACGACTGATATATTGCTCGAAGTCAACATCGGTGAGGATGAAAACAAATTCGGATATTCCGCAGACGAAGTTGCGGATCAGCTCGGAAAAATATCGGAACTCCGGTTTGTCAAAGTCAAAGGTATGATGACAGTGGCGCCGAATTTTAAAGATTCTGTGAAAAATCAGTGCGTTTTTGATAATATGCACAAACTGTTTATTGACATCGGCGCCAAAAAAATGGATAATATAGATATGGACATTCTCTCTATGGGTATGTCCGGCGATTTCAAAGAGGCAATAGCGGCGGGCTCAACGCTTGTGCGTATAGGCTCGGCGATATTCGGAAACAGGCAATATTGATTTCTTTATAAATACGGGAGGAAAATATCATGGGAATCTTTGACAAGGTAAAAAACTTCATTGACAATTCTGACGAGGACACTATCGACGAGGATATCCAAAACGTTTACGATGACTCGGCAGACGACACTTATTCGTCCGACAGCACAGAGTCCTCTAAGTCGTTCAGCGATTTCAGCGCTTCTTCGAGACCGTCGTCGATTTCTTCGACGCCCAATATAGTTGATCTGCGTTCTTCGAGCCGCACTCCTGTTGTGCTCAAGAAGCTTGACAGATATCTTGATGTTCAGAGCGTTGCGGATGTGCTCAACGAGAAGAGAATAGTTATTCTTAATCTTGAGACCTGCCCCGCAGACGATTCAAGACGCATTATCGATTTCCTTTCCGGCGTTGCATATGCAAATTCCGGAGATATCAAGAAAGTTGCCGGCAAAGCTTATATCATCACCCCCGACAGCGTTCCGCTTTCAGGTGATGTGCTCGAGGATATCGAGAGCATGAGCGAAGGCTATTTTGATTGATATTTATTTCCCATTTAAGAGGTGTAGATAATGCTTAAACCCGAACAGATCAGATCGCATCGTTTTATTTCAGCGGGTCGCGGGACTTATGAAGCCAGCGATGTTGATGCGTTCTTGAGAGAAGTATCCGCATCTTATGAGCAGGTGTTCAGAGAGAACGGAGATCTCGTGAATAAAATAAGCCTTCTTGCCGAGAGAGTTTCGCAGTATAAGAAGGACGAGGACAATATCAGACGCGCCCTGCTTACAGCAGAACGCATGGCGGACAAGATTCAGCGTGATTCTCGGCAGAGCGCGCAGGAACAGCTTGACTCTGCAGAAAAGAAAGCGCAGGAGCTGGTTGCATCGGCACAGAACAGAGCCGATGTTTTGGAGACCGCTGCGTCTGTAAAGGCTTCTCAGCTTACAGAGGAATCCAAGCGCAACGCCACCGAGCGTATAACTTCTGCGGAGCGCACCGCTTCTGCTATGATAAGCAATGCGGAGGCAAAGGCTAACGAAATAATCGAAAGTGCCAAGAAGAATGCACAGCTTGAGCTCGACAGAATAAATACGGATATCCGCGTGAATTCCGCTACACTCGAGAAGCTTGAGAGCGAAGTTTCAGCGTTCCGCAATTTTATTCTTGATGCTTATCAAAAGCATATCAATCTTGTCTCTTCGCTTCCTCAAAAGCAGGAGATGCCGATAATACCGACGATAAATACCGACGAGTATGTCTCCGGAAATTCAGCTCCCGTTGAAGATGATGCAGATGCAGATAATGATATTGTCATTGATGAACCTGAAAAATCCGAAGAAGCTGAGTCCGAAGAGTCTGAAAAAGATGAAGCTCCGGCAGAAGCTGTTGAATCGGATGCAAAAGATTCCGCTACCGATGAACTGATTACCGCATTTGCCAACGAGCCCGAGTTCAGCGAAGAGACGGCGACTCCGGATGAGATAGTGGCCAATGATATACTCAAGCAGTCCTTCGGAACCGACGATACATATGATCCCATGGCTGCGGCAGAAGAACCCGCGTCGGATTCCGATGATTTGGATGACGATACCTCCGAGAACGGCTTCGTGATAAATGTCCATGCGATTAAGCGCCATATCACTCCCGATGAAATTGAGACTACCGACACGGATGAAGATATGGAGACCCCCGCCAATGTCGACGCTTTTCTGAATGACGATGACGACGATGAGGATGATAATGACAGCCATACTCACCATTCGCGTTTCAGAGGCTTTTTCAAAAAATAAGTTTTGAGGTTTTTATGATTCAAGCAATAACTCTTCTGGTGATTGCCGCGCTTGTGGCGATCGATCAGGTCATAAAAATTGCTGTTGTCAATCGCTTTGCGGCGGGCGGCAGCATGGATATTCTCTTCGGTCTTATCCGTATACGCTACGTCGAAAACACCGGCGCGGCGTTCAGTTCGATGCAGAATCAGACGGTTTTTCTGACGATTTTTACGGCTGTTGTTATAGTCATGTTCATTTTCCTGCTCATGACTAAAAAAATAAAGCCCGGCTTTATTTACTGGTGCGTCGCCGTTGTGATAGCCGGCGGAGCAGGCAACTTTGTTGACCGCGTAGCAAGAGGTTTTGTTGTCGATTATATCGAGCCTACATTTGTCAATTTTGCGGTTTTCAACTTTGCCGATTGCTGCGTTACCGTCGGAGCTGCGCTGCTTATTATCAAGACGGTATATGATTTGATAAGAGAGAACAAAAAATATCTGTCAGATGACGACAAGAAAGCCGAAAACGGCGGAGATGAAAAAAATGTCTGAGCTTTTGCCGGGCGGTTATTCGCTGAGCTTTTCGGTTGATTCCGAAACAGCCGATCAGCGCATAGACCGCACGGTCGCCGATGCTTTTCCGGAGCTTTCCCGTTCGCGCATCCAGCATATGGCTGAAAACGGCTGTATAACCGTCAACGGCAAAATTGTCGGCAAGAGCTTCAAGCCGAAAGCGGACGATGAAGTGTCCGTTTATATCGAGCCTGCTCAGGACGATACGGCTTTACCTGAAAATATTCCGCTCGATATAAGATATGAAGACGACTGTATGCTCGTTGTCAACAAGCCTAAGGGAATGGTTGTCCATCCCGCGCCCGGCAACAGAAGCGGAACGCTCGTCAATGCGCTTTTGTATCATTGCGGAAGCAGTCTTTCGGGGATAAACGGCGTTCTGCGTCCGGGCATTGTCCACAGGATAGACAAGGATACAAGCGGTCTTCTGCTTGTTGCCAAAAATGATATGGCTCATGCATCGCTTGCCCATCAGATAAAGGAACACAGCCTGACGCGCGAATATGCGGCGGTTGTCTACGGAAAACTGCGGGAGCCCGAGGGCATAATAGACGCGCCGATAGGCAGAAACCCTAACGACAGAAAGAAAATGGCAGTGACGGATAAAAATTCCCGTCCTGCAGTCACACATTATTACACAGTAGAAGAATTTGAAAAGTTTACATTTGTAAGGCTGCGCCTTGAAACGGGTAGAACTCATCAGATAAGAGTCCACATGGCATATATAGGTCACCCGGTGGCAGGAGATGCCGTCTATGGTCCGAAAAATGTCATAACGGAGCTCGGAGGTCAATGTCTGCACGCAAGGCTTCTCGGCTTTGATCATCCTGTGACAGGGGAGAGAATCGAACTTTCCTCTGAGCTGCCTGAATATTTCGAGAACTTTTTAAGAAAAATCAGAAAGTGAGAGATATGAAAACAGATTTTTCCGATTGGCTGATAGTTTCCGATGTTGACGGCACTCTGAATACAAAACTCAGAATGCTGCCCGAACGGAATCTCAAAGCCATTACACATTTTGTTGAAGATCTCGGAGGCAATTTTACTCTTGCTTCCGGAAGAAATATATCTTCGCTCAGAAAGCATTATGAGCGCTTGCCGATAAAATCCACGCCTGCAGTTGTCTTAAACGGCGCTGGAATCTATGACTACGAGCACGAAAAAATGCTTTCGTTTCATTCAATTGACGAACGTGGCATAGATATAGTAAGACGAGTGAATGAGCGCTTTCCGCTGATTCAGATTGAGATATGCACAGATAGAGAGATATTTATTCTGAATCCCGGAGTTTTCAGCGGCGCAATGTCGCTGGCGGACGGAATACCGCACCAGAGCTTCAGAAAATTCGAAGATGTCCCGAAGAGCAATTGGGGCAAGGTCATATTTATGGGTCTTCCGCCGATGGTTTCGCGAATGGTTAAGTATCTCAATTCTATAGACCATTCGGGCGTTACATATATGTCGTCCTCGGTAGCGAGCTATGAGATGCTCCTTGAAGGCACAAATAAGGGCACCACGGTGCTTGAAATAGCAGATATGCTTGGTATTCCGCATGAGCATACGGGCGCTATCGGAGACTATTTCAACGACTATGATATGATAAAGAGCGTCGGCGTTCCGGCAGTCTGCGGGCAGGCTCCGCAGGCGATGAAAGATGCTGCAACATTTGTTGCGTGTCACTGTAATAAGGGCGCCGTTGCCGATTTTCTTGAATATATTGAAAATAATTGCCAATAAATACATTATTACAGGAGATGGCTGTTGTGGACACAATTGTCAGCAAACAGTTGAAGATCAAAGCTTGTAAGGTGAGAATGGGTGCAATTGAAGGCGTTTATAATGCAAAGTCCGGTCATCCGGGCGGCTCGCTTTCAATCGCCGATATCCTGACTTACCTCTACTTCCATCGGCTCAACATCGACCCGAAGAATCCGCAGTGGGAAGACAGGGACAGGCTCGTCATGTCGAAAGGTCATGCCGCGCCCGCCTATTATTCCGTGCTTGCGCACAGAGGATATTTCCCCGTCGAGGAGCTCAAAACACTCAGAAAGAGCGATTCGAGACTTCAGGGTCACCCGAACATGAGAACCGTTCCCGGCGTCGATGCCAGCACCGGTTCGCTCGGTCAGGGAATCTCCGTAGCTGTCGGTATGGCTCTCGGTGCAAAGCTTTCAGGCAAGAGCTTCAGAGTTTATACCATTCTCGGCGACGGCGAGATTCAGGAGGGTCAGGTCTGGGAGGCGGCAATGTATGCCTGCGCTAAGGGTCTCGACAATCTTGTTGCGGTTGTTGATAACAACAATCTTCAGATAGACGGAACGATCGCAGAGGTCAATTCCCCTTATCCGATAGCCGAGAAATTCAAGGCTTTCGGCTGGAATGTTCTTGAGATATATGCGGACAGCTTCGATGAGATGGACGCCGCTTTCAATGCGGCTATAGAGTTTAAAGGTAAGCCCACCGCAATAATCGCCAAGAGTGTCAAGGGCAAGGGCGTTTCCTTCATGGAAAATCAGTGCTCGTGGCACGGTAAGGCTCCCAACGAGGAGCAGTACAAAGAGGCTATGGAGGAGCTCAACGCTACTCTCACAAGCCTCGAAGCCAACTAATTTCAGTGAAAGGAATGTCGTGCTATGGCAGAAATTATAAAAGCGGCAACGCGTGACGGTTACGGCAAGGCGCTCGTAGAGCTCGGAGCCATAAATGATAAGCTCGTCGTTCTTGATGCAGACCTTGCAGCGGCGACTAAGACAGCAATGTTCAAAAAGGCATATCCGGACAGATTCTTTGATTCCGGTATCGCAGAGGGCAACATGATAGGCGTCGCCGGCGGACTCTCGACCATCGGCTACACCGTATTTGCAAGCTCGTTTGCAATGTTCGCCGCGGGTCGTGCTTTTGAACAGATAAGAAACACAATCGGCTATCCGCATCTTAACGTCAAAATCGGCGCTACCCATGCGGGTATATCCGTCGGTGAGGACGGCGCGAGCCATCAGTGCTGCGAGGATGTAGCTCTTATGCGCACTATTCCCGGCATGGTCATAATCAATCCCGCCGATGATGTCGAGGCGAGAGCGGCTGGATTTGCCGCCGCCGAG
>ULQX01018486.1_pt1 | contig 120324 bp, 104 predicted proteins | sample 1954941 | NCBI WGS metagenome assembly ULQX01 (sample SAMEA4835667, study PRJEB28245) | human gut metagenome | biome: gut microbiome; material: fecal sample | place: Denmark | collected 2008
TGCGGCGGTTTGCTATACAATAATATATTTTAAATATATCTTATTTTATTTTATTCCCGCGGCTCCCTTGAGGGCATTGACCTTGTCGGTGTGCTCCCAGGGCAGGTCGATATCGGTTCTGCCGACATGGCCGAGAGCGGCTACCTGACGATAAATCGGGCGGCGGAGGTCGAGCTCCTTGATTATCGAAGCCGGGCGGAGATCAAAGACCTCGTTCGCGGCGGCGGCTATCTCGGAGTCGGGGATAATGCCGGTGCCGAAGCTGTCAACAAAAACGGAGACGGGCTCGTCAACGCCGATGGCGTAGGCGATTTCAACTTCGCACTTGTCTGCAAGACCTGCGGCGACGATGTTCTTCGCCATGTATCTTGCGGCATATGCTGCGGAGCGGTCGACCTTTGTCGGGTCCTTGCCGGAGAATGCGCCGCCGCCGTGGCGTGAATATCCGCCGTAGGTGTCAACGATTATCTTTCTGCCGGTGAGGCCGCTGTCGCCCTGAGGACCGCCGGTGACAAAGCGTCCGGTGGGGTTGATGAATATCTTCGTCTTGTCGTCCATCATGTCTGCGGGAATGATCTCGCGGATAACATTCTTTTCGATGTCGCGGCGAAGCGTCTCGGTCTCGATATATGCGGCGTGCTGAGAGGATACGACAACAGCGTCGATTCTTACGGGAGTGCCGTCCTCGGCATACTCGACCGTGACCTGAGTTTTTCCGTCGGGTCTGAGATAGGGGAGAGTGCCGTCTGCGCGGACTTTCGTCAGCTGAGCGGCGAGCTTATGGGCGAGCGAGATGGGCAGAGGCATAAGCTCCGGAGTCTCGCGGCACGCATAGCCGAACATCATTCCCTGGTCGCCCGCGCCCTGACGGTCAACGCCGAGGGCGATGTCGGGGGACTGCTTGTCTATAGTTGTAAGTATAGCGCAGGTGTGACCGTCGAAGCCCTTTTCGGGGCTGTCATAGCCGATGTCGCAGATGACCTGGCGCGCTATCGAGGGGATGTCTATCTTCGCGCTCGTGGTTATCTCGCCCATTATCATGACCATGCCGGTCGTGCAGCAGCACTCGCAGGCAACTCTGCCGTTCTTGTCCTCGGCGAGGATAGCGTCAAGGACTGCGTCGGAGATCTGGTCGCAGATCTTATCGGGATGTCCGCCCGTTACGGATTCGGATGTGAAAAAGTAGTTTGCCATGTTTTTGTCCTCCTTCTGACAAATAAAAAAAGCGCTTGGCGAAACCGCTAAGCACTTCTGGGCGATACGGAATTTTTCCGCCGCCGGCCTTATCTTCCGGTCTGCACCGCAGGATTTAGCACCTTGAATAATCAGGTTGCCGGGCTTCACAGGGCCTGTTCCCTCAGCCGCTCTTAATAAGGAAATATTAAATTTCGACAGCTATTCTACTCTTTCGTATACACTTTGTCAATAGCCTTAAAAAAACATTCGGCTTGAAAATTATTGTAAGTATTACTATCGGTTTGATTTTTGCCGATATATGCGGTATAATATGAGCCTGTCATGAACTGACGAAACGCAGACTATACTTTTATATATAATATTGCCTGCGCCGCGAAAAATAAAATCAAAAAACACTTGCATTGTCCGGCACTTTGTGCTAAAATATCTAAGCATTTGTTATCCGTCACAGCTTCGATGACGGGGTTTAATGCCGAAGCGGCATGGCCGCACCACATTAAAGCGGGCGCTCCTCTTTCATCTAATTTGTTACGAACGTCTGAAAATCAACGGAGGAATATAAAATGGACGCACTCAAAGTTATTGCACAGGATTCGCTTAAGACAGGCGACGAGATCCCCCAGATCAAGATCGGCGACACCGTAAAGGTTTCCGTTAAGATCCGCGAGGGCGAGAGAGAAAGAATTCAGGCTTTCGAAGGAACCGTTATTGCCCGCAAGGGTTCGGGCGTTTCCGAGACCTTCACCGTTCGCAGAGTTTCCTACGGTGTCGGCGTCGAGAGAGTCTTCCCGGTACATTCACCCAACGTTGCTAAGGTTGAGCTCATCAGAAGCGGTAAGGTCCGCAGAAGCAAGCTCTATTACCTCAGAGACAGAGTCGGTAAGGCCGCAAGAGTTAAGAGCCAGGTCAAATAATTGTGCGAATGAGGGTGTAACATTTATTTGTTACACCTTTTTTCACTTTAAACGGGGTTTGCAGGGCAATGCGCAGAGTCGAGGAATATTGGTTCAAATTTGAATATCCTGCCGCGCTCTCGCAGGAGACGGACAGCGGAGAAGAGCTGCCCGAGCGGAATCAAAAACTGTGGGGCATAGTATATGACGTAGTTGCCACGCTTGAGTCGGCTATTATTATACTCATGCTGTTCTTTTCGCTGATGTTCAGACCCGCCGCAGTTATCGGCGACTCAATGCTCCCGAGTTTCAGCGGCGGCGACAGGGTCGCGTGCGTACATAGCTTTTCCGGCTACGAGCGCGGCGATGTTATAATAATATCCCACGCCACGCGCAAGGATGAGTCGATAATAAAGCGCGTTATCGCGGTCGGCGGCGACACGGTGGATATAGATTTCTATAAAGGCACCGTCAGTGTCAACGGTCAGGTGCTCGACGAGCCGTATGTGAACACTCCGACGAATCTGAGCTATGATATGACTTTTCCCGTGACCGTTCCCGAGGGAAAGCTCTTTGTTCTCGGAGATAACAGGAACGATTCCCTCGATTCGCGTTCGACTGATATCGGCTTTATAAACGAGAACAAGGTTCTCGGCAAGGTCGTTTTCAGGTTCTACCCGTTTGACAAGATTGAAATAATCAAAAACTGAGCCGCAAGGCTTGAGATTTGAAGGCGGACTGTTATGCAGGAAAATAATGAACTTCAAATGAATACGGAAGAGCAGGCTGACTTTAAAAAGCAGCCGAAGAATTCAAAGACGGTCAGCAATATCTATGATATAGTCTCCGTCGTTGTGTCGGCGGTCGCGGTGATTGCCATTGTTTTCACTTTTGTGACCCGCGTGCTCGTTGTCTCCGGCGCGTCGATGAACCCGACGCTCAACAACGGAGATACCGTGGCGATAAGCTCGCTCAAGCGCTCGTTTGACTACGGCGACATAGTTATCGTCGCCCAGCCCAATGCCATGCACAAGACGCTGATAAAGCGCGTTATCGCGGTCGGTGGTCAGACGGTGGATATCGACACGGAAAAAGGCGTTGTCTATGTTGACGGCAAGGCGCTCGACGAAAAATATACTCTCGAGCCGACATATTCCCGCGGCAATATAGAATTTCCCGCAACCGTGCCCGAGGGTATGCTCTTTGTCATGGGCGACAACAGAAACGACTCGACGGACAGCCGCATGAGAGTTGTCGGATTTATCGACGAGAAGTACATCATGGGCAAGGTCGTCGGCAGGATCATGCCGCTCGGTCAGTGGGATGTTTACTATAATTTCAATCCGGATTCGGACAAATAACCTGTCCGCGCTATAATATGCAATCAAGACGCAGCTTCGGCTGCGTTTTTTGCTTGTAAAGACAAAGTTTTTTTGCTATACTCATTTAGTAAAGCCGAAAAGCATTTTTTATATACGGCGCGCAAAATATTGGCGCATATAGTCCTAAGGAGGAAGAATTTTGGAAAACGGAGATCTTTATGTCCAGTGGTTCCCGGGTCATATGGCTCGGACGCGCAGACAGATAAAAGAGAGCCTGCCGCTCGTTGATGCGGTGGTCGAGATAGTTGACGCGCGCGTGCCCGTGAGCAGCCGAAACCCCGAATTGCCGGAGCTTATCGGACAAAAGCCACTCATGGTTATTCTCAACAAATGCGACCTTGCCGACGAAAACGCGACGCGCCGCAGGATATCCGAACTCGGCAAGCAGGGCGTGACGGCGATAGCCGTTGACTGCCGCTCGGGCAAGGGCTTAAACGCCTTTGCGCCGACCGTCCGCCGTATGCTCGCCGATAAAATCGAGGCGAACGCTCAAAAGGGCATGGCTGGCAAGCCGCTTCGCTTGATGGTAGTCGGTATACCTAACACAGGCAAGTCCTCGTTTATCAACCGCATGGCGGGCAAGAACAAGGCAAAAGTTGCGGACAAGCCCGGAGTCACGCGCCAAAATCAGTGGTTCAGCATCGGGAGCGGCATCGAGCTGCTCGACACGCCCGGCGTGCTCTGGCCGAAGTTCGACGACCCGGACGTGGGTCTGCGCCTCGCGTTTATCGGCTCGGTCAAGGATACCATACTCGACATCGAGCTCATCGCGGCGCGGTTTTTAACGATAATGAACGAAAACTATCCCGAGCGGATAAAGGAGCGGTATAAGCTCGAATTTCCGCCGGAGAGCGAGGAATTTGAACGCCTTGAAATGCTCGCGAGAAAGCGCGGTATGTTGATAAGCGGCGGCGAGCCGGATACGGAGCGCGCGGCGGTCATGCTCCTCGACGAGTACCGCGCGGGCAAATTAGGCAGAATAACGCTCGACTGATAAAAAGAGAGGGATATCATGAAAAAGACGACCATTCTCAGAGTTATAGCTCTTTTGGCGGCTCTGCTCATGCTCTGCGCCTGCCAAAAGGCGGTGCCCGCCGGCGGCGAGGCGGAAAACACCTCCGAGAGCACGACTGCGGATTCCCGCGAGCCCGTCAGCGTGAATATCCTCGCCGTGGGCGATAATCTTATTCACGGGGTCATATACAATCAGGCGCACGCCCGCTCGGCGACCGGCGGCTACGACTTCACCTATGCCTATAAAAATGTCGCTTCCACCGTTGCGGCGGCTGATATAAGCATAATCAATCAGGAGACGATAATCGACCCCGAGAAAGCACCGAGTACATATCCCTGCTTCAATTCCCCGACCGAGCTCGGCGACGAGATGGTGAAGATAGGCTTCGATGTTTTTAATATCGCGAACAACCACTCGCTCGACAAGGGCGAGAGCGGGCTGAGAAATGCCATAAAGTTCTGGAAGAGCAAGAACGTTGTCTTCTGCGGAGCTTATCTCGACGAAGAGGACTACAAGACCATACCGACAAACACTGTCAAGGGCATTAAATTCGCCTATGTCGGGCTGACCGAGCCCACGAACGGACTGAGCTTGCCCGAGGGCAGCAAGACGATACTTATGCTCGGCGCGGACGAGGACAGGATAGAAAAACGCGTCAAGGCGGCGTCCGAGATAAGCGACATGACTATAGTCAATGTCCACTGGGGCGAGGAATATACCCACACGCCGACGGATCGTCAGCATGAGTTGGCGCAGAAGCTTGCTGACTGGGGTGCGGATATAATCATCGGCACTCATCCCCATGTCATTCAGCCCGTTGAATACATAACCGCCGCGGACGGCAGAAAAGTTCTCGTTATCTATTCGCTCGGCAACTTTATTTCAGCGCAGGACAGAGGCCCGAGAATGCTCGGCGGCATGATGCATATAACCGTCACAAAGGACTACCGGAAGAACACGACCGAGGTCACAAAGGCGAAGTTCACGGGCACTGTCACCCACTATGACTCGGGCTTCTCGAATGTCAGAGTGTATAACCTCGCGGACTACACCGACGCGCTTGCGTCGCGCCACGGAGTGCGCTCGACAACGCCGTCATTCAGCCTCAATTATCTCAACTCGCTGCTCCACGATGTCGTCAGCGACGAATTTTTGGAGGGCTGAGATGGCTGAAGAGATAGACCGCTATTATTATGAAAGAACCGCCGCGGAGCACGGCTTCGAGTGCGTCTGCGGAATAGACGAGGCGGGGCGCGGACCTCTTGCGGGTCCGGTCTTTGCCGCCGCCGTGATACTGCCCAAGGATTATATTATCGAGGGCTTGAACGATTCAAAAAAGCTCAGCGAGAAAAAGCGCGACCTGCTCTTTGACGAGATAAAGGAGCACGCCGTCTATGCCGTCGCGAGCGCGAGCGTTGAAGAAATCGACGAGATGAACATTCTCAACGCAACTTTCCTCGCCATGCGCCGCGCCTTCGATGCTCTGCCCGAGCGTCCGCAGGCGGCGTTTGTGGACGGCAACCGCCTGCCGGGTCTGCCCGTGCCGTCAAAGGCTATTATAAAGGGCGACTCTCTGAGTGCGTCAATAGCCGCGGCGTCGATAATGGCGAAGGTCAGCAGGGACAGATATATGCTCTCTCTCGACGAGCAGTATCCGGAATATTGCTTCAAAAAGCACAAGGGCTACGGCACGAAGCTGCACTATGAAAAAATACGCGAATTCGGCATATCTCCCGTTCACAGAAAGACGTTTTTGAAGAAACTGCCGGAGGGGTGGTAATATGCTCAGCGAAAAGGAAAAGCCCGGTCTTTGGGGTGAGATATATGCCGCGCGCTTCATGCGCGAAAACGGCTATGAGATAATAACCGCGAACTACCGCTGCCGCCTCGGTGAGATAGACATAATAGCTAAAAAGAACGGCTTTTTGGTGTTCACCGAGGTCAAGACCCGCTCGCCCGGCGCGATAGCTCCGGGGCGCGAAGCGGTCGGCAGCGCAAAGCAGGAGCGGATAATCGAGACCGCTTCGCTTTTCATGCAGAAAAATAACTACGATCTTCAGCCGCGCTTCGATGTGGCGGAGGTTACTCTCGGAAAGGAGAACGAGCCGATTTCCTGCGAATATATAGAAAATGCGTTTGACAGCAGCTTCTGAGTAATATTCGCTTCGGTCGGCAATATTATTTTATGGGTGATTTTATGGATTTTTTTGATTTGCACTGCGATACTCTTACTGAGTGCATGGACGACGGAGACAGCCTTTTAAAGAATGAACGCGACATCGATTTTGAGCGCGGAAGCATCTTCGGGCGCTGGAATCAGGTGTTCGCTGTCTTTGTCCCCGACAGCATGGACGATTCGCTCGTCGAGGGGTATTTCGACTCGGCGTGTAATTTCTATTTTGACGAGCTCAAAAAGAAAGGCGACGTTTTCCCGATACTCTCTTCCGAGGACGTGCGCGGACATTCGCGCGGCGTTATGCTCGCGATGGAGAGCTCGCGCGGAGTCGGCAGCCTCGAGCGCCTCGAAAAGCTCTATGAGCGCGGACTGCGGCTCATAACCCTCACATGGAATCACAAAAATCGAGCCGCGGGCGGCTGCGATGAGGGCGGCGGCCTTACCGATTGGGGCAGGGAGCTTGTCTCGAAAATGGAGAAGTTGGGCATAGTCACCGACGTGTCACATTTGAGCGACAGGAGCTTCTATGACCTGTGCGAATTCAGCGACGCGCCGTTTATCGCAAGCCATTCGGACGCACGCGCCGTTCATAACGAGGTGCGCTCGCTGACCGACGACCAGATAAAAATTATCATTGAACGCGGCGGACTCATAGGACTCAATTTCTACGACCGCTTCCTCGGCGGAAACGGCGGCAGAGAGGAGCTCCTGCGCCATACGGAGCATATGCTCTCGCTGGGCGCCGAGGACGTTATCAGCATAGGCTCGGACTATGACGGCTGCAGAATAAAGCCGGAGCTTCGCGGAATAGAGAAGATACCGAGCATCTGCGTCTATCTCGAGGAGCACGGAATACCCGAGGAGATATGCAAAAAAATATTTTTTGAAAACGCCGCGCACTTTTTTGAAAAGGTTTTACAACCAAGGCGCGTTATGCTATAATAAAATGTAATTTAACGCGAAGGATGGTCTCTATGCGATACACAAGTACAAGAGATAAAAATGTAGACGTCAGCTCATCCTGGGCGATTGCTCAGGGCATCTCTGCCGACGGCGGACTGTTTGTCCCCGTTGAGATTCCAAAGGTGAGCCTTGATGATATCGCCGCCATGGCGAATATGTCTTATGTTGAGCGCGCAAAGCGTGTGCTCAGCCTGTATCTTACCGATTTCACCGCCGAGGAGCTTGCCTACTGCGTCGAGGGCGCATACGGCGACAACAAGTTCTCCTCCCAGGATATCGCTCCGATACACGAACTCAAAGCGGGCGAAGAGATTCTTGAACTCTGGCGCGGTCCCACCTGCGCATTTAAAGACATGGCGCTCCAGATGCTCCCGAGACTTATGACCGTCTCGGTCAAAAAGGCTGTCGGAACGCGCGAGACCGTTATTCTTGTCGCCACATCGGGTGACACGGGCAAGGCGGCTCTTGAGGGCTTCAAGGACGTTGAGGGCACGAAGATTCTCGTGTTCTATCCCGACGAGGGAGTCAGCCCCATGCAGAAGCTCCAGATGACCACGCAGGAGGGCTCAAACGTTGCCGTCTGCGCGATAAAGGGCAACTTCGACGACGCACAGACCGGAGTCAAGACGATATTCACCGACAAAGAGATAGGCAAGAAGCTCGCCGAGCACGGCATGGCTTTCTCCTCCGCGAACTCCATCAACTGGGGTCGCCTCGTGCCGCAGATCGTCTATTATTTCTCCGCCTACTGCGACATGATAAGAAACGGCAGAATCAAGGCGGGCGATAAGATTAACTTCGTCGTCCCGACCGGAAACTTCGGCAATATCCTCGCCGCCTACTATGCGCGCGAGATGGGTCTGCCGGTTGACCGCCTTATCTGCGCGTCGAACAAAAACCGCGTGCTCACCGATTTCTTCGACACCGGCGTTTATGACATCAACCGCAGCTTCTATACGACCTCGTCGCCGTCGATGGATATTCTCATTTCGAGCAACCTCGAGCGCCTGCTCTTCATTGCGAGCGGCTATTCCGATGAGTTCGTGCGCGAGATGATGGGCGACCTCAAGCAGAAGGGCAAGTACACCATGCCCGAAAATGTAATGAACGCGATAAACTCCGTTTTCTGCGCCGGCTGCTGCGACGATGAGGGCACGAAAGATACGATTAAAAAGACATTTGAAGACTACGGCTATCTGTGCGACACGCACACGGCTGTCGGCATCAATGTCTATGAAAAATATGCAGAAAAAACGGGGGATAAGACTCCCACCGTTATCGACTCGACCGCAAACCCGTTCAAGTTCAGCCGCAGCGTGCTCGACGCAGTCGAACCCGGCGCATCCGAGGGGCTTGACGAGTTCAGCATGGTCGGTGAGCTCGCCCGCGTGACAAAGACAAGCTGCCCCCCGCAGCTCGCCGATCTCAGGGACAAGCCCGTGAGATTCAGGGACGTCTGCGACAGGGACAGCATGGAGAAGGCTGTTTTCAGACTGCTCGGTATATGACGCGGGGCGTTCCCCGTGTTCAGCAGCCGCAGTGCTTCTTCGAGTTGTCGAGCTCAAATGTTGCGCACAGCGTGTCCTGGCATGAGCAGGCGCTCGTGTTGCCTATTTCGATGTGACCTGCGGTGCATTTGTAATCGTCCGCGTGATGGACGCAGTTGCAGGCGTTGCAGCGGATATCCTTGATGACCTTATCCATTTTCGATTACCTCCGAATGTTTTTGCGGCTCATGCCGCTGAAAGTATTTTGCCCGGCTCGAAGCCCGATTATTAAAAAAGAAAAGGAGAGCACGATGTCACTTTTTGCAATTGCGGATACGCATCTTTCCCTGTCCGCGGACAAGCCTATGGATATATTCAACGGCTGGAGCGACTATGTGCAGCGCCTCGAAAAAAATTGGCGGGCTGTTGTCTCGGACGGCGACACGGTAGTTATTCCCGGCGATGTGTCGTGGGCGATGTCGCTCGAGGGCGCTCAGAAAGATTTTGCTTTTCTCGACTCGCTCCCCGGCAAAAAAATACTCATGAAAGGCAATCATGACTACTGGTGGAACACCGCTAGGAAAATGGAAAATTTTTTCAAAGAAAAGGGCTTTGAAACGCTCTCTATAGTCCACAACAGCGCGGTGCCCGTCGGCAATATCTCCGTCTGCGGCACGCGCGGCTGGTTCTTCGACGCGGAGGAGGACGCGGACAAAAAAGTTCTTCTGCGCGAGGCGGGACGGCTCCGCACATCGATAGAAAGCGGAATCGCGCTCGGCGGCGAGCCGGTCGTGTTTCTCCACTATCCGCCGATAACGCAGGATAGAATATGCCCCGAAATATATGATGTCCTCGTCGAGTACAAAATAAAACGGTGCTTCTACGGGCATCTCCATTCTTTTGCAACAAAAAGTGCTTTCGAGGGCGAGCGCGACGGGATAAAGTTTTCTCTTATCTCCGGCGATCACCTCGAATTTTTGCCCAAACTTATTGAAAAACAGCCGTAATTTCTGCCCGTCGGCGGATTTTGCGGCTAAAACGAAGAAAAAATCCCTGTTTTGGCAGAAAATCTGAAAAATAGTGTAGAAATTTTAACATATCTCTGCTATAATCTTAGAGTTACCTGTATAATGGGAGGAAAAACGAATGAGTTTAAAATCATCAAACAAAACGGACACCAACGTCTATACGCTGGAGATCGAGATCGGCGCAGAGCCGTTCAAGGCTGCTGTTCTCAAGGCTTATAATAAGGCCAAGAGCAAGATAGCGCTTCCCGGTTTCCGCAAGGGCAAAGCTCCTCTTGCCATGATCGAGAGATTCTACGGCAAGGATGTCTTCTATGAAGATGCACTTGAGATAGCTTTCCCCGAGGCTGTTTCCGACGCTTATAAGGAAGCGGGCATCGAGCCTGTTGACAGCCCGAAGGACGTCAATGTTAAGTCGATCGGCGAGGACGGCGTTCTCTTCGAGATGAAAGTCACCGTCAAGCCCGAGGATATCAAGGTCAAGGCTTACAAGGGTCTCGAGGCCGAGAAGGCTGAAGCTGCCGTCACCCCCGAAGAGGTTGATGCACGCATCGAGGCTATGAGAGAGCGCAACGCAAGAACCATCACCGTTGAGGATCGCGCAGCCGCCAAGGGCGACATCGCAGTCATCGACTTCGAGGGCTTTGTCGACGGCAAGGCTTTTGAGGGCGGCAAGGGTTCCAACTATGAGCTTGAGCTCGGTTCGGGTCAGTTCATCCCCGGCTTTGAGGATCAGGTCATCGGCCACAACGCAGGCGAGAGCTTCGACGTCAATGTCAAGTTCCCCGAGGAGTACACTCCCGAGCTTGCGGGCAAGGATGCCACTTTCAAGGTCACTCTTCACGAGATAAAGGTCAAGGAGCTTCCCGAGCTCGACGATGAGTTCGCGAAGGATCTTGATTACGATAACGTCGACGAGCTCAAGAAGGGCGTCGAGGCTGATATGCTTGAGCACAGACAGTCCGATGTCGAGAAGGAGTTCGAGGCAAAGCTCATGGAAGAGCTTGTTGCCAATGTCGAGGCTGAGATCCCCGAAGTCATGTTCGACACCCAGAAAGAGGAGAACATCAACAACTTCGCTCAGAGACTCGCTCAGCAGGGCATCGATGTTGACACCTATCTTTCATATATGGGCACCGACAAGGAAGCTTTCGAGAGCTCCATGCGCGAGCAGGCTGTTTCTCAGGTCAAGCTCGGTCTTGCTCTCGACAAGATAGCAGAGGACGAGAAGATCGAAGTCAGCGCCGAGGATATCGAGGAGGAGTTCAAGAAGCTCGCCGAGATGTACGGCATGGAAGTCGAGAAGATCAAGAGCCTTATAGCCGAGGATCTGCTCAAGGCTGACCTGCTCAAGGAGAAGGTTGTCAAGTTCGTCGTTGACAACGCAAAGGCTCTCAAGCCCGGCAAGAAGGCTGCGGCTAAGAAGGCTCCGGCAAAGAAAGCCGCCGCGAAGAAGGCCGACGACGCTGAGGCTGCCGCGAAGAAGACCGACGACGCTGAGGCTGCCGAGAAGAAGCCCGCAGCGAAGAAGGCTCCCGCGAAGAAAGCCGCTGCAAAGAAGGACGAGGGCGAAGCCGAGAAGAAGGCTCCCGCCAAGAAGCCCGCGGCGAAGAAGACTGCCGCAAAGAAGGCCGACGATGCCGAGGCTGCTGAGAAAAAGCCCGCAAAGAAGGCTCCCGCGAAGAAGAAAGCGGAAGACGCTGAATAATCTTCGCCAAACGATACTATAATTAATCCGTACTGCTCCCGTCCGGCTTTTTCGCCGGGCGGGCGCAAGCATACGGCACCTGCATCGGACAACAAAGGAGGAAAAAGTAATGGCATTAGTACCTTACGTTATCGAACAGACCAGCAGAGGCGAGCGTTCATACGATATCTATTCCCGCCTGCTCAGCGACAGGATAATCGTCCTCTCCGACGAGATAAACGACGCAACGGCGAGCGTAGTGGTTGCGCAGCTTCTCTTCCTTGAGGGTCAGGACGCCGAAAAAGATATTAGCCTTTATATCAACAGCCCCGGCGGTTCAGTCACCGCAGGCTTCGCGATATACGACACCATGCAGTTCATAAAGTGCGATGTTTCGACCATCTGCATGGGCATAGCGGCATCGATGGGCGCGTTCCTGTTTGCCGCGGGCGCAAAGGGCAAACGCCTTGTGCTGCCCAACAGTGAAGTTATGATCCACCAGCCTCTCGGCGGTGCTCAGGGTCAGGCGACGGAGATAAAGATTGCCGCCGATCATATCCTCAAGACCAGAGAAAGAATCAACAGAATTTTAGCTGAGAATATGGGCAAACCGATTGAGTTTGTTGAGCGCGAGACCGAGCGCGACAATTTCCTCACAGCGGAGGAAGCCGTCGAATACGGACTTGCAGATAAAATAATTTACAACAGATAAATCCGGAGGGCTGTTATGCCGCGTGATGATGATAAGAGGGAAAGGACAGTCCGCTGTTCTTTCTGCCAGAAAACACAGGATCAGGTCGAGAAGCTTATCGCCGGTCCGGGGGTATATATCTGCAACGAGTGTGTGGAGCAGTGCCTCAATATAATTGAGGCGGACGAAAAGCGTTCCCGCCGCAAGGGCGGTCAGCGTACGAGCGATAAGCCGCTCCCCAAGCCCCATGAGATCAAAGAGAAGCTCGACGAGTATGTTATAGGTCAGGACGAGGCGAAGAAAACGCTGAGCGTCGCGGTCTATAACCACTATAAGAGAATAAACAGCGCGAAGAACAGCGATGTTGAGATCCAGAAGAGCAATATCATTCTTCTCGGACCCACGGGTGTCGGCAAGACGATGCTTGCGCAGACCCTCGCGAAGATACTCGATGTTCCGTTCGCCATAGCGGACGCGACCACGCTTACCGAAGCCGGTTATGTCGGCGAGGATGTTGAAAACATCCTGCTCAGAATAATCCAGGCTGCGGACTACGACATAGAGCGCGCTGAGCGCGGCATAATCTATGTCGATGAGATCGATAAGATAGCGAGAAAGTCGGAGAATCCGTCGATAACAAGAGATGTCAGCGGCGAAGGCGTTCAGCAGGCGCTGCTCAAGATAATCGAGGGCACGGTTGCCAATGTTCCCCCGCAGGGCGGCAGAAAGCATCCCCAGCAGGAGTTCATTCAGGTTGACACCTCGAATATCCTCTTCATCTGCGGCGGCGCATTCGACGGCATCGAGAAGATAATCGAGAAGAGAATGGGCGGCTCTGCGCTCGGCTTCAACGCCGATGTCAAGAGCAAGAGCGACCTCAAGAAGAGCGATCTGCTCTCGCAGGTCGTGCATCAGGATCTCGTCAAGTTCGGTATAATCCCCGAGCTTGTCGGCAGACTTCCGGTGCTCACTTCTCTCGATGAGCTCGACAAGACCGCTCTCGTGCGCATTCTCACCGAGCCGAAGAACGCCATAACCAAGCAGTACAAGGCACTGTTCGAGCTTGACGGAGTCGAACTCGACTTCGATATGGGCGCTCTCGAGGCGATAGCCGACAAGACGCTCGAAAAGGGCACGGGCGCGCGCGGACTTCGTTCGATAATCGAAGCCGTGCTCCAGCCGGTCATGTACGATGTGCCGTCAGACCCGACGATTGAGCGCGTTGCGATAACCTCGGGCTGCGTTGCAAACGGGGTTCCTCCGCTTATCGAGCGCAATCCCTCGCACCGCAAGCGTGCCGTCGGAGCAGAATAAAATTTAAGCTGCAAAATGCGGGCTCAACCTGCACTTTGCAGCTTTTGCTTTTATAAAAAAATAACCGACCGCAAAGCTTGTCACTTTACGGTCGGTATGTTTTTGTTGTTTTATTCTTGCTTTGATTCCTGCGCCGCGCCTTCGTTTTCTTCGTGCTTCTTATGGAAGGGGAAGCTGACTTTGAATTTCTCGTTGCCGTAGTTCATTAAGTGCTTGAGGATGACCGTGGCGGAGACAATCAGCGAGCCAATGACAAACGATGTGATGTCGTGGAAGAAGAAATTGCTGACGGCAAAGATAAACATAGAGATAATAACTCTGAGCGAATCGGGCTTGACAATGATTATCAGGCTGAATATGGCGGTTATGATAGCCATTCTGAGAACCATGAAGCTGTCCGGAATCAGCGCAAGCAGAACGCCGTATGATGTGGCGATCGCCTTGCCGCCCTTGAATTTGAGTATTGGCGTGAAAGCGTGACCGAGCACGGGCGCCGCTATAACGAGCGCAAAGAGCATATTTTTGAAGTCGGGGACATAGAGCTTTGCAAGAAATACCGGAGCGAAGCCTTTTGCGACATCAAGCAGGAGGCAGAGCACGCCGAGCTTGACGCTGACGCAGCGCATAACATTGGTCATGCCGGGATTGTGATCCTCGCCCTCTTTGACGATATCGACTCCGCAGAACAGCTTTGGAATAAGGTAGCTGTACATGATGCTTCCCGAAACATAACCTGCAAGAGCGAAAAGCAAATATTTCAGTATACCATTTCCCACAGTTTACACCTCTCCTTGGATATTTGTGAGAATAAGCAAAAACCATTCTCTCGATCAACACTGCTATTGTAGCATTTTTAGTCTTAAAAGTTGTTCTTTTCTACAATTATATGCACTGTATTGCAAATAATTTTTAAAAATATCCCAATGTTTTTGTTTAATAATTATATATTCATCGGGAATTTTATTCGTTCCCGATGCAGTTTGTACCGTTAAAAGTGCCGCTCGTACCCGTCCTATTTACAAGCCGATAAACTTGTGATATAATCCGCCCGTATAAAACGGGGAGCGAAGAAAATTAATATTGATAACCTCTTATCTCCTATATATGTGCTGCACCTATCGGGTGCAGCATAAACTAAAGCGGACAGGGTATGCACTCTGTCCGCTTTGGTTTTTGTTAATAGATGAATTCGATATCGCTGTCCTTGAGCAGGGGAGCTTTCATATCCTTGTCCGAGAGAATCGGCACCTTTACGCCCCAGTCAACTCCGATATCCGGGTCGTCGAATTTTACGCTTCTGTCGTTTGCGGGTGCGTAGTATTCGTCGACTTTGTATGAGACTTCAACGTCGGGGGTCAGCGTCACGAAGCCGTGCAGGAAGCCCTTGGGGATGAAGAACATCTTCTTGTTCTCGCCGCTGAGCTCGACCGCCGTCCACTGCATGTATGTCGGCGAACCGCGTCTTATGTCAACTGCGACATCCATTATTCTGCCGCGCAGGCAGGTCAGAAGCTTTGTCTGCGCCATGGGTGAAGTCTGGCAGTGCAGACCTCTGAGCGTGCCCTGCTGAGCCGAGAAAGAGCGGTTGTCTTGGACAAATTCAACGTCTATGCCGATGTCGTGCATCTTCTGCTTCGAGTAGCTCTCGTAGAACCAGCCGCGTACATCGCCGAAAACCTGCGGCTCGATAATAAACGCGCCGTCAAGCGGAGTTTCAATTTTTTTCATATATCGTCATTACCTTTCATAACAATGCTACTGGCGGTCAGTGCTTCTCCTGCTCGCTCTCGATGCCCCAGCGCGGGCGCTCGCCGATGCCGCTTATATCGTTGCTCGTGTAGAGTATCCTGCCCTCGGCAACGCTGAGCAGATGCTGACCGTAGGAGGATTTGCCGTATTTCTCTGCCGATTCGAGCAGAGCGCGCTTGCTTATCCAGCGCATGTTATAGGCGATTTCCTCGGGCGCAGAGATTTTTATACCCTGCAGGCGTTCAACGGTCTTGATGAAGTTCGCCGCGTCGAGCAGTGCGTCAACGGTGCCCGTGTCGAGCCACGCGAAGCCTCTGCCCATAAGGCGGATATCGAGATCGCCGTTTTCGAGATATATCTTGTTTATGTCGGTTATCTCAAGCTCGCCGCGCTTGGAGGGCTTGAGCGATTTTGCGTATTCAACGACCCTGTTGTCGTAGAAATAGAGTCCCGTTACAGCGTAGTTCGACTTCGGATGCTTGGGCTTTTCGACTATCGATACCGGCACGCCGTCGTCGTCAAATTCGACAACGCCGAAGCTCTGCGGATTCTCGACATAGTAGCCGAAAATAGTCGCTCTGTTCTGCTGCTTCGCCGCCTCTCTGAGCAGATGGCCGAGGCCGTTGCCGTAGAACAGATTGTCGCCGAGCACCATGGCAACGCTGTCGTCGCCGATGAAGTCCTCGCCGATTATAAAAGCCTGGGCGAGTCCCTCGGGCTTGGGCTGGACGGCGTAGGAGAGCTTTAAGCCGAACTGGCTTCCGTCGCCGAGCAGACGCTCGAACTTGGGCGTATCGTCTATGGTGGAGATTATGAGTATTTCGCGTATGCCCGCGAGCATGAGCGTCGACAGCGGATAGTATATCATCGGCTTGTCATATACGGGCAATAACTGCTTGCTCGTAACCATGGTCAGCGGATAGAGCCTCGTGCCGGATCCGCCGGCGAGAATGATACCCTTCAAACAAATTCACTCCCTGAAAAAGTCGTTTTTTATATTTATGTCAACTTCGGGGCGGCGTTTTATAAAATAAAAAACCTGTCCGTTACAATAGAATTATTGCACGGATATCTAAAAAAACGCCCATCATTTTCACTTTCTCTCAGCCTAATAATACCACTTGCGGCGTGATAAGTCAATTATTATTCGCGTCACGGCGTTGATGTTGACAAGCGGGGCGCGTGGGAATATAATTTTACCGTTACGGCGGTGGAACGGAGAGTATATGACAACTACTGCCGACAGGCTCGCTCCCGGCGAGAGCGGGTATATCGAATCGATTCTTATCTCCGGTGCGCGGCGTAGCCGGCTGCTCGATCTGGGGCTGACTCCCGGGACTCTGCTGACCGCCGGCATCTCGTCGCCGTTCGGCGACCCGGTGACGGTTACGGTGCGCGGCTGCGAGCTCGGACTCAGACGCTCGCAGGCGAAGTGCATAAGGCTGACGGTGCTGCGATGAGCATGCGCATTGCACTCGCGGGCAACCCGAACTGCGGCAAGACAACGCTCTTTAATCTCCTGACAGGCTCTGACTGCCATGTCGGCAACTGGCCGGGCGTGACGGTCGAGAAGCGCTCGGGAATAATAAAAAGCCTTCACGGCGCGGAGCTTGTTGACCTGCCGGGGATATATTCTCTACGCACGCTCTCGGACGAAGAGGGCGCGGCGCTCGGTTTTCTCATAAACGAAAAGCCCGATTTGATAATCAATGTTATCAACGCAAACGACCTTGAGCGCAGCTTGTATCTGACCGTTCAGCTTGAACTTCTCGGCGTGCCGACGGTTGCGGCGCTGAATATGACCGATGTACTCAAAAAGCGCGGCGATAAGCTCGATTATAATCTCTTAGGCGCGCTGCTCGGCATCCGTGCGGTGCCCGTCAGCGCGGCGGAAAATACGGGGATTGACGAACTGCTCGCGGCGTGCGAAAACGCGCTTCAAGAGAAAATATCAAGTCCGCGATATGATTTTTTGCCCGACGGCGCGAAGCTGATAGCAGAACTGATATCGCCCGTATGCAAAGATAAGAGTATTCCGACAGGGATCGAAACTCTGCGGCTCATGCGCGGGGACATAAGTGCCTGCAATCTGCTCTCTCAAAGAGAAGCGCAGGTAATTGAAAATCTGATTTCATCGAACGAGACGGAGAATTTCGACCGCGAACTGCTGACCGTTTCGCATATATATAGGTTTACCGACAGCGTCTGCAAAAAGACGCTCAGAAAAAGCAAACGGAGCGGGAAAAATTTTTCCCGCCGCGCGGATAAAATATTGCTCAACCGCTTTGCTGCCGTGCCGCTGTTTCTGGCGGCGGTATTGACTGTGTTTTATCTCACCTTCGGCTCGCTCGGCACGAGACTCGGCGAGCTGGCGGATTCGTTTATAAACGGCACTCTTGCCGATGCCCTGATGCGCCTGCTCGGTTCGCTCGGAGCTTCCGAATGGGTAAAAGATCTCGTCTGCGGGGGAATCCTCGCGGGTCTCGGCTCGGTGTGCTCGTTTTTGCCGCAGATAGCCCTGCTGTTCTTCTTTTTGGGTCTGCTCGAGGACTGCGGATATATGGCGCGCGGCGCGTTTATCGCGGATTATCCGCTGCGGCTGCTCGGCCTCGGCGGCAAGTCGTTCGTCCCGCTGTTCATGGGATTCGGCTGCTCCGTGCCCGCGCTGATGAGCACGCGCACTCTGCATGCGGGGCGCGAAAAGAAAATTTGCGCGGCGGTTATACCGTTCATGTCGTGCAGCGCGAAAATGCCCGTCTATGCCATGCTCATCTCGGCGTTCTTCCCGAATGTGCGCTGGGTCGCCGTGATTTTGATTTATTCGCTCGGCATAGCCTGTGCCTGCGCGGGTTCGCTGATACTCAAAAGATGGGTTTTCAAGGGCGACGAACCGCCGTTTGTCTTTGAACTGCCCGAGTACCGTATGCCGTCCGTGCGCTCGGCGCTTCGCTATGTGCGCGACAGGCTGCGCGAATTCTTGAAAAAAGCGGGTGCGGTGCTATTCCCGGCGAGCGTCGTTATCTGGACGCTCGGTTATTTTGATTTTTCCATGCATCATGCCGCCGACGCAAAATTCAGCATGCTCGGCAGGATAGGCGGTGCGATCTCGTTTATATTCTCTCCGCTCGGGCTCAGCGACTGGCGGTGCTGTGTGGCTCTTATCAGCGGGCTTGTCGCGAGGGAGACGACGGTCAGCACACTCGGTATTTTAATAGGCTCGGCGCAGAGCGTGAGAGATATAATTTCTCCGCAGGCGGCGTGCGCGTTTATGAGCTTCTCTCTGCTGAGTATGCCGTGCGTTGCGGCGGTCGCGGCTCTTCGGCGCGAGCTGGGGACAAAGAGCACTTTAAAAGTTTTGATTTTTGAATTTATAACAGCGTGGACAGTGAGCTTTGCGGTGTATCGCATCGCTCTTCTGATATAAAGCAAAGGAAATTGATATGAAAGAGAGCTTTGACATATTGATAGTCGGCGCGGGAGCGTCGGGGCTTGCGGCGGCGATAAGCGCAAAACGCACACTGCCGCGGCTTCGCGTCGCCATGCTCGAGCGTCTGCCCCGTGTTGGCAAGAAAATACTCGCCACGGGAAACGGCAGATGCAATCTGACGAATCTCAACGCCCGGTCGCACGGCTACACCAACCGCGAATTTGCCGATTCGGTGTTCGAGAAATACGACGAGCAGCGGGTTCTGCAATTTTTTAAAAGCATCGGGCTTTTGACCTACAGCGACAGCTGCGGCAGAGTCTATCCGATGAGCAACACCGCGTCCGGTGTGCTCGACTGCCTGCGCTTTGAGGCGGAACGCCTCGGGGTGAAAAGCATATGCGAGGACAAGTGCGAGGATATAAAGAAAACTGCCGATGGCTTTTTGATAAACGGGCGGTACAGAGCGCGGGGGATTATAATCTGCACGGGCGGCTGTGCGTCGCCGTCGCAGGGCTCGGACGGGAGCGGGTATAAGCTCCTCTCGTCGCTTGGACATACTGTTACCGAGCTTTACCCCTCGCTCGTCCAGCTGACCTCGCCGGACAAGCAGCTGAGGCAGCTCAAGGGCATGCGCGTCCACGATGCGGTGATAAACGCCGCGGGGCGAACCTCGCGCGGTGAACTGCTCTTCACTGACTACGGGCTTTCCGGCATAGCCGCGATGGAGATAAGCGCGGACATAGCAAAGGCGGCGAAGCGTTCGCCCGTCAGCGCGTCGCTCGACTTAATTCCGTCGATGGGGGAGCGGGAGATAGCTGATTTCTTGTCGGGACTCGGCGGGAAATGCGAGGATATGCTGATAGGCATTCTGCCGCGCGCCGTCGGAGCGGCGGTTATAAAGACGGCGGGTGTTGATTCGAAGTCGGACACGCAGTCGCTCGGCAGAAATGCACTGCTGAATCTCGCGCGCACGGCGAAAAACTTCAAAATAACATTTGACGGCACCAAAGGCTTCCAAAATGCGCAGGTCACGCGCGGCGGAGTCAATATAAATGAGTTCGACCGCGAAACACTTGAATCGAAGAAAGTGCCCGGGCTTTTCTGTGCCGGGGAGCTTCTCGATGTTGACGGCGGCTGCGGCGGCTTCAATCTCCAATGGGCGTGGGCTTCGGGTCTGCTCGCAGGGGAGAGCGCGGCAAAATCTATTTAACGGAGAAAAAGTATGCTTAAAATAAATCAGATAAAGCTTCCGCTGACTGCGGACGAACACGATCTCAGGCGCGCGGCAGGTAAAGCTCTTCGCCTTGACGAAAACAGAATACGCACACTGAGAGTGACGAAAAAAGCGGTCGATTCGCGCAAAAAGGACAACATTTTCTTTGTGTATAATGTAGAAGTTGATGTTGACGGCGACGAAAACGCGATTCTCAAGCGTTGCGGCTCTGGTGTTGAAACGGTAAAGAAAGTTGACTTTACCCCCCCGGAGGTAAAGCGCACGAGCGAACTGCGCCCTGTTATAGTCGGATTCGGCCCCGCAGGCATGTTTTCGGGGCTTGCTCTCGCCCGGGCGGGCTTCAAGCCGCTCATTCTCGAGCGCGGTTCGCATATCGAAGACAGGCAGAAAGATGTTCAGACCTTCTGGCGCGAGCGCAGACTCAATCCCGAATCGAACGTTCAGTTCGGCGAGGGCGGCGCAGGAACTTTTTCGGACGGCAAGCTCACAACGGGCATAAAAGACCCGCTCTGCCGCTTTGTTATAGACGAGCTTGCTAACCACGGCGCGCCCGAGGAGATACGCTGGTCGGCAAAGCCGCATATCGGAACCGACCGCCTTGCCGAAGTTGTCCGCAATATCAGAAAAGAGATAATCTCGCTCGGCGGCGAAATCAGATTCAACTGCAAAATGACGGATATAATAGTTGCAAACGGCTATATCCACGGCGTGAAGACCGAGCATGACGGACATTTTGAGGATATCGAGACCGATACCGTCCTGCTCTGCACCGGACATTCGGCGCGCGACACTGTAAGAACGCTCTATGCCCACGGGGTCAGGATGATGCAGAAGCCGTTTTCGGTCGGCGCGCGAATAGAGCATCCGCGCGAGTTTATCGACCGCGCACAGTACGGCGACTTTGCCGGGCACCCCGCGCTCGGCGCGGCGGACTATAAGCTCGCCTGCCACCCGGAACACGGGCGCGGAGCTTATACATTTTGTATGTGCCCCGGCGGCACGGTGGTCAACGCGGCGAGCGAAGAGGGCGGAATAGTCGTCAACGGCATGAGCGAATACGGGCGCGACGCGGAGAACTCGAACAGCGCGCTGCTCGTCGGCATCGAGCCGGAGAATTTCGGCAGCGACCATCCGCTCGCGGGAATGGATATGCAGAGAAAGATCGAACACGCGGCATTTCTTGCGGGCGGCAGCGATTACACAGCCCCGGCGCAGCTTGTCGGCGATTTTCTTGCGGACAGACCCTCGACCCGCCTCGGCGCGGTTCATCCGAGCTGCCCGACGGGCGTTGTGATGAGCGACCTGAGAAAGATACTGCCGAAGAAAGTGACGGATACATATGCAGACGCGCTTTTGAAGATGGATAAAATGCTCAAGGGCTTCGCCATGCCAGAAGCCGTGTTCACGGCGCCCGAGACCCGCTCGTCTTCGCCCGTGCGCATTCTGCGCGATGAGATATATCAGTCGAACATCCGCGGACTTTACCCCTGCGGCGAGGGTGCGGGATATGCGGGCGGAATAGTGTCCGCCGGAGTCGACGGTGTGCGCTGCGCTTATGCCGTGCTCGCCGACGAAAACGACGAGTGGTAAAAAGATTTTACACATCGCGTTTTGTGTGGTATAATGTACAAAGATTTGCAAGGAGTGGATAATAATGAAAAAATTTCTTTTCTATTTAGTCCAGTTCACCTGGGCTCTGCCGCAGAACCTTGTCGGCGGAATTGGCTTTCTCGCGCTGAGAAAAAAGTATAAGCACGAGCGCTTCAACAACGCGTTTGTTACATATGTCCCGCACGATAATTTCGGCGGCGTGTCGCTCGGAATATTCATTTTCATGAATCCCGACCGCCCGGCGGACAGAGTCCACGACACCCGCATGCACGAGTACGGCCACACCATTCAGTCGCTTCTGCTCGGCCCTCTCTGGGCTTTTGTGATAGCGATACCGTCGTTTATCTGGTGCAACGTCCCCAAATTCGTCAGAATGCGCAAAGAGGACGGTGTATCATATTATAAACTCTACTGCGAAGGCTGGGCGAACATCTGGGGCAGAGCGTGGAGCCGCGAGAACTTCATCAGCGATGAGTTCAAGACGACCGGCTATTACGGCAAGCCCATTGCCCCGATAGATTTCAGCAAGAAGAAGTAAGAGAATCTCAAACGAAACAGGAGACCCTATGGACGGATACGATGCATTTTCCGCGGGCGTTGAGCCGGGTGGACTGCGCAACCGTAATGAAATAAAAGTGCTGATAGCTTTCCTGCTCAAGAACACCGAGCGGGGACTGTCGCGCCGCCAGCTGATGGAGGTCATTCAGCGCGAGGGACTGGCGAACTACTTTGAAGCGAGCCAGGCGCTCGAAAGCCTTATCGAGGGCGGGAGCGTTGAAGTTGACAAGAGCGATGACGACGAACTGCTGAGCCTCACCGCAGCGGGAAAGACGGCGGCGAATATCGAGGACGAACTGCCGCGCGCCGTGCGCGACAAGGCGCTCGCGACCGCGGAAGAGCTTCTCAAACAGGAACGCCGCATGAAAGAGACGCCGGTCGAGATAATCCCGCTCGAAAACGGGTGCAATGTCAGATTCACTTTCAACGACCTTATGACGCTGACCCTCTATGTCGCGGATATGGAGCAGGCACAGAGCGTCCGGGATAAAATCCTCGCCGACCCCGAGAGCCTCTATTCGGCGGTCATAGAACAGCTAATGTAAAAGATGCGCTCCGAAGAATTTGTATTCGGGGCGTTTCTTGCTATATTGAAAAATAAATAATATATATGATATACTTGAAAAAACAGAGGAGAGGAGCTGCAAAATGAAACGGTTTTTATCGGCATTGGCGGCGGTTGTTATGGTCATGAGTATTATTGTCCCGGGCGCATATGCGCAGGAAAACAGAAGCACCGACGACCTGAGGGCTCTCGGGATAGATACATCGCACAGCGTCAATGTCCGCGATGTCGTTATCCGCGACCCGTTTGTTCTGGTCAGCGGCGGCATATATTATATGTACGGCACGGGCGCATCGACCGTTGATGGCTACGGCTGCTATATCAGTCTCGACCTTGAGACATGGTACGGCCCCGTCAATGTCTTTGAGGCGAAGGACGGCTTCGACGGAGTGAACTGCTTCTGGGCGCCCGAATGTCATTATTATAACGGCAGCTACTATCTTTTGGCATCATATGGCAGCGCATCGACCGGACATAGAGGAACATCTGTGTTTCGCTCGTCAAGCCCGTTGGGACCTTTTGAAGAGATAAGCGACGGACACATCACCCCGCACGATTGGGACAGTATCGACGGTACGCTCTATGTTGAGGATGGAGTGCCGTATATGATTTTTGTCCATGAGTGGACCAGTATGCCCGACGGAGTGGGGGACATATCATTTGCCCGTCTCAGCCCCGATCTGACGCATTTTGTGACCGAACCCGAGACTATGTTCCGCGCCGACGACTGCGTTTGGGCGAGCGACATAACTGACGGCCCGTTCCTGTATAAGACGCAGCAGGGGACGCTCATAATGCTCTGGTCGAGCGGATCGAAGCTCGGCTATTCGGTCGGCTCGCTCTTCTCCTTGAGCGGTCAGCTCCGCGGTAGCTGGCACTTCAACAGCATCCCGCTCTATCAGAGGCGCAAAAGCGATGACCCTGACGGCGGCCACGGGATGATATTCACTGCAAACGACGGCAGGCTTCTTATGGCGATACATTCGCCCAACAGCGGCTCTCCGGCGCACCCGGTGTTCATTGAGATGGTCGAGAAAGACGGAACGCTCGTAAAGAAAGACAAATTCTCATCGCACGCGCAGGCGTCGCAGAAGATAGATCAATTTTTCTGGCGCGCGGTCGAGTGGTTTAAAATAATGCTGTTCCCAAAGATGCCGCTTGATTGATAAAAACAAGACCTGCTTCCTATATAGAGAATAGAGAGCAGGTCTTTTGTGCTGATATTTTATTCGAGATTTACAGAGTAGTCCTCTTTGACTGTCGAGAGAACGACGAGCGTCTTTGTCAGCGAAACGCCGCCCGCGCTCTTTATCTCGTTGAGCAGCGATTCAAGTCCGCCGGTCGATTCGGTGTTGACTTTGAGAAGAAAGTCGAAGTCGCCGGTGATGTAGTGGCACTCGGTTATCTGCTTGTGGGTCTTGACGAATTCGTTGAAATTGTTGTTGTACTTCGGATGCTCCATGCTCACCGAGATGAACGCGGTGATGTCCATGCCGAGCTTCTTGCTGTCGAGCACGACGGTGTACTGCTTGATTATGCCGTTGGCTTCGAGCTTCTTGATGCGCTCGATAACAGCCGAGACGGACATGTTGACCTGCGAGCCGATTACCGAAGCGTTTTCTCTTGCGTTTTTCTTGAGACATTCGATTATCTTAACATCTATCTTGTCCAAGATATCATCCCCTGTGCCGCGGTCTGCACCGCGTGATTTTTCTCTATTTTAACACCGTTTCCGCTAAAAAGTAAAGTTTTTTCTGGAATTTCTGAATTTTTTATCTTTTGATGCTTTTACGGCACAGCAAACCGAAACTTTTATCAAATCTGTGAAATGCAATCTTTGCGTTGCGCATCATATTGAATCCGTGTGTCGCGTTATCGGACACAGCACGAAAAAATAAAGGTCATAATCCGCGTTGTCAGCCGTGAATTATGACCTTTTTATCTTTTGCTCTTTGGTCTGCGCTAAATGCGGCAGAATTTATTATGCGGTTTTTTCGCCGGGAGCTTTTATCTCGCTGAGGTGCTCGTCCGCGCAGCGGCGACCCTCTTCGTAGAGCTTTTCGAGGGCGGCGGGCTCGCGGGTCAGCGTGTTCACGCCGTAACAGTCCTGCGGAGCTAAGATAATCACTTTGCCCTGCTCCTGAAGCTTTATTGCCTCTTCGAGCTGGCGGTTGTATACCTCGTGCCTTACGGCGAGGCGGTCAAAGACTTTCGGATATTTTTTCAGCGCGGCTCTGATTATCTGCATGTGCTTCTGCGGAGATTTGCGATAGTCAACGGGCTTTGAGATGACAACTATAACTTTGTCGCAGCCCATGTCAAACGCCTTCTGAAATGGGATAGGGTCGGAGATCCCGCCGTCGAAGCAGTCTTTGCCGTCGATAACTATCGGCTTGCACACCGCAGGCAGGCAGCATGAGGCTTTTATGACCGTCAGGTCGTCGCGCTTTATGCTGCTTTTGGGGAAGTATATCGGCTCTCCCGTCTCGCCGTCGGTGACTACGGTTATGAAATCCGTGTGGTTCGCTGTAAAAGCATCATAGTTCAGCGGATCCTCGCCGTCGGAGTTTGAAATAGTGGAGTAAATATAATCAAGCCCGATATATGAGCCGCTGTGTATGAAATTGTCGAAGCTCATATACTGCTTGCGCTGAGCGTAGTTCACATAAAAACGCCTGACGCGGTCATGGTGTCCGGCGGCATATGAAATGAGATTCGCGCTGCCCGCCGAGACGCCTATGCACAGGTCGAAGTTTATTCCCTCTTCAATAAAACGGTCATAAATGCCTGCGGAAAAAACTCCGCGCATTCCGCCGCCGACATCAACAATACCGGTCATGCTCTTCCTCCGACAAACTGAAAATCGCAGATATTATATCACACATCGGCTTTTAAGTCAAAAACGATATGCGAAATCATGGAATATTATCGGTATTTTAATTTGTAATATTCAGCCCCGCCGATTTTTGCTTATATAATACCTTATATTTAGCCTGCGGGCGGTCAGAATTGCACAAATTCCGCGCCGATAAGAGCCAAGAGAGCGGGATTGTGACGGATATTGTAAAAAGTTTGAATTTGCTCTGAAAAAAGCCGTATCTCCTCTTGACAAAATGTGGTTAGCAGTGTAAAATGTAAAACTGCACAATTATAATGGAGCGTTGTGTGCCCGGCCTTTTCGGCTAAGGGCTTGTTACAGCTTTCCCGAAACGCGGAAAACCGCTTCATTATTGCATTTCAACGCTCTTCAAAAGAGCTTGCGCGAGCCGTCAATTGACAAAAGTGTATAGCCCCGAAAAAAATGGGATATCTGCTTCTGTCAATTGATGGTGATAACACGAAACGGATGAAAAAAGAACGGAGTGAATTGGCCTATGCTGAATGTTAAGCCCGTCAAAAAAGGAACGACCACGCGCATGAGCTTCGGCAAGATCGAAGAAGTCATGGAGATGCCCAATCTCATCGAGGTTCAGAAGAACTCGTACAAATGGTTTCTCGACACCGGACTCAAGGAGGTGTTCCGCGACATAGCGGAAATCACCGACTACACCGGCAACTGGGTGCTGACCTTTATAGACTATCGCATTGACGAGAAGACTAAACACACCGTGCAGGAGTGCAAGGAGCGCGACGCTACCTATGCAGCCCCCATGCGCGTCACTGTGCGTCTGCTCAACAAGGAGACGGGTGCAATAAAGGAGTCCGAGGTCTTTATGGGTGAGTTCCCCATCATGACCGACAGCGGCACCTTTGTTATCAACGGCGCAGAGAGAGTCATCGTCTCCCAGCTCGTCCGTTCGCCGGGCGTATATTTCGATATGACCCACGACAAGACCGGTATCGAGCTGTTCTCAAGCACAATCAACCCCAACCGCGGCGCATGGCTTGAGTATGAGACGGACATAAACGACGTCTATTATGTAAGAATAGACAAGAACAGAAAGATATTCATCACCACTTTCATCAGAGCACTCGGACTCGGTACGGACGATGAGATCCGCGAGTTCTTCGGCAACGATGAGAGAATCGAAGCCACCATCGAGAGAGACGAGACGAAGAACCAGGGCGAAGCGCTCATGGAAGTCTTCAAGCGTCTGCGTCCCGGCGAGCCCGTGACCCTTGAGTCCGCCCAGCAGCTGCTCGACAATCTCTTCTTCGATCCGCGCAGATACGATATCTCGCGCGTCGGCAGATACAAATATAATAAGAAGCTCGCCATTGCCGCCCGCCTTGCAGGCTGCAAGCTTGCCGAGCCCGTTATCGCTCCGCTGACCGGCGAGATTCTTGCCGAGGCAGGCGAGGTTGTTACCAAGGCGAAGGCTAAGGAGATCGAGCGCGCAGGCGTTATGGTCGCCGTCGCCGATGTCGAGGGCAAGAAGGTCAAGATCATCTCCAACGGCATGGTCGATCCCATGGACTATGTGCCCGAGGGCGTGACCAAGGAAGAGCTTCTTGAAGCCGGCATCAACGAGAAGGTTCGCTTCCAGATAATCACCGAGATAGTCGACGAGTGCGGCGACGACAAAGAGGCTCTTCTCGAGCAGCTCAGACTCCGCCACGACGACCTTATCCCGAACCACATCATAATCGACGATATCTTCTCTTCGATAAACTATATCAACTGCCTTGCAAACAAGATAGGCACCACGGACGACATCGACCACCTCGGCAACAGACGTATCCGCTGCGTGGGCGAGCTGCTCCAGAATCAGTTCAGAATCGGTCTGTCGAGAATGGAGAGAGTTGTCCGCGAGAGAATGACTCTCCAGGCTCAGGAGAAGGAGGAGAACATCACTCCTCAGGCTCTTATCAACATCCGTCCTGTCATGATGGCGATAAAGGAGTTCTTCGGTTCTTCCCCGCTGTCGCAGTTCATGGATCAGATCAACCCCCTTGCAGAGCTGACTCATAAGCGCCGTCTTTCCGCCCTCGGTCCCGGCGGTCTTTCGAGAGACCGTGCAGGATTCGAAGTCCGAGATGTTCACTACTCGCATTACGGCAGAATGTGCCCCATCGAGACTCCCGAAGGTTCCAACGTCGGACTTATCTCCTACCTTGCAACTTTCGCGCGCATAAATGAATACGGTTTCATCGAGGCCCCGTTCAGAAAGGTCGACAAGACCACCGGACGCGTCACTGACGAAGTTGAGTATATGACAGCCGATGTCGAGGATGATTACATTGTCGCCCAGGCGAACGAGCCGCTCGACGAGAACGGAATGTTCGTCCATGAGAGAGTCAACGCAAGACACAGGGACGGCTTCCTTGAGATCGACCGCATGAAGGTCGACTATATGGACGTCTCTCCGAAGATGGTCGTCTCCGTCGCAACTTCGATGATTCCGTTCCTCGAGAACGACGACGCAAACCGAGCCCTCATGGGATCGAACATGCAGAAGCAGGCGGTTCCGCTGCTCAAGACCGAGAGCCCTATAGTCGGCACCGGTATGGAATATAAAGCGGCTGTCGACTCCGGCGTTGTCGTGCTTGCAAAGCACTCCGGCCGCGTCACAAAGGTCGATGCCGAGCAGATCGAGATTCTCAGCGACGAGAACATTCTCGACCATTACGATATAATCAAGTTCATGCGCTCCAATCAGGGCACATGCGTCAACCAGCGCCCGATAGTCACCCTCAACCAGCGCGTTGAAAAGGGCGACGTCATAGCCGACGGTCCCGCAACGGATCACGGCGAGATATCCCTCGGCAAGAACGCCCTTGTCGGCTTCATGACCTGGGAAGGCTACAACTACGAGGACGCGGTTCTCATCAACGAAAAGATGGTTCGCAACGATGTCTACACCTCGATTCATATCGAGAAACACGAGATCGAAGCGAGAGATACAAAGCTCGGACCCGAGGAGATCACAAGGGACATCCCGAACGTCTCCGACGATCTTCTGAGCAACCTTGACGAGCGCGGCATAATCCGCGTCGGCGCCGAAGTTCACTCCGGCGACATCCTTGTCGGTAAGGTAACGCCCAAGGGCGAGACCGAGCTGACCGCAGAGGAGAGACTGCTCCGCGCCATATTCGGCGAGAAGGCGAAAGAGGTCAGAGATACCTCCCTCAAGGTCTCCCACGGCGAATACGGCATCGTCGTCAAGGTCGAAGAGTTCACCCGCGAGAACAGCGATGAGCTCGCACCCGGTGTAAACAAGGTCGTCCGTTGCTATATCGCCCAGAAGCGTAAGCTTTCCGTCGGCGATAAGATGGCAGGCCGCCACGGTAACAAGGGTGTTGTTTCAAGAATACTTTCTCAGGAGGATATGCCCTTCCTTCCGGACGGCACGCCGCTCGATATCGTGCTCAACCCCCTGGGCGTTCCCTCCCGAATGAATATCGGTCAGGTGCTCGAAGTGCATCTCGGCTTTGCCGCGAAGCATCTGGGCTACAAGGTCGAGACTCCCGTCTTCGACGGCGCGCACGAGGATGATATCCGCGAAGCGCTCAAGCAGGCAGGACTCAGAGAGGACGGCAAGACGATACTCTACGACGGACGTACCGGCAGACAGTTCGATAACCCCGTCACCGTCGGCGTCATGTATTACCTCAAGCTGTTCCACCTTGTTGACGATAAGATTCACGCACGTTCCACCGGCCCGTACTCGCTCGTTACGCAGCAGCCCCTCGGCGGTAAAGCCCAGTTCGGCGGCCAGCGTTTCGGTGAGATGGAAGTCTGGGCTCTCGAGGCTTACGGTGCTGCCTACACCCTCCAGGAGATACTGACAGTCAAGTCCGACGATGTTGTCGGTCGTGTCAAGACCTACGAGGCAATAGTCAAGGGCAACAACGTTCCCAAGCCCGGCATTCCCGAGTCGTTCAAGGTTCTCGTCAAAGAGCTTCAGTCCCTCTGCCTTGATGTCAGCGTCCTTGACGCGGACGGCGAGGAGATAGACCTCAAGCAGACCGACGAGGAACTCGGATTTGCACCTTCAGACGATAAGGCATTCTCCTCCGTCAACGACGCCGGCACTGCAGGCGGCTACGGCACGGAAAACGAAGAGGGCGATATCTTCAATGTCGGCTCAGACGAGGACGACGATGACAGCGCCGATTTCGCAGACGATGCCGAGGGTGAAGATGACTACTATGACGGCGACATCTTCTCCGACAGCGAAGGCGAGCTTGACGACTACGACGACTGAGAACAGTCACCTTAAAAATATATTTTAAAAAGGGGCAGTCAACGGATGGAAAACAATACCTTTGAATCCATAAAAATAGGTCTTGCGTCTCCCGATAAGATCAGAAGCTGGTCTTACGGAGAGGTCAAGAAGCCCGAAACCATCAATTACCGCACACTCAAGCCCGAAAAGGACGGACTGTTCTGCGAAAGGATATTCGGACCCCAGAAGGACTGGGAGTGCCACTGCGGCAAATATAAAAGAATCCGCTACAAGGGCAAGATATGCGAACGCTGCGGCGTTGAGATAACCCGCTCCAAGGTTCGCCGCGAGAGAATGGGTCACATCGAGCTTGCAGCTCCCGTTTCCCACATCTGGTATTTCAAGGGAATACCCTCAAGAATGGGTCTTATCCTCGATATATCGCCGCGCAACCTTGAGAAAGTTCTCTACTTTGCGATGCATATCGTTATCGATCCCGGCACAACGGATCTTAAAAAGTATCAGGTTCTCGACGAGAAGGATTACGACGAGTACCGCCTGATGTATGAGGACGATTTCAGGGCAGGCATGGGCGCCGAGGCTATCAAGGAGCTTCTTGCCGAGATCGACCTCGACCAGCTCTCCGCGCAGCTGCGCGAGGAGATAGAGAACGCAAGCGGTCAGAAGAAGGCTAAGGCTCTCAAACGCCTTGAGGTTGTCGAGGCGTTCAGACAGAGCGGCAACAGACCCGAGTGGATGATCCTCGATGTGCTTCCGGTTATCCCGCCGGAGCTTCGTCCCATGGTTCAGCTCGAGGGCGGACGCTTTGCAACGAGCGACCTCAATGATCTTTACCGCCGCGTTATCAACAGAAACAACCGTCTGCGCAAGCTCCTTGAGCTCGGCGCACCCGAGATAATAGTCCGCAACGAGAAGCGTATGCTTCAGGAAGCTGTCGATGCTCTTATCGACAACGGCCGCCGCGGCAGACCCGTAACCGGCCCGAACAACAGAGCGCTCAAGTCGCTCTCCGATATGCTTAAAGGTAAGCAGGGACGTTTCAGACAGAACCTGCTCGGTAAGCGTGTTGACTATTCCGGACGTTCGGTTATCGTCGTCGGTCCCGAGCTGAAGATTTATCAGTGCGGTCTGCCGACCGAGATGGCTCTTGAGCTGTTCAAGCCCTTCGTCATGAAGAGACTTGTCCAGACCGGCAAGGCGAACAACGTCAAGTCCGCAAGAAAGATGGTCGAGCGTCAGAATCCCGTTGTCTGGGATGCTCTCGAAGTGGTTATCAAGGATCACCCCGTGCTCCTCAACCGCGCTCCCACGCTTCACAGACTCGGTATCCAGGCTTTTGAGCCCATCCTTGTCGAGGGCAGAGCTATCAAGCTTCATCCCCTCGTTTGTACCGCATTCAACGCCGACTTCGACGGCGACCAGATGGCAGTTCACGTTCCGCTTTCTGCGGAGGCTCAGGCTGAGGCGCGCTTCCTTATGCTCGCCGCCAACAACCTCCTCAAGCCCTCCGACGGACGCCCGGTTACCGTTCCCACGCAGGACATGGTCCTCGGCTCATATTACCTCACCCTTGAAAAGCCCGGCGAGCCCGGCGAGGGCAAGGTGTTCAGAGATGTCGATGAGGCCACTATGGCTTACGACGACGGCACCATCGGGCTCCATGCGAGAATCAAAATCCGCATGACCAAGGAGATTGACGGCAAGCCCGTCAGAAAGCTCGTCTCCACCACCATGGGACGCGTTATCTTCAACGGACCTATCCCGCAGGATCTCGGTTTTGTTGACAGAAGCGATCCGGAGAACGACTTCAAGCTTGAGGTCGATTTCCTCGTCAATAAAAAGAAGCTCGGCGAAATTATCGACAGATGCATCAAGATTCACGGCACCTCGATAGCAGCCGATATGCTTGATAAAATCAAGGCTCAGGGCTACAAGTACTCGACCCGAAGCGGTATCACCGTCGCTGTCTGCGACGCTACCATACCGCCGCGCAAGGGCGAACTCATTGCCGATGCCGAGAAGGACATCGCCGAGATCATGGACAACTATGAGAACGGTCTTCTCTCCGACGAGGAGCGCACGAACATGGTCATTGAGACCTGGGAAGACTGCACAAAGAGAGTTGCCGCAGAACTCAAGGCGAACTTCGATCCCTACAACCCGATCAACATGATGCTTGACTCCGGTGCGCGAGGCAACGACAGCCAGCTGCGTCAGCTTGCAGGTATGCGCGGACTTATCGCGAATACAGCAGGTAAGACGATTGAAATCCCCATCAGAGCCAACTACCGTGAAGGTCTTAATATACTCGAATACTTCATTTCGTCGCGTGGTGCGCGTAAAGGTCTTGCCGATACCGCACTTCGTACTGCGGACTCGGGTTACCTTACCAGACGTCTTGTCGATGTCTCGCAGGATGTTATCATCCGCGAGGAGGACTGCGGCTGCACAGAGGGCTCGGATGTCTACGATATCTTCGACGGAAAGCGCCGCATAGTCAGCCTCACCGAGCGTCTTACCGGCCGCTATCTGCTCAACGACTTTGTCGACGAGGATACCGGCGAGCTTATCATGAGCAAGGATAAGATGATGAGTGAGGACGACGCAAAGCGCGTCGCCGACAAGGTATACGAGTACCACGACAGAAAGGTCGCCGCGGGCGAAGAGCCCGAGGGCAGCCTTGCAAAGATAAAGATCCGTTCGCTGCTTACCTGCCAGTCCGAGCACGGCGTCTGCATCAAGTGCTACGGCGCGAACCTTGCAACCGGCGAGCCTGTTACGGTCGGTGAAGCAGTCGGTATTATCGCGGCTCAGTCGATAGGCGAGCCCGGTACACAGCTGACGATGAGAACATTCCACACCGGCGGCGCGAAAGACCAGTCCGATATCACGGAAGGTCTTCCCAGAGTCGAGGAGCTGTTCGAAGCGAGAAAGCCCAAGAGCCTCGCTCTTATCAGTGAGATCTCCGGTACGGTTTCCGAGCGCGAGATTAAGAAGGTCAGAAACATCATCGTCACCGATCCCGAGACCCTCGAGGAGAAGGCGTATCCCATCCACTACGGTATGCGCGTCAAGGTTGAGCCCGGCGATCACATCAACAAGGGCGACACCATCACCGAAGGTGCTCTCAACCCGCACGATATTCTCGCAGTTCTCGGCGTCGAGGCTGTTCACGATTACCTCATCCGCGAGGTTCAGAGAACCTACCGTATGCAGGGTGTTGACGTCAACGATAAGCACATCGAGGTCATCGTCCGTCAGATGATGAAGAAAGTCAAGATCACCGATCCCGGCGACACGACTTTCCTGCCCGGCGCTGTTGTTGACAAGCTCGAGTTCAAGGCGGAGAACGCACGCGTCGCCGCCAAGGCTCAGGAGACAGGCGAGGAGCTCGCAGAGGCTCAGTGCATGCCCGTGCTCATGGGTATCACAAAGGCTTCTCTTGCAACCGAGTCCTTCCTCTCAGCCGCATCCTTCCAGGAGACGACAAGAGTCCTCACCGACGCCGCCATCAAGGGCAAGAGCGATCCGCTGCTCGGCCTCAAGGAGAATGTCATTATCGGCAAGCTCCTGCCGTCGGGTACCGGCATGAAGTGCTACAGTGATGTTCAGGTGCTTCCCACTACGGGCATCTTCAGCGACCTTGCCGAGAAGCTCGAAGAGGCGGAGAACCAGGAAGAAGCAGAATAATAAACAACCATCGAGCCGGAGTCTGCCGCTTTTGCGGGGGACTCCGGCAGCGGTGACTATAAAGAGATGCGTTTATTGGACAAAAATCATATATAATGCCCCGATAAACGCCGAATATTTTGTCATTTGACGAACCGAAAAGGTTGACAAACAGAACCTTCAGCGGTATAATTTTAAATTGTGATGTCTTGTGTTTTGGGATAATTATGCCCGAAGCGCGGATTTCATATATAAATCTTAGAAAGGAGATGTACTGCTTGCCAACGTTTAATCAGCTTGTGAGAAACGGAAGAGAAACTCTTGAGAAGAAACCCAAAGCCCCCGCGCTTTTGAAGGGCCTCAACTCCAAGAAAAATGTCATGACCGACACTGCTTCTCCGCAGAAGCGCGGTGTTTGCACAGCGGTTAAGACCACCACCCCCAAGAAGCCCAACTCGGCTCTTAGAAAGATCGCCAGAGTTCGTCTTTCCAACGGCATCGAGGTTTCGGCTTATATCCCGGGCGTCGGTCATAACCTTCAGGAGCACTCGGTTGTTCTCATCCGCGGCGGCCGTGTTAAGGACCTTCCCGGTGTGCGTTACCACATCATCCGCGGAACGCTCGATACACAGGGCGTCAACGGCAGAATGCAGGCCCGTTCCAAGTACGGTGCTAAGCGTCCGAAGGCTGCCAAAAAGTAATTCCGCATGATGCGGAAAGCTTAAGAGACAGAATCTTCTTGCAGGTGATTACTCCAATGCGAGAGTGCATTGAAATACATGCCTCCCATTGACACCACGAGAGTTTTGTCACTCGAGTACCTATGATATCATTACTATGAAGGAGGGAAGCGAAGTGCCAAGAAGAGGCAAGATAGCAAAACGTGACGTTTTGCCCGATCCGCTTTACAACTCAAAGCTCGTAACACGCCTTATCAACAACGTCATGATCGACGGTAAGAAGGGCGTCGCTCAGAAAATCGTTTACGAGGCTTTCGACATTATCCGTGAGAAGACCGGCAAGGAACCGCTTGAGGTTTTTGAGGCTGCTATGGAGAATGTCATGCCCGTTCTCGAAGTCAAAGCTCGTCGAGTCGGCGGTGCAACCTATCAGGTTCCCATGGAGGTTCGTCCGGAGAGAAGACAGACCCTCGGTCTGCGCTGGATAACCCTTTATTCCCGTCAGCGTTCCGAGAGAACGATGAAGGAGAGACTTGCTAACGAGATCATGGATGCCGTCAATTCGACCGGTTCGGCATTCAAGAAGCGTGAGGATACTCACAAGATGGCAGAGGCCAACAAGGCATTTGCACATTTCAGGTGGTAATTTCACCTATATATTTTGCTATTCGCACAAAGGCGAGATACGGAGGTTTTTATGCCGAGAGAGGTTTCACTGGAAAAGACCAGGAATATCGGAATCATGGCGCATATTGACGCAGGCAAAACCACCACAACGGAGCGTATCCTGTTCTACACAGGAAAGACCCACAAACTCGGCGAAGTGCATGATGGTGCTGCGACAATGGACTGGATGGAGCAGGAGCAGGAGAGAGGTATAACCATCACCTCCGCTGCGACTACCTGCTTCTGGAAGAACCACCGAATCAACATCATCGACACTCCCGGCCACGTGGACTTCACCGTTGAGGTTGAGCGTTCTCTGCGTGTTCTGGACGGTTCTGTTACCGTTCTTTGCGCAAAGGGCGGCGTTGAGCCCCAGTCCGAAACCGTCTGGAGACAGGCGGACAAGTACCAGGTTCCGAGAATGGTCTATGTTAACAAGATGGACATTATGGGAGCTAACTTCTATAATGTTATAGACATGATGAAGGAGCGCCTGAAGTGTAACGCAGTTCCGATTCAGCTCCCCATAGGCGCGGAAGCTGACTTCAAGGGAATCATCGACCTTGTTCAGATGCAGGCTGATGTCTACTATGATGACAAGGGTCTCGACGTCAGAGTCGAGGATATTCCCGAGAACATGAAGGAACTTGCACAGAAGTATCATGATGAGCTCGTTGAGCACGTCGCCGAACAGGACGACGAGCTGCTCGAGAAGTATCTCGGCGGCGAGGAGCTCACCATTGATGAGATAAAGACCTGCATCCGCAAGTCTACTATCGCCAATAAGATGGTTCCCGTATGCTGCGGTACTTCTTACCGCAACAAGGGTGTTCAGCAGCTGCTTGACGCTATTGTTGATTACATGCCCGCTCCGACGGATGTCCCGTCGATAAAGGGCACGAACCCCGAGACCGGTGAAGAGGAGTTCCGTCATTCTTCGGATTCCGAGCCGTTCGCAGCTCTTGCTTTCAAGATCGCGACCGATCCCTTCGTCGGTAAGCTCTGCTTCTTCAGAGTTTATTCGGGCACAGTCACCACCGGCAGCACTGTTTACAATGCGACCAAGGTCTGCAACGAGCGTCTGGGAAGAATCCTGCAGATGCACTCCAATCACAGAAAGGATATCGACTGCGTTTACGCCGGAGATATCGCTGCGACTATCGGTCTTAAGAACACCACTACCGGCGACACGCTCTGCGACGCCAAGGCTCCTATAATCCTTGAGTCCATGGAGTTCCCCGATCCCGTTATCAGGGTCGCTATCGAGCCCAAGACCAAGGCAGGCCAGGAGAAGATGGCTATCGCGCTTGCAAAGCTCGCCGAAGAGGATCCGACCTTCAAGTGCTACACTGATGAAGAGACGGGTCAGACCATCATCGCCGGCATGGGCGAGCTTCACCTTGAGATAATCGTTGACAGACTTCTTCGTGAGTTCAAGGTCGAGGCTAATGTCGGTAAACCCCAGGTCGCATACCGCGAGACCATCACCAAACCCGCAGAGAGCGATACCAAGTATTCGCGTCAGTCGGGCGGCCGCGGACAGTACGGTCACGTCAAGATCCGCATCGAGCCCAACCCCGAGAAGGGTTATGAGTTCGTCAACGAGGTCGTCGGCGGCGCTATCCCGAAGGAATATATCGGACCTGCAGAGGCCGGTATCAAGGGTGCAATGCAGTCGGGCGTTCTTGCAGGCTTCAATGTTGTTGACGTCAAGGTCACTCTTTACGATGGATCTTATCACGAGGTCGACTCCTCCGAAATGGCGTTCAAGATCGCCGGTTCTATGGCGTTCAAGGATGCGATGAAGAAGGCAGCTCCCGTGCTCATGGAGCCCATCATGAAGGTCGCCATTATCGTCCCCGAGGACTATATGGGCGATGTTATCGGCGATGTCAACTCCCGCCGCGGACAGATCGAAGGCACCGAGATGCGTACGGGCGCAGTGCAGATCAATGCATTCATCCCGCTGTCGAACATGTTCGGCTACGCTACCACCCTTCGTTCCAAGACGCAGGGACGCGGTCAGTATGTCATGGAGCCCAGCCACTACGCCGAGGTTCCGAAGTCCATTGCTGAGACTGTCATCAAGGACAAGTAATTTTTAAAAAGCACTTGAATTTTCAGGTGTAAATTGATAGAATAGTTTTATGCTGATGCATGAGACAATTATTTAACCAATTAAAGGGAGGAAATTCCAAATGGCAAAAGCTAAATTCGAAAGAACTAAGCCCCATGTAAACATTGGTACCATTGGTCACGTTGACCATGGTAAGACCACTCTTACCGCTGCTATCACCAAGACTCTCGCTATGAAGGGCGAGGCTGAGTTTGTTGATTACGCTAACATCGATAAGGCTCCCGAGGAGAGAGAGCGCGGTATTACAATCAACACCGCTCACGTTGAGTATGAGACTGCTACCCGTCACTATGCTCACGTTGACTGCCCCGGCCATGCTGACTATATCAAGAACATGATCACCGGTGCTGCTCAGATGGACGGCGCTATCCTTGTTATAGCTGCTACCGACGGCCCCATGGCTCAGACCAAGGAGCACCTTCTTCTTGCCCGCCAGGTTGGCGTGCCCTATATCATCGTCTTCATGAACAAGGTTGACCAGGTCGACGATCCTGAGCTCCTTGAGCTTGTCGAGATGGAGATCCGCGATACTCTTAACGAGTATGGCTTCCCCGGCGATGACACCCCGATCATCAAGGGTTCTGCTCTTAAGGCTCTTGAGTACAACGGCAATGATCCTGACGCCCCCGAGCTTGCTTGCATCTGGGAGCTCATGAACGCTGTTGACACTTATATCCCCACTCCCGACCGTAAGGCTGACCTGCCTTTCCTTATGCCTGTTGAGGATGTTTTCACCATCACCGGCCGTGGTACTGTTGCCACCGGTAGAGTTGAGCGTGGACAGCTGAGAACCGGCGACGAGCTTGAGATCGTTGGTCTTAAGGAAGAGAAGGGCAAGACCGTCTGCACCGGAATCGAGATGTTCCGCAAGACCCTCGATTACGCTGAGGCCGGCGACAACATCGGCGCTCTTCTTCGCGGTGTTCAGAGAACCGATATCGAGCGCGGCCAGGTTCTTGCTAAGCCCGGCACCATTCATCCCCACACCAAGTTTGTCGGTCAGGTTTACGTCCTTACTAAGGACGAGGGCGGCCGTCACACCCCGTTCTTCAACAACTATCGTCCTCAGTTCTATTTCAGAACTACTGACGTTACCGGTATCATCTCCCTTCCCGAGGGCGTAGAGATGTGCATGCCCGGCGATAACATCGATATGACTGTTGAGCTTATCGCTCCCATCGCTATCGAAGAGGGTCTCCGCTTCGCTATCCGTGAAGGCGGCCGTACCGTCGGCTCGGGCGTTGTTATCAAGATTATCGAGTAATTGACGCTTCTTGATCCCGTAGGTTTTCCTGCGGGATCTTTTTTTATGCCGATTTATCTATTTTTAATAATCAATATCCAAAAAGTACGGGCGTTTTTATTGATTTATCTCGGCGGGTATGATAAAATTAATTGAAAATTTTATCACAGGAGTGAAGTAAATGGGAAAGTTAAACAATATCGACAAGGCCGCAGCGGGTAAAGGCTCCGGCATCAACACACTCTGGCAGTTTGTCAAGTTCATCGTCGTCAGCCTCGGCGCCTGCATCGTTCAGGTTGCATCTCTCGCGATTCTTTACAACATCCCCGCAATCAAGGCTCTGAGCACGCAGGCATTCCACTGGTTCGTCTTTGACTATCCGGTCATCGAGGGTCAGCGCTGCGGACTTGCGCTCTTCATTGCATTCAACGTTTCGAACCTTCTGGCGCAGATAGTTGCATTCTTCATCAACAAGGAAAAGACTTTCAACTCGGGCTCCAACACCGCTATTACTCTGCCCATATACATAATCTTCACCCTTGCTCTCGTCTGCTTCTCTGCGTGGTTCAACCCCGTAGTTTTCGAGTTCTGCACCTCGAAGTTCCATCTGAACAGCGGCCTTTCGCTCACTATAGCTACCGCTGTCTGCTCAGCTCTCCAGTTCTTCCTCTATTTCCCCGTGGATAAGATTCTTTTCCACAAGAAAAAGGAAGACAAGAAAGCAAAATAATCAAAAAATAAAAAGGGTCGGCGCAGATGTGCCGATCCTTTCGCCTTGTTAAATTACGCACCCTCCGCGCTTTTACGGAGGGTGCGGTGTTTTATTTTCAGCTTCTCAGCCACTCAAGAGCCGCTTCAAGAGGGGAGTCGGTGGCGACATCCGGCTCGATTGGTGTCTCTTTGAATATCTCACCGGTGCGCGCCTTGTCAAACGCGACGGTCAGATACATCTGCGCGCCGTCATACATGTTGTAGAGCATATTGACGCTCGTGTAGCCAGCGGTCGGTGCGCCGAAAGTTCTTGTGTTTTCGAGTCCTCTGAAGCAGAGCGTCAGAGCTTCGCCCGAGCTCGCAGTCATGTCGTCGGTAAGTATCGCAACGGGTACATTCAGCTTCTCTTCGGGATAGAGGCTCCTGCCGCCCGTGCCCGCATTGCTGACAACGCCGTTTTTGAGCGTGACTGGGATATCGTAGCTGCGGTAGTGATAATAAACCAATTCGCCGTCTGGCAGCAGCGACGAGACAGCCGTCGCCATCGGACCCATGTCACCGCCGGTGTTGCCGCGCAGGTCGAGCACAACGCCCTTTATTTTATCGCGGTTCTCGTGAATGAAGTCCTCCGCGACTTTTGCGTATTTCTGTCCCGCTTCGGCTGTGCCGAGGAAATCTTCGGCTGTGACGAGGAAATCGGGGAGTTTTATTATTGCAATATCGCCGTCGAGCGAAACGGTGGGCAGAACCTCGTCATAGCTCTCGGTTGTGTCCTGCGATTCCGATTTTGTCATGAACATTGAGTGCTTGCCGCCGCAAACCGAAAGAGCCTTTTTAATCGCGGGGTATGTGTCCTCATAGCTCTCGGCGTTTTCTATCATCTTGAGACATTCTTCGTAAGTGCTTTTCCACTCGTCGCTTTCCGAATATATCCCGTTTTTGCCTATGGTTGCAAGAGCGTCCTTGCCGTAGCGCTCTGCCGACGGCGGGACGAGATAAAATCCGAATGTCGGTCCGTATTTCATAACAACTGCCAACGCCGCAGCGATAATGATTATGAGCGGTATGCATATTCCGAGCGCGATGCGCAGCTTCTTATTTTTGCTTTTGGTTTTCATAAAAAACTCCTCCTGTCGATAATGATTATATCAAAAGAGTGGGTCGTTCTCAATAACAAAGCCTTACATTGTGCGCCTGAGTTCTTACATTTATGTAAGATTCGGCGGCGAAAAAAGTTGAAAAAACTATAAATTGGGTCTTTACAACCGATGAACAATATGATATAGTATTCACAGCAAAAAATCTTTAAGAGCGGTACAGAGATGCCGACAAGATGGTCATATTCAGTGCGGATAGGGTATATCTGCGTGTTTTTGTGCGATTTTGTCGGTGCGGCAGGATCGTATTTTTTTATGCTTCGGGGTGAGTAAATGGAGTTCAAGGCCTATATCATGGACAGCGCGGCGGTCAACCGTGCGATCGCGCGGATATCGCACGAGATAATCGAGCGAAACGGCGATTCGGATGAGATATGCCTTGTCGGCATAATGAGAAGAGGCGCGCCGCTTGCGGATATCCTCGCCTCAAAGATCGAGAGCCTCGGCGTGAAGACGCAGAAAGGCTATCTCGACATCACGCTCTACAGGGACGACCTGAGCGAGAGCGCAAGCCAGCCGACAGTGAATTCCGGCAAGCTTGATTTTTCCGTTGAGGGCAAGACGGTCGTCATGGTCGACGATGTGCTCTACACCGGCAGAACAGCGCGCGCCGCGATGGATGCGATAATCTCCCTCGGCCGCCCGGCGAAGATACAGTTTGCAACGCTTGTTGACAGGGGACACAGGGAGCTCCCGATAGTCGCCGACTATGTCGGCAAGAATGTGCCGACCTCGCGCGGCGAAGTGGTCGTTGTGAAGATCCCGCCGTTCGACGATGAGACAAGCGTCTCAATATACAGCAAATAAGACTTTGACGCAGAAGCGGTTCACCGGGACTGTGTTGAGTATAGACAGGCAAATTTTGAGGAGGTCAATAGTATGAAATTGATTTACGGTATCAAAGACAAGCCGAAGTTCGGCAAGCTTATCGTCTTTGCGTTCCAGCAGCTGCTCGCGATTATGGCAGCGACCATCGCAGTTCCCATGATAACTTCGGGTGTTTATAACTGCGGCGAAGTGCAGATGAGCACTGTCGCGGCGCTCTTCGGCGCAGGCGCAGGCACCCTTGTATATGTTCTCTTCACGAAGGCAAAGAGCCCTGTTTTCCTCGGTTCTTCTTTCGCTTTCCTCGGCTCGATGGCAGCCGCTTTCGCAGGCGCGACCACCGTTGCGCTCGGATATCTCGGACTGATTCTCGGCGCTGTGTTCGCGGGTCTCGTCTATGTTGTTATAGCAATAGCTGTCAAGATTTCCGGTGTCGGCTGGATCAATAAGCTCATGCCCGCCGCCGTTATCGGACCCACCGTTGCTATAATCGGACTTTCGCTCGCAGGCAACGCTATCGGCGACCTCCAGAAAGGCTCCTATGCAGTCAACGGCGAGCCGACCGCAAGCGTCTATGTCGCTATCATCTGCGGTCTCGTCACTCTCTTCGTGACAATGTTCTGCTCCGTCTTCGGCAAGAAGATGGTCAAGCTCATCCCGTTCATCATCGGCATCCTCTCCGGCTACGCTGTTGCGGCTATCTTCACCGTCATCGGCATCAAGACCGGAAACGACGCTCTTAGAGTTATCGACTTCAGCGGCTTCACTGCACTCGTTGCTGACGGAGTGGGAGTCAAAACCTTTGTTTCGATACCCGACTTCACCTTCCTCAAGGCTTTCGGTGCCTTTGGCGAGCTCAGCGGTTCTTACATAGCGGCTGTTGCAGTGGCTTATGTCCCCGTTGCATTCGTTGTCTTCGCAGAGCACATCGCTGACCACAAGAACATCTCTTCCATAGTTGAAACTGACCTCCTTGTTGAGCCCGGTCTCCACAGAACCCTGCTCGGCGACGGTATCGGCTCGATGGTCGGCGCTGTCTTCGGCGGCGCACCGAACACCACTTACGGCGAGTCCATAGCCTGCGTGGCTATCTCCGGCAACGCTTCCGTTGCGACTATCGTCTGCACGGCAGTCCTCGCGATAATCATCGCGTTCCTTTCACCCTTCGCAACTTTCCTCGCTTCGATTCCCTCCTGCGTCATGGGCGGCGTGTGCATCTCGCTCTACGGCTTCATCGCAGTCAGCGGTCTGAAGATGATCCAGAAAGTTGACCTCGAAGATAACAGAAACCTCTTCGTTGTCTCCGTTATTCTTATCGCCGGTATCGGCGGCCTGACCGTCTCCTTCGGCAAGGTCACGATAACCTCCATCGCCTGCGCACTCATCCTCGGCATCCTGACGAATGTTGTGCTCGGCAACAGAGAGAAGAACAAAAAGGCTGAATAAGCCGATATAAAACAGAATCGGGCGGTACAGATTAGCTCTGTGCCGCCCGTTTTTTTGCTCTTCGCCGCAGGAAAATGTTCATATTGCGAAGCTTTGAACTAAACAAATATACATCGTGCATCATTATAGAGCACGCGAAACGGAAAATCAACCGTGATGAAGCCTCTGCGTTCGTCAAATTGTACAGCTTTCGGGGTCAATTTTTGTGACAACGGACAGGGACTTTTATGGTATAATTATATAATCAAAAAGGGGTTCGATATCTTTAGCGGAGGAATATATGCTTTATAAAAAGAATTATCTCAGCACCCTGTCCGATGAGCTGTTTCGCTCCCCGACGAGCGAATACCGAGCCGCGCCGTTCTGGGCGTGGAACTGCAAGCTCGAAGAGGACGAACTTCTGCGGCAGATAGAAATTTTTCATGAGATGGGCTTCGGCGGATTTCATATGCATGTCAGAACCGGCATGGATACGGAATATCTGAGCGACGAGTTCATGCATCTCATCCGCTCCTGCACCGACAAGGCGAAGAGCGAAAAAATGCTCGCGTGGCTCTATGATGAGGACAGATGGCCCTCCGGCGCCGCCGGCGGAATAGTCACAAAAGATAAGCGTTTCCGCGCGCGCCACCTGCTCTTTACCGTAAGACCATATGACGGCTCTGCGGGCTTCACGGACGACTCCACATCGCGCGGAGTGCGCTCCGAGGACGGCGAGCTGCTTGCCTGCTACGACATAGTGCTCGATTCCGACGGATATTTGAAGCGCTACAAGCGCATCGGTGAGAACGACCCTGCCGAGGGGACGAAGTGGTACGCCTATCTTGAAATAAGCGGCGCGAACCCGTGGTATAACGGTCAGGCTTATCTCAACACGCTCGACAAAAAGGCGGTCGAACGCTTCGTTGAGGTCACTCACGAGCGGTACAAAGAGGTCGTCGGCGACGAGTTCGATGAAACTGTCCCCGCGATTTTCACCGACGAGCCGCAGTTCACGCGCAAGACGCTCATGGACAACTCGACCGACACGGACGACCTCATCATGCCGTGGACGGACGATTTTGCAAAGACATATTCAGATACATATTCTCAGGATATCATGGAATTCCTGCCAGAGATATTCTGGGATCTGCCGGACGGAAAGGTTTCCGCCGCCCGTTACCGCTATCACGATCATATTGCGGAGCGGTTCTCTTCGGCGTTCGCCGATACAGTCGGCGGCTGGTGCCGCGAAAACGGTATCGCGCTGACCGGTCACATGATGGACGAGCCGACGCTCGAAAGCCAGACGGGTGCGCTCGGCGAAGCAATGCGCTCATACCGCTCGTTCGGGCTGCCCGGTATTGATATGCTCTGCTCGTGGAAAGAATACACGACCGCGAAGCAGGCTCAGTCCGCCGCGCATCAGTTCGGCTATGAAGGTGTGCTCTCCGAACTTTACGGCGTTACAGACTGGGATTTTGACTTCAGAGGACACAAACTCAACGGCGACTGGCAGGCGGCTCTCGGCGTCACGGTGCGCGTGCCGCACCTGTCGTGGGTCTCCATGGCAGGCGAGGCGAAGCGAGACTATCCCGCCTCGATAAACTATCAGTCCCCGTGGTACAAAAAATATTCCTGCGTCGAGGATCACTTCGCGCGAGTCAACACGGCGATGACCCGCGGTGTGCCGATTGTAAAGGTCGGCGTTATCCACCCGGTAGAGAGCTTCTGGCTCCACTGGGGACCCAACGACAAATCGGGACTCATCCGCGAGGAGCTTGACAAGAATTTCCAGGATCTGACAAAGTGGCTGCTGTTCGGCAGCATAGATTTCGATTTCATCAGCGAGTCGCTGCTGCCCGGGCTTTGCCCGCATGCGGACGCGCCGCTGAGAGTCGGCGAGATGAAGTACGACGTGATAGTCGTGCCCGGATGCGAGACGCTCCGCTCGTCAACGCTCGACAGGCTCGAAAAGTTCCGCGAGGACGGCGGCAGGGTAATATTCCTCGGCGAAGCCCCGACTCTCGAGGACGCACAGCCGTCCGACAGGGGAGAGAGGCTCTTCAAAAACAGCGAGCACATACCATATCAGCGCGCGTCGCTTTTGACTGCGCTCGACGCGTCAAGAACCGTATGCATCCGCGATGATGACGGCTATCTCTCGGACGGGCTGATATATCAGCTGCGCGAGGATACCGACAGCCTGTGGCTCTTTGTCGCGCACGCCGTGGAGCCGTATGACTGCAACATAACGAATTTCGATGATATAAAAATAACCGTAAAGGGCGAATATTCGCCCGTGATATACGACACCTTGAGCGGCGAGATAAAGCCAGCGGAGTTCGATTATCTCAACGGCAACACCGTGATAAGCGCACGGCTCTATGAATACGACAGCCTGCTGCTCAGACTCTATGACGGCTGCTCCGAGGGTCAGTATACTGAGCCGGAGGAGCGCGAGGACAAGAAAATTACAGTCCCCTGCGAGACGAAATATGAGCTCGACGAGCCGAATGTCATGCTTCTTGACATGGCGCGTTTTGCGCTTGACGGCGATGAACTGAGCGGCGAAGAAGAGGAACTTCTCAGAGCTGATAATATCTGCCGCGAAAAGCTCGGTTTCCCGCTTCGAAGCGGTGCGGTGATGCAGCCGTGGGTCATTCACGAGCCCGTGCCCGAGCATAAAATCAAGCTCAGATTCACTATAGACAGCGCGCTCGCGCTCGACGGCGTGTCACTCGCGCTTGAGGACGCTGAGAAAGCGCAGATAACGCTCAACGGTCAGGCGGTCGACAACACCGTGACCGGCTGGTATGTTGACAAATCGATAAAGACCGTTGAACTGCCGAAGATAGAGCAGGGAGAGAATATACTCGATATCGTCCTCCCGTTCGGCAAGCGCACGAATGTCGAATGGTGCTATCTGCTCGGCGACTTCGGAGTCGAGGTGCGCGGCAGGCTCAAGAAGCTCGTAAAGCGCCCCGAAAAGCTCGCGTTTGGCAGCATAGTGAATCAGGGTCTGCCGTTCTATGGCGGCTGTGTGACCTACCGTTTCGGCGTCGACTGCCCCGGCGGGGATATCAAAATTACCGTCCCGCACTACGACGGTGCGCTGACCGATATATTTGTTGACGGCGTTCACGCGGGTGAGATAATCTTCCCGCCGTATGAGCTGGAGCTCAAAAATATCGGCGCGGGCAGGCATGAGATAGCGGTGAAGCTCTACACGAACCGCAGAAATGCGTTCGGCACGGTGCATCTCTATGAGCGCAAATGCCACTGGATAGGTCCGGATGCATGGCGCACAAGGGAAAGCAAGTGGAGCTACGAATATGTTCTTCGTGATATAGGCGTGGAGTCCGCGCCTGTAATATACAGCTTGAAAAAATAAAGATAAAGGAGAAACAAACGATGAAAAAAGCACTTAAATCGATTCTCGCAGTCGTTCTGGCGCTGACGATGATTATGTCGTGCTCTTTCGCCGCCACTGCAAGCGCAGCGAGCGCGAATGCCGCACCGACTGATGTCTCGGTCTCGGAAATTCCGCAGATTATCGCGGGACTTGTGAAAATCGGCATTGAAGTCGCCAAGAAAGCCTATGAGTACTACGACAAGTATGTCCCGGATTCGGTAAAGGACTTCAATTCTACCGTTGCCAAGGACGCTGCCGGCGCGGTCAAGAATCTGGCAAAAATCGAACCGCTCAAGGTTTTGATAGGCGGCAAGGAGTACGATGTGAGCACCCCGTGGGGACTCATCATGGCGCTTGCAAAGATGGAGACGGATAAAGAGAAGACAAGTATTCTCATGACCTATCTCGACTGCATCTTCACAAAGATAATCAGCTTCATTGCGGACATGGTCCCGCTGCCGAGGGGACTTACCAAGCTTGAGGACTATAAGCCCGAGAGCGAGAACTTCTACAAGGGCAGCAAGGAATTTGTCAGCGAGGCTTCTAAGGACGCGAAGTGGCAGCTCGGCTACAGCCAGGCGAGCCTCGTCCCCGACGATGTTCTCAACGGACATTATTATCTTGCGGGCTACCTGCTTCAGAACTTCCCGTCGAACACTGTTGAGACCGTGCTCGATGACATGAAGGTTCGCACCGTTGTTGTTGACGACGGACGCGGCAAGGTCGTTTTCTCGACCATCGAATGCATCGGCATCGCGAGCGAGGACATCAAGCAGATCCGCGACCGCGTTGCAAAAGAGCTCAAAGACGAAAACATAATCTCTGTCAATGTCTTTGCGACCCATTGCCACAGCTGCATCGACACGCAGGGTCTCTGGAATCCCTTCTTCGTCAAGCTTGCGAAAAACATCGGCGTCACCTATAGCGGCAAGGGCGAATATTCCTCCGGCACCGACCCGAAGTATATGAATTTCCTCTTTGACAAGCCCACCGACACTATCGTTGAGGCGTGCAAGAACATGAAGTCCGGCGAGATGTATGAGGCTACCCTCGACCACCTCGGCGAGGACTATATCAACGACAAGCGCGGCGTGTTCGACGCTGTCGACAATCTCACAAGACTCCGCTTCGTCCCCGACGACGGCAGCACCGAGACCTATATAGTCAACATGTCCGCTCATCCCTATATCACCGGTCTCAAGACCAGCAAGAGCAGCGGCAAGGAGCTCTCCGCAGACTACACCTACTACATGGAGCAGATAATCAGCAGCGCGGAGAACAACAACACGAACTTCATGTTTATCAATGGCGCTCTGTGCGGCATCTATTCCGCCCGCGGAGTCACCAACGACGGCGTTGACACCGTCCGCAGAAGCGAAGAGGCTACCCGCTACGGCAACGAGCTCGGCAGAATGGTAGTTGCTCTGACCATGACCAAGGATGAGATAAAGCGCGCGGGCGACTGGCTTACGAACGACAAGTTCTATGCCGATGCCGCCGAGGCGATAAAGAACAACACCGAGCTTACCGACGAAGAGAAGCAGAAGAAGCTCGACGCGATAACCGTTTGGTACGAGAACTGGGAGCCCGTCAAAGAGACGAGAGTTGAGCCCATACTCAACATCAGACACAAGGAAGTTCTGGTCGAGATAAGCAATCCCGTTATCGAGGCTGTCGGCAAGGCGAAGCTCGTCGGCAACAAGATTTATTACGATAAGAACGAGACTCTCTATACCACGACGGAGATAGGCTATCTTGAGATAGGCAAGAACATTAAAATTGCTCTTATGCCCGGCGAAGTATCGCCCGAGCTTATCGACGGAAAAGGCGCCTGCCTTGCCGAGAACGCTTACAGCGGCAAGGACTTCGGCTATCCGTCGCTCAACAGCATCGTCAGCGACTATGCGGGCAAGAATGTTGAGCTCTATGTGTTCGGCGAGGCTAACGATGCCTGCGGATATGTCGTGCCTGACAATGACTACTGCATGATCTTCTTCGACGGTTCCGACCTGCTCGGCGACCACTATCAGGAGACCATCTCCTTCGGCAGAACGGTTGCTTCGACCCTCGTCAAGGCTTATGCCGAGATGATGAAGGATCTCAAAGCCGGAAAATAAAATGAACAAAAGCCGGGGCTTTCAGCTCCGGCTTAGTTTATTGACAGCTTGCGGACTGCAATTTTGATGTAGATATAAAAAGGCCGCCTGAATTTCAGGCGGTCTTTTATACTATACTTTTTTACTTTACTTCTTCTGCGGTGCGGAAGCCTTTCTTGATGAGAAGGTTGTTTATTCTGTCTTTCGGGTCGAGAAGCTTGCTGACCGAGGTGTCGTGGTTGAGAGTGTCGATAACATAGGAGATGTACTTCGACAGATCAACTTCGACATACCACTCGCGCTGTTTGAGCTCGGGGGTTCTGTAGATGAGGTTGGTGGTGAACACCTTGTTGATAAGGCCGCTTTCGTATGCCTTGTCGAAAGCCTCAAGTCCGTTGCAGAACAGGCCGAAGCAGGTGCAGACGAAGATTCTTCTCGCCTTGAGCTCCTTGAGCTTCGTTGCAACTTCGATCATCGACTCGCCGGAGGAAATCATGTCGTCAACAATGACAACATCCTTGCCCTCAACATTGTCGCCGAGGAACTCGTGGGCGATTATCGGGTTTCTGCCGTCAACAACGACCGAATAGTCGCGTCTCTTGTAGAACATACCGAGGTCAACGCCGAGAACGGTCGAATAATAGATGCAGCGACCCATGCCGCCCTCATCGGGGGAAATTATCATCAGATGATCGTTGTCGATCTTGAGATCGGGAACATTCTTAACGAGCGCCTTTATCATCTGGTAAGCAGGCTGAATGTTTTCAAAGCCGTGGTTCGGGATAGCGTTCTGAACTCGCGCGTCGTGCGCATCAAAGGTGATGAGGTTGTCCACTCCGAGAGCGCTCAGCTCCTGAAGAGCCATGGCGCAGTCAAGGGATTCTCTGCTTGAACGCTTGTGCTGTCTTCCTTCGTAGAGCATGGGCATGATGACGGTGATGCGTCTTGCCTTGCCGCCGATCGCGCTGATGGCGCGCTTGAGGTTCGCGTAGTGATCGTCGGGGCTCATCATATTGTCCTTGCCGTACATCTTATAGGTCAGACCGTAGTTGAACATATCGCAGACGATGAAGATATCGTAGCCGCGAACGGACTGCTGGATGTGGCACTTCGATTCGCCCGAACCGAAACGCGGGAATGCCGCCTTGATGAGGTAGGAGTCGCGCTGATAGCCCGAGAACGCGATGGTTGTTTTGTGCTCGCTCTCGCGGATCTCGCGCCATGTTTTGAGATAGGCGTCGATCTTTGCGGCAAGCTCCTCACAGCCGGGCAGTGCGATGAGCGCAAGCGGTCCTACAGGAATAGTTGAAAAATCCGGTGCAGTTAAAGCTTCTGACATAATAATTCCCTCCGCAGATTAAATTGTCTTTTTTGCCTTCATCTAACATTATATAATAAAAAACGCCCGATTGATAGTCAAAAAGAACTTTTTCAAAAAAATCTGCCGCAGACAATTGGACGTTTTTTTGTTAATTATGACAAATTTAAAACTTATGAGTTAGATACATGGACATCGAGCTGGTTGAACGGGATGTTGATTCCGTTTTCGTCGAAGGCTGTTTTGACATCCTCCTGCAGTTTGTAGTAGACGGTCAGATAATCGGAAGATGAGCACCACGCCATGAGCAGAAGGTCGATGCTGCTCGCCGACTGCTGCTTGACGACGACTTCCGGCTCGGGATTTTTATAGATGAGTTCGTTCTTGAGCGCCTGCGCGTGGAGCACCTGCTTTGCGAGGGCTATGTCGTCGGAGTAGGAGACGGAGAAGGTCATGTCGAGTCTGCGGCGCCCTTCGGCGTTGTAGTTAATAATATTGTTGCTCGTGATGTGCGAATTCGGGACTATAACGCGCTTGTTGTCAGCGGTCGTAAACACCGTGTACATCAGCTTTATCTCGTGACCCCGTCCGCTTATGTTCTCAAGTTCGACGAAGTCGCCGCTTTTAAAAGGCTTGTTGACGAGTATCTGTATGCCGCTGGCAAACTGGGCGATGCTGTTTTGCAGACCCATGCCGGCGGTCAGTCCCGCCGCGCCGAGGGCGGCGATGAACGAGTTCAGATTGAAGCCGAGAGTCGAGAGTGCGGAGAGTATGACCGCAAATCTCAGCAGCCAGACTACGATGCTGCGCAGAAACGAGTGGATGGATGCGTCAACGCCCTTTCGTGTCAGACCTTTTATCAGCAGTTTGCCGATAAGCGAGCTGACCCAGAAGCCGAGCGCGATTATTATCACAGCCCCGGCGAGCTTTGGCAGCGCGTCGACGAGCTTAGACATAAATGTTTCAAGATCGAATGCCGAGAGTTTTTCCGTCATATCTTTTTCCTCCGTTTTGGGTATGTCTCATTATACCAAATGCGCCCCGAGTTTACAACCTTTTGGACAAATGCGCCCGAATGTGCAACTTTGCGACAGCGGGCGAATGTTGGGTATTTAATCGCGCTTTGCAGTGTGATAAAATATCCGGTAAGATGCGGACATATAGATATAAGCATTATAGATAAAAAATTATTTATTTGTGCTATCTATTCATTTTTCGGTCATAATTTTGTGGTAGAATAACAGAAAATGCGGCGGAAAAATATTTTTATATATGTTCGCCGATGAAAGGAGCGTGTTTCTATGGCGTCCGAAATGCTTTCAAAGGTGCTCAATGCCGAAAATTCGGACAAAGAGGCGCAGAAAGCGGCGCACGAACAGGCGCAGAAAACCGTCGACGCGGCGGTCGAAGCGGGCGAGGGCGCAGTTGCAAGAAAGAAGGCTGAGGCCGCAAAGAAAGCGGAAGAAATCATCGCGGGCGCGCGCGAACAGGCGCGTGCAAACGAGGAGAAAGCCGAAAAGGCGGCAGGGGAGCGCAAGCGCGAAGTGCTTGCGGCTGCCGAAGCGCACAGAGCCGAGGCAATCAGAGCGGTTATGGAGACGGTGATCTGATGAAACGGCTCAGAAATTACAGAAAAGTCAGGAGGTGTCAGGTTGGCAAAGCTTAAAATGAAGTGCATCGAGCTGCTCGCTCCGCTTGAGCAGAGCAAGGAGATAATCGACTGCCTTCAGCGTATGGGTACTGTCGAGCTGACCGACTGCGAAGAGAGCGAATCGCTCTGCAAGCTGTCAACGGGTGTCACCGTTTCGACCTTTGAACGGTACCTCGCGGCGGCGGAGAGCGCGCAGAAAACGCTCGACAAATATGCTCCGCAGAAAAAGGGACTGATACAGAGCCTCATGTCGTCGTTCGGCGGCAGAAAGGAGCTCGAGGTTTCGGAGTATCTTAAAAAAGCCGACGAGGCGGATGAAATACTCCGCGAGTGCTACAGGATAAACTCGCTCGAAGCGGATATGCGCGAATATGCGGCGGACAATGTCCGGTGCCGCACCGCGATGGACGCACTCGAACCGTGGCTGAGCCTCGATATCCCGATGAAATGCAAGGGCACGGATTCGTCTGCGGTGTTTATCGGCTCATTCCCGGTGCAGTATGACGCGCAGTCGCTTCTCGAAGCGATAGCGGCGGCAGCGCCGGAGATAGGCGAAGTCGATGCGCAGATAATCTCGGCTAACAGCGAGCGCACTTGCGCCGTTGTTATATGCCACAGGGAATGCGAGAAAGAGATATTCGAAGCGCTGAGAACGCTCAATTTCGCTTATCCGTCCGACCCGACGAAGCATCCGCCGCGCGTGAGATATGAGCGGCTTCAAAAGCAGATCGAGCAGAACGAAAAAGATTCCGAAACGGCGCGAGCCGAGATAGTGAAGCTTGCGGGCTGCTACGATGATATCAGCTTCGTCATTGATTATTTCACGATAAAGAAAGAAAAATACGCGGCTCTTGAGCGCATAGCCATGACGAACCGCATCTTCGTCCTCACGGGATATATCCCCGAGAAGCGGGCTGCAAAAGTTATTGACGCGCTCGAAAAGAAATACACGGTCGCTATCGAAATTACCGAGCCGGACGCTCAGGCCGATGTGCCGGTGCTGCTCGAAAACAACGCCTTTGTCGCGCCCGTCGAGCCGATAACCGAAATGTATTCGATGCCAAACCGCGACGATGTCGACCCGAACCCCGTTATGGCGTTCTTCTACTATGTCTTCTTCGGTATCATGCTCTCGGACGCGGGCTACGGCGTGATAATGGTCATCGCCATGCTCATAGCCAAGGCGAAGCTCAAGCTCGAGCCCAGGATGAAAAAGACGGTCAATATGTTCCTCTATTGCGGAATCTCGACCGTGTTCTGGGGCACGATGTTCGGCAGCTGGTTCGGCGACGCGCCTCAGGTCATAGCGCGCGAATTCTTCGGCAAGGAGATAGGCTCGACGGCAGTCTGGTTCGAGCCGGTCAACGACCCGATGAAGCTGCTGCTCTATTCGTTCCTGTTCGGTATAATCCACCTGTTCGCAGGTCTTGCGGTCAGGTTCTATATGCTCTGGAAGGACGGCAAGAAGCTTGACGCATTCTGCGATGTCGTTCCCGTCTATCTGCTCGTCGCAGGTATCGCACCGCTGGGCGCAGGAATCATAATCGATGTGCCGCAGACGCTGACGACAATAGGCAAATATGTCGCCCTTGTCGGCGCGGTGCTGACCGTTCTGACGAGCGGGCGAAGCGCCAAGAATATTATCGGCAAGCTCGGCGGCGGACTCTACGGGCTGTATAACACGGCGTCCGGATATCTCGGAGATATCCTCTCCTATTCGCGTCTGCTGGCGCTCGGACTTTCAACCGGCGTTATAGCTACCGTCATAAACCTGCTCGGCACAATGCCCGGCAACAAAGTCGCAAAGCTTATATTGTTTATTATAGTATTCCTGCTCGGACATACGGCGAATATCGCAATAAACCTTATCGGAACCTATGTCCACACGAACAGACTTCAGTATGTTGAATTCTTCTCAAAATTTTATGAGGGCGGAGGACGCTCCTTCACCCCCTTAAAAGCAGATACAAAACATTTCAGATTCAAGGAGGAAATACAGTAATGTCTATTTTTTCAAGTCTCGGAACATCAATAGCCGTCCTCGGCGCCGCTCTTGCGGCTATACTCTCCGGTATGGGCTCCGCAAAGGGAGTCGGCCTTGTCGGTCAGGCTGGAGCGGGCGTTATCACAGAAGACCCCACGAAGTTCGGTAAAGTGCTTATCCTTCAGATCCTTCCCGGTACTCAGGGACTCTACGGCTTCCTTACAGCGTTCCTTGCGCTCAACAGAATGGGCGTTATCGGCAGCGGCTTCGAGCCTCTCTCGATAGAAAAAGGTCTTATGATGTTTGCGGCCTGCATGCCCATTGCGATAGTCGGTTATTTCTCCGCAATAGCTCAGGGCAAGACTGCGGCGGCAGGCGTCAGCATCATAGCCAAGAAGCCCGACCAGAACGGTAAGGCTATAACCATGGCGGCAATGGTCGAGACCTACGCCGTTATCGCCCTGCTCGTCTCGATCCTTTCGATCTTCAGCATCAGCGGACTCAATATCTGATGACCGAAAAATCGGCGCGTATGCGCCGGCGAAAGGGATGAAATGATGAGCGGACTTGATAGAATAATTGAAAAAATAAATGCCGATTCTCTGGCGAGCTGCCGCGAGATTGCGGATCAGGCGCAGAAAAAGGCGCAGGATATCGCGGAGGACGCGAACGCGCACGCCGAAAAGGCTTATTCCGATATTATAGCGGACGCTGAGAAAAAGGCACAGTCGATATTAAATATGTCCGGAGCGAATATAAGCGGCATTGCCCGCAGAGCTGAGCTCTCAGCTAAAGTCGAGGCAGTAGACGCGGCGATAGAGGCGGCTTATGACGCAATGTGCAATATGGGCGCGGACGATTATTTCGCGGCGCTCGAAAAGCTCGCCGTCAGAAACGCCTGCAAGGGCGAGGGGGAGCTGAGGCTCTCGAAAGCCGATCTCGACCGCGTGCCGTCGGGCTTCGTTGAAAGAATAAATGCCGAATTGAAAGACGGTTCGGTGAAGCTTGCGGCGCAGGGTGCGGATATCGAAAACGGGTTTATCCTCGTCTACGGCGATATCGAGATAAACTGCACCTTCAGAGCGCTCATAAACGAGCAGAAGGACACCATCCGCGAAAAAGTCTGCGGCGTGATATTTTAAACGGCGGTGAGAAATATGCATGAAAATGAATATGCCTACGCCGTAGCGCGAATCAGAGCGAACGAAGTGAATCTGCTCACTCCCGCCGAGACTGAACAGCTGATATCAGCTGAAAGCTATGAGGCGGCGCTGAGACTGCTCGGCGACAAGGGCTGGCATACCGACGGCGTCGGTCACGACTATGCGCCGATGCTCGAAGAGCATGTGAACGCCGCGTGGCAGTTGCTCAAAGAGAGCGCGCCGGACGCTTCACTTCTCGATGCGCTCGTGATAAACAACGATTTCTTCAATCTCAAAGCGGCGCTCAAGGCGAAGTTCTCCGACCTCGACCCGTCCGACTATGTTGTAAAACCGAGCGTGTGGGATCCGGCAGAGATAATCGGGTGCGTCGAGCGAAACGAGCTCGACTCCCTGCCCGAGTGCATGAGGAATTGCGCGCAGGCGGCTTATGATGCGATAGTCAAGCTCGAGAGCGGCAGACTTGCGGACACCGCGATAGACACGGCGGCGCTGAAAACGAGAAAGCAGTTCGCCGAAAAGAGCGGGAGCGGTCTTTTGATGAAAGAGGTCGAGCTCTCGTGCGCTGCCGCCGATATAAAGACGGCGCTGCGCTGCGCTTCGGCAGACAGAACGGCTCAATATATCAAAAACGCGCTGTGCCCGTGCGAAAGTCTCGATTCAGATGAGCTGATTCACGCGGCGTTCGAGGGTGTTGGTGCAGTTGCGGATATGCTCGCGAACACTGAACTGGGCTCCCTTGCGGACAGCCTCAAAGAGGGGCTCACGGCTTTTGAAAAGAAGTGCGACGAGCTCTCGGCGCAGCAGATGACCGAAGCCAAATATACGGCGTTCGGCCCCGACCCGCTTGCGGCTTATTATAATGCCGTCGAGACGGAGACGAAAAATGTCAGAGTTATACTCTCGGCGAAGCTCAACGGCTTTTCCGCAGAGACAATAAGAGCGAGAGTGAGGGAAGTCTATGCATAAGATAGCCGTTATGGGCGACAGAGACAGCATCTTCGGCTTTGCGTCCCTCGGAATGCACATCTTCCCCGTCGACGACCCCGCCGAGGCGGCGCCGATGCTCCATAAAATGGCGGAGAGCGGGTATGCGGTGATATTCATCACCGAGGCTTTGGCTTCCGGGCTCGAAAACGAGCTCGAACGCTACCGCACAAGACCTCTGCCCGCGATAGTGCCCATTCCCGGAGTCAAGGGAAACACGGGCATGGGTATGAAGAATGTCAGCAGATCCGTCCAAAAGGCGGTCGGCTCGGACATACTGGACAAATAATGACGCTCAACCGAAAGGCGTGATAACAGATATGACTACAGGAAAGATTTCAAAAATAGCCGGTCCGCTCGTTGTTGCAACGGGCATGCGCGAGGCGAACATGTTCGACGTCGTGCGCGTCAGCGACAGCAAGCTTATCGGCGAGATAATAGAGATGCACGGCGACAGAGCCTCTATTCAGGTCTATGAGGAGACCTCCGGACTCGGCACGGGCGAACCCGTCGAGTCAACGGGCGAGCCGCTGAGCGTCGAGCTCGGCCCCGGACTTATCGAGGGCATTTTCGACGGCATTCAGCGCCCGCTCGAAAAGATACGCGAGCTCGTCGGCAACAGCCTCGTCAGAGGCGTTGAGGTGCCCGCTCTCGACAGGGAGAAGAAGTGGCATTTTGTGCCGAAAGTGAAGGCGGGCGACAAGGTCGTCGGCGGCGATATCCTCGGCACCGTGCAGGAGACCGAGATAGTAGAACACAGAATAATGGTGAAGCCCGGCGTTGTCGGTACTGTCAAATCTATTGCTGAGGGCGATTACACCGTAACCGAGCAGATAGGTTCGATAGAGACCGCGAACGGCGAGGAGCTGCCCGTAACGCTCATGCAGAAATGGCCCGTGCGCCGCGGCAGACCGTTTGAAAAGAAGCTTGCGCCGAATGTTCCGCTCGTCACCGGTCAGCGCGTCGTTGATACGCTGTTCCCGATAGCTAAGGGCGGCGTCGCGGCGATACCCGGCCCGTTCGGAAGCGGCAAGACCGTCACTCAGCATCAGCTTGCAAAGTGGGCTGAGGCGGATATAGTCGTCTACATCGGCTGCGGCGAGCGCGGCAACGAGATGACAGATGTTCTGAATGAGTTCCCCGAGCTTATCGATCCGCATACCGGAAAGTCGCTCATGGAGCGCACCGTGCTTATAGCAAACACTTCGGATATGCCCGTCGCCGCGCGTGAAGCGTCGATATACACGGGCATCACGATAGCGGAATATTTCAGAGACATGGGCTATTCCGTCGCCCTCATGGCGGACTCTACCTCCCGCTGGGCGGAGGCTCTGCGCGAGATGTCCGGCAGACTTGAAGAGATGCCCGGCGAAGAGGGCTACCCCGCTTATCTCGGCAGCAGACTTGCCCAGTTCTATGAGCGTGCGGGACGCGTTATTTCCCTCGGCTCGGACGGACGCGAGGGCGCGCTCTCGGTCATAGGCGCGGTTTCGCCTCCCGGCGGCGATATTTCGGAGCCCGTCTCCCAGGCGACACTCAGAATAGTAAAGGTCTTCTGGGGACTCGACTCGGCGCTCGCATATAAGCGCCACTTCCCGGCGATAAACTGGCTGACGAGCTACTCTCTCTACGCCGACTCGCTCGGAAGCTGGTTCAACGAGAATGTCTCGGATGAGTGGACTACGCTTCGCGCAAGGCTCATGGCTCTGCTTTCAGATGAAGCTTCGCTCGATGAAATAGTCAAGCTCGTCGGTATGGACGCCCTCTCTCCGACTGACAGACTCAAGATGGAGACTGCCCGCTCGATACGCGAGGACTTCCTGCATCAGCTCGCTTTCCACGAGGTTGACACATATTCGTCCCTGCGCAAGCAGTATCTGATGATGAAGCTCGTCTTGCGCTTCTATGACGGCTCTCTCGACGCTCTCAAAAAGGGCGCGAATATAGAGAAGCTTGTCTCGATACCCTCGAGAGAGAGCATTGGACGCTTCAAATATGTCCCTGAAAAGGACATTGAGGACACATATAAAACAGTCTGCGCGGCGATAGATTCCGAGATAAAAGCCGTTGTTGACGCAAGGGAGGAATACTGATGCCTAAAGAATACAGAACTATTCAGGAGGTTTCGGGACCTCTTATGCTCGTGCGCGAGGTCGAGGGAGTTAAGTATAACGAGCTCGGCGAGATAGAGCTGGCAAACGGCGAGACCCGCCGCTGCCGCGTGCTCGAAATCGACGGCACGAACGCGCTCGTTCAGCTGTTTGAAAACTCCGCCGGAATCAACCTCGCCAACAGCAAGGTGCGTTTCTCCGGCAGACAGATGGAATTGGGCGTTTCGCCCGATATGCTCGGCCGCGTCTTTGACGGACTCGGCAGACCCATAGACGGCGGCCCCGAGATAATCCCCGAGAAGAGAATGGATGTCAACGGCCTGCCGATGAATCCGGCAGCCAGAAGCTATCCGCAGGAGTTCATACAGACCGGTATCTCCGCCATTGACGGACTTAATACCCTCGTCAGAGGTCAGAAACTGCCGATATTCTCGGCATCCGGTCTGCCCCACGCAAACCTCGCGGCGCAGATAGCGCGCCAGGCTAAAGTCCTCGGCGATAACGAGCAGTTCGCCGTTGTCTTTGCGGCTATGGGTATAACCTTCGAGGAGTCGAACTACTTTGTCGAGAGCTTCAGAAGCACCGGCGCGCTCGACAGAACCGTAATGTTCTCGAATCTCGCAAACGACCCCGCCATCGAGCGTATCGCAACGCCGAAGATGGCTCTGACCGCCGCGGAATATCTCGCATTCGACCGCGGAATGCATGTTCTTGTTATCCTGACCGATATCACGAACTACGCGGACGCTCTGCGTGAAGTCTCGGCGGCGCGCAAGGAAGTCCCCGGCCGCCGCGGATATCCCGGCTATATGTACACCGACCTCGCGTCTATATATGAGCGCGCAGGCAGACAGAAGGGCAAGCCCGGCAGCATAACGATGATTCCTATTCTCACCATGCCCGAGGATGATAAGACCCATCCCATTCCCGACCTCACGGGTTACATCACCGAGGGTCAGATAATCCTCAGCCGTGAGCTTTACAGAAAGAGCATCAACCCGCCTATCGACGTTCTGCCGTCCCTGTCCCGACTCAAAGATAAGGGCATCGGCGAGGGCAAGACGAGAGCCGACCACTCGAACACGATGAACCAGCTGTTCTCCGCATATGCGCGCGGTAAGGACGCAAAGGAACTCATGGTCGTCCTCGGCGAGGACGCGCTGACGGATATGGATAAGCTCTATGCAAAGTTTGCGGATGAATTCGAGAAGGAATATGTTTCGCAGGGCTTTGATACCGACAGAAGCATCGAAGAGACGCTCAACATCGGCTGGAAGCTCCTCTCGATTCTCCCGCGCAGCGAGCTCAAGCGCGTCAGCGACGAGTTCCTCGACAAGTATTACGGCAAGTTCTGAATCCATATGGGAAGAAGTGATAGACAATGGCGGTAATGAACGTGAACCCCACGCGAATGGAGCTTACAAACCTCAAGCGCAAGCTCTCGACTGCGCGCAGGGGACACAAGCTGCTCAAAGACAAGCGCGATGAGCTCATGCGCCGCTTCCTCGATCTCGTAAAAGAGAATAAGGCTCTTCGCATCCGTGTGGAAGAGGGGATAAAGCAGGCGAACGTCAACATGGAGATAGCCAGAAGCGCCATGAACGACAAGAGCTTGAGCGTCGCGATGATGCTCCCCACGCAGGAGATGAGCCTCGAAAGCTCGGAGAAAAATGTGATGAGCGTTATGATTCCGGTTTTCGATGTTCAGTATAAAACTGCTGACAAGAACGATATTTATTCATACGGAACGGCGTTCACCTCGGCGGAGCTTGACAATGCGGTCAGCGCACTTTCGGAGATAATGCCCGATATGCTGAGACTTGCAGAGGTCGAGAAATCGTGCCAGTTGCTCGCGGGCGAGATAGAAAAAACGCGCCGCAGAGTCAACGCCCTTGAGCATGTTATGATCCCTCAGTATGAGGAGACGATAAAGTATATCTCGATGAAGCTCGACGAAAACGAGCGCAGCACAACAACGCGCTTGATGAAGGTCAAGGATATGATGCTCGAACAGGCGCACCACTACGACGACCCGTTCGGGATGGAAGCGTGAAAAGCACAAATCTGTTGACAAACATCGGATAATACAATATAATAATAACCGCCGGAAAAGCCTCCGGCGGTCATTATTAATATGCGGGCGTGGCGAAATCGGCAGACGCAAGGGACTTAAAATCCCTCGGTGGTGACACCGTACCGGTTCAAGTCCGGTCGCCCGCACCATGAAAAAAAGCATTTGCGGTTGCAAATGCTTTTTTCAGTGAAATTCGTTCCTTTGGAACGAGTGAAATATCTTCGATGTGAAATATTTGCTCCGCAAATGTGAAATACGCCTGCGGCGTGTGAAGAAACGAAGTTGAAAAACAATTATCAGATTTGCAAAAAACATTGAACGTTAGTGCCGAAAAAGTCGGCGTTGTGAATATAAAAATAACTAAGCCCGTCAAGGTCAATCAAAGACTTTGGCGGGCTCGGTTTTTTGATTATAAAACAAAGGAAGAAATGTTTGTGCAGATTTGTTTGATATCGACCTTTGCCTTGAAATCGAACTGAAGCCTGTTTCCGTCATTGAATACAAGGATGAGCTCGCTGTCTATATCCATAAGACCCGCCGTTTCGATTCCCCAGTACTGCACTTTTGAGTAGGGGTACGAAAAATATGATACCTTTTTGCCGGTGATTCCCTGAACATTTACCACAAACACGCGCTTGTTGGTGAAAATGACCTGATCGCGAATGGTCTTGAAGCACTGGATGATCTCTTCGTCCGGTACAAAGAAACTCGCCGCCTCAGAGCGGATCTGCGATGCGGGCATTTCTTTCAGGTTAAGTAAATTGGCATCCCCGAGAATGCCGGAAGAAATAGCTGCCATGGTTTTACACTCCTTGCTTTTAATTTTGTATTGTGCATTATACTTCGCTTTTTGCCAAATGTCAACGAAATAAAACGGACTGTAACGAAAATTAATTTTTTTCGTATTGTTGATTTGTTTAAATTTTATGCCTAACATCTTATCAAACTGTTGACTTTGTACTGAAACGGGAGTAAAATATATGCGTAATTAATTAACACGATTAACTAATTGCTTGCGGCTCGGCTGCAGGCGAAAGGGGAAATGCGAATGAAGATTCAGTCGAACGGCAATGTTTTGCACGTTATTGCGCCCGACGGCAGGACTATTGACCTGACAGCGGAGAATCTGTTTGTCAGCGTCGGCAGGGTCGAGCCGAGCTACCGCATGAGCCGCGGCAGCTTCAAAATACGGCAGAAAAAGCTCTCCGAAACGAGGCTTTTTCTCTCCTGTGTTAAAGAACATGCTGACGGGGCGGAGCTTGAACTCGCCGACAAAAACGGCACAGCTGTGCTCTCGGTTTCGGTCACGGCGGATAACGGGATATTGAAGTTTGTCCCGAGAATCCTTGGCGGCGGCGAATATAACCGCCTGACTTTCAGAATCCCCGCGTCCGCAGATGAATCGGTCTACGGCGGCGGAGAGACCTTTGCCGAATTCGATCTGCGCGGCAAAAAGCAGAGAGTCTGGGTCGCCGAACATATCAACGCCGGACAGATAGCGCGAAAGATAATCAAATCCTCTCTGAACATAAAGGCGGTCGACCGCAAACAGCCCTATTCAAACTACGAGACATATTACGCTCAGCCGACATTTGTGTCCTCGGAAAAGTATTTTATCCATTGTGACACAACGGACTACGCCGTGTTTGATTTCAGAAAGAAGCAGTTTCATGAGATAAGCGTCAATGATATATGCCCTGTATATATCGGTATGGCGCAGAGCTTCGAGGCGTTGTCGGAAAAACTCAGCTCGCTGCTCGGCAGGCAGCCCGAACTGCCCGAATGGGCATATGACGGCGCGATACTCGGCATCCAGGGCGGCACTCAGACGGTCTATGACAAACTCGAAAAAGTCACCGAGTATGATACGGCAGTTGCGGGCGTGTGGTGCCAGGACTGGGAGGGCAGGCGCGTCACCGCATTCGGCAAACAGCTTCAGTGGAACTGGGAATGGGACAGCGAACGCTACCCGGAGCTCGACAAAAAAATCTGGGAGCTCAAGGGGCGCGGCGTGCGCTTCCTCGGATATATAAACCCGTTCCTCGCCATAGAAAAGCCGCTCTATGCCTATGTCGCAAAGATGGGATATTGCGTCAAGGACAGCGAGGGAAAAGATTACCTCGTCAAGATAACAACTTTCCCCGCCGCGATGGTCGATTTAACGAATCCCGAGGCGTATGAGTGGATAAAGAGTGTTATAAAGAAAAATATGATAGACTTCGGTCTTGACGGCTGGATGGCAGATTTCGGCGAATATCTGCCGACCGACTGCGTGCTTTTCAGCGGCGAGGACGCAGAAAAAGTGCATAACTCATGGCCTGCACGCTGGGCGAAAGTCAACCGCGAAGCTCTCGAAGAGACCGGAAAGCTCGGCGAGATTTTCTTCTTCACCCGCGCCGGATATACGGACACCGTGAAGTACTCCACACTCATGTGGGCGGGGGATCAGCACACGGACTGGACGGTTGATTTCGGTCTGCCGTCGGTTATTCCCGCATCGCTCTCGCTTTCGATGTGCGGATTCGGGCTGACTCACAGCGACATCGGCGGATATACGACCTTTGCGAAGATGCGCAGGAATCCCGAACTCTTCATGCGCTGGGCGGAAATGAACGCTTTCAGCCCGCTTATGCGCTCGCACGAGGGCTCGAACCCGGATCTCAATGCGCAGTTCGACGCGAACGAACAGGTGCTTGCCCACCACGCGAAATTCTCGCGCATCCACCGAGCGTTAAAGCCGTATCTTATGGATATGGCAAAGCTCAATGCCGAGCGCGGCATACCCGTGACGCGCCCGCTGTTCTATCACTATGACGGCGAACGCGAGAGAAAAGAGAGCACGGAATATCTGCTCGGCCGCGATCTGCTCGTCGCCCCGATAATAAGAGAGGGCGCGAAGAACAGGGAGGTATACTTCCCCGACGACGAGTGGATAAGCATCTGGGACGGCAGAGAATACAGTAAAGGCGGCGCCGCGATAGACGCGCCGATAGGCACTATACCCGTGTTTTACAGAAAAAACAGCGAATACTCCGGAATATTTGAAAAACTCAAGGAGGTTTAACAATGGCATCGACACCCACAACATTGCAGAACAAAACCTACGGCATAGGACTCAAGGACAAAGTCGGCTATGCCCTCGGCGACGCGGCGGGTCTTATGACCTTTGCGCTCGTCGGTTCGTTTCTCCAGCTGTTCTATACGAACGTGCTGTATATCGATCCGAAGAAGATAACGATGCTCTTCCTCATAGCGAGGATATGGGACGCGATAAACGACCCGATGTGGGGCGCGATAGTTGACTCCCGCAAGCCCGGAAAGAACGGAAAGTTCCGCCCGTATCTGCGCTGGTTCTCAACTCCGCTTGCCCTTTTCGGCGTGCTTATGTTTGTGAAGATCCCGGGACTCAGCGAGGGTCAGTATCTCGCCTTTGCTTATATAACTTATATCGGCTACGGAATGCTCTATACGATAGTCAATATCCCTTACGGTTCAATGGCTTCAGTCATAACGACCGATGAACTTGAGCGCTCGTCGCTGTCGATGTTTCGCTCGATAGGCGCGGGCTTCGGCGGGCTGCCGGGTCAGATACTTCTGCCCCTGTTCGTCTATTCGACCGTTGCCGCAACGGGCGAGAGAGTTCTCGACGGCAACAAGCTGCTTATCGGCGTCGCCGTGCTCGGCGTGCTGAGCATAGGCGTATATCAGCTCTGCTACAAGATGACCACCGAGCGTGTTGTGTCAAAGCCGACCGAGAAGAAAGTCAAGGTCAGCAAGACCGTTAAATCGCTTTTCAAGAACAGACCGTTCATCGCCCTGTGTATAGCGTCGATGCTGCTCATTGCCACTCAGCAGTATACCCAGACTACATATCACTATCTTTTCCTCAACTATTTCAAGAAGCCCGAGCTCTATTCGCTCGTTACGGTTTTCACTTATCTGCCCATGGCGCTTCTGCTGCCCGTGCTTCAGAAGATAGTCCGCCGCTTCGGCAAAAAAGAGGCGTGCGCAGTCGGAATGGCTGTTGCTTTCGTCGCGAACCTTGTTCTGTGGCTCATCGGCACGAAGAGCGTTGTCGTGTTCTTCATCTTCTGCTTCCTCTCTGGTCTCGGCATGACATTCTTTGTGCTTGAAGTCTGGGCGCTCGTGACAGATGTTATCGACTATCAGGAGACGCTTTCCGGTCAGCGCGACGAGGGCACATCTTATGCCTTCTTCTCATTCACGAGAAAGCTCGGCCAGACCATAGCGGGCGTTCTCGGAACAGGCGTTCTCAGCCTTATCGGCTACGATGCAAAGAACATAACAATCGAAGCGGTCAGCAAGCTCTACAGCGTTTCAACGGCTTTACCCGCGCTTATGTGCCTGATCATGGCTCTTTCGCTCGGCGTGTTCTATCCGCTGACAAAGAAAAAGCTTCAGCAGATGAACGAAAATAAACAATCGGCAAAAACAGAAGAATAAAAGGAGCAATATAAAATGAAATACTTTCTCGACAGCGCAAAAATAGACGAAATAAAATTTGCATATAACACCTTCGGTATCGACGGCGTGACAACGAACCCGAAGCACATCATGAACAGCGGCAAGCCGTTTCTGACCGTTATCGCCGAGCTCGCGCAGTGGGTCAGGGACGAGGGGATAGAGGGCTATGAAAAGTTCCCGATCTCGGTTGAGATAAACCCGCATCTCGACGATGCCGACGAAATGATAAAAGAGGCGGAAAAAATAGCCGCAATGTCGCCGAATTTCGTTATAAAAATCCCCTGCACCGATGCGGGCGTGACCGCCGCGCGCAGGCTCGAAAAGAAAGGCATAAGAACAAATCTCACTCTCGTTTTCTCCGCCGCGCAGTCCATATGGGCGGCGAAGAACGGCTCCCTGTTTGTCTCGCCGTTCATCGGCTGGAAAGAGGCGAACGGCGAGGATTGCAGGCAGTATATTGCCGACATCGTGAAGATATACAAGAACTATGGATTCTATGGCAAGACGCAGATAATCTGCGCCGCGATAAGAACGCCCAAGCAGTTTGTGGACTGCGCAACGGCGGGCGCGGATATAGTCACCTGCGGGCTCGATGTCTATCTTGAGAGCATCAAGCATGCCTATACCGTTCAGGGTCTCGGCATTTTTACAAATGCGTGGGACAACACGGTAACTGAGTGAGGTGGCAGAAATGAACATAGGATTCATCGGTCTCGGAATAATGGGCGAGGCGATGTGCGCCAACATAATCAAAAAGCATGACGGCAAGGTGTTTTTGTATGATCTCGACTGCGAAAAGGTCGAAAAGCTTGTTTCCCTCGGCGGCTTTGCCTGCAATGGCAGCGCCGAGCTTGCCGAAAAGAGCGATGTCATAATAACCATGGTGCCGAAATCAGAGCATTCGCGCTCGGTCTATGAGACTGTCCTGCCCGTGCTCGACAGCTCAAAGACTTGCATCGATATGAGTACGATCGATCCCGCTGTATCAGTGGAGATATCGGAGAAAGTGAAAGCTGTCGGCGCGCGCTTTGCGGATGCTCCCGTCGTCAAATCGAGACCCGCCGCAGTCAGTGGCACGCTCGGAATTTATGTCGGCTCGGACGAGGAGACATTTGAAAAAATCCGCCCGATTCTGGCATACATGGGCAGCAATATCATTCGCATGGGCAAAAACGGCATGGGGCTTGTGATGAAAATATGCCACAACACGCTTGTGGCGCAGATACAGAACGGAGTCAACGAAACTCTTGCGCTCGCGAGGCTCGAGGGCATATCGGTCGATGATTTTGCCCTTGCGATATCTTATGGCGGCGGTCAGAATTTCTATCTCGACGGTCAGGCGCAGAACATCAAAAACGAGAACTGGACGACTGCGTTTTCGCTCGAAAATATGCACAAGGATCTCGGAATCTGCGAGAGACTGAGCGAAGAGGCGCATTTCCCGATGCCGGGAATGGAGAACGCCAAGGCGGTCTATGACAAAGGCATGGCGGAGGGACTCGGCAAGGAGGATTTTCGCGCAACTTACAAGGTGGTCAGCGGTGAATAAGATGCTTGAAACACTGAACGCCGTCAACGATGTGCCTGTTATTTCCGTCTTTGATCCCGCTTTCGCGCCCTACGGCAGGGTGCTTGAGGGCTACGATTTTTCGCCGGCGGACGCGTATATGCGCGAGAAAACGGATATCCCCGAGAATGGGAATATTTATGTCCCGAGCGTCTCGGAGCTCGAAGCGCTCGGAATAAAATCGGATGTTGAAAACACGCTTTATGGCTCGATGCCCGTGCAGATAGGCTTCTGCAACGGCAGAAACACAACCTATAACGGCTTTGAGTATCACAAATGCTCGGAGATAAACTACGCCGTGACGCCATTTATGCTCGTGCTCGGTCATGTCTGGGATATCATGGACAATAAATATGATATTCAAAATGCGCAGGTGTTCTTTGTGCCGGAGGGTACGGCTGTTGAGATGTATCAGACAACTCTTCATCTGTCGCCCTGCCGCGTCTGCGACGAGGGCTTCAAGGATATAGTCATACTTGCCCGCGGCACAAACACTCCGCTGACTGAAAAGACCGAAAGCGCCGACCCCGAATCCGTGCTCCTGCTCCAGAGAAACAAGTGGGTCATAGCCCATCCCGAGCGTGAGCCGCTGATAAAGCAGGGCGCGCACCCGGGCGTAATCGGCGAAAACAAAGAACTATTCTATAAATAAAGGAACTGATGAAATGAGCAGTTTTCAACTCGCATATATCCCGATAGGCGTGCCGACTTTTGAGTTGGTCAGCGCGGGGGAACAGTTTGAAAAATCGAAAAAGATGCTCCGCTCGCTCTGCGCGGACGCGGTATGCCCCGATGAAATGCTGCTGTCTATTGACAAGCTGACGGCGTTTCTCGACGGGCTTTCGCCCGACCTTATTGTGCTCCAGAACATAACCTTTGCGAACTCTGCCTATGTTTCCGAAGTGCTCAAAAGATTTGATTGTCCTATTCTGCTATGGACGCTCAGAGAGCCGGTCATAGACGGCGGACGCCTCAGACTCAATTCGCTGACGGGTGCATTTTCCGCCGCGAACACGATAAAATATTTTCGCAAAGAGCAGTTCGGCTATGTGTTCGGCTCGCCGGAAGAAAAAAGAGTAATAGCCGAAACCGGCGCGTATATTCGCGCGGCGCAAATCAGAAAAGAGCTGAAGAGCCTCAAAATGGCGAGCGTAGGACACACTCCGCAGGGCTTCGGCTTCGGAAGGGCGCTTGATGCCGAGCTTCTGAAGAGCTTCGGTGTTACCCTCGAATCTATAGAGGCGCGCGAGCTTATCGAAAAGGCGCAGGCATATTCCGAAGACGAGGCACGCGAATATCTCGAGAGAGCCGCGAAGTCCATGAACGGGCTCGAGAACACTCCGGAGAAAAACGCGCTCGATTTCGCGCGGCTTTACAGAGCATATGACGAATATATAAAAACTTCCGGCATAGGCGCGCTCTCGTCAAGATGCTGGCCGGATTTCTTCACCTCGTTCGGAACGCCCGTCTGCGCGGTGCTCGCTATGCTCAACGATATGGGCGTTGCCGCCGCGTGCGAAGCGGATACATACGGCGCACTGTCGATGTTCATCGGCATGCGTCTGAGCAATAAAAGCGTGTTCTTCGGCGACCCCGTGTCGCTCGATGAAGAGGAGAACACCGTTACTTTCTGGCACTGCGGAACGGCGGCATGCTCGCTTGCCAGCAGGGATACAGGCGCGTGCGTGGGAGTCCACTGCAACAGAAAGATAGGCCCAACCATGGAGTTCGGCTGTATGCCCTGCGACAGGGTCACTGTATTCAGAGTCGGCAAGAAACCGGACGGAAGCTTCAGATTCTTTATATCTTCGGGCAGTGCTCTCGATAAGCCGAAGCAGTTCTATGGCACGAGTGCAGTTGTGAAAACCGACAGCGATGCCCGCGAACTGATAACACGCGGCGTCAGGGACGGATGGGAGCCGCATTTTGTTGTCGTTTACGGCGATGTGAAAGCCGAACTGTGCGCCCTCGCCGAGATGCTCGGCATGGAGATAAACGAATACTGATATGGCAAAGAAGATACTTTTTCTCCTGGTAGTGTTCTTCACGAATATTATTCAGGGAATAACCGGTTTTGCGGGAACAATGCTCGCGATGCCGCCGAGCGTGATGCTCGTCGGGTTCGACACCGCAAAGCCGATATTGAACGCTCTCGGTCTGCTCTCCGGCATATACATAGTCGCCGCGAACAGGAAGAGTGTGAACAAAAAAGAATTTTTGAAAATAGTCGCCGTTATGACCGTCGGTATGCTCGCGGGCTTCGCTCTGCGCAATGTGCTTGAGGGCAGGGAGCGGGTGATGTATATCCTGCTCGGAACAGTGGTCATTCTGACCGCCGCGTGGGGCATATACAAATCATTTCTCCGAAAGGGCGGCGAACACGGCCGCGGAAAAGCTGTGTCCGCGCTTTTACTTGTGTCGGCGGGAGTGACCCACGGTATGTTTGTCTGCGGCGGCCCTCTGCTTGTGTCATATATGACGGGAAAAGTGAGCGACAAGCAGGGGTTTCGCGCCACGCTATCCGCGTGCTGGATAGTCCTCAACGGAATTATTCTTGCCGACGATATACGAACGGGGCTCTGGAACAAAGATCTGCTTTTGCTGTTCGGCATATCCGCAGCGATACTTTTTGCGGCGATGTTTATCGGCAGTCTGCTGTGCAAAAAGATGAGCCGCGGACTTTTTATGAAGATAACATATGTTTTGCTGATAGTTTCTGGTGCGCTGCTTTTTATAAAATAATTTGATAGACTGGCAAGAATGTAGTATAATCGTGCGCGGAGGGAGGCGGCTCTATGGACTACACCGGCTTTAATATGAGCCGTATCAAAAACGCAAACAGGGCTTCGGTGCTCTCTCTGCTCAACAGCAGAAAGAGCATGAGCCGCAAGGATATTGCGGATTCGCTCGGGCTCACCCCCGCGGCGGTCAGCAAGATATGCGCCGAGCTGATAGCGGAGGGCGCGGTCAGCGAATGCGGACTTTCCGACGGCGCGGGAGCGGGCAGAAAGAAGATAATTCTTTCGCTCAATTCGTCAAAATTCGCAGTCCTCGCCGTGGGCATTGATGCGGGCGGATTTTACTGCGGAATATGCACGCTTGGCGGCGAAGAGATAACGGGCGAATACACGGCGCTCCCGAAAGACACGGAGCCCGAGGATTTTCTGCGCGCGGTCGGCGAGAATTGCCGCAGGCTTATCAAAAACAACCCGTCCGACGGTGCGAAGCTTGTCGGCATGGGTGTCGGAATAGTCGGAGGCGTTGACGGCGGCAGCGGAAAAACGACCGGCAGCTATGGCGTGTGGCGTCCGGGGATAAACATAAAAAAGATACTTGAAGATGAGACGGGTGTTCCCGTCTGCGTTGAGAACAACGTCAAGGCGTTTGCGCTCGCTTCGCTGATTTTTGACAGGGAGCACAGCGCGGATAACATTCTGTTTGTAAAATGGGGGCCGGGAGTTGGTTCGGCAATAGTTATAAACGGCGAAGTCCTCAATGGAACCGACAGCGGCTCATCGGAAATAGGACACTATATAGTTGATCCGAACGGCGAGAAGTGCCGCTGCGGGCGCAGGGGATGCCTCGAAACAGAAGTCTCGGTGCACGCGGTTATAAAGCGTATCGGGGCGGTGTATTCAAAAGAGACAACGCCGATGCTGTTCAAAGCAACCGGCGGAGACGCGGAGAAAATCGACATAAAGCAGATACTTTTATCTGCAAAGAGCGACAGCGCAGTTAAGGCGGAGCTTGAAAGATGCGCGGACAGCCTCGCAAAGGCGGTTACGAATGCCGCCACGGTCATTGCGCCGGACAGCGTCGTGGCGTTCGGCTATATGTTTGAGAACGATATATTTGACCTTTTCGCGAAGCGGTGCGCGCAGTATTATTCCGGCTTCGACAGGGGGTACATCAGACATTCCCCGCTCGACGATAAGCACAGCTTTATCGGCCCCGCCGCCGCAGCGGCAAAAAAGTTTTTCTTTGAAAAATAAGTTGTTTGTGCGATATAACATTTATAAATCAAAAATCCTGCCTGTTGGTAGGATTTTTTGCGTTTCCTATATCTCTTGAGTAAAAAAGTCATTGTCTTTTCTCAACCCCCGGGTGCGCAAAAAACAACCTGCGGTAGATTGAAGAAGTCGGCGCGATTTGATATAATCAAGAAAAAACAGGAGTTGATCGAATGACACTCGGAAACCGTATATATGATTTCAGAAAGAAAGCGGGGCTGACTCGCGACGATGTCGCGCAGAAGTGCTCCGTTTCGAGCCAGTCGGTGCAGAAGTGGGAGAGCGACCACGCGAAGCCGTCGGTGGACAATCTGATAATACTCTCGCAGATACTCAATGTTTCGCTCGATGAATTGCTGACCGGCTGCACCGAGCGCGTCCGCGACGAAAAACGCAGGGCGGGCGTCAAACCCGACTATCCGTCGCTCCATCCGTGGGAGCTGTATTCCGAGGAGCTGATGGTTGAGTTCAGACAGTCGCGCGAAGAGGGCATAGATATCGATGAATACGAGGAGCTTTTCAAGGCTGTTTCGCATCTTCCCGGCGGCGAGTATAAAGAGCGCATAGCGGATGTCATGTTTGATATAGTGTCCCGCACTCCGCTCAAAAAGGACTATGAATTTGACGAGCCGAGCGAGCTCGACGAGATAAAAATGTGCAGAGGAATAGTCCCCGAAAAGCGCAGCGTTGACAAATCTCGCCTGCGCGATAAAATAGCCGGCGCGTGGTACGGCAGGATATGCGGCTGCTTCCTTGGAAAGCCCGTCGAGGGCGTGAGAAATCCGGAGCTTGGCATTCTCCTGCGCGAGACAGGGAACTATCCTATGCACAGATATATCAAACGCAGCGATCTGTCCGATGAGCTGCTCGGGCGCGTCGGAAGCTGGCTCGGCAAGAATATGTATGCCGATATTTCCGAGTGCGCCCCGGCGGATGACGATACGAACTACACGGTGCTTTATCAGGAGCTTATAGAAAAATACGGCAGGGATTTTACCTCGAAAAATGTGGCGGATATCTGGCTCGACAGGCAGCCGAAAAATGCCTACTGCACAGCCGAGCGAGCGGCATTCTGCAACTTCGTCAAGGGCTTTGCGCCGCCCGCGTCCGCAGAATATAAGAACCCCTACCGCGAGTGGATAGGCGCGCAGATAAGGGGCGATTATTTCGGCTATATCAATCCCGGCGACCCGGAGACGGCGGCGGATATGGCGTACCGCGATGCGTGCGTATCCCATACGAAAAACGGCATTTACGGCGAAATGTTTATCTCCGCGCTCATAGCCGAAGCGGCGGTTGAGAATGATATAAGAAAGGCGATACTTTCGTCGCTGAACTTTGTGCCGCAGAGGTCGAGGTTCGTCCGTTCTGTTATGACCGTAGTCAACGATTTTGACGGCGGAGTCAGCGAGAACGAGTGCTTTTCAAAGATCCACTCCCGCTGGGATGAGCACGAGGGGCACGACTGGTGCCATGTGCTCTCAAATATCGAAATCGTCACGGCGGCTCTGCTCTACGGTGGCGGGGACTACACAAAGATCGTCTGCTGCGCCGTTCAGACAGGCTTCGACACCGACTGCAACGCCGCAACGGCGGGTTCTGTTATAGGCATGATGAAAGGAATATCGGCTGTCGGCAGGGAGTGGACCGATCCTATTCACGGCAAGCTAGACACGCAGATATTCGGCGTCGGCAAAGTAAATATTGACGACAGGATAGAGCTCACGCTCAAACACATTGAAAAATGAAGGTTTTGAATTTCGGTTCTCTGAATATTGATATGGTCTATTCGGTCGATCATGTCGTGCGCCCCGGCGAGACGACTGCATCGGCGGAGCTTCGCTATTTCTACGGCGGCAAGGGACTCAACCAGTCCGTCACGCTCGCCCGTGCGGGTATGGAGGTCTGCCACGCGGGCTGTGTCGGCGCGGACGGCGGCCGCCTCATTTCGCTTCTGCGCGACAACGGCGTTGACACTTCGCTTGTCACAAAGAGTGAATCCCCGAGCGGTCACGCGATAATCCAGGTCGACAGGGACGGACAGAACAGCATTCTGCTTTTCGGCGGCGCTAATATGGAGATAACGCCGGAGCAGATAGAAAACGCCGTCGGAAATTTTTCGGCGGGCGGCAGGCTGTTTTTGCAGAATGAGATAAACGGCATTTCTGAAATTATCGGCGCGGCGCACGAGCGCGGACTTGAGATAGTCTTCAACCCCAGTCCGTTCGGTGCGGAGATGTTGTCTTATCCGCTCGAAAATATAGATTGGTTCGTTGTCAACGAGACTGAAGCAGAAGAACTCACGGGGGAGACCGAGCCCGAAAAGATACTCGGCGCGTTCTCGCAAAAATTCCCGCGAGCAAGTGTGTTGCTGACCCTCGGCGTGGACGGTGCGTTCTGCCGCACAAAAGACGGTACTTTCTACTGCGAAATATTCAGCGTGCCTGTCGTTGACACGACAGCGGCGGGGGACACTTTTCTCGGCTTTTTCTTCGCCATGCTCGAGCGATTCGGCGCAGAACGCGCGCTGAAAATTGCCTCGGCGGCTTCGGCTGTCGCAGTCTCGCGCCCGGGCGCGTCCGCGTCGATACCGACGCTCGACGAAGTAAAGAAATTTCTCGAAGAGCGCGGCGAGAGCCTGCTGTGAAGTTTTGATAATATGTCCGGAATGCTTAGGTGTTCCGGATTTTTTATATTTTGACATCGGTGGTATAATAATATTCGGAGCGCACCGCGCTATCAAACAAAAAGGCGGAAGCCTATGACAAAACTCAGCTCAAAAACAAAAGGTGTTTTCTATATAATTTTGGCGGCGTTCGGCTTTTCGCTGATGTCGATGTTCGTCAAGCTCGCGGGAGACCTGCCCTCGTTTCAGAAGGCGTTTTTCAGGAATTTTATCGCGCTGATTTTTATTTTTATCATGATGCTGCGCGATAAAACAGGATTCGTGCCCGCGAAAAAGAATATCCCCGATCTTTTCGGGCGCTGCTTTTTCGGCACTCTCGGCATGCTGTGCAATTTCTACGCGATAGGTAAACTCAACCTGTCGGACGCGAATATGCTCAACAAACTCTCGCCGTTTTTTGCGATAATATTCTCTGTAATTCTGCTCAAAGAGCGCCCGAGCATAGTTCAGATAGCGGGCGTGTGCGTTGCGTTCGCGGGCAGCATGTGCATCATAAAGCCGGGGTTTGACAATCCCGAAGTGCTCGCGGCCGTCGCGGGGCTTCTCGGCGGAGCGGGTGCGGGAATAGCCTATACTTTCGTGCGCCGCCTCGGCTCAAGAAAAGAGGACAGCAAGCGGATAATCTTCTGGTTCTCCGCGTTTTCGTGCGCGCTGTGCCTGCCGTTTATGATAGCGGGCTACAAGCATATGAGCGCTATGCAGCTTATTTATCTCGTCCTCGCGGGGACTTTCGCCTGCGTCGGTCAGATAGGAATAACTCGGGCGTATATCTGCGCGCCGGCGAAGGAGATTTCGGTCTATGACTACACGCAGGTGCTCTTCGCCGCGGCGCTCGGATTTTTCGTCTTTGACGATGTGCCGGATGTCCTGAGCGTCATAGGCTATGTCCTCATCTGCGGCGCGGGAGTGGGAATGTTCGTATATAACAAGCGCAGAACGGCATAAAAAACAGAGCAGGTCATCGGATATCCGGTGACCTGCTTTTTAAATTTATTCCGAAAATTCTGCAATGACTGCGAGGAAAACTTCTCCGTAGCGCTGTGATTTTGCCTGACCGACTCCGGAGACCTCAATAAATTCCTCCTGCGTTTTCGGCTTGAGGCGGCACATATCGACAAGTGTCGCGTCGGTGAAAACGACATAGGCAGGTATGCTCTGGCGCATGGCGAGACTTTTTCGCAGATCTTTGAGCGCGGCGAGGAGCTTTTCGTCCGCCGGCGGGAGCGGAGCGTCTTTTGCGGCGGCAGCTTTCTTTTTCTGCGGTATCTCGAGCATCATGCGCAGCGTCTCCTGACCCGTCAGAACTCCGCAGCTCTTCGGCGCGAGTTTGAGTATCGGGTATTCGTCGCCCTGTGCGGTCATGTATCCGTTTTCGCGGAGATGGTCGATGATGTCACGCAGCCGCTTTTCGGGGCAGTCCGCCATTATGCCGTAGGTCGATTGTCTGCTCAGCCCGGCGGATATCAGCCGCTCGTTTTTGCTCCCGCGCAGGACATCGCAAATTACTTTTTTGCCGTATCGCTGACCCGTCCGTGCGACGCATGACATTATCTTCTGCGCGTCAACCGTGATATCCGTGTTCTCGTGATTCGAGAGGCAGTTGGAGCACTTTTCGCACCGCTCGGGGCCCTTGTCGCCGAAATATTCGAGTATGAATTTACGCAGGCACTTGTGCGTCGTGCAGTAAAAAGTCATCTGCTTGAGCCGCTCTCTGTCGCGTCGTCTGACCTCTTCCTGCTCGTCCTCGGTGAGGTCGGGGTTCGGCTCGGAGTTGTTTATTAAGAACTGATTCGTCCGCACATCCTTTGCACTGTAGAGCAGAATACAGTCCGCACTCCTGCCGTCGCGCCCGGCGCGTCCCGCCTCCTGATAGTAGCTCTCCATATTCTTCGGCATGTTGTAGTGGATGACGAACGAGACATTCGATTTGTCGATTCCCATGCCGAAGGCGTTTGTGGCGACCATTATCGCCGCGCGGTCATAGACAAAATCGTCCTGGTTGCGCCTGCGTTCATTTTCATCAAGCCCCGCGTGGTAGCGGGTAGCGGCGAATCCGTTTTTTTGAAGCAGTTCGCACACTTCCTCGACCGCCTTGCGCGTCGAGCAATAAACTATGCCGGATTCATTCTTGCGCTCTTTTATCAGCTTCATCAGCTCGATCGATTTGTTCTTCGGCTGCATGACAGAAAAGAACAGGTTCGGCCTGTCGAAGCCAGTTGTGACAACGAGCGGGGAGACGAGCCTGAGCAGCGTTTTTATATCATCTCTGACGGCTCCCGTGGCGGTAGCGGTAAATGCGCCGACAACGGGACGAGAGTTAAGAGCGTCGATAAAATCGGGTATTTTCAGATAGCTCGGGCGAAAATCCTGACCCCATTGCGAGACGCAGTGCGCCTCGTCGACCGCGACCATGGATATATTGAGATTGCGGCATATTCCGAGAAAAGCGGGCACGCAGAGCCGCTCCGGTGCGACATAAATTATTTTATATTTGCCGCTCTCCGTGTTTTGCAGCACTTTCAGATACTGCGCGTGGGTCAATGAGCTGTTTATGTATGCGGCGGCGACGCCCGACTGGACGAGCGCGCTGACTTGATCTTTCATCAGCGAGATGAGCGGGGAGACGACAATAGTGATGCCGTCAAACATGAGTGCGGGCACCTGATAGCATATCGATTTCCCGGCGCCCGTGGGCATGATGCCGAGAACATCGCGCCCGCCGAGCAGGCTGTCCGTTATTCTGTCCTGCCCCTCGCGGAAAGAATCGTGGCCGAAATATTCTTTTAATACGCTGAGCTTGTCCCTCACCGTTTGCACCTCAACAGAAATATTTATAAAATTAATTATACTCTGCGGCGCGAAAAACATCAAGAAAATAAAAATAACGGCGGGCGAAAAATCGCCGACCGCCTGAAATATTTATAACGCAGCGTTATCAATCAAATAACCAAAAGACGGAATTCTTTCCGTTATTTATCCGCCGCTCTGCCTGCAAAATACCGCCTGCGGGTGCACAAAACGGAGATAATCCGACCGCAGGGGAAAGACGATGCACAAAAGGTGGAAAAAAGGCATCCCCGGCTTTTGCGGACAGGCTTATGGCGGTCCCCATCAACGATTAATAACACTGCGTTAATAATTAAAGTATATCATTGAAAAATATATTTTGCAATGTCGATTTTTGCCAAAAAGCCGCAGACAAAACGGGCGTAATATAGCCCGAACATGCAAAAGCAGCCGCGCGGGCGACTGCTTTGCTTTATATCTGATTTATTCCGCGACCTTCATCGTCAGCTCGAGTATGCGCTTGACGCTTGTCTCGAGGTCGGCGCGGGTTATCTTGCCGTTTTCAAAAGCGGCTTTCAACTCCTCGGGCTCGCCGTCGCCCATCTTGACATCGTTGCCGGCGAGAACCTCGTCGGAGTGGTTGCTGTGGACGCCCCAGTCTGTTGTGACCATGCCCTTGAAGCCCCACTCGTTGCGGAGCATATCGGTGAGCAATTCATGGCTCACCGAAGTGTGGCAGCCGTTGATGAGATTGTAGGAGGACATAATTGTCCACGGATCAGCCTCTTTGACGCATATCTCGAAGCCGCGCAGATATATCTCTCTGAGCGCGCGTTCGGAGACTCGGGAATCGCAATCAAAGCGGTTTGACTCCCTGTTGTTGCAGGCAAAGTGCTTTACAGATGCGGCGATTTTCTGCGACTGGATGCCGCGCACGTCGGCGGCGCAGCACTTTCCGGCGAGGAGTGGATCCTCGGAGAAATACTCGAAGTTGCGTCCGCATAGGGGATTGCGGTGGATGTTCATCGCGGGCGCGAGCCACACGCCGAGATTGTTTTCTCGCAGCTCCGCGCCGCCTGCCGCGCCGACTTCTTCAATGAGTTCCGTGTTCCATGTGCACGCGAGAAGCGTTGCGCAGGGCCATGCCGTTGTGGGCACGCCCGTTGAAGCGTTGAGGCGCAGACCCGCAGGCCCGTCAGCAGTCGGGACGGGCGGCACGTTGAGCCGCTTCATGCCGCCGAACGCGCCTGTGTTGCAGACTCCGGGCTGATTCTGGTGCCCGCCGACAAAGTCGATAAGCTCGTCAACGGTGAACTGCTTTATAAATTCGTCGAGCGTTATATTTTCGCCGACTTCGTCAAACATGATCGTATCTTTGGGCGCGGTCGCTTCGATGGGAGCGTGCGTGCCGCGGGTGTAAACGGGTTCGCCCGTCGGGAGATTTTCAAAGCTGCCGTCCGCGAACAGACGCTTTTCGAGCTTGAACGGTCTGCAGAGCGGCTTTGATTCTTTTGTGATTATATCCTCGCTCAGCACGAAGTCGTAGCGGAGCTTTTCTGTCGCTCTGACGGAATTTCCGAGGTAGAACGAGTATGTGCCTTTTTCGAGCACGAATGCTGATTTCTTTATCTTGCCGAGATCGTCGAAGCTCGCCATGTCGCCGATATCAAAGCTCAGCGCGATTGCCTCGGACTCACCGGGGGAGAGAAGCTTCGTCTTTTTGAACGCGGCGAGCTCTTTTGCGGGCTTGCCGAGCTTGCCCTGCGGCGCGCTGTAATAGAGCTGAACGACCTCTTTGCCGGACACTTTGCCGATGTTTTTGACCGTCACCGCGGCGACTATCTTTCCGTCGCTCTCGCCGCAGAATGCGCCGCTGAACTCGAAATCAGTATAAGAGAGACCGAAGCCGAACGGATAGCGAACTTTTTCGGCGGCGCCGGGAATCGTCTCGAAATAGCGGTAGCCGACATATATGTCATCAAAATAATCGAGATGCTCGAAGCCTGTCAGGAACTCCTGCGCGTTCTGATATGAGTCGTAGGAGTCGGGGATAGTGTCCGCCAATTTGCCGGAGGGGTTGACATCGCCGCAGATAATATCAGCTATCGCCATGCCGCCCTCGAGTCCGCCCTGCCAGCCGGAGATTATCGCGCCGACATTTTCATTGTCCGCGAAATACTCGCAGTCAACGACTGCGCCGGAGTTGAGGACTATGACCGTGTTCGGGAACGCCGCAGCGACTCGGTCGATGAGGCTCTTCTCCGTGTCCGAAAGGTAGTAGTCGCCGGGGATAGCCTTTCTGTCAACGCCCTCTGCGGAGAAGCGGCTGAGGGTTATTATCGCGATATCCGCGTTCGCGGCTGCCTCCGCTATGAGCTCGTCGGGCATATGCGCCTCGGCAACATGCATGCTCGCGAAGGTGTCGTAGATTATATCGTCTTTCTCTTTGCAGAAGGACATGGCGTTGACCTTGTCCCATATCTTTTCGATCTGGGCGCGGGTCGGGATGCGCTTGCTCGCCTCCTTGACGTATTCTTTGTAGAACTCGACGGTCGGCTTGAACACGCTGACCTTGCCCTCGGCTTCCTTCTGACTGAATCCGTCATAGACATTGCGGATGTAGGCGCAGAAAACGTCGCCGCTTCCGCCGCCGCCCTTTATGTATTCGATAGTCGCCTTGCCGAAGAGTGCAACTCTTGTTCCGCGCGTGAGCGGCAGAGTGCGGAGTCTGTTTTTGAGCAGAACCATACCCTCGCCGGCGGCCTTTCTCGAGAGCGCGGCGTGCTCGGGCGAACCTGTGACCTTTCTGCCGTCCGCGCCGAGCGGGATGCAGGGCTGATATCTGAATCTTGCGTATTTGTCCATAGCTGTTCTCCGTCCTTTATTTGAATTTATTTAAGCTCACCTTGTGTTATTCTGTCGATAAAAATGCATTCCGACTCATACGAATCCGGCTTGTTTTCGTCTATTATAATCAGTCTGCCGCCGCGTTTGCCGCCGTAGGTGTGGTAACCCGCGCTGGGGGTCTGAACGAGCTTTATGCCGTCGACTTCCATTGTGAATGTGTTCACATGGTCGTGGCCGAAGAATGCGGCGACTATATCGCCCGTTTTCTTCCAGCTTTCAAATTCTTCGCCGTTTTCGAGCGGCGGGCATGGGGATTCGTGAATCTCGCCCTCGAGCAGTGCGCCGTCCGGGACGGAGTAGTGCTGCGTGCCGAGGCTGTATTCGCCGTCCGGGTCTTTTTTCAGGTTGTTATATTCCTGAATGACGGGGATATGCTGAAACAGCAGAGAGGGCACGGCTTTTCCGCCGTTCTGCGCCTTGAGTTCGGCGGCGCGTCTTTCGTACCATGCTATCTGATCTTTTTTTACAAAGCCGTATCCGGCGTCGTCTATAACATTGAACTCATCGTCCCTGACATAGTCGCCCGAGTCGATGCACCAGATGTTCCAGGCGATATGCTTGCCGTCGGAAGACAAAATAGGCAAACTGCAATTCGCGCAGCCGGAGACATCCTCGTCGTTCATCGTGCTCCTGAAATTCTCATATTCGGCGTATATACAGATCTGATTCTCTTTCGCGAGAAACGGCAATTTGGGCTGAGCCTCGGCATCGTGATTGCCGAAAACTATGGCGAGCGGGATATTTTTCTCCGCAATCGGCGCGACTATCTTTTTGATAGTATTATACATATATTCATATGTGAACTCCTGCCAGTAGCCGCTGATGTTGTCGCCGCCGAAAACGATAAGATCGGGATTAGCAATTTCGATGCATCGGCGAATGACATTTATCGTCTCTTTGCTCTTATTTATCGGTATCTGCCTGTCCTCTTCGTCGTCCATCTCCGGGTCGACCTCGTGGATATCCGTCAGATGCAGAATGCGGAATTTTCCGTCCGCGCCGAAGCGCAGGGGAGCCTGCTTTTCTTTTATATATTTCTTTGAATCCGGCAGCCCTTTTGCCATGCTGTTCCCTCCGATATTTGATACTGAAATTATATACTTGCTTCGACACTGTGTCAATAATTGTGTTGCATTCGCGATTCTGCGTTGTTTACTGTGCATAATTTAAAAAGTCCGTTTTTGGCAAAAGTGCATATTGCGAAAAGCAGAACGCGGTGATATAATTGATTTAATAACACGGTTTTCTAATTTGCAGATGAGGGGCGCGCTTTTTGAAAAATACACTTGATTCATCCATAGTCAAGCTGACGAATTACCGCTCTGTGTGGGGATACATACACAAAAACAAGCAGGCGACAATTCCGCAGATAGCTAAAAGCATCGGGCTGAGCCTGCCGACCGTGACGCGAGCTATTGATTACGGTGTTGCGGAGGGAATTATTAATCCGGACGGAGTTATAGGTGCGGAACGCGGGCGCAAGGCGCAGGTATATAAGCTTAACGCGGACTATATGCATTTTCTGCTGATTTATCTTGACTCCGATGTTCTTTCATACAGAATCCATGATTTCAAAAGCCGTACTATCGGCAGCGGAAATATACCGATTTGTGACGAAAAAGTACTTTCGACGCTTGAGAATCTTGTTATGACAAGCGTTGCGGCCGATCCGCTCATAGCCATGACGGCGATAGCCGTTTCGGGCGTTGTCTGCAAGGGTGTTGTTATGGACTCGGCGGCATTCCCGTCGCTCAACCATATCGATGTTGCAAAGAGGCTGAATGAAAAATTCGGACTGACGGTTCTTATTGACAACGACCTGCATGTCGCAACGAATGTGGCAAGAAAATATTCGAATTATCAGGAGGGTATAACCGTTCTCTATGCTTACGGCAAGCGCAAGAGCGGCTCGGGAATAATCGCGAACGGCGAGGTGCTCTGCGGAGCGTCGGGCGCTGCCGGCGAGGTCGAAAACATCCCGCTGCACACTCCGGACATTGAATCCGAGCGCATAGCTTTTTGCAGCGAACGCCTCCAGACGATAATCGCGCTGATGAATCCGGGCAGGGTAGTTATATATGAGCTCGATGAGGGCATGGATACGGATAAGCTCATAGGCTTGATAAAGAGCAAAATGAAGCCTTATCTTCTGCCGGAGTTCAAGCTCGGTCGCGATTTCTTTGAGGACTGCTTCCTCGGGCTTAGCATCGTGTGTGAGGTTGGGATAAAACAGAGCCTACGGGAGAGACTTGATTTTTAAACAACGAGGGGAATTTCAACAATTCCCCTTATGTCTCAAATAATTAATAACACTTCTTTAAGATATAACTTTACTTATTTGTAAATATTATAATATTGCGGTGGTTCTGAATTATTTTATGAATACTGCGGTACTTTGTCGGTGCCGCATATTAAAAGCTGAATTTATAACTTAACGTTATAATATAAATTGCTGCAAAGGAGGTGACAAAAAGAAGCAAAGAATAACAATGTCTATAATGTTTTCACAAAAACGAAAGGAGAACAGAGTAAAAGAAAACATTTAAAAAAGCGCTGAGCGTTATGCTCTGCCTGTGCATGCTTATGTCTGCCGTGGCGGTCGGTCTTAACGTCTTTGCGCAGGAAAAGTCAGAAGCAGTTGCAAGGTTTGAAGCGAATGTCGAAGCTTTCGACGGCGATGTTACCAAAGCCGAGCCTTCGGCAGAGGATCTTGCGGCTTACGAGAAGCTCGTTGCCGAGTACAAGGCTCTCAGCAACTCCGATAAGGAAAGCATCGATGTCCTTGTTTTCGATGTGTTCTACCACGATGTAGTGATGAGAGAGCGCCAGATCTCCATCAAGAACCATCCAGAAATTTCCGGCTCTAAGAAGGATCACTATGTCAACGCCGCGGCTCAGGCTGTCACTACTCTCGGCTATGTTCCGGCTTATATCGACAACGCCGTTGCGCTTGCAAAGACTATTGCCGACAGAAAGATATCTGTCGATGACAAGAAAGCTGCCTGGAAAGCTGCCGATTACAACACCCGCGTTATGGCGGGCGGCTATGGCTCGACCCACGGCATCATCAGCGGCTCTGTAAAGGGCGATGCCTTCAAGGGCTTTAAGCTGATGTCGGATGTTATCTACAACGATCTTCTCAAGGCTAACCCCGCGCCCACGAAGCCGAAGAGCCCCGGCCTTGCGCCGAAGCCCGGCAGCTATGCAGAGGGTGAGAACGATCCTCAGTACATCGCAGATTTTGCTGCGTGGCTCGAAAAGTCGGAGGCATATAACAAGGCTTATGCCGCAGAGTATACTTATAAGGGCAACCTCTATATAGAGGCTCTTGAGTGGCTCGCATCCGCGGAATCCTCGTTCCCGTGTTCAATCTTATCGACGCTATCGTCTCCGCGGAGTCTTCGCTCACCGAGGTTGTTAAGCTCCTTCCGAAGGTCGCTTATGCGGTTGACTCCGGTCTGCTCAACACCCAGATTCAGAATCTAATCGGCAAGCTCGGCATGGGTCTCGGCAGCAGCATCAATGTTGACCTCACCACAGAGGGACTCTATGAGATGCTCGCTCCCAAGCTCAAGGACATTGAGCTTCAGGCAGCCAAGGTTGACGAGAACGGCGAAGTTACCGCCCCCGCAGTCACCCTTTCGATAAGCCTCGATAAGGACAAGTTCGCTTCCGCTATCAAGGATCTCTCCGGCTGCGGCGTTTACACCGCAAACGCGAGCATCGCACGAGGCAAGAACTGGTTTGTCGGCATCGACGGCGACGCGGCGGATGCATTTGTCGTTCTGTTCAGATATCTCCACTCCGAGCTCATTTCCGAGAGCAACGCAGCAGCCATAAAGACCGCTGTCAAGGCTCTTGATATGAACTTCGCTCAGAGAATAGCCGTCAGCTTCATCGTTCCGATTGCGCTTTCGTCCTCTGCGGACGGAGCTCTCAGAACGCTCGTGTTAATGATTCCGATAGTCAAGGTCGGTGTTAAAATTGCAGGTTGGTTCGGCGCGTTCAAGAAATAAACCGAACGTCAAAAGGTAAAAACACAATTTCATAAAAGCAAGGTTCGGCGGAGCGTCATACGGCGTTCCGCCGTTCCTTTTTGCCAATTATAAATCAAACTGTTAAATCAACTAAAAACAGGGCTGTTTTTTCGGCATTTCGTACAGGCCGCCGCTCTTGTTTTTTGTTTCACCTTATGTTAAAATCAAATTGTAAGATGTATAGACGCTTGATTTATAGAAACGCATTAAAGAGGGGAGTCGGCTTCCCTCTGTGCTTTAAACGAATTAATAACGCTGTGTTAATAATTGTTAACAAACACTTAATTACAAATAAATAAGCAATTAAGGAATTTATAACCTTTTTATAAATTAATTTCAAGGCAGAGGAGGAGAAACCCAAAAGAGAGATGAGTTAACAGCCCCCCGTTTTAAAAACGAAAGGAGAACAAGTTATGAAAGCATTAAAAAAGACATTCAGCGTTATACTTTGCCTGTGCATGATAATGTCCGTTATGGCGGCAGGGCTCAATGCCTTTGCGCAGGAGGAGGCGACCGCAGCGCTTGACGGCGCTGTCAGCGAAGCGGCTGCTCTTGCCGTATCCGATCCTACGGACGAAAAACCCGACGTTGACGCTATGGAGCGCACAAAGGTTAAGTATCCCATCGGCGCTTCCAAGAAGGCTGTCAACAGGTCTATCGGCAGAGTTGAAGATATTCTTTTCACCGTTTTGAAGGTTCCCGAGGGCGGAGTTCCCCAGGTGCTCAACGAGAAGGTATATACCAATGAAACCGTAGCTCTTGTTGCGAAGAAGCTGTTCCCGCTTGTCGGCGGACTCAGCAGTCTTGTTGCAAAGGGACCCAAGGATCTTGCCGCAAAGCTTGACAAGGAGACCTGCGCGGGTGCTATCGCGGCTCTTAACGCCGCCGCAGCTACGCTCGGCGCGGACGGCAAGCCCGTAGATAAGCTTGACGCATGGCAGTATCTTACTGTTGTTGACGGCGACTTCGGTTTCGCTAACGGCGACAAGGAGGGCTTCCTCGACGCTGTTGCGTCGCTGTTCAGACCCCTTTCGCTGCTCACTACCGTTGTTTCCTTTGAGAACACAACCAGCTTATTTTACGGTCCGCAGCTGGGCATATACGAGGATCTCATCCCCATATTTGAGGCTCTCGGCATAAAGGACTTTATGACCTCCGACGAGTACACCGCATATGTTAAGAAGGGCGCCAACACAAACGAGAAGATGGATCGCCGTATCCGCGGCATCATCACTCCCATATTCACTCTTGTTGACGCAGTTGCCTCTGCGGAATCCCCGGTCGACGAGGTTCTGAAGCTTCTCCCAAATCTTGCCTCCGCTATTGACACGGGACTTATCGACACTCAGATACACAGTATGCTGGGCAAAATCAGCTTGGGTATCGGCAACAACGTTAAGGTTGACCTCACCACCGGCGGCATATACGATATGATCGCTCCCAAGCTCAAGGACATCGAGCTTCAGGCTGCCAAGACTGACGAGAACGGCGAAGTTACCGCCCCCGCGGTCACGCTTACAATAAACCTTGACAAGGAGAAGTTTGCGGCTGCAATAAAGGATATTGCCGCCTGCGGAGTCTTCAGCGCAAAAGAGAGCGCAGCCAAGACCAGAAACTGGTTTGTCGGCATAGAAGGCGACTCGGCGGATGCGTTTGTCGTTCTGTTTAGATATCTCCATTCCGAGCTTACCGAGGAGAACAACGCTGTGGCGATAAAGACCGCTGTTGCAGCTCTCGACATGAACGCCTCGCAGAAAATTGTTGTCAATTTCCTCGTTTCCTCCGTGCTCTCGTCCTCTGCTGACGGAGCGCTCAGAACCATAGTTGCTCTTCTTCCGCTTGCAAAGACCGGCGTGAAGATAGCAGCCCGCTTCGGCGCGTTTGATAAATAAGCTTTAATTTGCAAAACACAATTTCATAAAAGCAAGGAGCGGCGGAGCGTCATAAGGCGTTCCGCCGTTCCGTTGTCAATCACAAATCAAATTGTTAAATCAACTAAAAATAAAGCTGTTTTTTCGGCATTTCGTACAGGCCGCCGCTCTTGTTTTTTATTTCTCGTTATGTTAAAATCAATTCGTATGAAATACATTTTTGGAGGTCTTTCTATGAAAAAATGGCGAGTAGGTATTATCGGTGTCGGCGGAATATTCAACGGCGCTCACCGCGAGCACTATCTTAAAGACGATCGCCTTGAGGTTGTCGCGCTCTGCGACATAATCGAGGAGAGGGCGGTCGAGTGCCGCGACGGATTTTTCCCTGATGCGAAGGTATATACCGATTTCAACGAGCTGCTCAAGGACGAGACGATAGACTCTGTCGATATCTGCACCCCGAACTATCTCCACTCGATAATCGCGGTTGCCGCTTTCAAGGCGGGCAAGCACGTTTTCTGCGAGAAGCCGGACGCTGTCAATGTCGAAGAGGTCATGAAGATGAATGACGCCGCTAAGGCTGCGGGCAAGACGCTCATGGTCATGAGAAACAACCGCTTTACCGATGCGTCTAAGCTTGCGAAGAAGTTCATTGACGACGGCAAAATGGGCGAGATATACTGCGGACGCTGCGGCTGGCAGAGGAGACGCGGAATCCCCGGAAAGGGCGGCTGGTTCACCACCAAGGCGCAGTCCGGCGGCGGCCCGCTCATTGACCTCGGCGTTCACATGATAGACCTTGCGATATGGCTCATGGGCAGCCCGACTCCAGTCGCCGTGACCGGCAGCACATACTGCAAGTTTGCCGACAACGACGTCAGCGACTCCGTGAACTCCGACTTCGGCGACAAGGTCGAGGACGGCACGTTTGACGTTGAGGATCTTGCAATGGGCACTATCCGCTTCGATAACGGGGCGCAGCTCCAGATAGAGTTCAGCTGGGCGTCGAACGTCAAGAAAGAGACACGCTTTGTCGAGCTTCGCGGCACGAAGGCGGGACTCAATTGGCAGGACGGCGAGGTCGAGTTCTACACCGAGGAATACGGCAAGTGCCTCGATGTTATCCCGACTAACTACGCTACCGACAGAGAGCACGCGAGAAACCTCAGGCACTTCTACGATGTGGTTATTGAGGGCGCCGAGCCGTGCTTCAAGCCGCAGCAGGGAATTGATATGATAAAGATTCTCTGCGCAGTTTACGAGTCCGCAAGGACGGGCAGAGAAGTAGTGCTCTGATAAATAAACTTAACGAAAAAGCACCCTGCGGCTCAGCGCACAGGGTGCTGTAATTTAAAGCGGAGAGGCACACGCCCCTCCGCTCTTTTCGTTTGTTATTTCTTCGCTTTCTTCGACTTCTTGTCGTATCTTCCGCCGAGTCTTTCTTCGGCTTCGGCGCGGGTTATTTTGCCGCTGTTGCAGTCCGCCATGGTCTGAACATCCTTGTCGGTGAGCTTGTAGCGGGTCCAGATGACATAGGCTATGGCGTAGCCTATCGCCGTGAACATAACATAGATGAACCACAGAACGGCCTTCGCGTGGTCTGTCTGAGTGACACCCTGGAGGTCTGCGAAGTTCTGCGCTCCCTCGACGCTGACCCAGCCGGTGGACTTGAGACCGAGTATGAACATTCCGAGCGCGCCGGAGACGGCTGCGGTGAGCTTGCACATGAAGGTCTGGATTGCGAAGGTGATTCCCTTGGCCTCGATGCCGGAGGTGAATTTGCCGAACTCCGCGCAGTCGGGCGTGAACATGAAGAGCATGACGCCGAGAATAGCCATGGGTACCGCGCGCAGTATCGAGATGATGATGAAGCCTATCATCGAGTTGTAGCCGATGAGCCACATGACAACGCTTAAAATAACGGTAGCCAAGGTGCAGACTCTGAACAGCTTCATCTTGTCAAATTTTCTGACCATGTGGGGCACGAGGAACGAGAATATCGCCGCGGGAACAAGGCTCAGAGCCTGAACGACGAGCGAGAACTGCGAGTTGTTAAAGAGATAGAACGAGACAAAAAGGTTGAGCGAGCCGGAGACGTTGGCGCTCGAATAGAAGAAATAGCCTATGTAATAGATGAGCAGATACTTGTTCTGAACGAGATAGCTGAACATCTTTTTGAGCGTGAAATCCTCATCCCTGTCTCCGCCGAAGCGCTCCTCAAGCTTGAAGCAGGCAGGGATCATCGTGATAATTGCGAACACGGCGCAGATTATTGCGACTACCGTGTAGTTGAGCTTGACCTGCTCGCCGACGAGGACGGTGCCGAGAATGAGCGCAACGCCTGAGCCCACGCCCGCCCAAATCTGCTTATAGGATATAATGCTGTTTCTTTCGTCAATGTTTTCGCTCATCGAGGTGATGATACCGAATATCGGCACGTCGCAGAGGGTGTAGGCGGTATCCCAGAGTATATATGAAACAGCGAGCCAGATGAGCTTCGCGTTTTCGCTGAAGTTATTGGGTATGGCGAAGAGCATGACCGTAGTCAGCGGGATAAAGACGAGCGATATCCTGAGCCACGGAATGAACTTCTTGCCGCTCTTGAACTTTACTTTGTCGAACAGCACGCCGAAAATAGCGTCGTTGACCGCGTCCCATACCTTGACCGCGAGCATGATCCCCGCGGTTTTGACAAGTCCGCCGATAGAGAGCATGAGGTAGGTCGTCAGGAAAGAGGCGACGAGGTTATATATCGCGTTCTGTCCGCAGAAGTAGAGATAGTAGCTCAGTCTCTCCTTCGGTTTTGTAGACCAGCCCTTCGGGGTGGATGTGATTTTTTTGATAAGACTCGGCATTTTTTGTAACCCCTCCGTTTTTTGTGGATTTCATATTGAAAATCCGTTTTAAGTCAAATAATACTGTACCATATTTACAATAATCAGTCAACAGTAATTTGCTTCAGAGACAAACCAAAAATTGAAAATTCTTGACCGTTCGCTTTACCGCAGAGGAATATGCCGCCTTTGACCGGTATCTGAAAATACCGTTATGAAAAAATAATGTTGCGAACTTCCGTTAAACCGCAAACAAGCCGTGTCTTGCAAATCGCAAAACACGGCTTTTCGCCTGCCGCGCCTATCCCGCGTAGAAGAAATCGTCTATCATCTCCTCCACATGGACGGGGGAGACATCGTTGCGCTCGAGCATGGAGACAAAGTCCCTCAGCTTTTTTCTGCTGAAAGAGATGTCTGGAAAACTTGTTGTTTCATTGAATCCGTTTTCCGTGACGGTCATCACTATGCCGTAGGAAATACGGCCGCCCGAGGCGGTTGAACTTTTTCTTGCTTCGGAGGCGCACTGAGCATCGGAGATTGCCGCATATCCGATGTCGTCCGTTTCGCATCCTGCCGGACGGCAGATGCCGTCGGTGATCTCAAATCTTACTTGCCGCATTTGTTCACCCTCAGTTACTACGCTGATTGAGAATAATTATATGTGATTTTGATTCACTTTGCAATAGTTTTTGTAAAGAAATTTTGATTTTTTATGAATTTTTATTGATTTTGTGCAATATTTTATGGTGTTCGACAAGAAAAAACAGGGAAGCGCGGCATATGTCGGCTTCCCTGCTTGATTTTCAGATGTCGAAAATATTGAGTCCTGTCTGTTCGCTTATGCGCCTGCCCATGTCAATGTCGAAAATTTTGATGAACATTTCGCAGGTCGCGCTTATCACCGCTTCGTTGAGGTGACCGCCGATGACGGCGCCTTTTTCGTCCGCGAACGCGGCGTGGAGGTGGAGATAAGGCTCGCCGTCCTTGCGGCTGAGATTGCCGTTTAACGAGACAAGCTCGAGCGGCTGAACAAATGTCAGGCTGTGGTATTTCTGCTCTTCGAGGTCGTATAGCCCGAACACCGCGCGCCCTACCGCTCCGATGGCTGATATCTCGGCAAAGCGGATATCTTCGTCCTTTGCTATCTTCAGCACCGACGCGATTATTTCCTCGCCCGGGTCAAGCCTTACCGCGAGGACATCGCCTGTTTTCACATATTTCATGCTATCCCTCCGTCAAATTTTATTCCCGCCGACTCGCGTATGCGCTGCATCGTGCGGCTCACAGAGAGCGCCGTTTCGCGCAGCTCTCTGTATTTTTCTCTGTTGTTTTCCGGCTCTGTTATCAGCTTATAAAACGCGCGCGCCTCGTTGCCCATGAGTTCATCTTTCGGCGTGTCGCCGCAGATAATGCGGCTCGTCCCGTCGTTCATCACGAGTTCGATATCCGTGAGCTTTGAAATTGAGCCGATTTTTATGCTGCCGCGCTCGCCGATTATCTGCGAGCCCGCGTGATCCTGCCCGGTTTTGCAGCTTATCATTGTTATCGCGGTGTTTTTACTTAGCATCGAGACGGCGGTTGCCGCGTCAGCTCCGCTTTCGAGAAACGCCGATACTGCCGAGACGGTTTTCGGCTCGCCGAACAGATCGATTGCAGGATAGACGCAGTAAATGCCGAGATCCATCAGGCTGCCCGTCGCCATGGCGGGGTTGAAAATATTCGGCAGCTCGCCGCGAAGATAGGCGGGATATTTTGAGGAATACTGCGAAAAATCAAAATGCGCAGTCCAGACTTTGCCGATATCGCCGAGAGCTTCTCTGAGCGCCGCCCGCACGGGCGAGTGCATATACATTATAGCTTCGATATATATGAGCTTATTTCCGTCCGCGATTTCGCAGAGCCCCGAAAATTCGTCGGGCGTTACTGTTATCGGCTTTTCGCAGATGACATGCTTTCCGCTCTCGAGCATTTTTTTGCTCTGAGTATAATGCAGGGCATTTGGGCTCGCGATATAGACGCACTCGGCAGGGGAGGCGGCGAGCTCGTCGAGCGAGGTGTATACTGTACTTATCCCGTTCTCTTTTGCGAATTTTTCTCCGCGCTCGCGCGAACGCGAATATACGGCGAAGAGTTCAAAATCGGGCACGAACTTCAACCCGTCGATAAAGCTTTTGACTATCCAGCCCGTGCCGATGACGGCTAATTTCATATTTTTTCCCTGCTTTCTCAGACTCTGCGCGCCATGACCGTGCAGACGCGAAGAGGGAATATGATATCAAACTTGTTCTTTTTATAGAAATTTATTGCGTTGGTGTTATATGAATCGACCACCAGCATAACGCCCTTGCAGCCGATCTCTCTGAGATGCTCGGTCAGAGCCGCGAACAGGCGGGTGCCGATGCCGCAGTGCTGATAGCCGGGCTTTATATTGATGTGCATATGCGCGGGATAGCTTCTTGCGAATAGCGCGGGGCCGTTTACGGACGCCCACGACTCAATTATATCTCCTTTTTTACAGCCCTTGACGCGAGGGAGATATTCGGCTTTGAATATACGCTTGTATTTTTGATAGTCCGGCGCGCAGAAGATATAGCCGACCGCGCTGTCCGTGTCCTCATCGACGGCGATGAAGCAGTGCTCTGCCTCGCGGTCTATATAGTAGTCGCAGAAGGTCGCGAGCAAAAAGCGCATTGACTTTTCTTCGCGCGCGTTGCTGCCCGCCGTGTCAAGGCAGATATTGCGGACATCGTCCCGATATTTTTCGCTGTAATTTGTGATGATTATAGCCATATTTTACTCCTCAAAATCAATGTGGATATGGTTTTCGCCTTCCCAGAGTTCATATTCGCAGTCGCTGCCGTAAGTGAGCCACGCCTTTTGCGGAACGGTTACATAGAAGTCCATCTCGCGCTCCGTTCTGATAAACGAGACGGCTATTTTGCCGCGCACCGTGGTTATGTGACCGCTCGCGCGGTTGAGCCCATCGGGAATCTGCGGAGCAATGACAATTTTTTCATAGCCCGCCGAGTTTTTCTCCTGCGTGATGCCGAGAATGAACGAGAACAGATATCGCGTCACCGCGCCGAACATCGGGTGGCTGTGCGAGCGCTCGCCGTCCCAGTTCTCCCAGATAGTCGTCGCGCCCTGCTTTTTCATGTTATAGAACGAGCCTTTGCCCGTCGAAGTCAGCAGATGAAAAGCCGTGTCGGCGCAGCCGCGCTCAAACAGCACGCGGGTTAGAATATCCGTGCCAAAAATGCCGGTGTCAAAAGCATCTGCGGCGTCGTATTTCTTTTTTGTATTGTTGAAAGCGCGCTCGCCGCCGAGTCCGATATCAACAGCAAAGCTGTTCGCACCCTGCGCGTCGCCGATAAACGAGCCGGTCTGCGGGCTGTAATATGCGTTGAGAATAGCCTGCTTCTTTTCTTCTATGCGCTTTTCGAGCATGGCGGCGGTTTCACTTTCGCCGATAGCCTCCGATGCTTCTTTTGTCATCATCATCTGCTTGACATAGAGCGCAGTGTTGACGAACGGCTCGCATATTGTTATTTGTTCGGGCGGGCACCAGTCGCCGAGGCACCAGCCGCCCTCTTCCTCGCGGCAGACGAGACCGCCGGAGCTTCGCGAGTCGAGATAATCAAAATACCGAAGAATCTTCGGCAGATAACGGCGGAAAGTCTCCTTGTCGCCGTATATTTTATACATCTCATACGGCACGACCGCTATCGCGCCGCCCCAGCCTGCGGGGCCTCCGCCGCCGCCCATGAAAGGCGCGGTGTGCTGGACGTGACCGTTTCTGATGCTCTGGCAGTCGGAGATATCTTCGAGCCACTTTTTATAGAATTTCTGCGAATCCAAAAGCATCATCGCCGCTTCACAGCAGAGCTGACCGTCGCCGGTGTAGCCGAGTCGCTCTATATGCGGGCAGTCCGAGGGCACGCCCGAATGCATGTTGCTCAGCTGCGTTCTGATATATGCGTCGTAGAGCCAGTTGAGCATCTCGCTGCCTGACTCGAACGATGAGGTCACGGCGCAGTTTGAGTGGACTACTTCGCAGCGCACGGGCTCGGCGTTGTTCGTCAGCTCGAAATACCGAAAGCCGTGCCAGGTAAACCACGGCATGCACTCTTCGCCCTTTTTCGCGTTGCGGTATTCATCTTTTTGAATCTGCCCGCGGTCGCAGGAATCGAAATTCAACGTGCCGTCCGGATTTATTTCCTCGCTGCATCTGACGGTTATATTCGCGCCGTCAACCGTTGCCGCAACAACCGGATAGCCCGAAATATTCTCGCCCATGTCGTATATCGAAACTTCGCCGAGGTCAAAGAGCTTTACGGGCTTTATCACGCGCTCCACTCTGTCCGCCGGGCAGTCCTGAACGAAAAACTGAGTCTCATGCGCCGGGGCTTTGATAACATTCTGAAAGCCGCTGTTCGCCGTCAGCTCGTCTGCAAGGCTCATGTCGTGAACCTCGCCGAAATATATATTATTTTCAATAATGCGGCTCTGCTTCCATTCAAGGTTCTCATCGGAAACAAAAGTATATTTTTTGCCGCTCTTATTCTCGGCGTCGATTTTATAGCAGAGCTTTATGTCGCCGTATTTTGCGAACCCCTCGGCGCTGCGCTTCTGCTGGGCGAACCAGCCGCAGCCGAGAATGACGCGGATATCATTTTCGCCGCCGACAAGAAATTTTGATATGTCGTATCTCACGGCATATGTGCGGTAGGACAGCTCGTCTGTTATGGGGTACTCGAACGCCGTCAGATCGCGCTTGCAGTATTGGCTGTTGACGGGGACAAATTTGTCCTCGGACACCTCGCGCCCGTTTATCCACAGGCGGAAGAAGCCGAGCCCGCAGATGGTTATCTCCGCTTTCTTCGGCTCTTCGATGAAGAAGCCGCCTTTTATAACCGGCGAAGTGCAGCCGCTGTCGCAGGTCACCCATTGAGCATTCCCGAAAAGTTCGCTGAAGTTCATGTTATTTCTCTCCATCAAGTTGAGCTTTTCTGTTTTCTAGCTCTTCCCACTGCATCATGAGCTCGGTCTGCTCGTCGTTGAGCTTGCCGAGCGTTTCCGTCAGCTCCATGACGCGCGCGTAGTCTGCCGCCGCTTCGGGGGTCGACATCTCTTCGTTCGTTTTTGCTATCAGCCCGTCGAGCTCGTTTATCCGCTCTTCGCATTTCTTTATCGCGGTTATCGTGCGGCGCAGCTCGCTCTCGCGCTCCTTGCGGCGCTTGTAGTCCTCGCCGCCCTTGCCCATGGTCTTAGCAGCTTTCGGCTTCTCCGCGCTCTGCTCGGCGATTTTCGCCGCATAGTCGTCGTAGCCGCCCTCAAAGCTCTCCGCACCGTTCATACCTATCGACAGCACGCGGGTGGATAACTTATTTATAAAATATCTGTCGTGGGACACGACGAGCATCGTGCCTCCGAAATCGAGCAGAGCCGATTCGAGCGCCTCGCGCGAGGGAATATCAAGGTGATTCGTCGGCTCGTCGAGCAGCAGGACATTCGCGCCCGAGAGCATCAGCTTTAAAAGCGAAAGCCGCGCTTTTTCGCCGCCGCTCAGAGTCTCTATCTTCTTGAAAACATCGTCTGCGCAGAACAGGAACTGCCCGAGCAGAGTGCGCACACGCGCCTCGGTGAAATCTCGGTGCAGATTCCAGATTTCGTCAAGGACTGTATTATTATTGTTGAGCGAGGAGAGCGTCTGGTCGAAATAGCCGACCTGAACGCCTGCGCCAAAGAGATATGAGCCGGAGTCGGCTTTCTCCTTGCCGATAAGTATTTTTAAAAGAGTCGTCTTTCCGCATCCGTTCGGACCGAGCAAAAACGCGCGGTCGAATCGGCGTATCTGGAACTCGACGCCGCTGAAAAGATGTTTGCTGCCGAATGATTTTGACAGACCCCTGACATTCAGAACCTCGTTGCCGGTCGGCTCGACTTCGCCGAATGAAAAGCCAAGGGTTTTCGCCGAGCGGTCGGGCGCATCGATTTCCGCCAATTTCTTGTCGAGCATCTTTTGCTTGCTGTCCGCGGTTATGAAATGCCGCCAGCGGCGCTGCTGTTCGATTATGCCCTCGAGGCGGTGAACTTCGTCCATCTGTCGCTCGTAGTGGCGGCGTTCGATCTCGTCGCGCTCGGTTTTTTGCTCGAGAAAGCGGGAATAGCCGCCGTTGAACATCTCGATTCTGCCGTTTTCGAGCAGCATCGTTTTTGTCGTCACTTTGTCGAGAAAATAGCGGTCATGGCTTATAATTACCGCGCTGCCGCGGTAGTCGTTGATGAAGCTTTCGAGCCATTCGAGGCTTGTCAGGTCTATATGGTTCGTCGGCTCGTCGAGCAGGAGCAAATCCGGCGCGCTCAAAAGCAGCTTGCCCAAAGCGAGCTTTGAACGCTGACCGCCCGAGAGCAGGGAGCAGGGGAGAGAGAAGTCGCTCTCCGAGAATCCGAGACCTGTGAGTGCCGAGCGGGTGCGGCTTTTGTAGGTCAGCCCGCCCTCGTCCTCAAACTCGGTGTGCAGTCTGTTCTGCTCGGCGATGAGCGCGTTAATGTCGCCATGTCCCGCTTCGATGAGATCCGCGAGCTCTTCGAGCCGCTTCTCTTTTTTCATAAGAGGCTCGAACACGCTCTCCATCTCGTCATAGACCGTCTTTTGGCTCCCCGCGCAGGCGTGCTGTTCGAGATAGCCTATCTTTATATTTTTGCCGGGATATACCCCGCCCAGGGTCGGCTCAAGCTCGCCGGTGATGAGCTTGAAGAGGGTCGTTTTGCCCGTTGCGTTCGAGCCGATGAAGCCTATCTTATCGCGCTCGCCGACTTCAAAGCTCACGCCGGAAAACAGCGTGCGCTCGCCGAACTCCATATCAAGATTCTGTACGCTTAAAACTGCCATTTGTAATATCAGACCCTTGTTTCAAGGATCTTTGCTTCTCCGTTTATTTTGTAGTCGCCGCAGTTTGCGGGAATGAAAATGCTGCCGCCCTTTGAAAATTCAAGAGTCTCGCCCGCGCATTCGAGCAAACCCGAGCCGTCAAGAATAAGAAGCGACACAAAAGATTTTTCGTCCGCAGTGCCGTCAAAAGAGCCGTTAACATCGAGAACTCTCTCGGTAAAGAACGGGCAGGCGACAAGATTAGTGACATTGCCGTCTTTTTTCGGCGTACAGGGATTTTTGTATACTCCGGTGTGCGTGACATTCACCGCGTCCTCAACATGAAGCTCGCGCGGCTTGCCGTCAAAGCCCAGGCGGCCGTAGTCATATATTCTGTAGGTCGTGTCCGAGTTCTGCTGAACCTCGGCGAGCAGAATGCCCTTGCATATCGCGTGGAGTGTGCCGGATTCTATAAAGAAGAAATCTCCCTTTTTGACCGGGACTTTCTTGACATAGTCGGTCAGCGTGCCGTCGGTTATCGACTGCCTAAACTGCTCGCGGGTTATGTCCTTTTCAAAGCCGAGCAGAAGATAGGCGCCCGGCTCGCAGTCGAGGATATACCACGACTCGGTCTTTCCCGCGCCGCTGCCCTTTTTCAGGCAGTAGGCATCGTCGGGGTGAACCTGAACCGAGAGATCCGCCGCGGCGTCGATGAATTTTATCAGCACCGGGAAATCAGAGAATCCGGCGCAGTTTTTGCCGCCGAGCTCTGGATGTTCGAGATAGACTTCGCGAAGAGTCCTCCCCGCAAATTCGCCGTTTGCGACTGTTGAACTGCCGTTTTTGTGCGCGGACATGACCCACGCCTCGGCGGCGTTTCGCTTGTCTGTGACAACGGAATATTCGTCAATGAGCCTGCGCCCGCCCCAGACAGTTTCCGAGACAAAGGGCGTCAATACCATGGGATAAAGCTTCAAAACACATTCTCCTTTATTATAAACATCCTATATATTTTTGGCGTTCGGGCGAAAAATATCGTCCGACTGAATTATTTTATCATATTTGTCCCATAATTGCTATACAAATAATACCGGGAGGACGAAAAAATGGTTACTGCTTTCAAATATCTGCTCGGAGGAAAGCTCAAAAAGGCGGACGAAGCTCCGACAAGGGAGGAGCAGCTGCTTGTGGACATAAGAGCGCTCAAAAAGGAGATGGACGCGGCATATCTGCGGTTTGAATACGGCGAGGACGACGACTCGGTCGAGGCCGCAATATATGAGCTTGAATCGCTCAAGCGCCGCTACCACAGACTCCTGAAGCTCGCAAAGCAGGAGGGACTTGAAAGCAGCGACATAGCCGTCTGCTACAAACTGGAATGAGGGGATAGCCTTGTCAACAGGAATGAAAACGGTTCTTATAATATTTCTCGCTGCCGCCGCGCTCGCGATAACGGTGTTTGCCGTGACGAACAGGCGCGGCTTTTCGGCGCTGATACTCAACGCGATAGGCGGCGCGGCGGCGCTGTTCGCCGTCAATATCGCGGGGCTCGCGACGGGGATACAGCTCTCCGTCAACCGCTGGTCGCTCGGCGCGGGCGCGCTGCTCGGTGTGCCCGGGGTGATATCGATGCTGGTGCTCGATATCGTTTTCAAATAAATTAAAATGAAGCCGCCCGCGGGCTGAAAATAGCATTTCTGCGGGCGGCTTATAAAAAAATCAATTTTTTTAAAATTATGCTTGACATTCGCGAGGCGTTCATATATAATAGGCTCTGCTGAACGGGAAAGACCGAAAAATTCAGCTCAAATGGACGCTTAGCTCAGCTGGTAGAGCATTCGCTTGACGTGCGAAGGGTCAGCGGTTCGAGTCCGTTAGCGTCCACCAGAAAACGCCTTGATGAAATATCATCGAGGCGCTTTTTTATTTGCTTTGAAAACGCCGCCTGCGGAGAAACAGGCGGCGTTTGATGATTTATGCAGTTTTAATTTTATTTCTCTTGCTTGCTTTTATGCGAGCAGCGGCATAGGCGATGTACGGCACGGCGGCGTAAGCTATTATTATAGGAATAGATGCATCGGACATTTTCCCGTCAGAACCGTAGGTGAAGAGACTTATCATTGATACTATAAAGCCGAATCCCGCACCGAGTAAAAAGACGACGGAGGCGACGAGCCCTATGAGATATCCGTTCGATCTTTTCCTGCCGAACACTATTCCGAACGCTATTCCGCCGACAAGAACGGCGGAGCTTGCGATGCTTCCGATGATGAATACGGCGTGGCTCGCCGCGAGGCTATCCAGTCCGGCTTCGGGGAGCGAGGTAAGAACAGAAGCCGCAAAGCCCAGAATGCCGTAAACAAGAAATGTAATTACGCCGGTCAGAACTTCTCTTTTAGCGGTTGATTTCATCTTTGTCACCTTGCTTTTTAGTTTATTGAGAAGACAAAACGCGCACAAACCGGCTGCGGTGCCGACCTATGCGCCTTATTAAACTGCCCGAATGCGCACCCGCCTCAGACTTGATAAAAATCTATAATTTTTTGAATCGAACAGCATCATAGCATTTCTCCGAAATTATATGATATTCTGCCGCAGAAAACCCATCTGCAATTACAAAGTAGCATATTTATATATCGGAGTCAATGCTTTTTGACATACTTTTTTGAATATTCACAAAAAGTTAATTTTTGAAAGCGAAGATATATTTCGCCGCCGCGGTGTTGCCGCAAAAACTATTCACTAAAAACAAAAAGTGTGATATAATCAGCTCGGCTGAAAATACCCGAAAGGAGCGCAAACATGAAAGAACCCATCACCCGATATGTCGAGGACAGGTATGCGAAGCTCAATGAGTTTGTTTCCATGCAGCCCGATATGTCGGCGCTGCCGGATTTTGAAAAGGAGAAGGGAAAGCTCCCTGAGCCCGTGTGGGCGGGACACGACGATGAAATAGATGCCTACTATAAGGCGTGGGAGATAGCCTTCCGCAACCTCGGCAAGCCGACGAAAGAGAGCGGCTTTGTCTCGCCCTATATCGACGCCGCTTTTAACGGTCATATTTTTATGTGGGATTCCTGCTTTATGCTCATGTTCGGAAAATACGGCGACAGCGTCCACTGCTTCCAGAAAACGCTCGACAATTTCTACTGCAAGCAGCACAAGGACGGCTTCATCTGCCGCGAGATAAACGAATTGGACGGCGTTGACCGATTCTATCGCCACGACCCGACGAGCACGGGACCAGAGATAATGGCGTGGTGCGAGTGGCAGTATTATAAGAACTACGGCGATAAGGAGAGGCTCAAAAAAGTCTATTATCCGCTGCTCTCGTTCCACCATTGGCTCAAGAATTATCATCGCTGGAAGGACGGGAGCTATTGGTCGAGCGGCTGGGGCTGCGGCATGGATAATCTGCCGCGCTGCGATCTCAGCCTCATCCCCGACTCGGAGGACTGGATGCTCGAGACCTTCCACCACAGCTATATGTCATGGATAGACGCGACTCTGCAGGCGGCGATGAGCTGCGAATATCTTATAATGATGGCGAAGGAGCTCGGCATCTCTGACGATGTTGACGCGCTCAAGGACGAATACGATAATCTCGTCAGGTTCGTCAACGAGAAGATGTGGAGCGAAAAAGACGGGTTCTATTATGACCTCAAGGCGGACGGAAGCTTCCTTGCTGTCAAGACCGTCGCTGCGTTCTGGGCGCTTATCTCGAAGATTGCCCCGCCCGAGAGGGTCGACGCGCTCTGCCGTCACCTCGAGGATAAAAATGAATTTAACCGCCCGAACCGCGTCCCCGCGCTCTCCGCGGATCACCCGGACTACAAAGATAACGGCGGCTACTGGAACGGCGGAGTTTGGGCGCCGACCGATTATATGATACTCTGCGGACTCTCTGCAAACGGAAAAGAGAAGCTTGCAAAAGAGATAGCCGAGTGCTGCTATAAAAACTGCATCGAGGTCTATAAAAAGACGGGCACTTTCTGGGAGAACTATGCCCCCGAGACTGCCGGCCGCGGCGACCCCGCGCGCGAGGATTTTGTCGGCTGGACGGGCATATTCCCTATAACCGTTTTGATAGAGTACATCCTCGGAATCAGAGTCTCCGCCGAAAAGTCGGAGATAGTCTGGCGCGTGAACAGGCTCGAAAAGCACGGCATAAAGAAGCTGTCCGTCGGCAGGGATTCGTTCGTCACCCTCATGTGCAAGGCGAGAAAATCCCAAGACGAGAAGCCCGAAATAACTGTCGAGAGCGACAGACCCGTTAAAGTAAAGGTGATTTACGGCGGGGATATGCAGCTCTCGTTCGAGATTTGATGGAGGAACTTATGAAGCTTGAAGTGAATTTCAAAAAAACAGTCGGCAAAATAAAGCCGATGAACGCCGTCAACAACGGCCCCGTGTATACGGACAACGGCGACCAGAATCTCACGAATCTGCCGGACTTCAGGGAGGCGAACATCCCGTTTGCCAGAACGCACGATTCGTCCATATGCTATGACTACGGCGGAGAGCACACGGTCGATATACATAATATATTCACCGATTTCGATGCCGACCCGTATTCGCCCGAGTCCTATGACTTCACGCTGACGGATATTTATCTCGGCACGATTATGCGCGCGGGCGCAAAGGTGTTTTACCGCCTCGGCAGTAAGATCGAGCACTGGCCGAAGCACTACGGCATTATGCCGCCGAAGGACTATCAAAAATGGGCGGTCGTCTGCGAGCACATCATAATGCATATGAACGAGGGCTGGGCGGACGGCTATCATATGGGTATTGAATATTGGGAGATATGGAACGAGCCGGACTTCAACGACAAGTGCTGGACGGGAACGCCCGAGGAGTTCTATGACTTTTTTGCAACGGCGGCGAAGTATCTGAAAGCGCGGTTCCCGTCGCTCAAAATCGGCGGACCCGCGGTCTGCGGCTACAATGAAAAATGGCTCGACGCATTCTTTGAAAAGATGAGAGAAGAAAATGTGCCGATGGACTTCTATTCGTGGCACTGCTACGGGTCGAAGGTAAGCGATTTCACGTCCGATGCGCGCCGACACCGCGCCATGCTCGACCGCCACGGCTACACGGACACCGAGAGCATATTGAACGAGTGGAACTATGTCTGTGGCTGGGGTGGCGACGGCTGGAAGCGCAGCCTTGAAACCGAGGCTTCGCTGAAGGGCGCCGCGTTTATCGCCGCCGTTATGAGCGCCTGCCAGCGTGAAAAAACCGATATGCTCATGTACTATGACGCGCGGGTAAATTCGAGCATGAACGGGCTGTTCAAGCGCGGCACGCTGGATAGATTAAAGGGCTATTACTCCGTTAAGGCATGGGGCGAGCTGCTCTCGCTTCAAGATGAATGCGCCCTGAGCTGCGATGTGCCGGATATCTATTCCGCCGCCGCGACGGACGGGGAGAGGTCAATGCTGCTCGTCGCATACTATACCGACGACGCCGCGCCTCTGCCGCGCACGTTCAAGGTCGAAACGGGCGAAGACAGGCTATATACCATTTATATGCTTGATGAGGAGCACGACATGGAGCCGTTTGAGACGATAGCCGCGGACAACGGCGGATTCACTCTGACAATGCGCCCGAACACGGTGGTTGTGATAAAATAAAAAATTGATATAAATATGCCGCCTGCGTGAAATGCGGGCGGCAAAATTTTTTACAAATTTTTACTTGACAGAACAGAAATATAATGCTATGCTATATACATAGAACACCGATGTATAGAAACTCTATGATAAAAGGAGGACTTTATATGAATATCCAAAAAGAACTGTCGAAGGGCAGCAGCTCGCTACTTGTGCTCTCCGTCCTCGGAACGGGGGATATGTACGGCTACCAGATCATCAAGGAGATAGAGCAGCGCAGCGAATTTGTGTTCTCTTTCAAGGAGGGCACGCTCTACCCGATACTCCACGGCTTCGAGCAGGAGGGGCTCGTGAAGTCCTATTGGCAGGACGGCGAGCGCGGCAAAAGGCGAAAATACTATCACATCACCGACAGAGGGCTGAAAATGCTCAACAAATCGACCGAGGACTGGCACTCGTATTCGAGCGCAGTCGAAAAGGTGATAAGGAGCGGGTTAGCGCCCTCGGCAGTCTGAGGCGGTGACAAAATGGACAAAAGAATAGAAAGCTACCTCGATTCTGTGATTCCCGAAAAGCTCTCGAAAAGGCGGCAGAAGCTTATCCGCGAGGAGCTGCGGGATCATATATCCGACCACATCGAATTTTATACCGAGATCGGCTACAGCGAAGATGAGAGCATCCAAAGAGCGCTGGCCGATATGGGCGACGACGGAGGTGTAACCGCAATGGTGAAAAAGGATTTCGAGAAAGTCTACGGCGAAAAAATCTGGATGCCGATATTGGCGTTTGTGCTGACTGTCGGAATAGGCTCGCTGCTTTATCTTTTCGCATCGTTTCTCTTCGGCACATCATTTTCGGATGCGCGCAGCGCGCTTGTCGGGTTCGCGGCGATGCTCGGTGTGTCGCTCGTTATGTCGGCGGCATACCGAAAGGGCTTCAAAAAAACGGTGCTTGCAATGGGACTGTCCGGCGCAGTGTTCGGTTTGCCGTTTATTACTCCAGACCCGCGGCTGCCCTCTATTTATTCGGGCTTCGTTGACGCGCTCTTCTATGACGGCTGTTATATATTGGAAAAAATAATGCCGATATCATTATATCCGGCAATTGAATTTTATGACTACGATATTTTCGCGGTGCTCGGCTCGGCGGCTTTCGGAGTCGGCTTCGCAGTTGCGGCGATTGTACTCTATATCCGCCTGAGAAAAGACGGACTGCCGAAAGAAAAAAGTAAGAAGAGCAGGGCAATAAAAATCGGCGCCGTGTGCGTCGCGGCAATAGCAGTGGCGCTGACATGCCGCGGTGCGGAAAACTTTTTCAACTCCTATATATATGTTATGAACGGATATAAGTTCGAGACTTCCGACGGGATATGCAAGCAGAGCGAAGCGGTGTTCGACTCGATAGAACTCGGAATGAGCTACGACGAAGCAAAGCTGAAGCTCCGCGTTCAGGGCTATATGCCGTTTGACGAATACTGCGAAACGCAAAGCGGGGGAATGCGCAAGAGATTGAAATATTCGCTGAATGAACTCGATCTTGCCGTCACCGACGAGGGTTACACGGTGTTTGTCAATCCGAATGTGTTCTATGACTACAGCGGAATCGACGGAAGAAATTACAGCAACGGGTTTGTCTATCTCAGAGCCGATTCCGACGGCTGCGTAGAATCCAAGGGAGTCGGAAGCGGAACAAAGCCGGGCGACGGGAGCTATAGTGTAACATTCTCGAGCGACGATAATTCGGACGGCATGACGGAGGGCATAGTCGAAAACTGCTCCGTATCTTCAAAGTTTTTCACGCTCAAAGACGGGGTTACAACAAGAAAATATGTTGTCACTCCCGGCAGACCGTACCGGATAGAGGATATGCTGTAACAAAATCAGCCCGCAGTGCCGGAGAAGCTATATAAGTCAAGAAGTCCTACCCAAAATAAAACTTGGGTAGGACTTTTTTTATCGCGAGAAGTATGAAAGCTTTTATTATAGTGAGACGCGAAGATAGAAGTCGATTATCAAAAATGGTCTTGCCGTATTATTACACGGATTTTTTGACCCCTATTCTGACTCTGCCTTTTTTCGTCTGCGTGAACTCTTCGCCGAGAATCGCTCTGCCCTTGCCGCGCAGAACGATTTTGTCTTTTGGGGAGAGGCGGCGGTCGGCTTTCAATACCTGCTCGTCGTTTACTGTCACCGCGCCCGAGGCTATAGCCTGAGCCGCCGCCGAGCGCGAGAGCGAGAATATCTCGCCCGCTACTGCGTCGAGTCGCGGCGATGCTACGGTGATGCTCGTTTCCTTTATATTTACCTGCGGCGCGCGAACCTCGCCGAGCGGGATTTGTTTAGCCTTGAGCGTAGCGCGTCCCGCGCCCGTCAGGTTCTCTTCGATATATTTCGCGGCGTTCGGCAGGGCTATGATGTCGCAGCCGTCGGGCTGAACGCAGATGTCGCCGACGCTCTCGCGCGTAAGTCCCAGCCCCATAACCGCGCCGAGATAATCCCTGTGGCCTATGTCGGAAAACCTGTCCTTCTCTACTCTCACGGCGCTCAGCGGGCAGCCGTCCGCATAGACTGTGAAAATCTCGTTCGGGTCGTCGCTCTCGATATAGTCGGGGACGCTGAGCATGATTACACGCTCCGCTCCCTCGAAGCCGCCCCAGAAGATGAACCTGCCCGCAGTCGAGCGGGCGAGGGCGGACGCCGCTGAGAGCGAAGCGGAATCGAGAAATTTCGACACCGCCGACGGGATATTTTCTCTTTGAGCCTTTTCGATGTTCTCCGATATATATGCTCTGAGTATGCTGCCTTCCATTTTTGCGCCCCTTTTTCGCTTTCTCGGCTCATTATACCATAAAAATCGCGCGGATAAAAGCGCCTCAAACCCCCTATGTGGAATTCTATGGACAAAATGACCAAAGATCAAATCCACTAAAAGCGAATTAAAAAAATTGTGGGAAATAGATAAAAACAGGCGCTTTTTTACCCGATTATGAAAAAAATCCTTTATTTTACACATTTTTTAGCCCGTTATGTATTGCAATTAAGCGTATAATTGTGTAAAATGTCTATAGCGCAGTTGTCAAAATGTCTAAAACGGCAGAAGTTGAAATCATTCAGAATAGGGGTAGATATTATGTCAAACAGGCTTTTCCAGGGTGTCATCCATCAGATGCGCGACGCTGTTGACAGAACAATCGGCGTTATTGATGAGACCGGCACCATAATCTCCTGCAGTGAGCTCGGCAAAATAGGCGAGGTTATCTCGAACGCTTCGCAGATTTTTGCGGAGGACGGCGACCGCATCGTTAACGGCTGCACTTACCGCTCGTTCGGCTCTCACATGCAGGCCGAGTATGCTGTTTTCATTGACGGCGAAGATGAGCTTGCAGGCAAATATGCGGATATCTGCTGCGTGGCGCTGAGCAACATCAAGCAGTGCTACGACGAGAAATTCGACAGGGGCAACTTCGTCAAGAACGTCATTCTTGACAACATACTTCCCGGCGATATCGCTATCAAGGCGCGCGAACTTCGCTTCAACAGCGACGCAGTCCGCACCGTCCTTCTTATAAGAATCACCGAGCACAACGATTCCGCGGCGTTCGACGTTATCCAGAATCTGTTCCCGGACAAGACCAAGGATTTCGTCATCAACATAAACGAAAACGAGATAGCCCTCGTCAAGGAAGTCCGCAGCAACATCGAGACCAAGGATCTCGAGAAGCTCGCGCGCTCCATTTCCGATTCTCTGACAACTGACCTTTATATCCACGCATATGTCGGCATCGGCACGACCGTCACCGGCGTCAAGGAGCTTGCCCGTTCGTTCAAGGAAGCTCAGATAGCCCTCGAGGTCGGCAAGGTGTTCGACACCGAAAAGACCATAGTCAGCTACGACAATCTCGGCATCGCAAGACTTATCTATCAGCTTCCCACGACCCTGTGCGATATGTTCATGCGCGAGGTGTTCAAGCGCGGCTCGATAGACAGCCTCGATCAGGAGACTCTGTTCACCATTCAGCGTTTCTTTGAGAACAACCTCAACGTCTCCGAGACCTCCCGCAAGCTCTTTGTCCACCGCAACACTCTTGTTTACAGACTCGAGAAGATCAAGAAGCTCACCGGCCTTGACCTGCGCGAGTTCGACGATGCTATCGTCTTCAAGGTGGCTCTTATGGTCAAGAAGTATCTCGATGCGAAGCCTGTCAAATACTGATCTGCGGCGTAATTTAAGATCGGTATAAAGTCAAGCGAGGGGGATACCGCTTTATATAGGAGTGAAAACTGTGATTGAATTCAGAGATGTTTCCAAGACCTACGAGAACGGAACACATGCTCTAAACCATGTCAATATCAAGATAAACAAGGGCGAATTCGTCTTTGTCGTCGGCGCGTCCGGCGCCGGAAAAAGCACCTTCCTCAAGCTCATGATGCGTGAGGAAGTGCCCTCGCATGGAAAAGTTATAATCAAAAATCAAGATCTGAGCACCCTTACCCGCAGCGAAATACCCTATTTTCGCCGCGGGTTGGGCATAGTATTCCAGGATTTTCGCCTGATCCCCAAGATGACCGTGTTCGACAACGTGGCGTTCGCCATGCGCGTCACCGGCTCTAAGGAGAACAAGATTCAAAAGCGCGTTCCGTTCGTGCTCGACATAGTCGGGCTGACGGACAAGATGAATTGCTATCCCACCGAGCTCTCCGGCGGCGAACAGCAGCGTGTGGCTCTTGCCCGCGCCCTTGCGAATAACGCCGATCTTATCATAGCGGACGAGCCGACGGGCAATGTTGACCCGCATATGAGCCTCGAGATAGTCGATCTGCTCATGCGCCTCAACCAGGAGGGCACGACTGTCATCATGGTTACCCATGAGCACAATCTCGTCCGTATGTATGACAAGCGCGTTATCCTGCTCGAAAACGGAACCGTTGCGGCGGACGGCAGAATGAAAAATTCCGCTCACCGCGAGCGCACGCTTGCAAAATCAAGCAGTCTCAACCGACCGGCGGACGGCTTCGCAACGAAGTATCTCGACGACGAGGAAGAAGTTCCGGAGGAAAAAGTTGCCGCAAAGGAACCCGAAAGGCTCCCGGAAAAGGCGGAGGAGATAGCAAACGAGACCGCTGCCGACGATATCTACAGGCAGGCTCTCGAAAGCATAAGAAAAGAACGCGAAAAAGAGACGACGGGATACGGAAGCGAGTATGACACAACATATTCTTCCGTCTTGGCGGATTATTCGATTTACCTCGAAGACGACGGAGAGGGGGACGAGAGCGATGAAAAATAACGGAAGCCTCGGCTACCTCACCCGCGAGGGAATGAGAAATCTCTATGTAAATCGACTGATGAGCATAGCGTCGGTCTCCGTGCTGTTCAGCTGCATGGTGATGATTGGCGTTGCGTTCATGATAATGGTCAATATAAATATGTTCATCGGCAATGTCGAGGATCAGAATGTGATAATGGTCTTTGTCGATGACAGCGCGACGAAAGCGGAGGAGGACGAGCTCGGCGCGAGCCTCAGAGGGCTTTCAAATGTCCGCGAATGCACTTTCGTCGGCAAGGACAGCGGCTTTGCCCAGCTCAAGGACGAGATGGGGGACAGCTCCGTGCTCTTCGACGGGCTCGACGAAAACCCGCTTCCCGATGCATATGAAGTTTCGCTCAAGGATACAGATAAGTTTGACGACACGGTCAAGCGCATTTCCGAACTCCCGCATGTTCTCCACATCCGCGAGAACAGGCAGCTTGCAAAGCAGCTCGCGGGGCTGAGAAATACAGTCAGCTATGTGAGTGCGGGCATGATAGCGCTGCTGCTCATAGTCTCGCTTTTCATCGTCTCCAACACAATAAGAATAACGATGGACAGCCGCAGGCTCGAAATAAACATCATGAAGAGCGTCGGTGCGACAAGGTGGTTTATCCGATGGCCGTTCATGATCGAGGGCATGATGCTCGGACTTATCTCCGGAGTGCTCGCCCTGCTTGCCGTCTGGGGCATATATGAAATTGCGGGCAGGTCGCTCGTCAAGACTCTCTCCGGCATCGGAATGTCGGGAATCGCTCCGTTCGGCAAATATGCTCTGATACTGCTCGCCGCATTTATCGTGCTCGGCGTTCTCTCCGGCGCGCTCGGCAGTGCGGTGTCGATAACAAAATATCTCAAAGAAAAGGAGTTCGCGATAGTCGATGAAGAATAAGCGTAACACATGGCTCAGAAGAGCGGCGGCGTTTGTTCTTTGCGCGGCGCTCGTGCTGATGACCGGAATTTTCCCGACAAGGGTTCAGGCGAAGAGCCTCGAGGATCTCAAGCAGGAGTATAACGAGCTCGAAAAAGAGATTGAGGCAAACAAGAAAAAGCTTGAAAGCATAAAAAATCAGCAGACCTCGAATGCGGAGAAGATGAGTCTGCTCTCTTCTCAGGCTGAGGCGATAAGCAGCCAGCTCGATGTCATAAACTCACAGCTCTCCGTTTTAAATGCGGACATTGCAGACTATGACAGAGAGATAGCGGCACTCGATAAAAAAATTGACGAGGCTCAGTCGAAGATAGACAAGCTCGACGAGCAGATAGACGCCACGCAGGAGAAGATATCAGAACGCCTGCGCGCCACATATATGGCGGGCTCGTCCTCGTGGATAGAGATACTGCTCGAGTCGGACAGCATCTCATCGCTCTTGCTTCGCATTCAGCTGCTCGCGAGCGTCACGGAGAACGACAACAAGCTCATCTCCCAGCTCGAAAAGCAGACCGAGGAGCTCAACGCCGCCAAGGCGGAGCTCGACGAGGACAAAAAAGCTCTCGAAGAGAAGCGCTCGTCTCTGGTCGAGAAGAAATCCGAACTCGACACTAAAAATAAAGAACTCGCTTCAAAGCAGAACGCATATAACGCGAACTACCGTCAGATATCGGCTCTCATGACTTCGCTCGACAAGAGCAGCGCCGAATATCAGCAGGAGCTTCGGCGGCAGTACAGAAAGCGTGAGGCATTTGAGCGCCAGATAGACAAAATCATCAGCGGCGGCTCCCAGAGCGGCGACGTTGACGATGGATTTTATAACGACGGCGAGATGATGTGGCCGGTTCCATATAAGAACTCTTACATCTCCGCTGGCTACGGCTACTACGACCCCGAGGGTGACGGAACCTACACCATGCACCCGGCTATCGATATAGTCGTGCGCGAAAACGGCGTCAATGTCTCCTACGGCAAGAAGATAGTTGCGGCGCAGAGCGGCAAGGTGCTCGTCAGGGGCTATTCCGATGTCGGCGGCAACTATATCACCATCGACCACGGCGACGGATACAGAACATATTACGGCCACTGCTCGAAGATAGTCGCTTCGGCGGGACAGTATGTTGAAAAAGGCGAGGTCATCGCCTATATGGGCAACACCGGATATGTCACCGGACCGCATGTCCATTTCCAGGTTATGCATGTCAAGAACGGTGCCGTCACAAGGCTCAATCCTCTCGATTTTGTCACGCCTCCGAATTGATCTCAGGCAGGAAGGAACGTGAAAGCAAATGAACAAGAAAATTTCGCTCGGACTTGCGATTGCGCTCATTATTCTGAGTGCGACCGCGACCTTCGCAATAACGATGTCGGTCTCACAGCGTATGTACAACAAGCTGATAACCGACCTTCCCAAGCGCGCGCAGATGTATGATGCGGTCGAGGAGGTCGACAAGATCGTTCGCTCGAAGTACTACGGCGATATAGACGAGGCTCTGCTCGACTCGAACCTCGAAAACGGCTATATTAACGGACTCGGCGACAAGTACAGCCGCTATATGAACGCGGACGCCTACAAGCTCTATTCCTCGAAGCTTGAGGGACGCAGCGCGGGCATCGGCGTTGAGGTCGAGACTGACCCCGAGAGCGGTTATCTGCTCATAACGGAAGTCTATCCCAACTCCCCGGCGCAGACCGAGGGGCTTCAGAAGGGCGATAAGATAGTTGCCATAGACGGCGACACAGTCACTGCCGAAAACAGCAGTGAAATGGCGGGCAGACTCAGCGGTATAAAGCTGACCTCCGTCAGCCTCACCTACAGGCGCGACGATGTCGACAAATCCGTCAACGTCGTCCTCGGTTACACAAACCAGACCGTCAGCTATGAGCTTATCGGCACAGTCGGTTATATAAAGATATCCGCGTTCTACAAGAACACCTTAAACCAGCTTGAAAAGGCAGTTGACCAGCTCAAGAAAGAGGGCGCGAAGAGCCTCGTCTTCGATGTGCGTTCGACCTATGACGGAACTATTGAATACACCTGCCGCGTTATAGATTATCTTGTCCCGACGGCGACCGAGGGCAACAAGGCGCTCGCGACGCTCGTTGACAAAAACGGCAACAACGTCAAGACCTACAGCTCCGACGCCAAGGATATAACGATGCCCATGGCGGTGCTCATAAATTCCGACACTGCGGGCTACGGCGAGCTGTTTGCCTGCGACCTCAAGGATTTCGGCAAGGCGTTCCTTATCGGCGAAAAGACCGCCGGCAGAGCCGATGTTCAGGAGACTTTCGAGCTCAGCGACGGCGGCGCAGTCGTGCTGACCACCTCAAAGATGCTGCCCTATATCAGCGAGAGTTTCGACGGAAAGGGCCTGACTCCGGACACCGAAATCATCCTCGCGGATTCGCTCAGAGAGAATCTCAGTACGCTCGAAAAAGAGAGAGACACCCAGCTTCAGGCTGCTATCTCCATGCTCGCGGGCAACTCGTCAGAGGGCTGAGACCGAAAATAAGAAATGCAATCTCCCTGCTTTTTGAGAGCGGGGAGATTTTGTTTTGAAAGACAAAATAATGATGCCGATATGTCAAAATATCCGCGCCGGATTTTCGGCAGTATTATGTCCTTTTGGGCTTTATGATACAATATTTTGGGCATATTAACGAAACTTTTCCTGTATCTGTAAAATTTTATCAAATTGCTTGCATATGAGGACAAAAACGGCTAAAATATATGAGGTATATAACCAATAACCAATTATACTAACAACGGAGGAATTCAAATGTCAGTTAAAGTTGCTATTAACGGCTTTGGCCGTATCGGTCGTCTTGCATTCCGTCAGATGTTCGGCGCAGAGGGCTACGAGGTTGTTGCTATCAACGATCTTACCAGCCCCGAGATGCTTGCAAACCTTCTCAAGTACGATACCGCTCAGGGCGGCTATTGCGGAAGAATAGGCGAGAATCTTCACACTGTAGACTTCAAGGCTGCTGAGTATGAAGAGGACGGCAAGACTGTCAAGGTTCCCGGCGCTATCATAGTTGACGGCAAGGAGATCACTATCTATGCTATGCCCAACGCGAAGGATCTTCCCTGGGGCGAGCTTGACGTTGATGTTGTTCTTGAGTGCACCGGCTTCTACTGCTCCAAGGCTAAGAGCCAGGCTCACATCGATGCAGGCGCTAAGAAGGTCGTTATCTCTGCTCCCGCAGGCAATGACCTCAAGACCATCGTCTTCAGCGTCAACGAGGACACCCTCAATGCTGACGACACCATCATCAGTGCAGCTTCCTGCACCACTAACTGCCTTGCTCCCATGGCTAAGGCTCTTAACGATTACGCTCCCATCCAGAGCGGTATCATGTCCACCATCCACGCTTATACCGGCGATCAGATGATCCTCGACGGTCCCCACAGAAAGGGCGACAAGAGACGTGCCCGTGCAGGCGCTGCCAATATCGTTCCCAACTCGACCGGCGCTGCTAAGGCTATCGGCCTTGTTATCCCCGAGCTCAACGGCAAGCTTATCGGCTCCGCTCAGAGAGTTCCCGTGCCGACCGGCTCCACCACTATCCTTACCGCTGTTGTCAAGGGCAGCGATGTGACTAAGGAAGGCATCAACGCTGCTATGAAGGCTGCTGCTTCCGCTTCCTTCGGCTACAATGAGGATCCGATTGTTTCCTCCGATGTTATCGGCATGAGATTCGGCTCTCTCTTCGATGCAACTCAGACCATGGTTGCTAAGATCGCTGACGATCTGTATGAGGTTCAGGTTGTTTCGTGGTACGACAACGAGAACTCCTACACCAGCCAGATGGTCAGAACCATCAAGTATTTCGCAGAGCTCAGCAAGTAATCAGCCAAGTTCAGTGCCCCGCACGAAAGTGCGGGGCATTTTTTGTATTGTTATCTTCGGCGAATTTTTGACGAAGGCTCTCCCTGTATGGGACCGGATACGCGAAGCGTAGACTGAGTGCTATTGCCTCGAATTTTAAATGACATACAATCCGCGCCATACAAAACATAAAAATCCTCCGTACACCAAAATGTACGGAGGATAATTTTTTATATCGCGAGGAACGCTTTGGCAAGCGCGAAGTAGATGAGCAGGGTGACCATATCGACTATTGTCGTTATCATCGGTCCTGCCATGAGCGCGGGGTCGAGCTTTATCATCTTTGCGATTATCGGCAGGGTGCATCCGATTATCTTCGCCACTATAACAGCGCAGACCATTGCAGCCGAAACGACAAGATAAACGGGCATTCCGCCGGAGGAGAAGAGCATCATTCTGCCGATGTTGACTGCCGCGAGGGTCAGTCCGCAGATGAGCGCGACTCTTATCTCTTTGAACACTATCTTCAGATAGTCCTTCGGGTGGATCTCGCCGAGTGCAAGACCGCGGATTATCAGCGTCGAAACCTGATTGCCGGCGTTTCCGCCCGTGTCCATGAGCATAGGTATGCAGGCGGTGAGTCCCGCGACTGCCGCGAGCATATTCTCGTAGTTTTCGATTATCTTGCCTGTAAAAGTCGCCGAGACCATGAGCACCAGAAGCCAAAGGATTCTGTTCTTTGCGAGCTTGAAAACGCCCGTCTTGAGGTAGTTGTCGTCCGAGGGATGAAGCATTGCCATCTTCTCGAAGTCCTCGGTGTTCTCGTCCTCGATGACGTCGACGATGTCGTCTATCGTGATTATGCCGACGAGTCTCGCCTCGTTGTCAACAACGGGGACGGAGAGCAGGTCGTATTTTCTCGCTATGTCTGCGACTTTCTCCTGGTCGTCGAGCGTGTTGACGCAGATGAGCTGGGAGTCGGTGTCCATTATGTCGCGGATAAGCTCGTTGTCTTTTGCCATCAGCAGCGTGTGCAGGGCGACCGTGCCGATAAGATGGCGCTTGTCGTCGATGCAGAAGCAAGTGTAGACCGTCTCTTTGTCGACGGCGGTCGAGCGGATGTGTTCGATTGCCTGACCGACTGTGAAAAAGTCATGCAGCTCGACCATCTCAATGGTCATTATCGAACCTGCGCTGTTTTCGGGATATTTCAAAAATCTGTTTATCAGGCACCTCGTCTCGCTGTCTGCCTTTGCGAGCACGCGGCGCACGACGTTTGCCGGGACTTCTTCGAGGAAGTCGACGGTGTCGTCAAGGAACATGTCGTCAAGCAGGTTCTCAAGCTCTGTATCTGTTATAAGATTCAGCAACTGCGCCTGAGAATCGGGCTCAAGATAAGAAAAAACGTCCGCCGATATGTCTTTGGGGAGGATGCGGAATATCCGCAGAAGCTCGTCTTCCGGGAGCGATTCCATCGCCTGCGCTATATCAACGACGTTCATGTCGCACAGCTGTTCACGCAGATCGGCAAGTTTGCCCTCCGCCAACAGTGCGCTGATATTTTCCAGGATATCACGGCTCATATTGCACCTCTTTCTCCGTGAGGCGCACGCAAAAAGAGCCGATTTTTTTATCGGTCGAATTTTTTCGGGCGTGACCCCACAGCTTTATTTTTAGTTTGCCAACTTCGCGGCTTAGGTTTGTCGCTGCCCAAAAAATTTCACCACTTTTCAAAAATTTTTGCGTCGGGAAAGCCCGACGGGAGCACTTTTCGCACTCCTACATTAGTTTATACCCCACGACCTCAAAAGTCAAGCAAAAGAGCAAAAATCTTGCGTAATCGGCGGCAATCACCGAAAACGGGGAAAATCAACCGAAAAATGCCTGAAAACAGGCGAAAACAGACTTTTTGTTTCTATAAATATTAATAAAATATGAACTTTGTTGATGCTCCGCCGTTTTTTGCACCCCGATATGCAAAAAATCGGGGCGTTTTCGCTATGGGTGACGGGCGCTTCGGAGACCGCCGCCGAAGCGCACGTGAATATAGATGAGGAGATGGGAGTATGAAAAAGAAAGAACCGCTTTCGCCGAAAGAGGAGATTTTTTGCCGCTTCTTTGTCGCGTCCCGCGAACCGCGCGCGTCGGCTGCGCGGGCTGGCTATTCCGTCCATCCGGAGCGAACGGCAATGAAGCTGCTCGCCGATCCGGAGATCAAAAGGCGAATAGCGAAGCTCGAAAACGAGCGCGACGCGAAGCTTGCGGAGGTCACGGAGGGCTACCGCAGGCTCGCGTTCGGGAGCGTTGCGGACGCGGTGAAGCTCATTTTGTCGGACGAGCCGCCCTGCGGGTCGGAGATAGAAAAACTGGATTTGACAATGGTATCGGATATCAAATGCCCGAAGAACGGTGGAATAGAGGTCAAATTTTTCGATCGGCTCAAGGCACTCGACCGACTTTGCGAGCTGAGCAATGCTGCTTCGGCGGGAGAAAATTCGGATTTCCTCTGCGCGCTTGACCGCAGTGCGCGTGCTCTGCGCGGTGATGATGAGCGTGAGTAAGAAAAAAGACGCCTTCGAGAGCTTCTCGGAAAAGCAGCTTCGGGTGCTCTCGTGGTGGTGCCCGTCGAGCCCGGACAGAAATTTTGACGCGATAATCTGCGACGGCGCGGTGCGATCCGGCAAGACGGTGTGTATGTCCGTCTCATTTGTCGCGTGGGCGTTTTCAGCGTTTGACGATACATCTTTCGCGCTGTGCGGCAAGACGGTGACTTCGCTTAGAAGAAACATAATCACGCCGATTCTGCCCGTCCTGCGCCGACTCGGCTTCGACTGCCGCGAAAAGCTGTCTCAGCATCTGGTGGAGATAGAATACTCCGGCAGGCGCAACCGATTTTATTTATTTGGGGGCAAGGACGAGGGCTCGGCGGCGCTCATTCAGGGCATGACACTCGGCGGCGTTCTGCTCGACGAGGTTGCCCTGATGCCGCGCTCGTTTGTCGAACAGGCATTGGCGCGGTGCTCGCTCGACGGCTCGAAACTGTGGTTCAACTGCAACCCCGACACGCCGCTGCACTGGTTCTACGAGGAATGGATAAAAAAGAGCGCGGAGAAAAACTGCCTGTATCTTCATTTCACCATGGACGATAACCCGTCGCTCACGCCCGCGATAAAGCGCAGATACGAGAGCCTTTACAGCGGCGCGTTCTATGACCGCTTCGTGCTGGGCAAATGGGTTGCGGCGCAGGGACTTGTCTATCCGTTCTTTTCGCGCTCGGTTCATGTCGCGGAACCTGCAGGCATACCGTCGCGCTATTTCATCTCCTGCGATTACGGCACGGTCAACCCGTCGTCGTTCGGACTCTGGGGCGAGTACGGTGGGCGGTGGTACAGGCTGAGCGAATATTATTTCGACAGCCGCAGAGAGGGAGAGCAGCGCACCGACGAGGAGCATTACGCCGCGCTCGAACAGCTTGCGGGCGACCTCAACATAGAGGCGGTCATAGCCGACCCCTCCGCCGCGAGCTTTCTCGAATGTATCCGTCGCCACGGCAGATTCCGCGCCGTGCCCGCAAAGAACGATGTTATAGACGGCATCCGCCGCGTTTCGGATGCCCTCAAGGAGCGGCGCATTCTTTTCTCGCAGTCATGCACGGACTGCCTTCGGGAATTTTCCCTCTACAGATGGGATAACACTGCCGCACGCGATGCTCCGAGAAAGGAATACGACCACGCCATGGACGATGTGCGCTATTTCGTCTCCACAGTGCTCGCGCACGAGGAGGACGGCTTTTTCGCGCTCGCCATGAGCAGATGATGGCCGGGCGGTCGGCCGTCATGAAAAGGAGGAATAACAATAAATCCGTTCAAAAGAAAGAAAACCGCTCCCGAGCCTGCGGCGGTGCAGACTTCGGCGCGCCCTGCGTCCGGTCTCGGACTGCTCGACAGCTACACTCCGCTCGGCGGAAATCAGACGCGGCTCTACTACGCTCTGCGCGAAGCCGTGCCGATAATCGACGCCGCAATATTCAAGACCGTCCGCCTGACGGGCGGCTTTGAGGTCAGATGCGCCGACGAGCGCCTGCAGCATAAGCTCGACAATTTCGTTCGCAATGTCCCCGTCGGCGGCAATCAGTTTGGGCTCGAAAGCTTTATCTCCACTTATTTCGAGCAGCTTCTTACCTGTGGTACGGCGGTGGGCGAGATGGTGACGGACTCGGACGGGCATATCGCGGCGCTCTTTAACTCGCCGCTTGAAAATATCGAGCTTCGCCGCGCCTCGGACGGAGTCGGAGTTGATATCTTCTCCGCCTCGTGTGTCGGGATGCCGTCGCCGGTCAGGCGACCCGAGCTTGTATTGCTGTCTGTGCTCAACCCGCAGCCCGGCGAAGTCTGCGGTTGTTCGATGCTCAAAGGCCTGCCGTTTGTCAGCGGGATACTCATGAAAATCTACAAGACTATCGGGCTCAACTGGGAGCGCATGGGTAACATCCGCTTCGCGGTCACATATAAGCCGCAGAACGACTCGCTCGACCGCGCATATGCCAAAGAGCGCGCCATGCAGGTGGCTAAGGAGTGGAGCGAGGCGATGCAGACGGGCGGCGCGGTAAAAGATTTTGTCGCCGTCGGCGATGTTCAGATAAAAGTTATCGGCGCGGACAATCAGATTCTCGACAGCGAGGTGCCGGTGCGCCAGATGCTCGAACAGATAGTCGCGAAAACGGGGCTTCCGCCGTTCATGCTCGGCCTGTCATGGTCGTCGACGGAGCGAATGTCGACCCAACAGGCTGACGTGCTCACCAGCGAGATCGACGCATACCGCCGCATTCTGACACCCGTCATCGAGCGCATATGCCGCACATATCTGCTCTTCGAGGGAACGCCCTCGCAGGTGACGGCTGAGTGGGACGATGTGACTCTTCAGGACAATGTTGAGCTTGCACGCACCGAGCTCTATGCGGCGCAGGCGGAAAAAATCAGGAAAGAGATTGAAAACGGGGAGTGATAACTACGCAGAACAGCGTTCTTTCAGGCGCTCCGACTCCGCAGGAGCTGGAGCTTATTAACAATTATACCGTAAAGCCGCTGAGCGCCGACGAGGTCTATACCTTCGGTATCGTGCTTTGCGACAATGAAATCGACAGGGACTTCGAGCGCTTCGATATTCCCGCGCTCGAAAAGCTCGCCGAGCTTTTTGTCGGCAAGACGGGGATATTCGACCACAGCATGAGCGGCAGGGATCAGACGGCGAGGATATTTTCATGCCGCGTCGAGACGGACGAGAGCAAAGTCACCTCGGCGGGCGAAAAATACACGAAGCTCTGCGCGCGGGCATATATGCCACGCAGCGAAAAGAACGCCGCACTTATTGAAGAGATAGACGCGGGGATAAAGAAAGAGACGAGTGTCGGCTGCTCAGTCGGCAGAAGTGTCTGCTCAATCTGCGGCAAGGACGGACGAACCGATCCGTGCGCCCATATAAAGGGTAGGGAGTACGGCGGCAAGCTCTGCCACAGGATACTCTGCGACCCGACGGACGCCTATGAGTGGTCGTTTGTTGCCGTGCCGGCTCAGCCCGCGGCAGGCGTTACTAAGTCTTACCGCGCGGACGAGCAGACGGTGAAAACAGTCAAACGCCTTTCCTGCGCCAATGAGGGAGTGACCCTCACAAAGGCGGAGGCGGCGGGGCTTTACGGCTATATCGACGAGCTTGAACAGCTCGCCCGCGAGGGCAAAGAGTACCGCGAGGAGCTTATATGCGATGTGATACGCATGGGCGCGGCGGCTCTGCCGGATATGCGCGGCGAGAGCCTCTCGGCGATATGCGGCACTCTCGGGCTCGAACAGCTCAGAGAGCTCAAAAAGGCTTTCTCGGGCGGCGGAAGACTCAACAGCCAGCTCTCGTCGACAAAGCCCGAAACGCACTCGGGCAACAGCGAGTTTAGAATTTAAAGGAGGATAATTATGTCAGTTTCAACTAAAGGTTTTTGTGAGAATGTTCTCACGCTCAAGGCGGCAAGCGGACTCAAAGCGGGCGTGCCCGTCGCGGTCAGCGCAAACGATACCGTTTCGGCGGCAGGCGCGGACGCAAAATTCTGCGGCGTCAGCGTGAATGTGAACGGCGGATATGCGGGCGTTCAGCTCTCGGGTGTTGTCACCATGCCCTATACGGGTACGGACGCCCCGGCGGTCGGCTATGCGGCTCTCGCATCGGACGGCGCGTATGGAGTCAAGGTGAGCACAAAGGGCAACACCTATCTCGTGCTCAGCGTCAACACAACCGCCAAAACAGTGAGCTTCATGCTCTGATTCTGAAAGGAGAATAATATGACTGCTTTTGATAACATCAGACTTGAAAAAGGTTTCTACGCATCCGGCGATTTCACCGGCGCACTCGAAAAGATAGACCCCTCGGAGAACTACAGCGGCACCGCTCTTGAGGGACTTGACGCATATCAGCGCCAGCTCAAACGCTTTGATATCAAGGTCAGCGGAGCGGGCAGCGACGTTGTCGACAAGTTCTTCAAGACCTCCGATTCCGCCGTGCTCTTTCCAGAGTATGTTTCCCGCGCCGTCAGACAGGGTATGCAGGAGGCAAATGTCCTGCCGCGCATAGTCGCGTCGACTACGGTCATAGACTCGCTCGACTACCGCTCGATAGCCTGCGAGCCGAGCGACGATGAAAAGGAACTCAAAGTCGTCGCCGAGGGCACGTTCATCCCCGAAACCAGCGTCAAGAGCAAGGCGAACCTTGTTCATCTGAAAAAGCGCGGCCGTTCGCTTGTCGCTTCCTATGAAGCCGTCCGCTTCCAGCGCCTTGATCTGTTCACAGTCACCCTGCGCCAGATCGGCGCATATATCGCGCGCACTCAGCTCAGCGACGCGGTCGATGTGCTCATAAACGGCGACGGTAATGATAACGCCGCCTCCAACACTGCCGTCGCATCCTCAGGCAAGCTCACCTACACCGACCTTGTCAACTTCTGGAATCTCTTCGATCCCTATGAGCTCAACACGATTATTGCCGCTCCCGCGCAGGTCGCGCAGATGCTCGGCATTACTGAGTTCAGGGACGCTGCGGCAGGTCTCAATTTCCACGCGACGGGCGAAGTTATAACTCCCCTCGGCGCAGATCTTATAAAGGGCTCGTGTGTGCCCGCAGGCAAGATAATCGGTATCGACCGCAGCTGCGCCCTCGAGATGGTCACGACAGGCCCTGTCTCCACCGAGTATGACAAGCTCATCGACCGCCAGCTTGAGCGTGCGGTCATCAGCTCGACTGCGGGCTTTGCAAGGATATTCGACTCTGCCGCGCGCACCCTTACCGTCTGACGGCGGGGGTGAGAGCATGATAACTCAGTGGAGCGTACTCTCTCTGCTCAGGCAGCTGACGGATATCGGCGAGGACGAAGAAAAAGTCTGCCTCGGGATAGCCCTGAGCTCGCTCGAACGCGTACAATCGAGATTAAGAGCCGATGCGGACATTAACGATGTGAGAATCGCTCAGGCCGCGGCGGGACTCGCCTATTACGCCCTGTGCGTGCGCCGCGCGGGCAATTCGGACGGCATACAGAGCTTCAAGGCGGGCGATATCTCCGTTAAAAAGGGCGCGGACAGCTCATTAAAATTCGCTGCATCCGTGCGCGACAGCGCGCTCGCGGAGCTGACTCCGCTGCTGAGCGACGAAGGCTTTTTCTGCTGCGGGGTGGAGATATGAATCTCTCAGCGGAATTTGAAAAGTGGGGCAGAACGCTCGTCATCGAGAACACCGACTCCACTCAGACCGCGCCGTTCAAGGGCTTTATTCAGCCGCTGAGATATAAAAACAAGATGTATCTCTACGGCGTAAACACCGAGATAGGCTACAATTCGCAGGGCTATTATCTCTATATCGGTCCGCCCGAGCATGACCTGACGGTCAACGAGGACGCGCTGATAATCGACGGCGATATAAAATACCAGATCGACCGCGCGGAGAAGATAAAGTTCGGTGAAGATGTGCTCTATGTCTGGGCGGTCGTGCGGACGGTCGTCGAGATAACGGAATAACTCAAAGGGTCGCCGGGGCTTTTCCGGCGACCCGATAAAGGAGGTTTTTATGAGTACAATCAGTGTTCTTCCCTCGCAGATAGCTAACTGGCTGTCCGAGCAGACGAGACTGAGCGGGATAAGATTCATAACTGAATATCCCGCCGTCAAAAAGGAGATACCCCTAAAGCGCGTGACCGTCGCGGTCGGAATAGGGGAGATGGATATAGTCGACAGCTTCACCGCGAACGACGAGGGTGTGTTGGTCAAGAATGAATATTGCCGCCTCGCGAATATAAAAGTTAAGCTTGCCATCCATGTCCCGTATAGCAAGGGCGGCGCGACCTGCCACGATGTGCTGACGACTATAATCGACTGCCTGACCTTCGACACAGATTTGAACGTTGTCGAATCCGGATGTTCCGGCATCAAGGCGGACAGGGACACCGACGCCTTTGTCCTCGACGCATATATACTCATGCAGGCGGATTTCTGCCCCGCAGACACGACCGGGCTCAACTTCCACTGCTTCCTCGACAAGACTCTGCTCTGCGGCTCGCATATCCGCGATACCGTCAAGCATGTCACCGCCGAGGACAAGGCTCTGTGGAACGCGCCTGTAAAAATCGGCTCATATACGGGCACGGGTGCAAAAAGCCGTTCTGTAAAAGTCGGCTTCAAGCCCACCGCCGTATTTGTTTTTTGCAGGAGTATGCCCGCCGCTATAGCTGATTTTTCGGGCTCATCAACAAACTGCTATGTTGCCGCCGCGACTCGGGCGGGCGGTATGCCGGGACTCAGCATCTCCTCCGACGGTTTCAGCATCAGCACGGCGAGCGATGTCAACGGGAGCAAAAATCTTCTCAATGCGCTGGGTATGACCTATATATACATCGCGCTTAAAATATAAATTTGCTGACCTTTTTATCGGACAGAACTTTTTCTTCCCGCTTTCTGAATGTGACTGTGCATCATTTAGTGCAAATTTTGGGGTGTAATCGGTCGCAAAATAAATATTTTCCCGTTGACAAATATCTGATGTGTTACTATAATTATAAGCATAGATACGAACAAATGTTCGAGGAAGCGAGGAGATGAGCAAATGTCAAAAAGAAGTGTCGAGGCGGCGATGGATTTCTCGTTCCCGACTCCTGAAGAGCGGCGGGCGGCGATGTGCGTCTGCTGCGGCTCGCACTGCCCGGGCTGCGAATCGCCGGACGACTATGCGTGGCGGCGCAGGGATGTTGACCTGTCCGTGCTCGCCGACGAGGTGATAAAAACAAGGCTTACGCCGCGCGAGAGGCAGGTCACGGAGGCATATTGGTTCGACGGCTCGACGATATCCACGATAGCTCAGAAATTGGGCGTGTGCCCGTCGAGCGTGTCGCGGTGCCTCGACAAGGCGCAGAGAAAGATATATGACGCGCTGAGCTTCACTGTAAAATATCAGCACGATATAGAATCCGTCGAATTTCTGCCGATAGCCGTCAGGCGCGCGCTCGCCGTGAGCGCGGCAAAGCGATATGAGCCGAACGCCCTGGGCGGGCGTATAAAAAAGCTTCGGTGCAGCGAGAACATAGGCGAACAGCTGCTCTGCGATGCGCTCGGAATGCAGATAAGAACATTAAGAATGGTAGAAAACGGCGAAAAAGAGCCGACTTTGCATCAGCTCGCGCAGCTTGCCGGATTTTTCGGCACAACGGCCGACTATCTTTTGAAAGGAGAAGACAAATGACTTTCAACAGAACTCTTTCACAGCTTGCCGACGAGTATTTTGAGCAGGCGCAGGTGCTCGACGGGATTATAGCAAGGCACAGAAAACGTCTTTCGGCTCTGCCGAATCCCGAGACGAGCGACGAGGCATATAAAATTAAAACTCTGCTCAACGTGCTCTATAAAGAGCGCAGGGACGTTCTGGAAACGGCGAACTATCTCAAGGACAACTATTCCGGGGAGGAAAACAGATGAGAGATATAAAAATAACAATACTTTCGGACGGAACGGCTCAGATTGAAGAGCCGTTCTGTTTTTGCGGAGAGCATAACGCGGCGCGGCTTTGCATTACGCTCAACGACGAGCTGAAAACAGACGCTTCGTATTATCTTCTGAGCTTCGATGTCTACGGATTGAGCCGCCGCATCGTGTCGAATATTATCAGCGGCGCAAACAGCACTCCCGCCTATATAACCGGCGGTGTTATATATTGCCCTCTGCCCGAGGCGCTGACTTCAACGGGCGAGCTGACCGTTCAGGTCGAGGCGCATAAGCGCAATGACCTCGAGGTGACAAGAATAACCAAGTCCGCCGTGTTCACCCTCGGCTTTGAGCCGTCTGTTATGGGTATTGACGGCGAGCTTGAAGAGGAGTGCGGCATCCTGCCCGAACTCGCCGCCGCAGTGGAGAGTATGCGGGATTTAAAAGCCTTGTTCGGCGGGACGACCGATTTAAAGGCAGTCATAATAAATTCCCTCGGCTTCACTCCGCAGGCTCCGCCATCGCAGTATACCTACAGCACTGCGCAGGTGTCTGCGACGCTCAACGACAATGCGGAATACCGCATGATGGGCCTTCAGACGCTGACGGTTCAGTATCCCGAAGACGCGAAGTTCGAGTGCTGGATGCGCTTAACCTTTGCCGAGAGCGGGACAATCACCGTCACTCTGCCCGCGGGCACCGGATATATCGGCACTGCGCCGGATTTTCACAACGGCGAAACCTGGGAGCTGAGCTTCAAAGACAAAATTTTGGCGGCGCAGAAGGTCGGTGACGGCACTTGATGGGGCGAAGAAGAGAACTTTTTTCGCGTGCCGCGCGGCATATCGAAGGTCTGCCGGATGACTTCACTCCCGTGAGCTTTTTGCAGTCCTCGGGCAGCCAGTATATCGACACCGGGCGCAAGCTGACGCAGGATTCTGATATCACCATAGATTTCAGGATAGTCGGTGAAATAAACAGGGACGCAGGCATATTCGGTTCGCGCGAGAGTGCGTTGAAAAATAATCTTACGCTGTTTCAAAACAAAAATCCGATTGTTTTCTCCGGCGACTTTTCCGAGTATCAAAAGCACCGTTTTGCGGCGGCTTCATCATTGGAACGAACAAAAATCCAAATAAACAAAGCCGGCGTGTGGGTCAAT
>ULQX01029695.1_pt1 | contig 109723 bp, 120 predicted proteins | sample 1954941 | NCBI WGS metagenome assembly ULQX01 (sample SAMEA4835667, study PRJEB28245) | human gut metagenome | biome: gut microbiome; material: fecal sample | place: Denmark | collected 2008
GCCTATGATAATAGGGCAGCAGCAGCCATTTCCATTTCTTGCAAATAAGCAGTTATATGCAATTGTGCTTATGAAGACTAAGAAGGGTAAGAATAAAATAGGAATAGTACCTTGTTCAAACAGTGTATTTAAGAGACTTATAGAAATTCCTACAAGACCAGGAACATTTATGCTTTCTGAAGAATTGATTCTGCATTTTGTATCAAAGCTGTATGAGAAGTATGAAATACAGGAAAAATCAGTTATGAGAGTTATTAGAAATGCAGATATAGATGCTGGTTCATTTGATGATGAGGACCTTGATTACAGAAATATGATGGAACATATGGTTAAGCAGAGAAACAGGCTTAATCCGGTATGTGTCCAGTTAAACAGAAAAATAAACGACAAAGCAAAGAAAAAGCTCACAGATTATCTTGAAATAGGTGCAAAACACCTGATTGAAGAGAGAACTCCACTGGATATGTCATTTGTATTCCAGCTGCAGAATGTGTTAAAGAATAAGCCTGAGCTTTTTTATAAGAAAAGAGTTCCACAGCCAAGTAAAGAAATCAGTATGAATGAAAAGATAATTCCGCAGATTGAGAAGAAGGATGTTGTTCTTTCATACCCATTTGAGAGTATGAGACCATTCATATCTATGTTAGAGGAAGCAGCCAGTGACCCGACTGTTGTATCAATAAAGATGACTCTTTACAGAGTTGCTGACAGAAGTAAGATAGTTGAGACTCTTATTGAAGCGGCTGAAAATGATAAAGAAGTTATTGTTCTTGTGGAGCTGAGAGCCAGATTTGATGAGGCTAATAATATTGAAATGTCTAAGAGACTCGAGGAGGCTGGATGCCAGCTTTTATATGGTCTGGGTGAGTATAAGGTGCACTCAAAGTTATGCCTTATAACACGTTCGGTTAATAATACATTTTCATATATAACACAGATAGGAACAGGCAATTATAATGAAAAGACTTCAAGATTATATACAGATCTGTCACTTGTTACAGCTAATGAGGAGATAGGTGCGGATGCGGCTGCAGTATTTGCTGCTTTGCAGAAGGGAGAAACGGTGGATAGTTCTAACCAGCTTCTTGTTGCACCAAACTGCCTGCAGAACAGAATCCTTTCAATGATAGATGAGCAGATTGATAAGGTAAAGAACGGTGAAGAGGGATATGTTGGAGTTAAGATTAATTCCCTTACAGACAAGATTATTATTGAGAAATTAATTGAAGCTTCACAGGCAGGTGTTAAAATAGATCTTGAAGTAAGAGGAATATGCTGTATAAAGCCGGGAGTTAAAGGCTATACAGATAATATCCGCGTGGTAAGTGTTGTTGGACGTTTCCTTGAGCATTCAAGAATATATCGTTTTGGAAGAGGAGATGACCAGAAGATATATATTGCATCGGCAGATTTTATGACAAGAAATACGACAAGACGTGTTGAGGTTGCTGCACCTGTGCTTGATAAGCATTGTCAGGAACGCATAATTCATATATTTGATCTTATTATGCAGGATGACGAGAAAGGCAAAGAGCAGAATAGTGATGGGGTATACTGTGACAGACATATTAATAATCCTAAGATTGATTCACAGGAAACTCTATATGAAGAAAGCTATGAAGCGGCAGCCAGTGCAGAATAATTAAGAAAATGGAGGCTAACAGGTATGAAGATAGGTATGCTTACAAGTGGTGGAGACTGCCAGTCTCTTAATGCGGCAATGAGAGGTGTTGCCAAAACTTTGTATAATAATACAAATGATGTTGAAATATACGGATTTCTTGATGGTTACAAAGGAATGATTACTAAGAATTACAAACTGATGAAAGAAGAGGATTTCAGTGGGATTCTCACAGAGGGAGGAACAATTCTTGGAACTTCCAGAACACCTTTCAAATATATCAATGAGCCTGATGAGGAAGGGCGCGATAAGGTTGCAGGCATGATTAAGACTTATAAGGATTTAAAACTCGACTGCCTTGTAATGCTTGGCGGAAACGGTTCACATAAGACTGCGGCTCTTTTATCGCAGAAGGGTTTAAATGTCGTTACTCTTCCTAAGACTATTGATAATGATATAGAAGGAACTGAGATGAGCTTTGGATTTCAGTCAGCTATAGATGTTGCGACAAGAACTATAGATGAGATTCATACAACGGCAGCCTCACACAGCAGAGTGTTTATTGTTGAGATTATGGGACATAAAACAGGCTGGCTGACATTGCATTCAGGAATTGCAGGCGGTGCTGATATCATACTTATACCTGAAATTCCATATAATGTTGATGAGGTGTTGAATACAATCAGAAAGCGTGAAAAGCAGGGTAAGAAATTTACTATAATCGCAATGGCTGAGGGTGCAATATCAGATGAGGATGCAAAGCTGTCAAAGAAAGAGCTGAAAGAAAAGCGAAAGACATATACATTTCCATCGGTAGCATATCAGTTGAGTGATGAGCTGCAGAAAAAAGCCGGTCAGGAGGTAAGAGTAACAATTCCCGGACATGTTCAGCGTGGCGGAATTCCAAGTGCATCTGACAGAACACTGGCAACAAGAATAGGCGTTGAGGCTGCAGGACTTATATTAAGAAAAGATTATGGCAATATGGTATGCATCAAAGATGGAAAGTTCTCTAAGATACCACTTGAAGAGGTTGCAGGTAAAACGAAGATGGTTAACGTAGATAATGAACTTATAAGACAGGCTGAAAGCTTAGGCATTAGTCTTGGCAGAAAGGCATAAGTGGTATATAATACAAAGCAAATGCTTCAGGAAAGAAGGGGAATGCTTTGAAGAAATCAGACAGACTAAAGATAGTTATTCTTGGAATAACTGGATTACTTATTCTTATTGGAACCGGAATATTTATATTCATAGGACAGAGTATATGTACCATGGCTGGTGTAGGGCTTTTTGTTATTGTGTGTCTTGGAATGGTTGTTGTTGCAGGAAAGAAAGATGACCAGACAGAAACAATAGAACAGCTTAACCAGACAGTATCTGAACAGAGCAGAAGGATAATGAATACTGAGGGGCAGCTTGCAAGATATAAGAGAGAACTTGCAGAGGCGACTGGTAAGAATGAAGCATAATAATTAAATATTAAGGAGATAGTCATGTTACTAGAGATTTTAAAGGCAATTCTTTTCGGTATAGTCGAAGGAATTACAGAATGGCTGCCTATAAGCAGCACAGGGCATATGATTCTGCTTGACCAGGTAGTCAAACTTAATGTATCCGCAGATTTTTATAAGATGTTTCAGGTAGTTATCCAGCTTGGAGCAATAATGGCCGTAGTTATATTATTCTGGAATAAATTATGGCCTTTTTATATGAAGAAGACTAAGAGTGGTAAGAAAGCAGCTTGGAAAGATGGCGCACTTGCAATGTGGATTAAGATTATTATTGCATGTATTCCGGCAGCGATTGTCGGATTGATTTTCGATGATAAGATAGATGAATTATTCTATCATCCAATCCCTGTTGCTATTGCACTTATCGTTGTAGGTATAGTTTTTATAGTTGTGGAGAATGCAAAGAAAGGCAGCAGGCCAGCAATCGGAAGTATAGGTGAGATAACTTATAAGGCAGCAATAATAATAGGTCTGTTCCAGCTTATAGCAGCAGTATTTCCAGGTACATCAAGATCAGGTGCAACAATTATCGGAGCACTCATAATCGGAGTATCAAGAAGCGTTGCGGCTGAATTTACATTTTTCCTTGCGGTACCTGTAATGTTCGGAGCAAGTCTTTTAAAGATTGCTAAATATGCTGCTGTGGGAATGGCTATGACAGGAACAGAGTGGGTTGTCCTCATTGTAGGCTGCCTTGTTGCGTTCTTTGTATCAGTATTCGTAATCAAGTTCCTTATGGGATACATCAAGAAGCATGATTTCAAGGTGTTCGGTGTGTACAGAATAATTCTTGGTATAGCAGTTATTGCACTCAGCTTTGTATTGTTTTAATTCTAATACACTTCAAGGTATGAATTGTATACATAACCGCTTGTACCATTATAATCAATAAGGGTGTAATAAGCACCAACAGATAATATAGAACCGGTGGTCCCTCCTGGCACAACTGCAAAGGAGTGGCTGCCGTTTTTGTCTTTATGCATATTGACATAGGAAGCACCTGTCACACGGTAACTTTTAAGAGCAGATGTATTGGTTATGCGTCCATTTGCAAATGTATACGATGGCTGGGCGGCTGTTTCAGGCTGTGTGCTTTGGACTTCAGTCTGAACGGTTTCTGGCTCGGAGGATTCACAGGATGTTTCAGATGCTACAGTTGTTGCCTCAGTTTCAGTCACGACGGTGGATTCCTGTTTTGTTACATCCTGAGAAGAAGCAGTTTCTTTAACTGTTACAGCAGGCGTTGTCTTAGACACAGTTTCTGAACTTACATCTTTAACAGTAACTGGCTGGGTTTCAGAATTGCTGGCAGTGTGAATGTTTTTTTCAAGACCTCCACCGGCAAAACCGATGTTTTCAAAGATGACAACTCCGGCTATAATTATTACAAGATATATACCCAAAAATATTTTAACAATAAGATTATTGATTTTCATTGTGACTAAAGACCTCATATTTTTCTATAATAAATTAATATTAGTTCTTTTTGTGGGGCAGGTCAATAAAAAAAGTGATAATCCGGAGGTGTAAAATGAACATAATAGGTCACATTTCAACAGATTTTCCAACAAAATTTGGGATTCCAAGACAGAGTGGATTGATAGAGGAATTAAAAGGTGTCATAACATTTGAACCAGAATACAGACAGCCAGAGGCTTTCAGGGGATTGGAGGATTTTTCACATATATGGGTTTTATGGCAGTTTTCCAAGTCGCAGAAGAAAACTATAGCGGCAACGGTAACTCCTCCAAGACTTGGAGGGAAAGTACGAATGGGAGTGTTTGCAACAAGGTCGCCGTTCAGACCGAATGATATTGGGCTGTCATGTGTGAAATTAGAACACATAGAATATACGGCAGATAAAGGACCGGTACTATTCGTTTCAGGGGTGGATATGGTTGATGGCACGCCGATATACGATATCAAGCCGTATGTAAAATTCACAGACTCACACCCAGAGGCAAAAGAAGGATTTACGGCAGCCACTTATAACAGAAATCTTAAAGTGATATTTCCATCAGACCTGCTTGCAATAATGCCGGAAAACAAACAGACAGCAGCGGTTAAAATATTAGAGCAGGACCCAAGACCGGCTTATGATACAGACGAGTCAAGGGCTTATGGGGTAACATTTTCAGGCTTTGATATCAGATTCAAGGTGCATGGGGATGTGCTGACTGTGTTTGAAGTGGTGGATATTGAGGCAGCTGGTGGATATAAGAAGGTAAAGTGAGCTGGTGTCAATTTCACTTGATAATCCAGCTAAAATGTGCTTTACTTATATGGACTAGGTAAACAATTAATGTTGCAATCAAGATTAAGGAGGAGCTATATGAGAGTTGGAATGGGATATGATGTTCATAAACTGGTTAAAGACCGTAAGCTTATCATGGGCGGAGTTGAGATTCCATATGAATTAGGTCTGCTTGGACACTCTGATGCAGATGTGCTTCTTCATGCCATTATGGATGCATTACTGGGTGCGGCTGCACTTGGAGATATAGGAAAGCATTTCCCGGATACAGATGACAGATACAAGGGAATATCAAGTATCAAGCTTCTGGAAGAGGTTGGAAAGAAGATAGATGAGGCTAATTATATTATAGAAAATATTGATGCTACTATTATTGCACAAAAGCCTAAGATGCGCCCATATATTGATGATATGAGAAAGAATATCGCAGATGCTTTAAAGATTGATGTTGACAGAGTCAATGTTAAGGCTACTACAGAAGAGGGACTTGGATTTACTGGAAGTGGAGAGGGTATTTCTTCACAGGCAATATGCTCACTTAATTCTGTTTCTAATTATATATACGGCGCGGCTGATATGACAAACTGTAGACCTGACTGTGGTGGCTGCATGGGCTGTCAGAACAAATAGAACTGACAATACATTCGCAGATTTAATTCATATAATATAATTAAGAATAGAAAAGTCAGGATTAACAGATTATGAAATATAGAGATTATGTAAAGCAGGAAATAGCAGTAATAAAGGACAGAGACCCTGCTATTAAGTCGGATAAAGAGGTATATCTTTATCCTAGTTTTAAGGCAATACTTAAATATAGAAAAGCCCATAAGTTATATCTTAAGGGCGAATATTACAAGGCGAGAAAGATTTCACAGAAAACTGCAAGACAGACTGGAATTGAGATACATCCGGGAGCGCAGATTGGCGAAGGACTTTTTATTGACCATGGACATGGAGTTGTTATCGGAGAGACAGCTATTATCGGTAACAATGTAACACTTTATCAGGGCGTTACACTTGGAGGAACAGGCAAGGAGCAGGGTAAGAGACATCCTACTCTTGGAGATAATATTATGGTAGGAGCAGGAGCAAAGATTCTTGGCTCAGTTACCATAGGTGATAACTGCAAGATTGGTGCGGGTTCTGTTGTATTAAAGGATGTGCCAGCGAATTCTACAGTGGTTGGTGTTCCAGGAAGAGTTGTTATTCAGGACAGCGTAAGACTGTTTGATGATTTAGACCAGATACATCTTCCAGATCCTGTTATGCAGGATATCGAGAACTTAAAGCAGGAGAACGCAAGACTTAAGAAGAGACTTGCACACCTTGAGAACAGCGTCAATGAAAGCCGTAGCTCGTATGATGATAACTAAAGTGTGATTATGAAAGGAAATCTGACATGAGGATTTATAATACTTTATCCAGAAGAAAAGAAGAGTTTAAGCCATTAGAAGAAGGTAAGGTTAAAATGTATGTCTGCGGACCTACTGTATACAACCTTATTCATATTGGTAACGCAAGACCTATGATTGTATTTGATACAGTAAGAAGATATCTTGAGTACAAGGGATATGATGTTAATTATGTATCTAACTTTACAGATGTAGACGACAAGATTATTAAGAAAGCTAATGAAGAAGGTGTATCTGCTGAGGAGATTTCAACAAGATACATTGCTGAATGTAAGAAGGATATGGAGGGCATGAATATTAAGCCCGCAACAACACATCCTCTTGCAACTCAGGAAATCGGCGGAATGATTGATATGATACAGACTCTTATTGACAAGGGTTATGCTTATGAAGTCAATGGAACTGTATACTACAGAACAAGAAAGTTTGCAGAATACGGAAAGTTATCTAAGAAGAATATTGACGACTTGGAGGCAGGACACAGAGATGAGGCACATAGTCTTAAGGTTACAGGTGAGGATGAGAAGGAAGACCCACTTGATTTCGTTCTCTGGAAGCCTAAGAAAGAAGGAGAGCCATCTTGGCCATCACCTTGGAGTGACGGAAGACCGGGCTGGCATATTGAATGCTCTGTTATGTCTAAGAAGTATCTTGCTGACGAAATCGATATTCATGCAGGTGGAGAGGATTTAATATTCCCTCACCATGAGAATGAGATTGCACAGTCAGAGGCAGCTAATGGAGTACCATTCTCTAAGTACTGGATGCACAATGCATTTCTTAATATTGATAACAAGAAGATGTCTAAGTCTTTAGGCAATTTCTTTACAGTAAGAGATATAAGCAGGGAATATGACCTTGAAGTGTTAAGATTCTTCATGTTAAGCGCACATTACCGCAATCCTGTTAATTTCAGCCATGACCTTATGGAATCAGCAAAGAACGGATTAGACAGAATCTTAACTGCAGTTGATAATTTAAGACATCTGTCAGAGAATGCCAAAGATGTTACAATGACAGAGGATGAGAAGAAGATAATAGCTTCTATAGATGACATTTATAAGAAATTCGAAGATTCAATGGACGATGATTTCAATACAGCAGACGCAATATCAGCTATATTTGAACTTGTAAAGCTTGCTAACTCTAATTCAAGCTCAGATAATTCCAAGGAATACATCGATACTCTTATGAAGAAGATTACAACTCTCACAGATATTCTTGGACTTAAGACAGACAAGAAGGAAGAAATGCTTGATGAGGATATCGAGGCACTTATTGCCGAGAGACAGCAGGCAAGAAAAGATAAGAATTTTGCAAGAGCTGATGAAATTCGAGATGAGTTATTAGCAAAGGGAATTATTCTTAAGGATACAAGAGAGGGCGTAAGATGGAGCAGAGCCTAGATAACGACCTTGTAAAATGCATATATGAAGGTCTGGATATGAAGCATACAGAGCCTTCGCAGTTATCACCTCTTGTCCTTGCATATATCGGGGACAGCATATATGACCTTGTCATTAAGACATGGGTTATAGAACAGGGGAATATGCAGGTTAATAAGCTTAACAAGAAAACGAGCAGTATTGTTAAGGCTGAATCCCAATCTGCCATGATAGGTGTAATAGAGCCAATGCTCAGTGAACATGAGGAAGCTGTGTATAAGAGAGGACGTAATGCAAAGTCATACACATCTGCCAAGAATGCAAGCATTGGAGATTACAGAAGAGCAACGGGTTTTGAGGCTCTTATGGGATATCTGTATCTTAGCGGGCAGTATGAGCGGATGATGGAACTGGTTAAAGCAGGACTGGAAAGCCTTGAGTTAAAGTAGAGCCGGCAAAGCAGAATCCATATCTGTAATGGATAACTGGATTCTGCTTTGTTAATATTAAGGAGAAATATATGAGATACAATGAATTAACATTTCAGGGAAGAAATGCTGTATTAGAGGCATTCCGCTCTGGTAAAACTATTGATAAGCTTTTTATTCTTGACGGCTGTCAGGATGGACCAATAAAGAGTATTGTCAGAGAAGCAAAGAAAACAGATGCAATTATCAATTATGTTGATAAGGAAAGACTCGACAGACTTGCAGGAACAGGACATCATCAGGGAGTTGTTGCCATTGGCGCAGCTTATGAATATGCAGAGGTTGAGGATATACTTGCAGCAGCTAAGGAAAAGGGAGAAGATCCATTTATATTCATTCTTGATGAGATAGAGGATCCTCACAATCTTGGTGCTATTATAAGAACTGCCAACCTTGCAGGTGCACATGGAGTTATTATTCCTAAGAGAAGAGCTGTCGGACTTACAGCAACTGTAGCCAAGACATCAGCAGGCGCGATTAATTACACACCTGTAGCCAAGGTTACTAATATTTCACAGACAATCGAGGAACTTAAGAAGCAGGGACTCTGGTTTGTATGCGCTGATATGGGCGGGGAGACAATGTATAATCTTAATCTCAAAGGACCTATCGGCCTTGTTATAGGTAATGAGGGCAATGGAGTAAGCCGTCTTGTTAAGGACAAATGTGATTTCATCGCATCAATTCCTATGAAGGGTGATATTGATTCCTTAAATGCCTCAGTTGCAGCAGGTGTTCTTGCATATGAAATAGTCCGTCAGAGACTTAATTAGGGAGTTTTTTATGAAGCATTTGGAAGAGTATCCTGATGAAGAACTTATTGATATGTACAGGGCAGGTAATGAGCAGGCAATTGAGTACATATTTGAGAGATATAAGTATATAGTGCGAAAGAAAGCAAAGGCTATGTTTCTTGCCGGAGGAGACAGTGATGATTTAATCCAGGAGGGAATGATAGGCCTTTATAAGGCTGTCCGTGACTATGATAAGAAAAAGGATGCATCTTTCATGACATTTGCAGGAATGTGCATAAACAGGCAGATTCTTAATGCGGTTACAGCTTCTAACAGAAAGAAGAATACACCACTTAATACATATGTTTCTTTTGATGAGCCGGTCAATCCAGAAGATGATTCTCAGGTAAAGCTGGTGGATGTACTAAAGTCTGATAAGGAACAGAATCCGGAAAGACTTTTTATTGATCAGGAAAATGCTGAAAGTTTAGAAGATAAATTGTACAGTGTGCTGAGTGATTTTGAGAAAAATGTGCTGGAATTATATATGTCTGGCAAAGATTATATAGCTATTGCGCAGATGCTTGATAAGCCGCCAAAATCTATAGATAATGCTATACAAAGGATAAGGAATAAAGTTGACAAAATAACCAACCTATAATATTATGAATAGGTGTGTTAAGACACATGCTATTGTAGCTCAGGGGTAGAGCACTTCATTGGTAATGAAGAGGTCACGGGTTCAATTCCCGTCAATAGCTTAATTTAATGTTTGTGTTTTTTAAAACAGATTGGAGGACGCTATGGTAAAAGCTATTGTAGGTGCTAACTGGGGTGATGAAGGAAAGGGTAAGATTACTGATATGCTTGCCGAAGAATCAGACATCATCGTAAGATTCCAGGGAGGAGCTAATGCGGGACATACTATTATTAATGATTATGGAAAGTTCGCGCTTCATCTTTTACCTTCGGGAGTTTTCTATAACCATACAACAAGTGTCATTGGCAACGGCGTAGCTCTTAATATTCCATATCTTGTTAAGGAATTAAAGAGCCTTACAGACCGTAATGTACCAATGCCTAAGATTCTTGTATCAGACAGGGCACAGATTCTTATGCCTTATCATGTTGCATTTGATACATATGAAGAAGCAAGACTTGCTGGTAAATCATTTGGTTCTACCAAGTCAGGTATTGCTCCATTCTATTCAGATAAGTATGCTAAGATTGGTTTCCAGGTTAATGAATTATTCGGAGACGAGCAGGAACTTAAGGAAAAGATTGCCAATGTATGTACATTAAAGAATGTTATGCTTGAGCATCTCTATCATCAGCCACTTCTTAATGAAGAAGAGATATTCAATACTCTTATGGAATATAAAGAGATGGTTGAGCCATATGTATGTGATACATCAGCATTTTTACATCAGGCACTTAAAGACGGAAAGAAGATTTTACTTGAGGGTCAGTTAGGTTCTCTTAAGGATACTGACCATGGTATATATCCAATGGTAACTTCATCATCAACATTAGCTCCTTATGGTGCTATTGGTGCTGGTATTCCGGCTGCATCAATTACAGATGTTGTTACAGTTGTTAAGGCATATTCTTCAGCAGTTGGTGCCGGAGCATTTGTAAGCGAAATCTTTGGTGATGAGGCAGATGAACTCAGACGCAGAGGTGGAGACGGTGGTGAATTCGGAGCTACTACAGGACGTCCTAGAAGAATGGGATGGTTCGATGCAGTTGCTACACGTTATGGTGTAAGAATGCAGGGAACAACAGAGGTTGCTCTTACAGTTCTTGATGTACTTGGATATCTTGATGAGATTCCAATGTGCGTTGGATATGAGATAGATGGAAAGATTACTAAGGATTTCCCAACTACTCCACAGCTTGAGAAGGCTAAGCCGGTATTAAAGACTATGCCAGGCTGGAAGTCAGATATCAGAGGAATTACTAACTATGAAGAACTTCCTGTTGAGTGCCGTAACTATATTGAAGCTATTGAGCAGGAAATTGAAGCTCCTATCACAATGGTATCTAATGGTCCTGGAAGACATGAGATTATCCACAGAAAGAGTAATTTTTCTAAATAATAACAATTAATATTACCGTATCTGCAGTACAACAGTTTTGCAGATACGGTCTTTTTATAGGTAATTGGAGGTAAATCCCTCTCCTCACCTGAGGGGGTTCGGATTTTGCTTCGCAAAACAAGGAGGGATATATGAAGTTTAATAAATATTTTGACCATACGAATTTAAAGCCGGATGCAACTAAGGATGATATCCGTACATTATGTGAAGAAGCAAAAAAGTATGATTTTGCATCAGTATGTGTTAATGGGGTATATACAGCATTTACAAAAGAATGTCTTTCTGGAAGTGATGTTAAGACATGTGTTGTTGTTGGATTTCCGCTGGGAGCTATGAGTACAGACGTAAAGGCTTACGAGACTAAGAAAGCCGTAGAAGATGGTGCGGATGAGATTGATATGGTTATTCCTGTAGGACTTCTTAAAGCAGGCGAATATGATGCTGTGTATGAGGATATTAAAGCAGTAAGGGATGCATGTGCGGGAAAAGTTTTAAAGGTTATATTTGAAAACTGTCTTCTTACAGATGAGGAGAAAATTAAGGCGTGCGAACTGTCTGTTAAGGCAGGAGCTGATTACGTCAAGACTTCAACAGGATTCTCTACAGGTGGTGCAACAATAAGTGATGTTGCACTTATGAAAGCTCACGTAGAAGGAAAGTGTAAGGTTAAGGCAGCAGGCGGAATAAGAGATTACAACACAGCAGCTGCCATGATAGATGCAGGAGCTGACAGGCTCGGAACAAGCGCTACAATTAAGATTATGGAAGGAAGGCAGTAAAATTACTGCTTATTCCTTCCTGAAAGAATCTTGTATACAAGTGTCATTGCATATATTACAACAGGAAATACAATGTCTGTGAAGAGCAGACCTGTAAATACTTTATGACATGCCTCATTGTCTATGAATGCAAGTATTAAAGTGGCGATTATCATTATGCCCCAGAGTATGACTGCAGTTAATGCAGCAAATCGTTTTAATCGTTTCATGAATAAGACCTCCAATGTCAGATACTTAATAATATACATTACATTGGCATGCCACTCAAGTTATTTATAAAAATGTTGCGTAACAGATAAAAAATGTTATAATTGAATGACGATACACATTATTAATAATATTTATTTGAAAGGTAACAATCAGACATGGCATTATTAGAAACATGGAGAAAACTCGCATACGAGACAGAGATGGATCAGAAGAATGCTTCAGAATTCTGGGGCTCATATTTTAATCAGGAGAAGGCTATCTATGAGCAGATTCTTTCAGATCCTGATACAGTAGTTAAAGGAACAGTTAAGGAATTAGCAGAGAAGTTTGGCGTAGAAGTACTTCTTATGACTGGATTCCTTGATGGTATCAACGACAGCTTAAAGACTCCTAATCCAATTGAGACTATGGATGAGGATACAGAAGTTAGTCTTGATTATGATAAAGAAAAACTTTATTACAACATGGTAGGATGTAAGGCTGACTGGCTTTATGAATTACCACAGTGGGATAACCTCCTTGATGAGCAGACAAGAAAGGATCTTTACAAGAAACAGAAGCTTTCTGGAACTGTTGTTAAGGGAAAGAAGATTGGAAGAAATGATCCATGCCCATGTGGTAGTGGCAAGAAATATAAGCAGTGCTGTGGAAAGAATGCATAGCTTTTAAACACTAAGACCTGCCAGATAATGGCAGGTCATTTTAATGTTAAGTATAGGAATGATAAGAGGTAATAATAATGGATGCATATACAGGCTTTGCATATGTTTATGATGAGTATATGGATAATATTCCATATGAGGAATGGGGACAGTATATGATTGCTCTCCTTAAGGAAAATGGCGTGTCAGGTGATTCATCAGTGCTTGAATTGGGCTGTGGAACAGGAACTGTTACAAGAATGCTTGCTAAGGAAGGCTATGACTGTGTTGGACTTGATATGTCTGAAGATATGCTGTCTATTGCTTCCGAGAAAACATTTGAAGAGGGTTCGCAGGTTATATATACATGTCAGGATATGAGGGATTTTGAAGTGCCTTATGAAGTAGACGGTATGATAAGTATAGGGGATTCCATGAATTATATTACATCTGTTCCTGACCTTGAAAGTGTATTTGCATGTGTTAGTGAGAACCTTAAAAAAGGCGGTGTATTTATATTTGATTTAAAGACAATACATTTCTTCAGGGATATACTTGCTGAGAATACATATGCTGAGAACAGGGAAGATTCTGCATTTATATGGGATAACTATTATGATGAGGAAGAACGCAATAATGAATATGAGCTTGCTGTGTTTGTTAAGAATGAGGATGGTACATTTGACAGATTTGAAGAACAGCACTATCAGCATGGCTTTACTATAGATGAGGTTACAGGTGCAGCTAATAAGGCTGGACTTACCGTGAAAAATGTGTATAATGCATTTACTAAGGATATGCCTGACGATAAGTCGGAAAGATTATATTTTGTGATTGAGAAATAATAAGGAGATAATTATGGGTGATTATATTGTTAGAGCCACAGCGGCAGGTGGACAGGTAAGAGCATTTGCTGCTACAACTAAAGGGCTTGTTGAAGAAGCAAAAGAAAGACATAACATGAGTCCTATTGCAACTGTTGCACTTGGAAGACTTCTTACAGGTGGTGCGATGATGGGCACAATGATGAAAAATGATGCGGATATTCTTACTGTACAGATTAAGGGCAATGGTCCGATCGGGAGTATGACTGTTACAGCTAATCCTAAGGGGGAGGTTAAGGGATTTGTTGGCAATCCACAGGTTATGCTTCCGCTTAAGGATGGAAAGCTTGATATTGCAGATGCGGTAGGAATTGGTGTATTAAGCGTAATTAAGGATATTGGACTTAAAGAGCCATATGTCGGTGATACTATTCTTATTACAAGTGAGATTGCAGATGACCTTACTTATTATTTTGCTAACAGTGAGCAGGTTCCATCTTCTGTAGGACTTGGCGTTCTTATGAATAAGGATAATACTGTTGAGCAGGCTGGAGGATTTATTATCCAGCTTATGCCAGGGGCAACGGATGAATTTATAGATAAGCTTGAGGCAAGAATTAAGGAGATTAAGTCTGTTACAGCCATGCTGGAGGAAGGAATGACTCCTGAACAGATTCTGGAACATATTCTTGGGGATATGGAGCTTGAGATTCTTGATACTATACCAACAAAGTTTTACTGTAACTGTTCTAAGGACAGAGTAAGCAAAGCTGTTATCAGTGTAGGAAAAGAAGAAATCCAGAAGATGATTGATGATGGTGAGCCAATTGAGGTCAACTGCCACTTCTGTAATTCACATTATACATTTACAGTTGATGAGCTTAAGGAAATGTACGACTGCTGTACAAGATGAATCTCAGGCTTATGGAGGTACACATGAATAATATTATACTTATAGGCATGCCGGGAAGCGGAAAAAGCTCGCTTGGAGTAGTGCTTGCCAAGAAGATAGGATTTGGATTCATTGATTCTGATCTTGTTATTCAGGGAAGAGAGGGAATGACTCTTGAAAGAATAATTGAAAAGCATGGAGATGCAGGATTTATACAGATTGAAAATGAAGTGAATTGTTCAATCAATCCACACCACACAGTTATTGCAACAGGTGGGAGTGCTGTATACGGAAAAGAAGCAATGGAACATTTTAAAGATATTGGTACTGTGGTTTATCTTGAACTTCCACCAGAATCACTTGAGGAAAGACTTGGAAGCCTTAAAGAGCGTGGGGTTGTGTCTAATGGAAAGACAACTGTAGAAGAAATATATGCTGACAGGGTTGCACTTTATAAGAAATATGCAGATATTACACTTAATGAGCAGGGAAAGCAGATAAGAGAAACTGTGGAGATGCTGTATGATATTATAATTAATAAAGATCAGTATAATTAAACAACTGGTTGAACTATGTAAGAATTTAGGGTAAAATAACTTTTACCCTTTTAAATACGAAAACAAGGAGGAATACCATGGAAAACGAAGCTCTTTCTAAGAACTTTATTGAGCAGATTATAGATAAGGATATTGAGAGTGGCCATTGTAAGAAGGTCATTACAAGATTTCCACCAGAACCTAATGGATATCTTCATATTGGACATGCCAAGTCTATATTATTAAATTATGGACTTGCAAAGGAATACGGCGGACAGTTTAATATGAGATTTGATGATACTAATCCTACTAAGGAAAAAGTTGAATTCGTAGACTCTATTAAGGCAGATGTTGAATGGCTTGGAGCAGAGTGGAACGGAGACGTTCTTTTTGCATCTGATTATTTTCCACAGATGTATGAAGCAGCAATCAGACTTATTAAGAATGGCAAGGCTTATGTTGATGATTTGTCTGCTGATGAGATAAGACAGTACAGAGGAACACTTACTGAACCAGGTAAGGAAAGTCCATACAGAAATCGTTCTGTTGAAGAGAATCTTCAGCTTTTTGAGGAGATGAAGGAAGGCAAATATGCAGATGGAACTAAGGTTTTAAGAGCTAAGATTGATATGGCATCTCCTAATATTAACATGAGAGATCCTATTATTTACAGAGTAGCTCATATGACACATCACAGAACAGGAGATCAGTGGTGCATATATCCTATGTATGATTTTGCACATCCTATTGAAGATGCAGTAGAGGGAATTACACATTCTATCTGTACACTTGAGTTTGAAGATCACAGACCTCTTTATGACTGGGTTGTAATTGAGACAGGATATAAGACATCTCCAGAGGAGAATCCTAAGCAGATTGAATTTGCAAAGTTATATCTTACTAATGTTGTAACAGGTAAGAGATATATCAAGAAGCTTGTAGAAGATGGAATTGTTGACGGATGGGATGATCCAAGACTTGTATCTATTGCAGCTTTAAGAAGAAGAGGATTTACTCCAGAGGCTATTAAGATGTTCGTAGAGCTTGTTGGTGTTACTAAGGCACAGGGTTCAGTTGAATATCCAATGCTTGAATATTGTATAAGAGAAGATTTAAAGCTTAAGGTTAAGAGAATGATGGCTGTTCTTGATCCTGTTAAGCTTGTTATTGATAATTATCCTGAAGGTCAGGTTGAATATATGGAAGTGGCTAATAATCAGGAGAATCCAGAGATGGGAACAAGAAAGGTTCCATTTACCAAGGAACTTTATATTGAGAGAGATGACTTCATGGAAGAACCTCCTAAGAAATATTTCAGACTTTTCCCTGGCAACGAAGTACGTCTTATGAATGCATATTTTGTTACATGTACTGATTTTGTTAAGGATGAGGACGGAAAGGTTACTGAAGTTCATTGTACTTATGACCCTGAGACTAAGGGTGGTAACTTCACAGGACGTAAGGTTAAGGGAACTATTCACTGGGTTTCTGCTACAGAAGGTTGCAAAGCAGAAGTCAGATTATACGAGAATATTGTAGATGAAGAAAAGGGTGTTTATAACGAAGAAGATGGTTCTATGAATATTAACCCTAACTCTAAGACAGTTCTTACAGAATGCTATCTTGAACCAGAGCTTATGAAAGCTGTAAGTGAAGATAAGTTCCAGTTTGTAAGAAATGGCTATTTCTGCGTTGATAATAAAGATTCAGAACCAGGTAAGCCTATATTTAACAGGATAGTTTCACTTAAGAGTTCGTTTAAGTTATAGAAATAAAGATGTATTGGAGGCTATTAAAAAGAATTAGCACTAAAGGGGCGTATAATCATTATGAACAGGGTTAAAACTTTTGTACAGAAGATATGGACCTATGATCTGGTTCACACAGCAGTTTATTCTATTGTTCTTGAACTAATAGTTGAATGCTTTAACAGAAGAGGAATAATGGGACTTGCATTTCCATTTATGCATCCGGTTATTTTTATATACAATACACTTATAATAATGACAAGCATGACACTTGCATTATTCTTTAAGAGAAGAATGTTTGTATACAGTGTAATTTCTGTTGTATGGATTGGATTGGCAATTACTAATTTTATAATACTTTCTTCAAGAAAAACGCCATTTACAGCAATGGATTTTTATCTTATAAAAGATGCTATAAAGGTTGCAGGATTATATGTGAGTGTTATACAGATTATTCTTATTGCATTGCTGGTTATAGCGGTTATTGCAGGACTTGTTTTTTTGTGGCGGAAAGCTCCAAAGCTTGAAGTGACAATTAAGAAAACAAAGTTTGTTGCATATGCAGCAGTACAGATGATACTTGTATTTCTTGTAGCATATGGAATGGGAATCACCCTTCTGTTTACAGGAACTGTTGAAGGTCACTTTGGTAATCTTGCCCAGGCATATAAGAAATACGGATTCAGTCACTGCTTTGTGAGCAGTGTGCTTGACCGGGGAATTAAGAAATCAGGAGATTATTCGGAAGAATATATGGATTCACTTAAGAATGATCTGGATAATGTTGATGTTGAAGCGAGTAAAAAGACTCCTAATATTATATTTGTACAACTGGAATCTTTTTTTGATCCTACGCATGTAAAAGGAATAACTTTATCAGAGAATCCGCTGCCTAATTATCAAAAACTTATATCTGAATGTTCTTCTGGATATCTCTCAGTTCCGTGCTTTGGAGCAGGAACATGTAATACAGAGTTTGAAGTACAGACAGGAATTAATATCGATGATTTTGGACCAGGTGAATACCCATATAGAACAATTATGAAGTCTAAGGTATGTGAGTCTATGGCCTATGACCTTAAGAAGCTTGGTTATTCAACTCATGCAATACACAATAATGATGGAACATTCTATGATAGAAATCTGGTGTTTTCACATCTGGGATATGAAACATTTACTTCAATTGAATATATGGATGGGGTTGAAGAAACGCCTATGGGATGGGCTAAGGATTATATTCTTACAGGAGAGATTACTAAGGCACTTGATTCAACAGCTGGAACTGACTATGTGTTTACAATATCTGTACAGGGACATGGTGATTACCCGTCTACACCAATGGAAGGATACACACCAGAGATTAAAGTGACTAACTTTCCAGTTGCAGAACAGCAGGCATCATTTGAATATTATGTAAATCAGATTCATGAGATGGATAATTTCATAGGTGAGCTTATACAGTCTTTATCAGAGAGAGATGAAGAAACTGTACTTGTACTTTATGGAGATCATTTACCTACATTTGATTTTACAGATGAAATGCTTACTAATGGAGATAAATTCCAGACACAGTATGTAATCTGGAGTAACTTTGATATGGACAGACAGGAAAAGAATATTCAGGCATATCAGTTGTCTGCGTATGTAATGAAAAGGCTTGGTATATCTGAAGGATATATCATGAAATATCATCAGTCAAAGCAGGAACTTCCAGAGAATGAGTATTTGAAGAAACTCAAAATTCTGGAATATGACATTCTGTATGGTAAAAAGGAAATTTATGGTGGAGAAACACCATATGAGGCTACTGATCTTAAGATGGGTATTGATGATATTGAGATAACAGATGTCTATAATTATAATAATACAGTGTTTATAGAGGGCAGTAGTTTTAACGATTACAGTTGTGTTCTGATTAACGGAAAAGAATATACCACGGAAAAGGTGAGTGACCGTCTTTTAAGAGTTAATGGTATTAATGTAAAGAAGGACGATGTAGTTGTTGTCGCACAGAAGGGTGATGACAAAGTTGAACTCAGCCGTACAACTTTTACAGTAAAACAACAGAGTAAGAAAAACGCACAACAACAGTAAATGTGCTATCTTTAATTGACAGCAGGTACCTGAAATGGTAATATTAGTAAGGTGTTTCAAACATCAAGATTTTTTTTGGAGGTACTTGAAATGAAGGGTACAGTTAAGTGGTTCAACAACCAGAAGGGTTACGGCTTTATCAGTGATGAGTCAGGAAAGGATGTATTTGTACATTACTCTGGACTTAACATGGAGGGCTTCAAGTCTTTAGAGGAAGGCGCTCAGGTTGAGTTTGATGTAACAGATGGCGCAAAGGGTCCTCAGGCTACTAACGTAACAAAATTATAATCGGTTGTTTTTCAGTGTGCCTTTTTTATATTATATATAGAAAGATATATTGTAACACAATAGGATTATGGGGGCGGTCACAATTAAAATTGGACCGCCTTTTTTGATAATATAATCTGGAGGTTTTATGGAGAATTTAAATATTAATTATGACAAGACAGTGAGTAATGCAACTGTCAGTATGATATCGGCAGGTGCAATACTTGTTATATCTGTTCTGATAGTTCTTCTTGTGCTGGTAATTAAGAGATGGAAGGGAAGATTTATACCTTTGGCATTAGGTGTTCTTTCGTATGCTGTGTTTGGGTTTATGTTTTCACAGCTTTTAATGAGTGTTCTTTCGCTTATACCTAATGTTGACCAGTCATTTACGTATAATACCAATGCATATGTGGTTATATATAATATTCTGTTTGCTACAGGTTTTGGTATTGCAAGATGGTTCACGGCAAAGATGATGACTGACAGATATAACAGATCCGGGGATGTGCTTATGGCAGGAACGGGGCTTGCAATTGGAGATACCGTTATTACTTATGCATTGTCAATGTTTACATTTTTTGTATATGCACAGGCAATATCAGCTAATGGATTAGAAAAATTTATCTCGGATATGTTTAACAGCGGAATGGCTGAGAGTGATGTAATTACATTGTATACTTCAAATGTGTCACAGCTGGTTGATTCGCCTGCGATTCTGTGGTTTTTAATTGCTGTATCTGCAGTTCTTGATATTGCACTTAATATAATGCTGTTTATGGTTGTATATGGCGTGGTAAGGAAACAGGTTAATTATATGTATGCATATTATGCGATAATTGCACAGTTTGTTTCTAATATAATGTTCCAGTTATATAATGCATTTTCACTTACTAATATTATTGTTTTGTTTATTGTAAAGCTTGTGATTGTAGGAGGAATAGTTTTATTTATCAAGCAATTCATTATGAAGGAGATAAAATACTCAAATGACTGATGTGAAAAAAGGACTAACAGCAGATGAAGTAGAGCAGTTAACAAATGATGGCATGGTCAATGTGTCAGTTGGAAAACAATCCAAGACCATTGGCCAGATTGTTGCGGGCAATGTATTTACATATTTTAACCTGATATTTGCTGTATTTGCTGTTCTTCTGGCTCTTGTAAGGTCATATAATAATATGACATTTCTTCCTGTAATTATTTCTAATATGTTTATAGGAATTATTCAGGAGATAAGAGCAAAGAAGGTCCTTGATAAACTTACGGTGGTTAATGCACCTAAGACATCGGTTATAAGAGATGGACAATTACATACTATAGCTTCGGAGACTCTGGTTAAGGGAGATTTGTGCGTATTTTCAGCTGGAAACTAGCTGAGTGCAGATGCAATTCTTGTTGACGGGTTTGTTCGTGTCAATGAATCATTAGTTACTGGTGAGTCTGACGAGGTTGTCAAGAATGCCGGGGATATATTACTCTCCGGCAGTTTTATTGTATCCGGAGAATGTAAGGCTGTGCTTACAAATGTCGGTCTTGATGCATATGCAGCAAAGCTTGCAATAGAAGCAAAGGCAGGGCGAAAGAAACACAAAACAGATATGATGCAATCTCTTGATAAGCTTGTTAAGACAATCGGTGTCCTTATAATACCTATAGGAGCCGGACTGTTTTTACAGAGCAGATTCGCAGTCGGTGGCTCAATAAAGAGCAGTATAGATTCAATGGTAGCCTCTCTTGTCGGAATGATTCCAGAAGGACTGTATCTGCTTGCAAGTGTTGCACTGGTTGTCAGCGTTATGAGACTTGGAAAGAAAAATGTTATTGTACATGAGATGAACTGTGTAGAAACACTGGCGAGAGTTAATGTGTTGTGTGTTGATAAAACTGGAACAATAACCAGACCAGATATGTCAGTTACTCATGTTGAGATATTGGATTACACAGATGTTTATGGAAAGCATACTGATTACCATGAAACAGAGAGAATTATAAAAAATGTAGTGGCGGCAATCAGCTCTGACAATGCAACAATGGAAGCAATACATTCGTATTATGGAATTGAAGAGGAATGTGAATGTGACCAGGTATTTCCATTTTCTTCTCAGAATAAATACAGTGGTGCAAGATATGGGAAAGATGTATATCTGTTAGGAGCACCTGAATATCTGCTTCTTGATTCATATCCGGATTATAGGAATATTATTGATAAGTATTCATGCAATGGAGAGAGAATTGTCGTGTTTGGGCTGGCAAATGAGCAGATAACAGGAGAGGCTGTCACAAAGGCAATAACTCCTATGGCTTTTATAATCCTTGAGAATGAGATAAGAGAAACGGCAAAAGAAACATTTGAATATTTTAAAAAGCAGGGGGTCGCAATCAAAGTTATATCTGGAGATAATCCGCTGACTGCATCAAAGGTTGCAATACGGGCAGGGATAGATGATGCCACACATTACATAGATGCGACGACGCTTAAGACAGATAAGGATATAGCATATGCAGTTCAGAAATATACTGTTTTTGGAAGGGTTATCCCAGAGCAGAAGAAAAAGATTATAGAAGCATTTAAGATGGCAGGCAATGTTGTGGCGATGACAGGTGACGGAGTTAATGATGTACTTGCATTAAAATGTGCTGACTGCAGTGTTGCAATGGCATCAGGAAGTGAGGCTGCCAGTAATGCGGCACAGATAGTTCTTCTGGACTCAGATTTTTCAAAGATGCCTGATGTTGTTGGAGAAGGAAGAAGAGTGGTCAATAATATTAAGCGTTCAGCATCACTGTTTCTTGCTAAAAATATATTCTCAATGCTTCTTACGATATTCACACTTATATCGGTTAATCTGTACCCCTTATATCCGACACAGTTATCATTCTTAGGAATATTTACGATAGGTGTACCGGCTTTCTTTCTGGCATTACAGCCTAATAAGAGTCTTATAAAGGGTGATTTCCTGCTTAATGTAGTACTAAAGGCGTTGCCTACAGGCCTGACCGATTTTATTGTAGTTACAATTATAACAATATATGGCAATTGCACAGGCACACCGCATGAGCAGACGGCGACTGCAGCAACACTTGTGCTTCTTACGGTGGGTATGGCAGCACTGGTAAGAGTATGTAAGCCATTCGATATAATAAGAGTATGTGTATGCATTGCAATGGCATGCGGAATTGTATTTTCAATGATATTTTTACGCTCATTGTTTGCAATGGTTGTATTAAATGGGCTGGCACTTAATCTTACTGTTATTATGATGGTTCTGTCGCTGCCTCTGTACAGATATGTATGCAGGATGACGGCATGGCTGATAGATTTCCTTGAGAACCATAACCGTCATTTCAGACACCTGCTTAAAGGTTAATATATTAAAAATGTATTACTGCTTATTTAGAGCTTTTTCAGAGAATTCAGTTGTTACAAGGCTGCTGTAAGGAACTGGAGATTTAAGTTCGCCAGCCTGTGTAAGAATGTCCTGTAAAAGATTAAAACTGTCTTCGGTGAATACAGTGGAGGTTTTCCATGTATCCTGTGATTTATATCTTTCAACAATTGCGGTTATTGTTGCAATATCGGTTTCTTTAAACTGAGGTGCAATGATTGCCGCAATTTCTGCTGATGAATGTGTATTGACATAATCAAGCCCCTTCTGTGTAGCGTTAGTGAATTTCTGGATTATATCAGGATTTTTCTGAATATAGCTTTTCTTTGCACAATATGCTGTGTAAGGAACATATCCGCTTTCTACACCGAGTGAGGCGATAACGTGGCCTTCACCCTGCTGTTCAAGTAAAGTTGCAGAAGGCTCGAATTCAACTGTGTAATCGCCTATTCCAGATGTAAATGCGGCAGATGTTGAACCAAAATCAACATTTTGAAGGATTTCAAGGTCTGTTTCAGGGTCAATATTATTCTTCTTCAGAATATATTCAAACAGCATCTGAGGCATACCGCCGGCTCTGCCGCCGATAACAGTTTTTTCTTTAAGTTCAGACCAGTCAAAATTATCGTTGGCTTCCCTTCCGACAAGGAAATTGCCGGCACGCTGTGTAAGTCCGGCAAAGTTGACAGCATAGTCATCAGAGCCTTCAGCATATACATAGATTGATGATTCAGAACCCATGAATCCAATATCCGCATCACCGGATATTAAGGCTGTCATTACCTTGTCAGCACCAAAACCATTAGTTACGGTAAGCTCAAGCCCTTCGTCGGCAAAATATCCATTTTCAATGGCGACATATTGTGGTGCATAGAATATAGAGTGTGTAACTTCGCATAGAGTGATTTTTTTAACAGAATTGTCTGCTTTTTCTTTGTTGCATGCTGTCATAGGGAAACAAAGTGTTACAATAATAGTAAGGGTGAGGAGCAAAGATATATATTTTTTAAGATGTCTCAATGTAAATCTCCGTTGTAGATGCTTTTATTGTTATAGTATTATGGCGGCGGCGTTTGGTTACATAAAAAGAAACAAAGATATTGTCATTAATTATTGGATTTGCTAAAATAGCTGTAATATGGAGAGTGAATAGCTTATGGAAAAATATAAAGAAAAAGCAAAGGACGTTATGGTTATAGGCCATAAGAATCCGGATACGGATTCAATATGTTCAGCAATATGCTATGCAAACTTAAAAAATAAGATAACAGGAACAGATAATTATGTTCCAAAGCGTGCTGGGCATATTAATGAGGAGACACATTTTGTGCTTAACAGATTCGAAGTGAAGGCACCGGAATACATTAAAGATGTACGTCCTCAGGTAATGAATATTGAGATAAGACAGACTCCTGGCATCGATAAGAATCTTTCAGTCCGCAATGCATGGAAACTGATGGATACACTTAATATTGTGACACTGCCAATCACAGAAGGCCGGGAACTGACAGGACTTGTGTCTATTGATGATATTGCCAAGTCATATTTTGAATCATTTGATAACAGGGTTTTATCCAATGCTAAGACAAGCTTCGCTAATATCGTAGAGACACTTGAAGGAAGAGTGATAACAGGCGATGACAGTGAGATATTTGACAAAGGCAAGATGCTTATTGCAGCAGCTAATCCTGATATGATGGAAAGTATGATAGATGAAGGAGATATTGTAATTCTTGGTAACAGATATGAATCGCAGCTCTGTGCAATAGAGATGGAGGCAAAGTGCCTTATAATATGCGAAGGTGCCAGGGTATCCAATACAATCGCCAAGGTTGCTAAGAGTCACGACTGTATTATTATTGAGACTGATTATGATACATATACTGTTGCAAGACTTATGAATCAGGCTATTCCTGTAGGCTTCTTTATGACACCAAGAGACAGGATAGTGTGCTTTAAGACAACAGATTATGTTGAAGATATACAGGAAATCATGACTAAGAAAAGGTTCAGGGATTTCCCTATTGAGGATGAAAATGGTAATTATGTAGGAACTATTTCAAGAAGAAATCTCCTCCGTTCAGGAAGAAAGAAGGTTATTCTTGTTGATCACAATGAGAAGAACCAGGCAGTTAATGGAATTGAGGATACAGAGATTCTTGAGATAATTGATCATCACAGATTAGGACCTATCCAGACTATCACGCCGGTATTTTTTAGAAATCAGCCACTTGGCTGTACAGGTACAATCATTTATAAGATGTATCAGGAAGCAGGGATTGAGATAGAACCTGTTATAGCAGGACTTATGTGCTCTGCAATTATATCTGATACATTAATATTCAAATCACCAACATGTACAACAGATGATATAGAAGCGGCAACAGAACTTGCAAGGATTGCAGGTATAGACCCAGAAGTATATGGAAGGGAAATGTTTGGTGCAGGAAGTAATCTTGACGAAAAGACTGACAGAGAGATATTCTATCAGGATTTCAAGAAGTTCACGATTAATGATGTTACTATAGGCATTGGTCAGGTTAATGCAATGGGACCTGAGGATATAGAGAAAATAAAGTTAAAAGAGCTGCCGTTTATTGATACAGTTGTAGGAGATGGCGGACTTGATGTTGTATATTTTCTTATGACAGACATATCTGCAGAGTGCTCTTATGTATTGTGTTCGGGAAAGAATGCTGATACGATAATGACACTTTCATTCGGAGTTGACAAACAGAAAGATACATATATACTAAAGAACGTTGTTTCAAGAAAGAAACAGTTCCTTCCAGCTATAATGGAAGCTATGGAACAGTAATGATAGAAAATGGAGATTGGTGATGAAAGCATTACGAAAGAATGATCCTTGCTGGTGTAACAGTGGAAAGCAGTATTGTGACTGCCATATGGAATTTGACAGAAAGTTAGAGAATTTCAAGAGAAAGTTCCACAAAATACCACCAAGAAGCATTATTAAGAATGAAGAACAGCTTGCAGGAATGAGAGAAAGCAGCAAGATTAATATTGCGGTACTTGATTATGTTGCAGAGAATATTCATGCAGGAATGACAACACAGGATATAGATGACCTGGTATATCAGAAGACAACCGAGATGGGCGGAATTCCGGCGCCACTTAACTATGAGGGATTCCCTAAGAGCGTCTGCACTTCAATTAATGAGCAGGTATGTCACGGAATACCATCTAGAAATATCCAGTTACTTGATGGAGATATAATTAATGTTGACTGTTCAACAATACTCAACGGATATTTCTCAGATTCATCAAGAATGTTCTGCATAGGCAATGTTTCACCTGAGCACAAGAAGCTGGTAGATGTTGCCAAAGAATGTGTAGAGTTAGGTCTTGCACAGGTAAAGCCATGGGGACATCTTGGAGATGTTGCCGCAGCAATCAATGATCATGCCAGGGCTAACGGATATTCAGTAGTAAGAGAAGTTGGCGGACATGGAATAGGTCTTGAATTCCATGAAACACCATTTGTAAGTTATGTAATCAAGAAGGGAACTGGCATGGTTATGGCACCGGGGATGGTCTTCACAATCGAGCCTATGATTAATGCGGGACTTCCTGACATATACATAGATGAGGGCAATAACTGGACAATATATACAGATGATGATTCGTACTCAGCACAGTGGGAAATAATGGTTCATGTGACTGAGGACGGATATGAGGTTATGAGCTATTAAAAGTTTGTGTACATTCGCAGATGAACACTTTCAGCCCAATGTCCGTCTACGGCATACGCTCTCATGAGTACTGCGCTTAGCGGGAGTAAATGCCGCTATCTACAAAGTTTATTACGGTGCTGGGAAACAAACGCGCTGCGCTTGAACGAGTTTCCCAGCACCGCTCTTATGTATATAGCGGCATTAACTCCCGCACAGCTCGTAATAAATCGAGCGTATGCCGTAGGCGAACCTTGGGTTGCAAGTGTACAGCTGTCGAATGAACACAGACAATAAAAGAAGCCGAAATCCCTACCTGCTAAATTAGCAATTCCTAACGGGTTCTGACTATACACTAATGCCGGAGTCACCGGATATATAAAAACATGGCTACATCTATCCTGACAGGACATACAACAATAAGTGATAAGCTCCATATACTGTAGTGATACATGTATATGGAGCTTATTTTATGATGATGACACAACAGGTTCCGGCGATGTGCTATGTACCGTGGCAGCGCTGGGATGAATTATATGAGCCTTCGAGGGCAATTATGCGGGGGACTATGTTTCCTGTACTTGATAAACCATTTACAGGAGGCAGGGCATGAATTGTTGTAATAATATAAGAAATGAAAAAGCTATAATTATGAAGAATATTTATGAACTTGGCTTTGCACTTGTTGAAACTATGCTTTATCTTGATACCCATCCGGATGATACTGCAGCTATTGAATATTATGCAGAAATTAAGGATAAATATGTACAGTTTATGAAAAAATATTCAGATTATTATGGACCTCTTAGTATGGAATATATGGTAAATGACAATTACTGGATGTGGGTGGCAACACCTATGCCATGGGAATACAAGGGAGGTATGTGATATGTGGAATTATGAGAAGAGACTTCAGTATCCGATTAATATAAAGAATTGTAATCCTACACTGGCAGCAATGATCATTTCGCAGTATGGTGGACCTGACGGCGAGCTGGGAGCATCAATGAGATATCTTTCTCAAAGATATTCCATGCCATACAGGGAGGTTGCCGGACTGTTGACAGATATTGGCACGGAAGAACTTGCACCTTGATGTTGGAAATCAAAGGCGCAAGAAAATATCAAGCTTGAATGGATTATCAACGTATCTGCCTATACCAGCTTTTGATTCACTGTCATTGTGATATACAATTTTATCAATGCAAGATTTTAACAGCATGTTTTTACACGGAGCAGAAACATTTGGGTCGGTTAATGCATTTAAACAATCTTGAAATCTAACGATTTTTTCTTTGTAATCAATTTCAGGAAGAATAGAATCTTTAACCTGAGACAGTGCTTTTTTCGTTGTTTCTATCTGTTCCTGTACTTTTGCATTTCTTTTCAAGAATTCTTCTTTTGAGTAGATTCCATCATCTAAGTTATCTTTTTGGCGTTCATCTTTTTCCAATAATGTTTTCAATTCAGATTCAAGAGTTTTAATTCTGCTTGCGCGTAAACTGGCAATGTCGCCGTTATTGTTTTGTAGTTTTACTTCAAAATCCGCGATAGCTTTTTCTAATGATTCAATTACGCTTTTTTCAAAAGCAGAATACATGACTGATTTTGTGTGGCAATTAGCTTGATTATTACATAGCATACTTTCGCTTATTGTATTTGATTTGCGCTGTTTATACTTCTTATGAGACATGGCACGGCCACAAGTGCCACAGAATAATAAACCTGCATATGGATTAGTTAATTCTTTACTTTTGCGCAGTCTTGGATTTTTTCCTCTTTTATCAAGAATTTTATAATAGGTTTCTTCATCAAGAATAGCTTCATGTTTTCCATCAACCATAATGTAATCTTGAGCTTTAGCTTTAGGTCTTGATTTAGTGATTTCACCATCACAAAGTTTCTTGATTGTTTTCCTACGATTCCACCTGATCTTGCCAATTATGATCGGATTTTCCATAATATCTTTAATGGCAGCAGGAGACCATTTTTCACTTTTTCTTGGTTTATATCCCATTTCATCAAGTGCTCTTGCTATTTTTGTAAAACCATAACCTTTATTAAGATACAAATCTGCCATCATTCTTATTGCTTCTGCTTCGACTTGATTAATTGCTAAAGTGTGGCAGGTGCGATTCCCTTCCATGTATGTAGCTTTGTTATACCCATATGGTGTAACAGAACCAATGTAATTTCCCTTTTTAACAGAAGTTTCTCTGCCCCGTCTTTGAATTTTTTTGTAATATTCAAGATAATCACTACCCTTTGTTAATTCCATTTCAAAGAATTTTCTGTCATATTCATCATTCAGGTTGTAAGTCTTTTGGGGTGTTATCGCAAGTGTGTTAGTATAACGCAAAGCATTAACAATTCTTCCGCAATCCTGTAAATCACCTCGCGAAAATCGTTGGGGTTCAACTACAATAACACCTTTTAAAGAGTCTGTTTCCATTAACTTCAAAATAGCTTGTATTACAGGTCTGTCCTCAATAGTTTCACCTGAAGCAACTTCTCTGTAAATCTGATTTTCAGGAATCCTTTTTCCGAATTCATTTTCGCAAAATTCCTGAAGGACATCCTCGTGCTTTTTAAGGACCTCTTCCACAGACATTGCAGGATCATCAGATTGAGATTTTCTTAAATATATAATTACATTTTCAATTGTGTATGTATTACTCATAATAATCCCCCTTATTGAATAGTAAGGAATATATATATTTATATTCTATAAACGTAATAATTAATGCGTTTATTCAAATAACTCCATAATGTACAAAGATGGTTGAAAGCCTATTACATAGTTATCCAATTGTACACATAAACCATATTTTGAACGATAGCACTCAATGGCATCACTCAAAAATTCTTCTGTTACATCCAAATGCTCTGCCATATCATGTAATGTTCTGCAATTAGCTTTATAACAACTAATTATGCCCTGAAGTCCGATTTGCCTGTTATAAGCCCATAATCTAGCATGAGCTTCTTGCTTTCTATTTCCTGCATCTTCCATATCAAGGATGTTGCCAGTGGAAGTGTAGAAGTGTCCGAGTTCTTCAGCCAGAACGCAGGCTTTCTCTTTCTGGGTAGGTATATCTTTTTTGATAGCAATGCGATTACCTTTGATTCTTCCAGCATTGGCAAGAAGAGGCTTTTCTTTGGTAATCAGGTTATTGTTATCTGCTTCTATTAATAATTCTTCGTAATTCAATAAAATCATTCCCCTTTAGATTAGAAATTTTCATCATTCATAATATTTTCATCATTTGCCTTTTCTTCGTCAGTTGCATTATCAAGAGAATGAGCAGCATTTAACATGTTATTCTGTTCACTATTACTATATAGCGGAATGTATGTTAATTCTTCAACGCGTTTTGTCGCTTCCTTTTTTCCAAGGTCATTGAGCTTGTTGTAGTATTGTAGAATCTTATCAGAAGAATCAACATGTAATTCACCTTTACTTAATTTTAAAACTTTTCCTCTTAAATCACTGTCTTCCTGTAACTTATCTATAAGGTCTGTAAGTTCGTCACTTTCTTTTTGTTCAACAGGACGTTCTCTTGAACAATCATATCCCCATAACCACATTTCAGATACACTTAGGGCTTTTGCTAACTTATATATAGCATCTTGTTTTGGTTCATATTTCCCTGAGCAATAATAACTAATAGAACCCTTATCAATACCTGTTTCCTTTACTAGATCAATCTGTTTCTTTTTTCGTAAAGTTAATGCTTCTTTAATTCGATTAGCAGTTGTTTCAACTCTATCCATAGGTGTCACCTTCCTTTCATTAATCAAATTGATATTAACATTAAAGTTGAGAAAATTCAACAACATATGGCAAAAATACAAAAAAGTTGGGAAAATGCCAAAAAAGATATTGACAATAAAATTACATGATAGTAATATAATTACAGCGGTTGGGAAATCCCAACGAAACAAAATGCTATATGATACACTAGAAAGGCGGTACAGGATATTAATATATACGGATATAAGGAAATCAGAAAATTACACGCAGATACATTAAGAGGTCTTTGTATTGCAAAGAATTGGTATACAAGGGGTACTTGTGAAGAATATGAAAATCTGTTAAAGATGTGTGACAATGAAAATATAACAACTGATATGATTGTTGAAATAGCAACAGATATCATGAGCCATTCAGCAGATAGTGAAGAAAGACCATTCACAAGTTATGCATTTGAAGTTGCAAGAATATGTGTAACATTTATCGAAGAAGCGTAAGGGGGAATGAATATGGAATTTACAAATGGAATTAAGGCTTTAGTTGTAATTGGCAGAAAGAAAAAGCTGTGTGATGATTCAATGCAGGTTTATGACTTTCTGTATAATAATGGAATTGAACACACACTTGCAGTTGATGCTCAGGGATGGACAGAACTTGCTTGTGCAGATGAGACATACAATGAAGAAGATTTTGATATCTATATGCAATAAATCAAGAACCTTTTAGGTGGGAGGGTAAAACCTAATGCTTAATGCAGCCAAAGCCTGTCACAAGCCAGGATAAATGCAGAGTGAGTATGTAAGGAACAGGAAAGCAGGAAGATGGGATTAGAGATAATTTCAACATGCCCCATTGAATACCCTGATTGTGAAAAGGCGGTCGGCTTGTGATGGAGAGACTAACACTTATGCAGGGAAGCGAGATGACACAGTACCTGTTTCTTAAATAAAAAAGGAAGGAGTGATGATATGAGTTACGCAAAGTTAAAGGGCAAAATAAGAGAGGTATACGGAACTAATACCGCATTTGCAAATGCAATGGGAATGGATGCATCTTCATTAAGTGCAAAGTTGAATAATAAAGCACCATGGAAGAGAGAAGAGATTGAAAAAGCATGCCAGTTATTAGGTATTCCTATAGAAGAAGTATATCTTTATTTTTTTGTTACAAAAGTTGGGAAAACACAACTTATGAATTAATTCCTAACATTAATTGTCCGAGGAGGTGAGAGAGTGAGTAAAGAAGAAACAATGACGTATCCAGAGAAAGCAAAGCAGATTATTTCACTTGCTGAAGGAATGACACATTCAGAGTGGAGCAGAATAAATCATCTAATAAATACCTGCTTTGAATCACAAGAAGCCAAGGTGACATTTGAGCAACCAAAGCAACTTGACCTCTTGATGAAGCTGAATGTTATTCTGTGACAATTTGAATAAATGCAGGATTTATTCTGTAGTCCTTACCTTGGTATTGAATATGAATGTAATCATATTTGAAACAATCAGCATATCGAGAACCTTCATCATATTTTAAATTCTCACGGAAATATGTGACAGGGTTCTGATAATCCGCAACAGTGGCTGTTTCAGTGATATCTATCCATTCACCAAGTAAGCAAGCATAAATTCTCATTGTTCAATCTCCTTTCGTGATTACTCGGCTACGGAAATAGCTTGTAATTAGAGTATAGGAGTAAGAGTGCATTTGTACAAGTAATTATCTAAGGAGGTGAGAAGGCTGACAGGTTTTGATAATGAAAATCTGAGAAGAAGAATCAAAGAAACCTACGGAAATCAAGGTGGCTTTGCAAAGGCTATGGAGCTGTCTGAAAGAAGTATATCTTTGAAGCTTACAGGGGCAAGACAATGGAGACAGAACGAAATCTACAGAGCAAAAGAGTTGTTAAAGATAGAAGATAAGGACCTGGTAAAGTATTTTTTTACAAGATGTTCTTAATAAAACAAAAAACTGTCAGAGGCGTTATCTCTAACAGTTTCGTGCTAAATTTTTTTACTTTTTATACTTTGCAGATTTTCATCACATTTAATAACGCTAAATGTTTCTATCAAGTATTCCACCACTTATGCTGTTTTAGTTCAGCATGAATTGCACTGCCCATTAGCTGGTGGAAATCAAGGAACATTTGGTATGGTGAGGATTTTTTAACCGAGTCCAACTCGTAACTCTGTGGAGCTTTACGCCATACTAATTATTACATTTAAACCCCAGTTTAACGTGCTTTGGGGAACCACAATTGCAACCTTAATTAAAAAGAGCAGGGCAGATAAGTTTTCCTATAAGTAGCATATAGAGTCTCCTTTCCTGCCCGATAAGAGCAAATTAAGGATAGCAATAATTGAACATAAGTTCAAGAAAAGATTAAAAATTAAATTTAAAAGGAGTAGCAATCATGGACAAAATTATTATTCATAAGATTCACAACAAGCCAATAGGTAAAGCAGGTGGTAGTGTGTGTGTTTCAAAGGAAGTTAGTGAACAGCTTGACAGTATAGCGTTAGAAACAGGTATTGCTAAGCAGAGAGTCACAGAGTTTCTTCTTAAGAAGGCACTTGAAGCGGTAGTAGTAGCAGATAGTGAAATCTAAGAATTAGGACAATCAGGAAGAACATATCATCTACAAAAGGGAAAGGGGCGACACAATGACATACACGACAACAACATATGAATATCCGAATTGTACTGTCACGGTGCATAGACCTGTCCTGACAGAAGATGAAAGAAAATTAAGAATGGATATTTTAAAAAGTGCTGCAGCTAATCTGATGATGGAAGTAGCAGAAAAGGAGATGAAACAGAATGGATTATAGCTTAATTTATGGCGGTGATGTTACTGTAAAGGATTTACAGGTGCTTAATAAGCTTGGATTTGAATTTGTCGTTGAGGGCGGTGAGATAACACATGTCTTATACAAATAATTCTTTAAGTGGATTGCAGAAGGGATATTGATAATTATGCCAATTGAAATGAAGGTTCTTAATAGCAGGGAAGAATGGCTTGCCAATCGTATGAATGGCATAGGCGGTTCTGAGATAAGTGCTGTGGTTGGCTGCAATCCGTACAAGTCTAACATTGATTTATGGATGGAAAAGACAGGACAAGCTCAGGCAAAGGATATTTCCAATGAACCATATGTACTGTATGGAACAAAGGCAGAAGAACATCTCAGAGCATTATTTGCTTTGGATTTTCCACAGTATGAAGTGCATTACATAGAAAACAATTCATTTAAGAATGATAAGTATCCTTGGGCGCAGGCTTCTTTGGACGGATGGCTTACGGAAAAAGAGACAGGCAGAAAGGGTATTTTAGAGATTAAGACAACCAACATCCTGCAATCTATGCAGAAAGAGAAATGGAATCACCAGATACCTATGAATTATTATTGCCAATGCTGTTTTTACATGGCTGTGCTGGAAGCAGATTTTTGTGTATTAAAAGGACAGCTTAAATCTGAATTCAATGGCGAAGTTTATTTGCAAACCAAACACTACAAGATTGAAAGAACAGAAGCCCAGGAAGATATTAATTATCTGATGCAGAAAGGTTCGGAATTTTGGCAATATGTGAGAACTAGGAAGCAACCTGCATTGGTACTTCCTGAAATATAAGAAAAGGAGCGGAGAATGACAGTTAATAAAGATTGGACAGGCAATGCCGCATCAATTTATGCAACGCATGGCGCAAGCAATCATTCAGAAGAACAAAGGGCAGCACTAGATTATTATGCAACCAATCCTGAAGCAGTTGAAAAGCTGCTTGAAGTTGAAGAATTTTGTCAGTACATATTAGAACCTGCTTGTGGCGGCGGTCATATTTCAGAAGTTTTGTTGAAGCGTGGTTTTGATGTGATTTCATCAGATATTGTTGACAGAGGATATTCAGAACAGGCATTTGAACAGGATTTTTTAAAAGCAGGTGGTGTACCAAGAAACAGCAGGGATATTATAACCAATCCACCTTATGCAATGGCAAAGGAATTTGTAGAACATGCCCTTGATATATCACAGGAATCTGTGAAGGTTGCAATGTTTTTAAAACTTACTTTCTTGGAAGGCGCAAAACGTAAGGAATTATTCGACAGATACCCACCTAAAAGAATATATGTTTTCAGAAGTAGAATTGATTGTTGGAAGAATGGGATTAAGCCTGAAAAACCACCCAAGGCGGTATGTTATGCATGGTTTGTATGGGTTAAGGGAACAAAGACAAGCCCACGAATAATGTGGATTTAAGAAAATAAAAAAGTGAGGTAAATGAAATGGAATTAAAAGTTAATGAGGTGGCAGTTCCTGAACAGATTACGTTCAATTATGAGGAACTTAAGCAGGAGCTTACAGAGAAGGTATCCATGTATGAAACATTAGTGTATACGGACGACCAGATTAAGCAGGCAAAGGCTGATAAGGCTAATCTTAATAAGCTCAAGAAAGCACTTAATGATGAAAGAATCAGAAGGGAAAGGGAATACATGCAGCCCTTTAATGATTTTAAGCAGAAGATTAATGAGATTATCGGCATTATAGACAAGCCTGTTGCTGTAATTGATAAGCAGGTTAAGGAGTATGAGGAAAAGCAGAAGTCTGAAAAGATGGAAGCTATTAAGGAATATTGGGATAACTGTGATGTTCCTGAAGGTCTTTCTTTTGAAAAAATATTTGATAACAAGTGGCTTAATGCTTCAACTTCCATGAAGTCAATTCAGGATGTGATTAATGAAGCTATTGCTAAGTTTAAGAATGAAATGGTTATACTTGCTGATTTGCCTGAATACAGCTTTGAAGCACAGCAGACATATATTTCTACCCTTGACATAGGAAAAGCCTTAAATGAAGCTCATAGACTGTCAGATATGGCTAAGAAGAAGACTGAAATGGAAGCAGAGCAGGCAAGACGCAAGGCAGAGGAAGAAGCAAGGAAGGCTGCTGAACAGACGGTAACTGAAGAGGAATTTATTCCACCTGTAATTAATAAAGAACTTGATGCAAAAGCTTTTCCATCTGCACAGGTTGAACCCGAATCTAAGAAGCAGTGGATAGCTTTTCAGGCATTGCTTACAACAGAAGATGCCATTGCACTTAAGGAATTCTTTAACAGCAGAAATATTGAATTTAAGTCAATTTAGAAAGGTGGGTAAACAGAATGATTCATGTAGATATAAAAACAATTGTGATTGATGGCAATGGAGCTGTTATTTGCTGTGAAATTGAAAGCATTTTAAGAGCATTTAGGAAGTCAACTGAGGAAAAGTATGGTAAGGAAGCTGCAAATGAATTGATTGATAAGATTGTGGAAAATTCCAAGAAGTCAGATGAACAGATAATAAAGGAATCTAAGATGCAGGCTGGGGATGTGTTTAAGAATATTTTAAAGTCGGTTATGGAAGGATTAGGTGAATAATATGTTGATTTCAAGAAAGAGATTTGAAGAAGAACTTGCAAAAGCAAGAAATCAGGTTGCAGAAGAAATATATCATCGCAACAGAATGGATGAAATGGAAAGAGACTTTTTCAAAAGGTGTGGACGCATTGAAGATAGATTGAGTAAGGTTGAACAGGCAGTATTTACGGATACAAACAATAATTTGGAAAGCACAGCAGAAATGGTGGCTGTTCCTTGTAGATTTTAGAAAGGCTAGGAGTAAATATCATGGTTAATAATAGTTTAGTTAAGAAGCAGAATCAGAGATTAGGTCTTACAGCATATCTTACACAGGATGCTGTAAAGAATCAGATTAACAGTATCATAGGCGGCAAGGATGGTCAGAAGTTTATTGCATCCATTGTATCAGCTGTAAATACGAATCCAGCACTGCAGGAGTGTACTAATCAGAGTATTTTATCAGCAGCCCTTTTGGGAGAGTCATTAAAGCTTTCACCATCCCCACAGTTAGGACATTATTACATGGTGCCATTTAATGATAAAAACAGGGGCAAGGTTGCACAGTTTCAGCTTGGATATAAAGGATATATTCAGCTTGCTATCAGATCAGGACAGTATAAGAAGCTTAATGTACTTGCTATCAAAGAAGGTGAGCTTGAATACTTCGACCCAATGAATGAGGATATTCAGGTTAATTTAATGATTAATAAGTGGAATGAGAGAGAAGCACTTCCAACAGTAGGTTATTATGCAATGTTTGAGCTTACCAATGGATTCAGAAAGGCTATTTATTGGAGTAAAGAGCAGATGGAAGCCCATGCAATCAAGTATTCACCAGGATATAAGGCAAAGAAGGGATATACATTTTGGGAAAAGAATTTTGACGGCATGGCTTACAAGACCATGTTAAGACAGTTAATCAGCAAGTGGGGAATCATGTCTATTGATATGCAGATGGCTTTTGATGGTGACATGGCGGTTATTAATGAGGATGGAACTAAGGATTACGTTGAAAATGATGATTCTATCATTGATATGGAGCAGCCGCAGGAAACACCACAGCAGGAACAGACAGGTCCTGAAGCTTCTGGAACAGTACAGCCGCCAGTAGATGCGCAGATGGCATTGTTTGGAAGCAATTAATCTAAGGGAGGAACAATCATATGAATACAGTTGAGTTACAGGGCATATTAGGCGGCGCATTACAGGAAAAGTTTAATAAGGCTTTTGAAAAGGTAATTGATAATTTACAGGATGCGAATACATCTTACAAGGTAAAAAGAAAGATAACTATTTCTCTGGACTTTGTTCAGAACGAAAACAGAGATGATGTTAAGGTTGATGTTAAAGTGGTAGAGAAGCTTGCGCCACAGGCACCAATGGAAACAGCCTTTTCTATAGGCAAAGACCTTAAGACGGGTGAAATGTATGCAGAGGAATATGGTAAGCAGATTAAAGGACAGATGTCATTCAATGATTTTGTCGACCCTCAGGAGCATGGGGAAGAATCTAAGAAATTAATAGTAGACCAGTCGACAGGTGAAATTCTTAATGATAATTCTGTCGTTGATTTTAGAAAAGCAAGTGTTATGTAAGAAAGGTTAAAAGGAGAATTTTATGATTAAAGAAGCATTACAGTACATAGTTGGTTTAAGTGAAGCAAAGGTTAAGGACATTAATGTTGATGGAAAGGTTCAGACATATTCGGATAAATCATTGTATCTGTTACATAAGGACATTCCAAGAGCAGATTCTATCACAATGCATACTCTTACAAGCCTTGTAGATTACATTAAGGGCGGTATTGATATTATGGCAGGTAAGATGATCATTGAGGTAACAAGTCCAACAGAGGTAAGGTTTTTCAGCCAGCTTGATGATAATAGAAATCGTGAGTATCTCGTTGAGGTATCTGCAAGAGTGCCAGATTTTACTTTTAATAGCTTCATGGACCAGGAAAAGTTCTGTATTAATTTACAGTCAAAGTTCATGAATGAATGCGATAGGTCATTAGTGCTTAAGTTTGCAGGTACTGTTGAAGCTGGAACTGTAGCTGAATATGGTGATGATGGAGTAACACAGAAGGCTACAGTCAAGACAGGTATTGCATCTAAGAGTGATGCACTTGTACCTAATCCTGTCAGACTTACACCTTATAGAACATTCTTGGAAGTAGAACAGCCTGCATCAGATTTCATTTTTAGAATGAAGCAGGATAAATACGAAGGTATTGTGTGCGCTATCTTTGAAGCTGATGGCGGTGCTTGGAAGATGGAAGCAACACAGAGAATCAAGGAATATTTACAGAAAGAACTTATGGAATATCCATATATTACAGTTATTTCTTAAAGCACTTCTGAAGGGGAAATATATCACAGTAGCAGCCTTCTTGAAAAATATATGTGCAGACAGGGGCAGTTGGTCACTGTTCCCTGTCGGAAAGGAGAAATATGGTAAGAATTGATGATGATTATATTGTTGATATAGATGCAATGAGTTATACGGCCAAGAAAAATACACACAAGAAAGATAAGGAAGGTAACACTATTTATAGCACTATTGGTTTTTATAGCAACCTTAATGATGCTGTTAAGAGCATATATTACAATAAGGCAATAAATATCTGGTATAAAACCATTGTGATGCTTAGTGAGCTTGGCGAGGAGATGGATAAGAAGTTAGAGGAGTTGAATATATGAATATAGCAGAATTTACAATACCGCTTCCACCGAGGACAAAGAAGAATAGCCAGCAGATTATCATGTTAGGCGGTAGACCAATGATTATACCAAGTAAGTTGTACAAGCAGTATGAAAAGGATTGTGCAGCATTTATGCCGCAGATTGAAACTATAGACAAACCTGTGAATGTTCAGGCTGTGTATTATATGCCAACAAGAAGAAGGGTTGACCTTTGCAATCTGCATGAAGCCTTATGTGATGTGCTTGTACATCATGGAGTTGTTATTGATGATAATTCCAAGATTATAGCAACAATGGATGGGAGCAGGGTTGAATACGATAAAGAGAATCCTAGAACAGAAGTTATTATAAGTGAGGTGTAGAGCATGGAAATAAAAGACTTAAAGACAATACATAATCTTGTAAAGAATATTCTTGAGGAGCATCCTCAGGCAAGAAATTCTGACAATATACTGTATTACCATGTTATCAAGCATATTGGCGCACAGAAAGGAATCAACATTGATTCAATGTCGCTGCCTAATTTCTTGTTGAACATGAAGGCTTATCATTTGCCATCCATAGAAACAGTAGGAAGAGCAAGAAGAAAGATTGTTGAACAGTATCCTGATCTTGCAGGTGATAAGAAGGTAAAGGATGTCAGAAGAGAAAATGAAGATACATTTAGACATTACGCAAGGAGTTTCTATTGATGGGATTTATTATTGCAATTGGTTCTATAACTGTTGTGAGTGCAATTGGAATCATATGTGTAACTCAAAATACATTTGATGATGATGATATTCAGGAACAGTATTTGAAGGATTTGAAGGATAGAAAGGGTAAGCATGAGCAGAAGAAGGAATAAGCATTTATCAGGTCATATCTGTTGCGAACAGTGCAACAATTGCAGCGGTGATGATAATGGCAAATACATATGCAATCAAAAGGCAGTAATTGAAGGTTACATGCCTACAGACCACTATTTTTGGTGTAAGGGTGAGTTATTCAGAAAGAAGGTGCAGAAATCATGAGAGATTGGATAAAGGTTGAAGATGAGCTTCCTGTTCTATATAGGGATTGCTGGGTGACATATGAATTTACGGCAAGCCGCTCAAGGAATGTAACTGAAAGTTATATTAATGATAAGGGTAAGTGGAATCTTGGCACATCCAGGGTTGAAAGAAAGGTTATTGCCTGGATGTACAGGGATGAAAAGCCTGCACCTTATGGAGAAAAGAAGGAAGTAGAATAGTAGGTGAACAGTTATGGCAGAAAAAAGGATGTTTACAATGAAAATTATTAATAGTGATTCATTTAAGGAAATGCCACTTTCTTCACAGGCTTTATATTTCCATTTGGGAATGAATGCAGATGATGAAGGTTTCTTAAATAATGCAAAGAGTGTTCAGCGGTCAATATCAGCTTCTGATGATGATATGAAACTCCTTGTTGCTAAGAATTTTATTATTCCATTTGAATCAGGTGTGGTTGTTATTAAACATTGGAAAATGCACAATCAGATTCAGCCAAGCAAGTTAAAACCTACACAATACACGGAAGAAAGAAGCCTTCTTGCAGTTAAGGAAAACAAGGCATACACGCTTAATTTGAACAATGTAAATGCATTACCGACGGATTGCCGACAAATTTCCGACGATTTGCCGACGGATTGCCGACGAATTGCCGACAAAAAACCGACTAGTGTAGAAGAGATTAGTGTAGAAGAGATTAGTATAGGGGAGTGTAGAGAGAGCAGCAACCAGACAGAACAGCCCCCACAAACATCCACGGAATCTATTCCAATGACTGACAATGAATATAATGCCTTGGTAAGGAAGTATGGAAAGTCTTTTGTGGATTCAAAGATTGAGAGAGCAAAACAGTACACCAATACATACAATTATACAACTATCAGTAAATGGTGCGAAGAAGATTTTAAGAAGCAGCACACACCTGATGCAAACAGATTTAATAATTATCAACAGAGACCTAAGCAGTCTGATGATTATTATAACAGTTTGCTTGCCAATAATGCTAGGAATTAGGAAGTGAGGTTACGGTTATATGAAAGAGAGTGAAGCAATAGAAGCAATACGGTTTGATTTAGAGATGGGCGGTGAAATACATTCTTCAGTATTACATGATGCAATGGATGTTGCAATACAGGCCCTTGAAAAGCAGATGAAAAAAGAAAACGCAGATGGATGTGCAGGCTGTGCCTTTGAAGATGTAGAAGAATGGGAAATGCCTTGTACAAAATGCAGCAGGAATTGTAAAGATTATTATAGGGCAAAGGAAGGCAGTGATAAACTTCCAACTGCTAAAACTTATTTGGATGCTCTTACAGGATTTCGAGAAAGTTTGAGAAAAGCAGGCGGAATTATGGAAGGGACTGAAATACAGAATAATGCTTTTAGTGAATGTAGGGAGAAATTGAAAAGCATTTATACAGGCGGATACAGCAAGGCTTTGTTTAATTTTTATAAAAGATTAAGTGAATGTTCTGAGTATGCACGACCTGTTGGATGGTCTACATCACAGGAAATAGTACAGTTTCAGAACGTAAAACAGATATATGAACAATTAAAGGCAGGTGATTCATATGAGCCAGATATTGAATAAATGTCCTATATGTGGCAGTAAATTACAATTCAGTAACTTAATGCAATTTACGCGGGATTATACAATTAAGAAAAATGGAAGGTTGTCCGTAAAAAGTACCAGATCGGATGATTGCCCTATGGACGCATCATTTGTTGCATGTACTTCATGTAATTTTGTTACAGATTGCGACGGAGAGTATAAAGATTGCGATAAAGAAATACATGTATATAGTGAAGATGGTGTATTAATGTATGATGAAAAAATTTTTTGAAAAGCAGTAAGAAAGTAGGTGGCTTAGGTAGGTGAAAGCTAAAGAATATTTATCACAGATTGAGAAAATCAATATGATGATAAAAAACAAAGATGCTGAAATTGTTAAATGGAAAGAGCTTGCAGACAATACTTCAGCGCCTGTTCTTGGGGATAAGGTTAAAACATCAGGAGCAGCAGACACAATGGCTACTGCCGTGATAAACTATGTTGACATTGAAAAAGAGCTGATTCAACAGAAGCAGGATTTGATTAACAAGCATAACGAGATTGTAAGAACTATTGAACAGTTACCAGCTCAGGAATATGATGTGCTGCATATGATATATATTCAGTTTATGTCACTTGAAGATGTTGCTGAATATAAGCATAAGTCGTACAGGTGGGTAACAACAGTTCATGGAAGGGCATTGGCAAATGTGCAACGGATATTGAATAAAAGGAAAAATGAGGACAAAAATAGAGTAAATTGCCTACTTTTGCCTAATATTTCCTAAAGTTGCCGAATGTTTCCTAAAATTGCCCTTGAATGTAAGAAATTTGCTTGTTATACTCAAACAGTAAAAGTTTATAATTCGATTTGAAGACATGAATCTAATGAGCAGGGTTCATGTCTTTTTTCTTGCCTGTCAGGGTTTGAACCTCCTTTACCTGACAGGCTTTTTGAAGGGTGGTGATTGAGTGGCATTGAATCATAAACAAAAACAATTTTATAAAGAGTGGCTGATTGATGTTAATGCAACTCAAGCAGCGATAAGGGCAGGATATTCAAAGAAAACAGCGTATAGCCAAGGACAAAGGCTGTTGAAGAATGTTGAGGGGCAGAAGTATCTTGCAGAACTAATGGCTGAAAAGGAATCAGAGCTTATTGCAAGTCAGGACGAAGTTCTTAAGTATCTTACTTCTGTTATGAGAGGTAAAAGTCAGTCAACGGAAATAGTTGTAGAGGGAATAGGTGATGGTTGCAGTGAAGCAAGGACAGTCCTTAAAGAACCATCAGAGAAGGAAAGGCTGAAAGCTGCTGAATTACTTGGTAAGCGATATGGTCTTTATACAGATAAGGTTGAACTTGATACTGATATGGAGCTTAATATTACAGTTGATTATGGAGATGGGGATGAAGATAAGTAAGTTTAAGATTGAAAGAATACCGATTGAAGTTGAATATATCAGACCAATAGCAGGGCGGTTGTTCCTGCTTTTTAATTTGTATAGATTTGTGAAATTCAGGAAGATACAGGCTGTTGTTTATAACAAGAAATGCAAGATTATAAATTGTGGCAAACCATTTTACAGGTTGTATGTTCCTAAGATAATGGTTATAAAAGGTGGTGATGCCTTATGAACACTTCAGTACAGATGAATCCATGCTTCAAGGAAGTTGATAGAAGTAAAAAGAGATACATTGTTATGAAAGGTTCTGCCTGACAGGTTCAGGGAAGAGCGTTGACACAGCGCAGAATTATATATTAAGGCTGATGCAGGATAAGGGGCGCAACCTTGTATGTATTCGTAAGTCGGACATAACCAATAGAGATAGTACTTATGCAGAGCTTACAGGTGCTGTTTATCGCATGTTTGGTGATAAGGCTAAAAGATATTGGAACATTAAACAAAGCCCTTTACAGCTTACATGTCTTTCTAACGGTAATCAGATAATATTTAGAGGTGTAAATGATGAAAAGCAACGTGAAAAGCTAAAGTCAATCACATTTCAAAAAGGTAAACTGACAGATGTGTGGATTGAAGAAGCAACGGAAATCACACAAGCTGACTTTGAAATAATAGATGATAGATTGAGAGGTGAGCTTCCACCAGGGCAATTCTATCAGATAAGAATGACCTTCAATCCTGTGAATAAGAATCACTGGATAAAGAAGGTCTTTTTTGATATTCCTGATAGTAATGTACTTACACATCACAGTACATATCTTGGAAACAGGTTTATTGACAATGCCTACAGGCAGCGTATGGAAAGAAGAAAACTTGTTGATCCAGAAGGATATCAGATTTACGGATTGGGAAATTGGGGAGAGATTGGCGGTCTTATTCTTCACAATTGGGAAGTTGCGGATATATCACAGAATCTGAATGATTATGATGATATTGCAATCGGACAGGATTTTGGTTTCAATCATGCAAATGCAATTCTTCTTCTTGGCATTAAGGATGATAACATATACATTCTGAAAGAAGTGTATGTATTTGAAAAAGAAACAGCCGAGATTATACCATTAGCACAGGAAGCAGGCATTCCGACAAACAAAGATATGTGGTGTGATTCTGCAGAGCCTGACAGAATTAAAACGTGGAAAAACGCAGGATATAGAGCAAAGGGTGTTGATAAAGGTGGCGCTAATGGCTCTGTTAAGGCACAGATAGACTGGTTAAAGGGTGTTGTTCGTAAGGATAAGGCTATCAAGCGAATAATAAGAGTACATCCTTCCTGTGTTAATACCATAAAGGAGCTGCAGCAATGGAAATGGAAGAAAGACGAAAAGACAGGTGAATATCTGGATGAGCCAGTTGCTTTTCAGGATGATGCTATGGCTGCACTAAGATATGGTATTGAAAAATGGCGCAAGAGAAAAAGAATATTGGTTTAAGCTAAGCTGATGAAAGGGGAATATAAATGTTAACAATTGATGAGATACGACAATTTATACAGGATGATGCCGCTTCTGATAGAAAGCTGTTTGCAAGAAAAGGACAGGCTTACTATGAAGCAGACCATGATATTAAGCAGTACAGGCTGTTCTATTACAATTCTGACGGAGAGCTTGTTGAAGATACAACAAGAAGCAATATCAAGATAAGCCATCCATTCTTTACAGAGCTTGTAGACCAATGTACTCAGTATATTCTTTCAGGTGATGAAGGGTTTATTAAATCAGATATTCCAGAGCTGCAGAAAGAATTAGATTCCTACTTCAACGAGAACGAAGATTTTACAGCAGAATTATCAGAAGTGCTGACAGGGTGTCAGACGAAGGGCTTTGATTACATGTATGCATACAAGAACGCAGAAGACAGGTTGTCGTTTATGTGTGCGGATAGCATTAGTGTTGTTGAGGTAAGAGAAAAAGATACAGATGATGGATGTGCTTATGTGATTTACTGGTATGTTGACCGTATCGAAAAATCGTATAAGAAGATAAAAAGAATTCAGGTATGGGATAAAGAAAACACATATTTCTATGTTCAGGATGGAGAAGGAAAGATTGATACAGATAAATCAGAGCCAATCAATCCTAAGCCACATACATTATACAAGAAAGGGAATGATGAAAAGACCTATTATGACGGTTTTGGATTCATTCCTTTTTTCAGGCTTGATAATAACAAGAAACAGTTCAGCTGCCTTAAGACAATTAAGGATCTGATAGATGATTATGATTTGCATAGCTGTTCATTGTCAAACAACCTGGTTGACTTTGATACACCAATCCATGTTGTTAAGGGCTTTGAGGGTGATAATCTTGATGAATTACAGCAGAACATTAAAACCAAGAAAATGATAGGAATGGAAAGCACAGATACAGGCGCAGGGGTTGAGATAAAGACTGTAGATATTCCGTATGAAGCAAGAAAGATAAAGCTTGAGCTTGATGAGAAAAATATATACAGATTTGGATTTGGTCTTAATACGGCAGGCCTTAAGGACACAAGCGCAACAACTAATATTGCAATAAAAGCTGCATATTCTCTGTTAGATCTTAAAGCAAACAAGCTGATAGTAAGGCTTAAGCAGTTTTTAAGAAAGCTGATAAAGCCTGTACTTGCTGAAATCAATGATATTAATAAGACTGATTATCAGATGAAGGATGTGTATTTCAGATTTGAGCCTGAAGTTATGTCAAATGCACAGGAAAATGCACAGATAGCATTAACAGAAGCACAGACAAGGCAGACAGAAGTTAATGTAATCATGAGCCTTGCACAGATATTGGATGATGAAACAGTACTTCAGTTGATTTGTGAGCAGTTGGATATATCTTATGAAGATATAAAGGATAAGCTTCCTAAGAATGAGCAGGAAACAATGACAGCACAGAAAGTATTAAGTGGGGTTGTAGTAGATGAACAGCAGACAGAAGGAAATCTTACAAGCACAACTTAATAATGAGAAGCAGGTACTTAAAGAGCTTCAGCAGGTGTTTAAGCAGGCAATAAAGGATTGCAGTGTAAATATATCCCAATTATCCACTAGAACGGATATGGAGAATATACAGGCTATTATATACCAGCAGCAGTATCAGAACGCAATTAGGGCGCAACTTGAAACAGCACTTGCGCAGCTTCAATCAGGGGAATATGCAACTATTTCCGATTACCTTACAAGGTGTTATCAGAACGGCTATGTTGGCGCTATATATGATATTTCAGGTCAGGGTATTCCTTTAATTGTTCCAATAGACCAGAATGCGGTTTTAAAGGCATTGCAGATAGACAGTAAGCTTTCTAAGAGCCTTTATGACAGATTAGGCGAAGATGTAAAGAAGCTTAAGACAAGTATAAGGGCAGAAGTGTCAAGAGGTGTATCAAACGGCTCATCTTGGAATGAGATAGGCGAGAAGATAAGCTTGGGAATGAACAGCACTATTGACATGTTTGGATTCAATAAGGCAAAGAATAACTCTATCAGGATTGCAAGGACAGAAGGGCATAGGATACAGAATCAGTCGGCAATGGATGCACAGGAAGCTGCCAAGAAAAAGGGAGCTGATGTGTTGAAGCAGTGGTGTGCAGCCCTAGACGGTAACACAAGACCTGCACATGCACAGGCAGACGGGCAAATCAAGGAGCTTGACGAATATTTCATTGTTGGCGGTGAAAAGATGAAAGCACCTGGTATTGGTGGTTCTGCTGCCAATGTATGTAATTGTCGTTGTGCTTTGCTACAGAGGGCAAGATGGGCTTTAGATGATAAGGAACTTGACATCCTAAAGGAAAGGGCTGAATACTTTGGCTTGGATAAATCAAAGGATTTTGAGGAATATAAGGCTAAGTATTTGGGAATATCAGAAGAAGAAAAGAAACTTGAAAAAGATTCCAATAGTAGTAAAATAAAAAGAGGACAATTAGACACAGGGTATAATGGAAAGATACCTGATGATAAGCTTGATGAATATAATAAAAAAGCATTTGAACAGATTAAGTTAGATACTGGATATTCTGAGAAAGAAGCAACAGATTTTCATAATTCTTTATTACAGTATTTTGGAGGAGATTATGAAGCAATTCTTTTAGGAGAAACAGAAAGTGCTCAAATAATTAAGACAGGAATAGCAAAAATGCCAGCATATGACGGAAGTATTTATCGTGGTATGACTTTTTCTAACAAAGATATAAAACAATTTGCAGATTTAAGAAAAGGAGATATATTACCACGAAAGGGAATTATTGAGAGTTGGACGAGTAATGAAAGGGCTGCAATTTCGTTTGGAGGGGCACGAGAATATGAAAGAAGTACAGTAATACTTGAATGTATAGATAACCAAACAGGAGTTGGTGTTCAACATATTTCAAAGTATGGAAATAGAGAAGCAGAAGTGCTGTCAAGTGCAGATTATGAAGTGATTGAAGTTGTTATAGAAAATAAGTATGAATATTTATCAAAGCACAAAGAACTTTTATATTTTCCTGATGATTTGGAAGAAGAGGGAAAAGCCATGAAGGAGAATATTGTATGCAGAATCAGAGTAAAAGAGAAGAACTAATAATTAAGCTAAAGAAGCTAAGAACTGAAAGAAGAAATGAAGTGAATGAACAAAAGAGAGAAATTTTATTACAACAAATTCTAGAAATAGAAGATGAAATTCGAATGGAAGAATTTGATGGAGATAAAAATATAGGACGATTCAATTGCATATGACCATAAGATGTATTTTGGAATAGAAACGGTCATGTTAAAAATATAGAGAAGGATTAAATATTTTTTAATAAATTCTTTATCTAGATATAAAGAAGAATTGAAAGAAGATGGATTGATTTAGAAAGCACTCCGCAGCAATGCAGGGTGCTTTTTAGTGCAATTAAATATTAGAGTATTAAGACCATGTTTTTATCATGGTCTTTTTTATATCAATTTATATCAAGAAAGGTAGGTGGTTACACAGAATGGAATGGTCAGGAGATTATGGCACAAGCAATCCGTATATTGCATATCAGATTGGAATAGAGGAAACAGACTATAGTGTTGCTGATAATACATCTTCATTTAGAACGCAGATATTCATTTATAGAACCAATACAGGTTATACCACTTACGGCTCAGGAACAGTCTATTACAGATTAAAAACATCCGTAGGAGATGTTAGTGATTGGTATACCTATAATTTAACAACAGACGATAAAATCACAAGTGATGGAATATACGTTGCAGAAGATACATGGGGACCAAGAATCCATAATGCAGAAGGAGATTTGGATGTAACGCTTGAATGCTACGTTGAGCATGATACCTTCAGTTCAGATTCAAATGAATTCACAATATCAACAACACATATTCCAAGAACTTCACAGCCATCACTGGATGCTTATAACGTTGATTTTGGAGATGAAATCACAATATACACGAACAGAGCTTCAAGCAGCTTTACACATCATTTGTATTATTCATTTAATGGTGGAGATGCAGTTGGAATAACAGCAGGGTTTGGTGATAGTTATACATGGACGATACCAACTGACTTGATGAATAAGATTCCAAACAATACAAGTGCAATCATTACATTTTATTTGTATACGTTTGGCGACAGCCTTATTGGTTGTAAAACAATAACATTTACTGCCACAGTTCCGTCAAGTGCTGTACCAAAGATATCCGATATAAATTGCATGGATCCATACAAGTATGAAGCTACATATGGTGCTTATGTGCAGAATAAATCTAAGGTTAAAGTTACAGTTACAGCAGCAGGATGTTATTCAAGTACAATAAAAAATTATAAGGTAACTGCCAATGGTGAGAATTATGCTTTTAACGGTGCAACCACAGATGTTCTTACTGCAGCAGGAGAAAATACAATTAATGTATCTGTTACCGACAGTAGAGGTAGAACGGTAACAAAGACGATAACAATTAATGTATTGGCTTATTCTGCACCTGATATTGAGAAATTGGCAGTGGTTAGATGTATATCAGATGGTACACCTTATGAAGAAGGTGCCTATATGAAGGTGACATATAAGGCTTCTATAACAGCTTTGAATGATAAGAATAACAAGGTGTTTACACTACAATATAAGATGCAAAACGCAACATATTATACTACACATCTAACATATAAAGATGATTACACTTGGGAAGGTACAGCAATTATATCTACAGATGTTGATTACGGATATAACGTGCTTCTCGTGGTACAGGATGCTTTTTCTACTACATCACAGCAAGTAGATGTATCCACAGCCTTCGCTCTGATTGATTTTAATGCGTCAGGTAAGGGAGTCGCTTTTGGAAAAGCATCAGAGCGAGATGGCTTTGAATGTAAACTTAATGCAATCTTTGAGGGTATGGTTGAAGGTGTATATCCTGTAGGGTCGATTTATATTTCAACTATAAATGTAAATCCATCTGAATATTTTGGCGGAATATGGGTTGAGTGGGGAAGTGGCAGAGTTCCTGTTGGTGTAGATACAAATGACGAGGATTTCGATAAAGCTGAAAAAATTGGCGGTGAAAAAACACATGTTTTAACAGAAGATGAGATGCCAAGTCATAATCATAAATATTTTACCAATTTACAGCATAGTGATGGAGAATTGACATCTAAAGAAGCTTTAACATCAGGTTTGCAGGTTGGTGGTCGTAGAAGATATGTAGATAATACAGAAAATACAGGTGGTGGACAGGCTCATAGTATTTTACAGCCATACATCACCTGTTACATGTGGAAGAGAACAGCGTAATGTTAAGGAAGAGTTAAGGAAGGAGACAATATATGACAACGATAAGCGCAAAAACAAAAGACCAGGTGCTAACAGCAGTAGAGTCACCGACAGTTGCATCAGGAGATAAGAATACTGTTGATTTTAGTGTAGAGTTAGATGAATTTTGGAGTGGATTAACTGCAAGTGCAGTGTTTTTTACTGCAAGAAATCCGCAGGCTGTCTATGAAAAAATCCTTGAGAAAGGTAAAACGCAGATACCGTCAGAGGTTTTAAAGAATAAGGGATATATGTATATCGGTATTAGAGCGGTAGACGGAGAAGGCGGTGTTAAAACATCCACGGTTCTGAAATACAGAATTGAGGATGGCGCACCTGTTGGAACAGCTACAGCAGAAGGACCGACACCAGATGTATACCAACAGTTATCGTTAGCACTTAATAATTTAAAGACTGGTGTAGATAAAAATGCAACAGGTATATCTAATAATAGCGATAATATAGAGAAATTAAATGAAATTACAGAATCACTTAATAAAGATTCATCTGCAGCTAAAATGGCAATTGAAGAACTTGCAGACAAGAAAATAACCAAATTTTACGCAAGCAATCTTGGCGAAAATCACTTAGAAGATTCAGACAACGGTAAGATACAGGATATGTTTATATATGGTCGGAGTGAGCAGAAACAATATAAGGGGTATAATTTACTCAAAGATGAAAATGTAATTGTATTTAATGATGGAAACTATATTTGTTCTAATCAAAAATATTTAAATGAAGGAACAATAGAAATTGTCACTGGTGAGACATATACATTTTCATTAGGTGTAGTGAGTACTGATGGACAAATTAAGTTATTTGATGATTCAAATAACTTAATAAAAAGCATTTATATTTCTAACAAGCGCATTTTCACTTTTATTGTACCTGAAAATGTAGTTTCAATGAGTTATTACGCAAAAATAACTACAGATAGTACAGCCAGTTTGGAAAAGGCAAAAGCAATGTTAATTGTAGGAAGTGAAGAATTAGCTTATGAACCTTATGTTGGAGGTATTCCGTCCCCGAACCCAGACTACCCGCAGGAAATAAGAAATGTCTTAAATCCTAGCGTTATGATATGTGGTAAGAATCTTATACAATGCGAAGACGGAAAAGAATATAAGCTTTCAGACACAACAAATAATTTTATAGGTGTTATGGTTAATTATAGTGGCAAAATTAACACCCAGAAAGGAAAAAAATACACTATTAGTTTTGAATATGAAACTTCTAATCCAGGAATATTCTGTTTGAATGCATTTCAGAAAGTTATTACGGGAAATTTGCTAGCAAAAGATAATAATATTAAAAGTGGAAAGAATAAAATTGCAGTAACATTTGTGGCTGAAGGAATAATTAAAAAAGGTTGGCTTTATATTCAGTTCAGAAGAACCATACAGGACAAACTCTTTGAAATTACGATTAGAAATATACAAATTGAAGAAGGCGAAGAATGTACGGAATATGAACCATATAAGGAACAAGAAGCGAGTTTTCCGTATACACTTAATGCGATTCCTGTTAGCTCAGGCGGAAATATTACGATTGATGGACAGCAGTATATAAGTGATTATATTGATGTTGAAAGTAAAAAGCTTATCAAAATGACAGACTCCATTATACTAAAAGGAACGGAGAACTGGAAGAAATCTACAAGTACAGATAGTGATAAATTTACATGGACAACAAAAGATACAACAGCAATGAAGAGGTTTGGATATTGTACCCATTTTGGCGTAGTAAATGGATATACTAACACGATTGGAAAGATTTATAGAAATGAATATTCGGGAACTGTACAGATAGTAATTAACTTCGGTGTTTATGGAAAACAACACTAGAAGACTTTAAGAATTGGTTATCAAACAATAATGTAACACTTACATATGTGAGAAATGACAAATCTGAAATTAACCTTACAGATAAAGAAATTAATTCATTTAAGAATATGCAAACATATTATCCAACAACTAACATTTGTATAACATCAGAGGAGCTGGATGGATATACAAAATTTAATTACCCATTAAGCATGAAAAATGGATGGGATTACATAAAGCAACAGATAGGAGATACCAGAGATTATATTTATGACATGGATCTTGCGACAGCAGAAGCATATGTAAACAGTGAATATGCTGTAGCACTTACAGAATTGGAGGTAATGTAATGTTATTTAAAACACTTAAAAAGCTAAAAGAGAGAAATGGTCTTACAGACGACCTGAAAAATAAGATTGACGTTTTCTTTGCAATTGGAAGAATAACAGAAGAACAGTACAATGACTTAATGGATATTAAAGAAGAGGAAGAAACATAAAGTAAATTTAATGAAAAAGCCAGCCTTCGGGTTGGCTTTTTATATGCCCTGAATAAGGCATTTAAACTGTTCAAATATGCCATTGACAAGGCATTTAAAAGGTCATGCTAGTGGTGGCACCACATTTAAAAACAGTAGTAAAGAAAGGAATAATGATATGGAATTTTTAAAAGCAATCTTAGGAGAAGAACTTTTTAAACAGCTTGTGGCAAAGCTTGATGCTTACAACGGAGATGAAGCTAATAAGGATAAGCAGGTTAAACTTGGCAACCTTGCAAGCGGTGAGTATGTGGGTAAGGGTAAGTATGATGCATTGCAGGATACATTAACAGGCAAGGAAACAGAGCTTACTAATGCCAACCAGCTTATTGAAGATTTAAAGAAGGCTTCTAAAGACAATGAAGGTATGCAGGATAAGTTTACACAGTATGAGCAGCAGAACACACAGTTACAGGCAGAACTACAGGAAACCAAGATTAAGTCGGCAGTCAAGGTTGCCCTTATGTCTGAAAAGGCTGTGGACGTTGACTATCTTACATATAAGCTGAATGAAAAGCTGAAGGAGAAAGGTGAATCCTTAGAGCTTGATGAAAACGACAATATCAAGGGATGGAGTGATAAGCTTTCTGGCTTAAAGACACAGTTCCCAACAATGTTTGAGTCTGTTTCTGATAACAATGACGGATATCAGGTTTTAAACCCTAATAAGCTTCCGAATGGTGAAACTACAGGAACACTCACAAAAGAAGAATTACTAAAGAAGCCATATGCTGAGAGGGCAAGAATTGCGCAGGAAAATCCTGAAGCGTATGCAGCAGCAATGAATTCTTAAAAAAGAAAGGTTAAAAAGGTGATTATTATGGCAACAACAAAGTTAAATGATGTTATTAATCCACAGGTCATGGGAGACATGATTGAAGCCAAGATTATAGCACAGGCAAAGATTACACCATATGCAAAGGTTGATGATACCCTTGAAGGTGTACCAGGTGATACAGTAACGGTTCCGTCTTGGGATTATATTGGAGATGCAGATGATTTTGATGTTGAAGCGGCGGCTGATACTGACAAAGAAATTCCAACAACTAATCTTACTGCATCAAGCACAACATTTACTATTAAGTGTGCTGCAAAGGCTGTTTCGGTTCTTCAGACAGCTATTAATTCAGGTAAAGGAAATCCTATTGGACAGGCTGAAACTCAGCTTGCAAAGGCAATTGTAGCCAAAGTTGATAATGATGTAATTGCAGCAGCATATACATCAAAGAAGACATCAGGTGATGGTGCTGCACAGATTTCATATGCAGGAATCGTTGATGCTAATACATCATTCCTTGATGAAGAAGATGGCATTGAGAAGGTAATGTTCATTAATCCTGTACAGGAAGCAACACTTCTTAAGGACCCTAATTTCTTATCAGCAGATAAGTTTACAGCAGGTGTTGCTGTAAACGGTGCTATTGGTAAGATTGCTGGAGCTTGGATTAAGAAATCTAAGAAAGTTAGACTTGTTACAGCAGCGGTTGATGCATCATCAGGAACAGCAGTAACAGCTGATAATATAGCTGAACTTCAGGCCAAGGTAGATCCTACTGTTAAATTAGAGATTGGAAACAAGGTAAAGGACCTTGCAGCAGCTAATCAGTATTATGTATGCCCTGTCCTTAAGATGGAACCTGATTCATCAGAAACAGAGTACACAGAAGATGAGCTGGCAGCAATTACAATCTTCTTAAAGAAGAATACACAGGTTGATCATGAGTGGTTTCCTAAGAAGCAGAAGCATGATATTACTGCTACTAAGTATTATGGTGTTGCACTTACTAATACAGCTAAAGTTGTTCTTGCTAAGTTTAAGAAATAGGGGGTGTTCCCTTATGTTAATGACTATTGAAGAACTAAGGCAGTTTATTACAACAGATAAGACAGATTCGGTGCTTGATGCTCAGCTTCAGGCACTGGAACTGTTGATTAGAAAATATACCAATAATAACTTCCAGGATAGAAACCGACGATTCAGGTGCAATGTATCATCTACAAGCGGTTTGCAGTACGCATCAACCTTATTCAAGGTTGGTGACACTGTACAACTTTCAGAATCTGCCTTTAATGGTGGCTTATATACAATTACAGGTATTGATTTAGAAAACGGCTGTATGGGTCTAAACGGAGCTTTAACGGATGAATCCCATGTGCTTGTTACTAAGATATTCTATCCAAAGGATGTTAAGATGGGTGCTGTGGATATTATCAGATGGAAGCTTAAGAATGAGGACATAAACAGCGGCGACACATCAAAAATGAATATACAATCAGAAACATTAAGCAGACATTCTGTCACATATGCGCAGGATACTTCCGAAACTGATATTGATGGTTCATTTGGTGTTCCGAAGAAGTATGTTTCATTTTTAAATGCTTACAAGAAGGCAAGATTCTAGGGGGGTTTGTATGAATAGGATAGGCGGCAATACAACAGCTATAATTCAGATTAATACAGGCACAACCAAAGATGCCACAGGTTCAAGAGTCAAGACTTGGGAGACAGTTGACACTCTTACAGGATTCATTGACCTTCAGGCAGGTGATTCACGATATACAAGCTATAATGCTAAGATTCAGGAATCAACGCACATCTTTGTAGCAGATTATAAGGAGCTTGACGGCAGAATAAAGGCTGAAAACAGCAGGATTCTTATAGATGGCGCTACATATGATGTAAAGGTTATTGACGACCCTATGAATTTACATAAGCAGCTTGAAATATATCTTGTTTACACAGGAGGACAGTGATATGGCAGATGTTGAATTCATTGATAATACAATGAAGGTAAATAGAGCAATTGAAGATGCGGTTGGTGCTTTTTTACTTGAAGCATCAGGTGAAATTGCATCAGAAGCAGCTAGAAATACATCTGTTGATACAGGACAGCTAAAGGGTTCATGGAAAGCCAATGTAGATGAATCTAAAGGTGAAGCAACAATTGGAAGTGGTCTTGAAAATGCAATATGGAATGAACTTGGAACTGGTGAATGGGCGGCTAATAAGGATGGAAGAAAGAATCCTTGGTATATTCCAGTAGACGGCTACAATGGGAAAAAGAAGCCTACATTTAACGGTAAGGTTGTTATTGTATATGGAAAACATGGAAAGGCTTTCTATAAGACTAATGGTAAAAGACCACAGCACACATTGCAGAAAGCTTTCAATGACAGTAAATCTGCTATCATTAGAAGAGCAGAACAGATATTTAAAGCCAAGATTGGTGAATGAGGTGTGATATGACAATTGAAGCATTAGGCATAATTGATAGGCTGCTTACGGATGCAGGTATTAATTATGAGTATTATGAGTGGACTTCTGACCTTGCTTATCCTTATTGGGTTGGTGAGTATCAGGAGGTAGAGCCGCTTAATGAAGATGGCATGTCTGAAAGCACATTCATTATGTCAGGCTTTACAAGGGGTACTGCTTTTGAATTAGAGCAGGACAAAGAAAAAATAAAAAAATTGTTTGATGAGACATCAGGGAAATTGGTCACTACTGACAGCGGTTCAGCGGTGGCTATTTTTTATGCAAATGCTCTTCCTGTTAGGAATGAGAATATGGATCTTAAAAGCATGACAGTTAATTTAAAAGTTAAAGAATGGAAGGGAGCAAAACTATGAGAAAATCAGGTATTAACAGCAACACACCTAATGATTTCTTACTTGGAGCAGGTATTGTATTTAAGAATTTTAAATATGTGTATTCAAAGGTAGAAGTAACGGGCGGTTCATCAACACAGCCTGAAGGAACACTTAAGGTTGTTGCAGACGGAACACAGGAATCAGATACAACAATTCAGATCAGTAAGCTAACACCAGGGGTATCGTTTATTGGCATTGATAAGAACTATACAAAGCCTACTGTTGGAGATTATATAACGGGAGCATGGACAGATGATGAAGATCATGTTCTGGGGGCTACAAATGGCGGTAATAAGCTTTCAATTGTTCCTGAAATCACACCAATTGAGGTTGATGGTGCAACTGTTGAGATTAAGGGCCTTAGTCAGAAAACAGGTGAGGCAGGAACACTTGAAGTAAACCTTGCACAGCATACAGTTGAGTCTATTAAGCGTGCAATTGTGGGAAAGGAAGTAGACAGCTTAATTAAGGGTTATACGCAGATTGAAACAAAGTCGTTGATTGAGTTATCAGATTACCTTGATAATATTGCTTTTGTTGGCACAAAGACAGATGGTACAGAAATTATTGCAATCTTAGAGAATGCAATCTGTTCTTCAGGGCTTGAACTTGATAACAAGAATAAGGAAACATCCGTATGCGCAACAACATTTAAGTCTACAGCTGATTTTAAGGGAAATGTATTTGATAAGTTACCTATATACATTTTCTATCCTAATAAAGCAACTGCATAAGAGAGGAGATAAAACATGAGTGAAGTAACAACAACAGAAACAGTGAAAACAGAAGCTGAGGTTATTATAGAGAAGCCATATACATTGAGACCTATTGAAGCAGATGATCTTGATTATCTTGCAGGTATTATTGACAAGATTGGTATTGACAAGATTGCAGATTGCTTTGGTAAGAAAGAGATTAACAGGCTTGTTGAAGGAAAAGAGGTCAATAATGATTTAATCAAAGAGGTTGGCATAGATGTTATGGTAAAGATTGCTGCAATTGTCGTAAAGAATTACAGGGTTGCTAAGAAGGATATCTATTCGCTTTTAGCATCTGTATCGGGTATGACAGTTGAGGAAGTTGCACATCTTAAGCTGCCTGTGTATGTACAGATGATTATTGACGTATTTAAGCAGGACGGGTTCATTGATTCTTTCAGGGTTGCTTCTTCATTACTCGGATAGGCTATGTTGAGTTTATGGGCTTGCTGTATGAGAAGTATGCAAGCCCTAATGAGTTGATTAACAGGATGCTTAAGACAGGCAGATTATATGATTTTGCAAAGCATGTTGTTAAGCGAAAAAATGAAGAAGCTGAAAAGGAAGAAGATAATAAATTATGGTTAGCTTATCTTTCCAGCAATTCAAGAGAGACCTTTGCAGCATGGAAAAATGAGATTGTTTATGGCACAAAGGTAGCAGAGCAAAGACCACAGCAACATCAGGGCATTAGTAATCTGTCTATGTCGGATGCAGAAGTTAAAACAGCTTATGACAATGCGAAAAGCATACTGAAAAATTTTAAACTCTAACTAAAGACACATGTTAAAGCACCTATGAGGGTGCTTTTTTTATGCAAAAAAGAGAGGAGGCTTTATATTTGGAAGTATTTAAGCTGCTTGGAACTATAGCATTAACAGGTGTTGAAGAAACAAATAAAGATATAGATAAAACGAAGCAGAACGGCGAGAAGCTTGCTACGCAGTTTAACAAGGCGGCAGATGAAGTTGCACAGTTCGGAATCAAAATTGCTACAACAGTTGCTTCTGCAGCTACAGCAATTGGAACACTTGCTATTAAGTCGGCAGCAGATTTTGAGACAAGCTTTGCAAAGGTTAGCACACTTCTGGATACTAATGCACTTGATGTTGAAGCATATAAAAAGAGAATAATGCAGGTTTCATCTGAAATGAATGTTTCTACAGATGAACTTTGTGAATCTATTTATCAGGCTATCTCTGCCAGTGTCGATCAGGCGGATGCAATTGATTTTGCAACTAAAGCCATGAAGCTTGCCAAGGGTGGTTTCACTGATACAGCAACAGCGGTTGATATTATGACAACAGCCATTAATGCTTACGGTATGAGTGCTGCAGATGCAGAGAGCATATCAGATAAGCTGATAATGACACAGAATAAAGGTAAAACCACTGTTGGAGATTTGGCAGCAGCTATGGGTAGAGTTATCCCTGCCGCCAATACATTTGGTGTATCCTTAGATGAATTGTGCGGATACTATGCGACAATGACAGCCAATGGTATTGCTACAGCAGAAACAACAACTTACCTTAACAGTATGATTAAGGAGTTGGGAACTGGAAGTGATACATTATATACACAGCTTGAAAATGCAACTGAAAGTGTATTAGGCGAGAAAAAGAGCTTTCAAGAGCTTAGGGCAGAAGGCTACACCGTTCTTGATGTTATTGGCATCTTAGGACAATACAGTGAGCAGACAGGCGACAGTATTATTGGTATGTTTAGCTCTTCTGAAGGTGGTATGGCTGCACAGGTACTTGCTAATAACATTGAAGGTGTTACAAGAAACATAGATGCAATGAAGAACAGCGCAGGCGCTACAGAAGAAGCTTATAAGAAAATGGCTTCTACATCTGCTGCGTCATTTAAGAAGATAAAGAATCAAATTGCTAATATGTTTACAGTACTCGGACAGAAGTTAATGCCTACCGTAGATAAGTTGCTTACTAAGGCAGAAAAAAACCTTCCTAAGATACAGAAGCAGGTGGATAAGCTACAGCCAACAATAGAGAAGGGTTTGACTAAGATTGAGCCTGTTCTTGACTGGCTTATAGATAAAGCCCTTCCAGGAGCTGTTAAAATACTGGGATTCTGTATTGATAAATTTGAAGGCCTTACAATCGCAGTTGGATTTACAGTTGCTGCTTTAAAGGGAATGTCTGTTGTTACAACTGTATCAACAGCACTTAAGACATCTACGACAGCAATGGGAGCATTTAATGCAGTTATGGCTGCTAATCCTATCGGTTTAGTTGTTACTGCGCTTGGAGCATTAGCAATTGCAATTGGTGCAGTTACAATTGCTGCTAAAAATGAAACAGATGAAACAGCAGAACGAACTAAAAAGATAAATGAAGAGTCAGAAGCTAGACATGAAAATATTCAAGCTTTGCGTGATCAGCAAACAGCTATTGATGAAAAGGCAGAATCAAGTTTAGTAGAAGTTGCTAACACTGAAAGATTATGGAAAGAATTACAGACTTTGTGTGATGAAGAGGGTAATGTAAAAGATGCTGATAAGGCAAGGGCAGAATTTATTCTTAATGAATTGAATCAGGCTTTGGGTACTGAATTTGAAATGACGGAAGATCAGAAAATTAATATTCAGGAATTGACCGAAGCTGTTTATAGTGCAATTGAAGCCAAGAAAGCAGAAATTCTTTTGTCAGCAAAGGAAGAGAAGTATAAAAATGCATTGTTGAATCTAACTGAGTTGGAAGAAAGTGCATATAAGCAAAAGAGAGAACTCATTGAACAGCAGAATAAGGTTAGTGAAAAAGAGCTTGAGTATGATAAAGCTAAGGCTGAATTTAGTGAAGCTGCTGCAAATTTATCTGCTTGGGAGCAAAAAGCGTACCTTGATAAAATGAATGCAGCGAAACAGGCTTATGATTCAGAATCAGAAAATTTAAAGAAGCTTCAAGGCGATTATGATGAAACCAAGAGCAAAATATTTGAATATTATGATGATATAAGCACATATGAGAATGCTTCAACTTTGATTTTACAAGGTAATGTAACAGAAGCGGTTGAATATATGGATAAATTAGGAAAATCCTATAAGACAGCAGCGGATGTTGCAGGAGAGAGTGCAGAGAAGCAGAAGGAGACTCTTGAACAGCAGAAGAATGATGCACAGGATTATTATGTACTTCTTAGAAGTTATTATAATTCTGCAACGGAAGAGCAGAAGAAGTCCATTGAAACAAGATTAGAAGATGCCAAGGAATATGCTAAAAAAACGGCAGAAGAATATGCAAAAGTGGGTGAAAGTGCTGTATTAAGCTATGAAGATGGTGTTGAAAGCAAGCAAAATTCACTGATGGAAAAAATGTCTGATTTATCAAAGCTTGCAGTCAAATCTGCAAAGGATGAATCGGATACATCATCTGTTGGTGAAAATATGGTTGATGGTATTAGCTCAGGTGTTGATAAAAAGTCAGGTTCGTTGTTTACAAAGATACGTTCACTTATAAAGAAGAGTATATTTGCAGCAAAGGATGAAGCAGATATACATTCGCCATCAAAGGCCTTTGCTAAAGAAGTTGGTGCATTTATTCCTCCAGGTATCGGAAACGGTGTTGAAGAAAACGAAGAGGACGCAATAGGACCTGTTGAAAACCTGATTGATAAAATGGTAGTATCAGGAAGCAACTCTGTTAATACGAATAATTACAGACATAATCCTGCACCGACAATCAATGCTTCTTTCAGTACTGCTGCCATTATAGACAAGCTTAATCAGCTTATGGATATGATTGCAAGCAGGGGAAATGACAAAATCTATTTGAATGGAGATGTTCTTGTTGGAGAATTAGCACCTGCAATGGATTCGGCACTTGGAGATATAAGCGCAGCAAGCAGGAGAGGACAATAATATGATTGGTGTAACATTTGGTGGTTATCATTCTTATGATGATTTTAATTTAATATTAACAGAAAAAGAGATTGGAAGTGCTATGGTTAAGACCAATTATGTTGATGTTGATGGCGCACATGGAATGATTGATTATACAGAGTATTTTGGTGAACCTAAATACAAAAGCAGGACTTTGTCATTCAGTTTCAATACAATAGTGAATCAATCTGATTTTTTGGAACTGTATTCAAGCATATTGAATACTCTTCATGGAAAAAGAATGAAGATTGTGCTTGATGATGATCCAGAATATTATTATGTAGGAAGGCTGGATGTATCAGCTTTATCTAAAAATAAAAACATTGGTCAGATAAGTATTGAATGTACATGTGAACCGTGGAAGTACAAGGAGCTGCCGACAGTTGTAACACAGGCGGTTAATGGTTCAGTATCTATTACTCTTGTTAATTCAAGGAAAAGGGTAGTTCCTTCCATTACAACAACAGATTCAATGACAATAACATTTGGCGGTACATCAACAATTGTTAACGCAGGAACTTTTACAATCCCTACATTGGAGCTTGTAGAAGGCAATAATACTGTAACGGTAACAGGAACAGGCAATATCACCTTCACATATCAGGAAGGGGGCTTGTGATGAGAATAACCGCATTTAGTGATGATAAGCGGATATTAGATACATCATTGGAACAGCTTAAGCTTATCAATCCAAAGGTTAGTCAGGAGGATAACAAGGTGGGTTCCTTCACATTTACCATCTATCCTGACCATCCGTATTACAATTTCATAGAAAAAATGAAATCTATCATAACTGTGTATGAAGATGGAATAAAAGAGCCATTGTTCAGGGGCAGGGTTTATGATGAAAAAACAGGTTTCTATAATGAAAAGCAGGTTTCTTGTGAAGGGGAACTTGCTTTTTTATTGGATTCTATTCAAAGACCGTATTCCTTTCCTGCTGAAGGGCAAAGTGGAACACCTGCAGAGCTGTTTACACAGTATATTAATAACCACAATGCACAGGTAGATGAAGCAAGGCAGTTTAAGGTCGGCCATATAACTGTAACAGATCCGAATGATTACATAGTAAGGTCTAATAGCGATTATGTAAGTACATGGGATGAGTTAAACGCAAAGCTTATTGACCATCTTGGCGGTCATTTGTGGGTGCGCCATGAAGCAGATGGCACTTACATTGATTACCTTGCGGATTTTGAAGTGCTGAGTAATCAGGTTATAGAGTTTGGAAAGAATCTGCTTGATTTAGAAAAGAACACTAAGGCAGAAAACTTTGCAACAGCTCTTATTCCTCTTGGATATAAGCTTAAAGATGAGCAGGGCAATGAGACTGGTGAGAGATTAACAATCAAGGATGTTAATAACAATGTTGATTTTGTGTATAACGCAGAAGCCGTGGATAAGTATGGTTATATCTTTACAACCAACACTTGGGATGATGTAACACTTCCATCTAATCTTAAGACCAAAGGACAGGCATACATTGACAATATGGCACAGTTTACAGCTTCTATTTCGGTAAATGCTGCCGACCTGAATGGTGCAACCATAGATGGAGAGGTGGCAAATGTAAACAGTTTCAGGATTGGCAGATATGTCAAGGTAAACACAAAGCCACATTCTATTCAGAATAAAAATTTTATTGTAAAGCAGCTCACACGGGAATTGCTTAAGCCTGAAAACACTAAGCTTACATTAGGAACAACATATAAGACATTAACGGATAAGCAGTTATCACAGATGGAGCAGCTTAATCAGTATGTTAAAACAATCAGAAATGAAGTTACGAATATTAAGCTGAATAGTAAAAGCATTGATACAACAGATATAACGTATCAGGCAAGTACGTCTGGTGTAGATGTGCCGACAGGTGAATGGTCCGCGGATATTCCACAAACATTACCAGGGCAGTATTTATGGACCCGAACAATTATAACGTACACAGATAAAACGACATCTACCAGTTATTCTATAAGCAGAATAGGGGAAGATGGACTGGTAGGACAACCAGGACAGCCAGGTAAAGACGGAAAAGGTATCAGCTCAACAACGGTTACATATCAGGCATCTTCAAGCGGAACTGTTATTCCCTCAGGAACATGGCTAACAACAATACCTGTTGTAAGTGCTGGGCAATATCTGTGGACGAGAACAGAAACAATCTATACAGATAATACTTCAAGTGTTGCTTATTGTGTCGGCATGATAGGAGAGCGCGGAAAGGACGCAGCAATCCAAAGCGACACTGAGCCAGCGGATAAAACCTATATGTGGTTAGATACATCTGTAAATCCACCAACTTTAAAGCAGTGGAATGGTACATCATGGGTTGTGGTTAATGATATGTCAAGCACAATAACACAGCTTGAGCAGCGTTTTACAGCGGATATAAGTACATCTGAAAAAAGCTTAAAGCAGACAATGTCAGAAAACTATTATACTAAAGATGCAACAGATAATCTTGTGGGCGCAGTAAGTTCCTCTCTGGAACATACAGCAAAAGGATTTGAGATGCAATTTAATAATCTTACTAAGAATATTGATGATGTATCTAACAATGCTGATACAAGATTTCGTGAGATTAGCAAGTACATAAGGTTTGTTGATGGCAATATTGTATTGGGAGAAGCAGGCAGTGAACTTACACTGAAAATTGCAAATGACAGAATATCATTTTTTCAGAACAATACAGAAGTTGCATATTTTAGCAATAGAAAGCTGTATATAACAGATGGCGAATATACGAACAGCTTGCAGCTTGGCAAATTTGCTTTTATGCCTAGAACCAATGGCAATCTAACATTCAAAAAAATAATTGATTAAAGCACTTCATAGCTTTGAGGTGCCTTTTTAACATCAAAATTTAAAGAAAAAGAAAGGGAAGGGCATGAATGGAAGCTATTATAACAGCACTTGTTACATTAGTTGTTTGCTTGGTGAATAACTATGTAATGCACAACAAAACAATAGCATTGATTGATTATAAGCTGTCTGAATTAACAAAACGGGTTGATAAGCATAACAATGTTATTTTAAGGACATTTAAGCTTGAAGAACTGACCGCACTTCAGGAAGAAAAAATCAAGGTCGCCAATCACAGAATTGAAGATTTAGAGAAGAAAGGGTAAGTGTGTTGAGCTATGGATTTATCGAATTATGTAACAGTATTACCAATTGTTGTTATCTGCTATTTAGCAGGAATAGGCTGTAAAGCTTGGAGCAAGACTCCTGATAAGCTTATTCCAGTTACTGTGGGGGTTATTGGTGGAATCATTGCGATTCCTGCAATGTATATTATGCCTGATTTTCCTGCAACAGATATCATTACGGCTATCAGTGTTGGTATCATGTCAGGTCTTACTAGTACTGGTGTAAATCAGATCTATAAGCAGATTAAAGACAATTGAACCTAAGTAACGCAAATTGATACTTATTATTTTTAAGGAAGGCGTAACAGCCTTCCTTTTTTGAATCTAAATATTATAAAGAAAGAAGGATTTGATTATGAGAAAAGGAATAGATATAAGCAGCCACCAGGGGGATATTAATTTTGACTATATTAAAACTAATTATGATTTTGTAATCATTCGTTGTGGATATGGAGATGATTTAAGTTCAGATGATAACGAGTGTAGCCAGTGTGACACAATGGCTCAGGCATATATAAATGAGTGCGAAGCTAGAAATATACCTTATGCACTGTATTTATACCAGTATGCAGCTGATAACGAGCAGGCGAGAAGTGAAGCAGCTCATGTCAGAGAGTGGTATAACAAGAGCAATCCTATAGGGGTATTTCTTGATATTGAGGATGCTGACGGATATAAGGAAAGACATGGCATTGATTATTATAGTACACAGGCTTTGGCTATTACTTGGCTTGATGAATTAGCAGATATTAAGGCTAAAGGAATCTATGCTAGTCATAGCTGGCTTAATACTTATATGAATGTAGATGAGCTTATTGAACATGGTGCACTTATATGGGAAGCTCACTGGAATGATGATGGAGAAATCTGTGATGATAAATTCGCTATGTCACAGGAATCAAGCGACCATCATTTTGATGATGGCACAAGGGTTGACTATGACATTATGCGTGATGAAGTATATGATCAGCTTATTGGCAATACAGGTAATGAAGATACATCAACAGAGCCGGATGAGGTCGCAGATTCTACAAGCACAGATACAATGTATCATGAAGGTGATTATGTAGAATATGACAGAATATATGCATCTTCAACATCAGAAGAACCACTCACACCTTCCGCAGGATTCACAAGCGGAACAATCACAAGAGTTATCCCAGGGGCTGCCAATCCATACCTTGTAAATGATGGAACGGGTTGGATTAATGACGGATGCATTAATTCAGCGGACAATGGTAATGATACATCCATAAATGTCGGTGATAAGGTAAGAGTGCTTGTTAATGCTACATATGATGGCGGTTCATTCGTGATGTACTATGATACATATGATGTTATCGAAGTTAAGGGAGACAGAGTTGTTATTGGTATAGTTAAAGATTGGAATGATGATGGTTCTATTGCAGACTATGATGTAACATGTGCAATTAATATCTGCAATATTGAAAGGGTGTAAACTATCAGGTAATATAGTAAAAAGGGAAGGTGTTGAGCCTTCCTTTTTATTGAATATCAATTTATGCTACCAAGAATAACTAATATGGTGATATAATCACAAAAAGGGGGTGTATATATGGGATTATTCGATATATTCAGTAAAAAGAAAAGCAATACTTTCAATCAGCAGGTACAGAACACAGAAGTAAATAGGTTTGGGGAAGATTTGACAAGACTTAATGAAAATGGTGAATTACCTTGGGGATGGGTTTCGAGAAAAGATGATTTTAGGGATAAAATAGCAAGCGAGTATTCATATTTTTTCAATGAATGGTTGAATTCAAGAGAAGAAGAACCTAAAAAGCAGTATGCGACTTTAAAGAGTCTAATGTTATATGTGAATGATGCTCAAAAGGCTTGTAAAGAAAAAGGGGAATGCTATGAATTTTGGTTTAATAATATAGTCGTAAGTGATATGTGGATTCAGGATAGAAATAATGAACTACAAAACTTGACTCAAAACATAGATAAATTGCAGTCAGAGTATGAACGAAAGATATATATTGAAAATATAATTGCTCCAAAGCTAAGAGAAAAATTGCTTGAAATAATAAATGATAATTCTGGTATATTGCAGAAAGATATATATAAATACTTTGATGATGATGTTAAAGAATATATTGTATTTAACCTTTATAATATGGAAAAAGAAAATGTTATTATTAGAGAAAAATCAGGAAGAACATATAAATTAATCATAAAGGAATAGGTTAAACTACCCCTTCATGGTTAATATTAAACTATATAAATAAGAAGAAATTCTTTACATATTAAAGTTAAAATCATATCCAACAACCATGAGCTAATGAACTTGGTCATCTTGAGATGGTTAGTACAATGGTTCATCAGCTTACAAGAAATCTTACAATGGAACAGATAAAAGGAACTCCGTTTGAGGCATATTATGTTGATCATACGGTTGGAGTATGGCCGCAGGCTGCAGGAGGTGTACCTTTCTGCGCAATTGAATTCCAGTCAAAGGGGGATGCAATAACTGATATTGCAGAGGATATGGCAGCAGAGCAGAAAGCAAGAAGTACTTATGATAATCTGTTAAGACTCTGCCGAGATGATCCGGATGTTTATGAGCCGTTGAAGTTCTTAAGAGAAAGAGAAGTTGTACATTTCCAGAGATTTGGTGAAGCAATGTCAATTATACAGAGCAAGCTGGATTCTAAGAACTTCTATGCATATAACCCGGAATTTAAAAAATAAGAAATAGAATGATATTAATAAAATATTATGATAGAATACATTTATAAAAGACTGATTAAAGGAGTACTTATGAAAGAAAAGATATATACAATACCTGTTAATGATGCATTTTCATCAGATTGCGAATGTCCGATTTGTTCAATGTATAAGGCGTTAGAGGATGATGCAGTAAGTTATACAATGGGACCCAGCTACATGGAGGATGATATAAGAGCTATGACAGACAAGAAGGGTTTCTGTCAGAAGCATCTTAAGAAAGTGTATGACTGTGAGAACAGACTAGGGTTTGCACTTGTTATGAAGACACATCTTGACAAGGTGATTAACGATATTGAAGGTCTGCAGGATGGTAAGGTTGCAGGAAAGTCAATGTTTAAGAAGGCTGATAAGCCAGCGGTGACTGCATATACCGAGCAGCTTGAAAGCACCTGCTTTGTATGCGAGAGGATTGAGGATACATTTGAAAGATATCTCGATACTATATTTCACATGTATAAGCATGATGCTGAGTTCAGACAGAAATATAGCGAAAGTAAAGGCTTCTGTACCAAACATTATGGAATTCTTATTGAGCGTGCAGCTAATTCTTTAAAGGGTGATATGTTAGATGAGTTCATAAAGACGACTAACAGTCTTTATATAGAAAATATGAAGCGGGTAAGGGATGATGTAGAGTGGTTTATTAATAAGTTCGACCACAAGTATATTGATGAGCCATGGAAGAATGCGAAAGATTCACTGGTAAGAGCAATGATAAAGGATGGTTCATATATAGCAGATGAACCGGGGAAAAGGAATAATACAAGATAATAAATAACAGCCCTGTGGTGTGAGATACCGCAGGGCTGTTTGCACATGTAATAATATCTGTTAATACGAAAATGTAACAGAATACATTGTATAATTGTTTCGTATGGTTGTTTTATATGAGTACGAAAGCTGTACACCGGCATTGGAAACAGCGGATTTAATATCAAGGTCATTTGTTGTTGTAAATTCTATATGCTGGGAACGGCTTTTAATACACCTTAATATATAACGGTCAAGTTCATACTGTGTTCCGGCTGAATGAAGCTTAGCCTGAACAGGATATGTATATATATATCCGTTAGCTGGATTAGTTTCATTGGAATCAGATGTCCATGTATGATCAATTGCCATATCTGAATCAGATATATTGAAATAGCTGTGGTCAATATATTCCGGTGAACCGCCAACAGGATCATCCCATGTTACATCTACCTGATACCAGTCGCCGTTAATTTTTACGACATTCCATATATGCTGGTCGTTACCGGCTTTTCCTGAAATAGTGTAATTCTCGATTCCTAACATATCCATAAATGTTTTGAAACTTTCTGTATAACCGCTGCAGACAGCCTTTCCGTTAATCATGGCATCGTATGCGTTGAATGTCGAACCACCATTATCAATGTATGTTATATGTGATACAAGATAGTCGTGGATTGCCAGTTCATTTTCATAATCGCTCCTGGCAGGGGAGGTTACTTTGGCAAGAACTTCTATGTATTTGTTATAGAGTTCAACCTGACGGCTGTTTAACTGGGAAGTGTTTCCTGAATTAAAAGCTTTAATAATTGCATAATTATCCCAGCATTCAAATGTTACAACAAGGTTATAACCATCTTTAATTCTGCGGTATTCACATTTTATCTGCTCAATTCCGCTTATTCTTGTCAGCCATTCATTGGCATCTATAAGGTCAGAGTCGGGAACAAATATATTACATGAAGTCTGGTTATCCGACATAGCTTCTATAATGAAATTAATAATATCTTCTGTGTCAGTTGCTTTATTATCAAATGCTGTATATGAAATCTCTGTAGAACTGTCAGAGCTGTTATCATTCGTAAACGGTAATGTGCAGCCATACAGGGATGCAAGAATTACGACTCCGGTTAAAAGAGACGCCCAATATTTTATGTGTTTCATGTGTGGTCTCCTGAAAATTCTGTTATAATCATATACGATTGTATAACGAGATAATTGCAAATGTAAAGCATATTTATGGAGGAATTTTATGTCGGATTATAAATTAAAAAATATATGTGATTTCGACCTGGCTCAGACATTGGAATGTGGTCAGTGTTTTCATTTTGTAAAGCTTGATGAGAATGATTATGTACTGACAGCAAAGGGACGTTTGCTGCATGTTTCGCAGCAGGCGGATACAGTTACATTCTATGACACGGAAGAGGATGAATATGTAAATGTATGGAAAGATTATTTTGACATGGACAGGGATTATTCGGAAATTAAGAATAAACTGCTGGAAAAGGATGATAAGTTAAAGGATGCAATTGAAAGCATGTGGGGTGTGAGAATTCTTAATCAGGATTTTTTTGAAACTCTTATATCGTTTATTATATCGCAGAATAAGCAGATACCTCATATTAAGAAGATTGTAGCTGATATATCTGCTAAGTTTGGTTCATATAAGGGGACATATGGCGGAGTAGATATGTATACATTTCCAACGCTTGAACAGCTTACCAATGCGAGTGAAGAAGATTTTAAAGAGTTAAAGACAGGATTCCGCGCACCTTATATTATGGATGCAATAAGAAGAAACATGGCAGGACAGTTTGATGAGAATGAACTTAAGAACATGGAGTATGACTCATGTATTAAGGAGCTTATGACAATAAAAGGAGTTGGAGAGAAGGTTGCCAACTGCGTAAGTCTTTTCGGACTTGGAAAGAAAGAAGCATTTCCTGTTGACGTGTGGATTAAGAGAATAATGGAGACAATGTATTTTGACGGTGAGGATACCCCTAAGGATAAGATTTCTGCATTTGCAAAGGAGCGGTTTGGCGGCCTTGGCGGTTTCGCACAGCAGTATCTGTTCTATTACGGAAAAACTATAAAAATGGGTATAAAGAAATAATTATTAATAAAATCTAAAAAGTATAATATATTTGAATTAGTTGTTGACAAATAAAAGTATGAAGTGTTACATTATGTGCAGTGGTTAGCACTCGGAAAGAATGAGTGCTAACAGAGATATGAATGCTGCCATGAAGGGTTCACTCTCATGTGAAGACAGCGGAATGGAGGAATATATAATGAAATTAGTACCATTAGGAGACAGAGTTGTTATTAAAGCATTAGTTGCAGAGGAGACTACTAAATCAGGAATCGTCCTTCCTGGACAGGCTAAGGAGAAGCCACAGCAGGCAGAGGTTATTGCTGTAGGACCTGGCGGTGTTGTTGATGGTAAGGAAGTTGTTATGCAGGTTAAGCCTGGTGATAAAGTTATCTATTCTAAGTATTCTGGAACAGAAGTTAAGCTTGATGAAGATGAGAATCTTATCATTGTAAAGCAGTCTGATATTCTTGCTATCATTGAATAATTGACAAAGTCAGTTACAGATGATGGCGGTTTGAACATATAAGAAGTATATTTATTTAGGAGGCTATTATTATGGCAAAGGAAATTAAATATGGAATTGAAGCTAGAAAGGCTTTAGAGGAAGGCGTTAATAAGTTAGCTAATACAGTAAGAGTAACAATCGGACCTAAGGGACGTAACGTTGTTCTTGATAAGTCATATGGTGCGCCACTTATCACTAACGATGGTGTTACTATTGCTAAGGATATCGAACTTGAAGATGCATTTGAGAATATGGGTGCACAGCTTGTTAAGGAAGTAGCAGCTAAGACTAATGATGTTGCAGGTGATGGTACAACAACAGCTACTGTTCTTGCACAGGCTATGATTAATGAAGGTATGAAGAACCTTGCAGCAGGTGCTAACCCAATCGTATTAAGAAAGGGAATGAAGAAGGCTACTGATTGTGCTGTTGATGCTATTGCACATATGAGTGAAAAGGTAACAGGCAAGGATCAGATTGCCAAGGTTGCAGCTATTTCAGCAGGTGATGAAGAAGTTGGACAGATGGTAGCTGATGCTATGGAGAAGGTTTCTAACGATGGTGTTATCACAATCGAGGAATCTAAGACAATGAAGACAGAGCTTGACCTTGTAGAAGGTATGCAGTTCGACAGAGGATACATTTCAGCATATATGGCTACAGATATGGATAAGATGGAAGCAGTTCTTGATAATCCATATATCCTTATTACAGATAAGAAGATTTCTAATATTCAGGAAATTTTACCAGTTCTTGAGCAGATTGTTCAGAGTGGTGCTAAGCTTCTTATTATAGCAGAGGATGTTGAGGGTGAGGCCCTTACAACACTTATCGTTAATAAGTTAAGAGGAACATTCAATGTTGTTGCTGTTAAAGCTCCTGGATATGGTGACAGACGTAAAGAGATGCTTAAGGATATTGCAATTCTTACAGGTGGTCAGGTTATTTCTGAGGAACTTGGACTTGAACTTAAGGATACAACAATGGATATGCTTGGTAGAGCTAAGTCTGTTAAGGTTCAGAAAGAGAACACAGTTATCGTTGATGGCGAAGGTGCTAAGGAAGATATCGATGCAAGAGTTGCACAGATTAAGGCACAGCTTGAAGAAACAACATCTGAATTTGATAAAGAAAAGTTACAGGAAAGACTTGCTAAGCTTGCAGGTGGTGTAGCTGTTATCAGAGTTGGTGCTGCAACAGAAACAGAGATGAAGGAAGCTAAGCTTCGTATGGAAGATGCTCTTAATGCAACAAGAGCTGCTGTTGAAGAAGGTGTAGTATCAGGTGGTGGTTCTGCTTACATCCATGCTTCTAAGAAGGTTGCAGAGCTTGTTAAGTCACTTAGTGGAGATGAGAAGATTGGTGCTCAGATTATCTTAAAGGCACTTGAAGCTCCATTATTCCACATTGCATACAATGCTGGTCTTGAAGGCGCTGTTATCATCAACAAGGTAAGAGAATCAGAAGTTGGTACAGGATTTGATGCATACAAGGAAGAATATGTTAATATGATTGATGCTGGTATCCTTGATCCAGCTAAGGTTACAAGAAGCGCATTACAGAATGCTACAAGCGTTGCTTCAACACTTCTTACAACAGAATCAGTTGTTGCTAACATTAAGGAAGATGCTCCAGCTATGCCAGCAGGTGGCGCAGGCATGGGCGGAATGATGTAATTCCACAATATAACTAAAACATACAGCCCGGTGGGGAGTTTCCCGCCGGGCATATTGCTTTAAAGAAAGGTTATTGAATTATGATAGAAGGAACAGTAGAGCAGATTGTGAAAGTTACCGCTCCTAAGATTTCAATTTTTTACAGAATAATACTTGTGATTGCATGTCTGCTTGCAGCAACAACAATTGTACAGACAGGCTGGTTAGGTGTAATAGTACTTGTTGCATTTATATTCTTTACAGTATTTGTGTTTGAGTATTATAATGCTGAATATGAATATTCATATGTTAACGGAAATCTCACTATAGATAAGATTATGGCGAAGTCAGTAAGAAAGAATGTTGGAAGCTTTGACCTTACAAGAGCAACTTTAGTTGCTAAGGTAAACAGCCAGGAAGCTTTAGGCAAAGCAAGACAGCAGTTAAGAACATATAATTGTTCATCAGGAGTAGATGATCCTGAAGATATTGTAATATACACATATGACAATGACAGCAATGAGATGATAAGACTGTTTATGCTTCCTAATGATTCAATGAAAGAAGCAATAGTAAGCGCTGTTGGTAATGGGGTTTCACATTTATAAAAAATGTTTGACTTTTAGCGACAGTTTTGTTATATTCTCTTGTAACATATTTATAAACTGACAGAGATGTCAGCAACTTGTAGAAACATCCGGATTAATTTATTTATTCGGATTTTTTCTATATAACAGTACACAACAGAAAGCGAGGATTTTAGCAAAATGGGTAAAATTATTGGTGAAGGCATTACATTTGACGACGTACTTTTAGTTCCACAGTATTCAGAAGTAACACCTAATATGATTGACCTCTCAACACAGCTCACTAAGAATATTAAGCTTAATATTCCTTTAATGAGTGCAGGTATGGACACAGTTACAGAACACAGAATGGCAATCGCAATGGCTAGACAGGGTGGTATTGGTATTATCCACAAGAATATGTCAGTTGAAGCTCAGGCAGAGGAAGTAGATAAGGTTAAGCGTTCAGAGAATGGTGTTATCACAGACCCATTTTTCTTACATCCAGATAATACATTACAGGAAGCTAATGACCTTATGGGTAAGTTCAGAATCTCAGGAGTACCTATCACAGATGATAATGGCAAGCTTGTTGGTATCATTACTAACAGAGACCTTAAGTTTGAGGAGCATTTTGAAAGACCAATCAAGGAGTGCATGACAAGCGAGAATCTTATCACTGCTCCAGTTGGAACTACTCTTGAAGAGGCTAAGAAGATATTAGGCAAGGCAAGAAAAGAGAAGCTTCCTATCGTTGATGATGATTATAAGTTAAGAGGACTTATTACAATTAAGGATATCGAGAAGAGCGTTAAGTATCCATCTTCAGCACATGATTCACAGGGAAGACTTTTAGCAGGTGCAGCTGTTGGTATCACAGCTAATGTTATGGACAGAGTCCAGGCACTTGTTAATTCAAGTGTTGACTGTATTGTAATTGATTCAGCTCATGGTCATTCTAAGAATATTATTACAACTCTTAAGGAGATTAAGTCAGCATTCCCTGATCTTCAGGTTATTGCCGGTAATATTGCAACAGGCGCTGCTGCCAAGGCTCTCTGTGAGGCTGGCGTAGATGCTGTCAAGGTTGGTATCGGACCTGGTTCTATCTGTACAACAAGAGTTGTTGCAGGTATTGGTGTACCTCAGGTTACAGCTGTTATGGATGCTTATGCAGAAGCTAAGAAGTATGGCATTCCTGTAATTGCTGATGGTGGTATCAAGTATTCAGGAGATATCGTTAAGGCTATCGCAGCAGGTGGTAATGTCTGCATGTTAGGAAGCCTTCTTGCTGGCTGTGATGAAGCTCCAGGTACATTTGAGTTATTCCAGGGAAGAAAGTATAAGGTATACAGAGGAATGGGTTCTATCGCTGCCATGGAGAACGGAAGCAAGGACAGATATTTCCAGACTGGTGCCAAGAAGCTTGTTCCTGAGGGCGTTGAAGGACGTGTTGCTTATAAAGGACTTGTTGAAGATACTATATTCCAGCTTATGGGTGGTCTTCGTTCAGGTATGGGATATTGTGGAGCACCTACAATTCCAGTACTTCAGGAAACAGCTCAGTTTATTAAGATGTCTTCAGCAGCTTTAAGAGAGAGTCATCCACATGATATTCATATTACTAAGGAAGCTCCTAACTATTCAGTTGAGGATAAGTAATTATCAGTAAGAATTGTCATCCGGGCAGATTATTCTGCCCGGTGTTTTTTTTCAGAAGCAAAATGTATTTTCTTCTGAAATTATTGCTATTAAATAACTATATGATGTATAATGAACTAAGTATTAATATATTTTAATGTGAATGTTATAGAAAAGGTTATGGACAACGAATAATGTATAATTACCGTATTGAAGTAGAGTATGATGGTGGAAGATATGATGGATGGCAGAGACTTGGAAAAGATGCCAGCACCAATACAATAGAGAGTAAGCTTACAGAGATAATAAGCAGAATGACCGGAGAGACAGTTGATATATATGCCGGTTCAAGAACTGAGAAGGGTGTACATGCACTTTGCCAGACTGCTAATTTCAAGCTAGAGAAAGAAGTTAAAGCATTTGAACTTAAGAATTATCTTAACAGATATCTGCCAAGAGATATTGCGGTTATGTCAGTGACAGAGGTTGATGAAAGATTTCACAGCCAGTTGAATGCCAGGCTCAAGATATATGAATACAGGCTGGATACAGGTAATGTAGCTAATGTATTCCGAAGGAAATATGCTTATCATACATTTGATATGCCTGATTTTGATGCTATGAGAAAAGCTGCAGGGTATTTTGAAGGCAGACATGATTTCAAAGCATTTACAACAGCTAAGAAGAGTAAGAGTACAGAAAGAACAATTAAGAGAATAAGCATTGAGTATGAAGGAACAAGAGCATACATAAGAATTGAAGCGGATGATTTTCTTCATAACATGGCAAGATACATGATAGGAATGCTGCTTGATGTAGGTAACGGATTAAAGAAACCAGAAGATGTCAGACGATGTCTTGACGGAGAGAATGTCCAGATGTCACTTCCGGCAGAGAGCTATGGTCTGTTCCTTGTTAAGGTGATTTACTAGATAATATTAAAGGTGGAGAATAATGAAGACAATTATTGAATTAATTACAGATGAACTTAAGAGTGTGTTCACAGAGTGTGGCTATGATGAATCATATGCAAGGGTAACTGTATCTAACAGACCTGACTTGTGTGAATTCCAGTGTAATGGTGCAATGGCAGCAGCCAAGGCTTACAAGAAAGCACCATTTATGATAGCAGATGAGATTGTTGCAAAGCTTGCAGACAACAAGATGTTTTCTAAGATTGAAAGCGTAAAGCCAGGATTTATCAATATTAATATATGTGAAGATTACCTGGCTGGATATCTTAATGAGATGTCTGAAACAGAGAAGTTTGGATATGTTAATTCAGAGGGCAATAAGACTGTTATCGTAGATTACGGTGGAGCAAATGCGGCAAAGCCTCTCCATGTGGGACATCTTCGTTCAGCAGTTATCGGAGAGAGTGTTAAGAGAATTAACACATTTGTTGGTAATAAGACTATTGGTGATGTTCATCTTGGAGACTGGGGTCTTCAGATGGGACTTATCATTGAAGAGTTAAGAGACAGAAAACCGGAGCTGCCATATTTTGATGAAAGCTTTACAGGTGAATATCCAGAAGAAGCACCATTTACAATTTCAGAGCTTGAAGAGATTTATCCGGCTGCTTCAGCTAAGTCTAAGGTGGATGAAGCATTTGCAGAAAGAGCTCATGAGGCAACACTTAAGTTACAGAGCGGAGACAAGGCTTGCCGTGCTATATGGCATCATATTATGAATGTGTCTAAGGCTGATCTTAAGAAGAATTATGACAATCTTAATGTACATTTTGACTTATGGAAGGGAGAGTCTGATGCACAGCCATACATTGATGATATGGTTAATAAGATGATTGATGATGGAATCGCTTATGAGAGTCAGGGAGCAACTGTTGTTGACATACAGCAGGAAGGAGATACCAAAGAACTTCCTCCATGTATCGTAAGAAAGTCTGACGGAGCAGCTCTTTATGCTACATCTGATCTTGCTACTATTGTTGAAAGAGAAAAGTTATATAAGCCGGATACATACATTTATCTTGCAGATAAGAGACAGGAACTGCATTTTACACAGGTATTCAGAACTGCCAAGAAGGCCGGAATTGTAGCACCTGGTGCGGATATGAGATTCGTAGGTTTTGGTACTATGAATGGTCAGGATGGCAAGCCATTCAAGACACGTTCAGGTGGTGTCATGAGACTTGAACATCTTATAGCTGATATTGATGAAGCAGTATATGAGAAGATTATGTCTAACAGAACTGTTGAGGAATCAGAAGCAAGAGATACAGCTAAGATAGTTGGTCTTGCAGCTTTAAAGTATGGTGACCTTTCTAATCAGGCATCTAAAGATTATGTATTCGATATTGACAGATTTTCTTCATTTGAAGGTAATACGGGTCCATATATTCTGTATACAATTGTAAGAATTAAGTCTATCCTTAACAAATATAAAGAGAATGGCGGAAGTCTTGAGAATCTTAAGATTATGGGCGCAAAAGAAGAAAGTGAGAAGAATCTGTCGTTATCACTTATTAAGTTTGCAGATATGATTGATGGAGCATATAAGGATAATGCACCACATAAGATATGTCAGTTCATATATGAAGTATCTAATGCATTTAATGGTTTTTATCACAATAATAAGATACTTTCAGAACCGGATGAGGTTAAGAAGGCAAGTTATATTGCACTTATCAGCCTTACTAAGAGTATTCTTGAGCAGTGTATTGATTTACTTGCGATTGAATGCCCTGACAGAATGTAAAGGAGAAATTTGATGGGTAAATTATTATCATTTGCAATACCATGTTATAACTCAGCAGAGTATATGGAGCATTGTATTAATACAGTGATTGCTGGAGGGGATGAGGTTGAAGTTATTATAGTTGATGATGGTTCAACAAAGGATAATACATATGAGATAGCAAAGCGTTATGAGCAGGAATATCCAGAAATAGTTAAAGCTGTACATCAGGAGAATGGTGGACATGGTGATGCTGTTAATACGGGGCTTAAGCATGCTACAGGTAAGTTTTTTAAGGTTGTTGACAGTGATGACTGGGTAGATTCCAAGAGCTATAAGAGGATGCTTGCGACTCTCAGGAGTTTTGAAGAGGGTGAAGAGCCAGATATGGTTATTGCTAACTATGTGTATGAGAAGGTTGGAGCAAAGAGAAAGAAAGTTATTCATTATGAGAATGTATTTCCAGTTGGACAGATGTTTACATGGGATGACATTAATATTGGTGATTTTAAGGTTGACCAGTACATTCTTATGCATACTGTAGTATACAGAACGCAGCTTTTAAAGGATTGCGGATTACAGCTCCCTAAGCATACATTTTATGTTGATAACATATTTGTATTTGAGCCACTTCCATATGTTAAGAAAATGTATTATGTTAATACGAATTTCTACAGATATTTTATTGGAAGAGAAGATCAGTCAGTTAATGAAAGCGTCATGATTTCACGTATTGACCAGCAGCTTTCTGTTAATAAGAGAATGATTGATTCATTCATTACAGAGAATCCTCAGAATATCAATTGCAGAAAGTATATGATTAATTACTTAAGAATTATGATGGAAGTATCATCCATTTTTCTTATTGTATCTGGAACAAAGGAACATCTTGAAAAGAAAAAGGCTTTGTGGCAGTATGCCAAGGATAAGGATGAGGCACTTTACAAGAAGTTAAGACACAGCCTTTTAGGCTGGTCTGTTAATATTCCGACTGCTGCAGGAAGATGGGTATCTAAGCAGGGATATAAGATAGCTAATAATATAATAGGTTTTAATTAATATGTTAAGAGGAGAGTAAAATATGTCTATAATTGATACATTCAGACTTGATGGAAAGGTTGCAGTTGTTACAGGTGCTAATACAGGACTTGGACAGGGAATGTCTGTTGCACTTGCACAGGCAGGAGCTAAAGTTGTAGGAGTTGCGAGAAGATCATGCGAAGACACTAAGAAGCTTATAGAAGCTGATGGAGGAGAATTCACAGAGGTTATAGCAGATCTTTCGGATATGGCAGCGATTGAGACTATTGTTAATGGAGCACTTGCTGCATATGGACAAGTTGATATTCTTGTTAATAATGCAGGACTTATTAAGAGAAATGATGCTATTGATTTTACGGAAGATGAATGGGACAGTGTTATTCAGGTTAATCAGAAGATGGTATTCTTTTTAAGTCAGGCATTTGCAAAGCAGTATATTAAGCAGGGACATGGTGGTAAGATTATTAATATTAATTCTATGCTTTCATATCAGGGTGGAATAAGAGTTCCTTCTTATACAGCAAGTAAGAGCGCAGGAATGGGGCTTACAAAGGCTATGTGTAATGAATGGGCAAGCCATAATATTAATGTCAATGCTATTGCACCAGGATATATGGCTACTAATAATACAGCACAGTTAAGGAGTGATTCTGACAGAAACGAAGCTATTATAGACAGAATTCCGGCAGGACGCTGGGGTACTCCGGACGATATGAAAGGAGCGGTTGTGTTCCTTGCATCAGCTGCATCTGATTACGTTAATGGATTTACACTTGCTGTTGATGGCGGATGGCTTGCAAGATAATTAATAATAAAAAAGCGTTTCAACTTTAACTGGTTGAAACGCTTTTTTTATAGTTCCTAGAAATTGATTTTGCAAATGTTTCTATCAACATGTGACTTGATGTAGGCAGGAACAGCAGCTTTAATGTCATCTGGCATGTCCTTCTGGCTTAACATGACAATCATGCGTCCTTTGTTAAATAACATGTAATAGCCGAATTTGTTGTAAACATTAGTGAACTGATTCCATTCATATGTATATACAAGATTATGTTCAGGAATATCAGCCATGATAGCATTATCCATAAGAGTTATAGTACAAGGCGCTTCCTCAGATGGATCTCTGTGTTTCAGGTGATAGTTCACGCTTGACTTGAACTGGTATCCGAATATATATAACGGATAAAACCAGCATACAGCATAAAGAATCAACAGAAAGCTTGAGTAAAAATGCAGACACAGAAGCACGATAGATATAACTGCAGGTGTCCATGACAATATAAGTTCGATAGGGTTTCGTACGAATCTGTTCCAGAAAACTATTCTGGAATAATCTTTTCCAGAAGCTTTAAGTGTTGTGTTGAATTTAATAATATCCATAATAATCCTCATAAATAAATTGATATAAAGATATAATAACACCCCATCTGATATAAAACAATTAATTATCTGTTAAATTAAAAATATGAGTTTCCAAAAGGCTCGTAATAAGCTATAATATTATTAATATTTATATGGCGTAAGAGTAATGTTTTGAGAAGGGGTAAGGGCATAAGTATGGGGCTTCAAGGCATAACGGATAGTGGAGCAATTATTTATAAAGGAAAGTCTTCCTATGAGGTTGTACAGAAGATTCTTGATAATATAGATTCTGGAATTGTTGTGTGTGCTACGGACTCAGGAGAGGTGCTTTTTGAGAACAGAATTGCGGCAAGAGTGCCGGAAATCCATAGAACAATTATGGACTGTATTCACAATGCTCTGGAAAGTGGTGATGTACAGGGTAGAATTGGTACACCGATGGAAAGATATAATACGGAATCAGGTCTGTGGTTTGAAGTGAAGTTCACACAGCTGGTGTGGATTAGTGGAATCAATGCAATTGCTGCGTCAGCAACTGATATTACACAGAAGAAAAAGAACCAGCAGAAGATAGAATATCAGGCACACAATGACTTTCTTACAGGCTTATACAACAGGATGAAATGCGAGGTCGATTTAAGGAAAGCAATAAAAGATTCAGTGCAGAACGGCAATAAGGGAGCTGTATTATTCATAGATCTGGATGATTTCAAGCATATCAATGATGGGCTTGGACATCAGTATGGCGATATCCTGTTACAGCAGATAGCAGCAGGAATTGCAGGTATTCCGGGACTTAGGGGACATTGTTACAGAATGGGTGGAGATGAATTTGTAATAATTGTTGGACCGGAGCTTTTTGGAGATCTGGATAAGGTTATTAACAATATAACATCATTATTCAATAAACAGTGGTATCTTATGGAAACAGAGTATTTCTGCACAATGAGTATGGGAATAGCATTTTTCCCTGACAACAGCGTGGATGTACATGAGATAACAAGAATGGCAGATGTTGCGATGTATGCAGCCAAGCGTTCAGGAAAGAACAGATATGTATATTATAGCAGCGAAGTAGAGAGTGCAACTGCAAAACGTCTTGATATTGAGAATAGTATGAGACAGGCAGTTTCTACAGGGATAGACGAATTCGTAGTATTCTATCAGCCGGTTGTGAATGTTGATACGCAGCAGTGTACATCATGTGAAGCACTTGTCAGATGGGATAGCAAGGCGCTGGGTTTTATGGGGCCTGGAGAATTTATCTCACTTGCAGAATATCTTGGGCTTATTACATCAATTGGTGATTACGTTCTGGAGGAAGCATGCAGACGCTGTAAACTGTGGAATGATAATGGACATCCGGCTTTCTATGTTAATGTTAATCTATCGGTTGTACAGCTGTTACAGAAGGATGTTGTAGAGAATATCAAGAAAATTCTAAAAAAAACAGGAGTTAATCCTAAGAATATTGTACTTGAGATAACAGAATCATTTGCAATTAATGATATGCATAGAGTTATGGGAATTATCACAGGTCTCAAGAAACTGGGACCTAGAATAGCACTGGACGATTTCGGCACAGGATATTCTTCACTTAATTATATAAAGCAGCTTCCTCTTGATATTATTAAGGTTGATAAAACATTTATAGACGATATTGTGGAAGATGATTATGCACAGGCATTTGTAAAGCTTATAGTTGATCTCTCGAAGACTATTGGAACTAAGATAGTTGTTGAGGGTGTTGAACATAAGGAGCAGTATGATTTGCTCAAAAGACTTGGAGTAGATTACATACAGGGATATTACTTTGGTAAACCTGTACCAGCTAAAGTCTTTGAAGAAAATAACTTAGAGGGGAGATTGGGCGAATGAACATATTGATTAAACAAGGCAGAGTACTTGATCCTGCAAGTAAAACAGACAAAGTTATGGATGTACTTATCAAAGATGGATTTGTAGCATCTATGGAGGAGAACATTGACGAATCACAGGCGGATGATGTAATTGACGCATCAGGATGCATGGTTATGCCAGGACTGGTTGACCTTAATGCACATTTCAGAGAACCTGGACTTGAACATAAGGAGACTATAAGAACAGGTTCAAGAGCTGCAGCAAGAGGTGGCTACACAACTGTGTGCATGATGCCTAATACGAAACCTGTAATTGATAATGTTGATATGTTACAGTATGTAACCGATAAGGCAGAAGAGGTTACTGACCTTAATCTGTATACAATAGCAGCCATGACTGCGGGTCAGGAGGGAGAATATCTTACGGATTTCGAGGCACTTAAAGATGCAGGGGCTATTGCAGTCAGTGATAATGGTGGAACTATCATGAATGCGAGAACTGCAAGGCAGGCTATGAGACAGGCCGCAGAGGTTGATATCCCTGTATTTGCACATTGCGAGGATACTAACCTTGCAGCGAGAGGTGTAATGAATGCGGGCGAGAGAGCCAAGGAGCTCGGTCTTTTCGGAATAATGGATGCGGTAGAAGATGTTATTGTTGCAAGAGATATTCTTCTTGCCAAGAATACAGGGGCAAAGCTACATATCAGCCATGTGTCTAATAAGGAGTCTGTATTCATTATTAAGACAGCCAAGGAGCAGGGAATTAATGTGACAGCGGAGGTTGCACCACATCATTTTACCCTTACTGAAGAAGCAGTTAATGGTGATGATGCTAACTTTAAGATTAATCCTCCATTAAGAAGAGCTGATGATGTTAAGGCAATTAAGGAGGCACTTGCTTCAGGTGTAATTGATGTTATTGCAACTGATCATGCACCACATCATCCGACTGAGAAAGCAAGATCTTTTGATGAAGCTCCATTCGGAGTTGTAGGCCTTGAGACAGCAATTCCTGTTACTATTACGGAACTTGTAAGAACAGGCATACTTACTCCATTGCAGATGGTAGAGAAAATGAGTTATAATCCGGCTAAGATCATAGGACTTGACAGAGGTGTATTGGCACCAGGAAAGGTGGCTGATATTGCAGTTGTTGATCCTACAGAGGAATATGATATTGACAGCAGCAGATTTGCTTCAAAGGGAAAGAATACTCCATTTGAAGGAAAGCATGTGTATGGAAAAGTGTTATATACACTTGTTAATGGAAGAGTTGTATACTCAGATCATAATGGAACTGAAATTCTTATTGAAAGAGAAGTTCCAAAGTTGTAAAATAAAGTGATTTTGCGTATGAATTAAGGAGGCTAAAGTAGATTAATGATTAAAAAGCTTGTTGATAAGATTGTAGAGACTAATGCACCAATAGTTGTTGGACTTGATCCAATGATGAAGTATCTTCCAAAGCATCTTGCAGATGCTGCATTTGAGCAGTATGGTGAGACACTTGAGGGAGCAGCAGAGGCTATATGGCAGTATAACAAAGGCATTATAGATAATATATATGACATTGTTCCAGCTGTTAAACCACAGATTGCAATGTATGAGCAGTTTGGTATTGAAGGACTTAAGGCATTCAAGAAAACAGTTGATTACTGTCACGAGAAAGGCATGATTGTTATCGGTGATGTTAAGAGAGGTGATATTGGATCAACTTCTGAGGCTTATGCGGTAGCACATCTTGGAAAGGTAAATGTTGGTTCTAAGGCAATTACACCTTTTGACGAAGATTTTGCAACTGTTAATCCATATCTTGGCTCTGATGGAATCAATCCATTTATTAAGGTTTGTAATGAGCAGGACAGAGGTATATTTATACTTGTTAAGACTTCTAATCCTTCAAGCGGAGAATTCCAGGATCAGCTTATTAACGGAAGACCATTATATGAGTTAGTTGGTGAGAAGGTTAATGAGTGGGGAGCTTCAAGCATGGATGGTGATTACAGTAATGTCGGTGCGGTTGTTGGAGCTACTTACCCAGAGATGGGAAGAGTATTAAGAAAGGTTATGCCTAAGGCATATATTCTTGTGCCAGGATACGGTGCACAGGGCGGACAGGGCAAGGATCTTGTTGATTTCTTTAATCCTGACGGACTTGGAGCTATCGTAAACAGCTCAAGAGGAATTATTGCAGCATATACTAAGGAGCAGTATGCGAAGTTTGGTGAGAAGAATTTCGGAGAAGCTTCAAGACAGGCTGCTCTTGATATGATTGCTGATATCAACGGAGCACTTGGCAAGTAATTATATATATTTATACACAGTTTAATAATGGAGATTATTATGGCGTACAGAGAAAATGCGAAGATTCTTAAGGCGGATTGTCTTGCTGACGGAGTCTATGAAATATGGTTTGAAACAAAGGATATTGCTAAGGCTGCTAAGGCAGGACAGTTTATATCAGTATATTCTAATGATGGTTCAAGAATGTTACCAAGACCTATCAGTATATGTAAGGTTGAGGATAATAATTTAAGAATTGTATTCAGAGTTGCCGGCAAGGGAACAGAAGAGTTTTCTAAGATGAAAGCAGGAGAATATCTTGATATTCAGGGACCTCTTGGCAATGGCTATGACTTGGAAAAAATTGCTGCAGAGCTTAAGGCAGAGGGCAGAAGCTTTGATAAGGCTATTCTTTTCGGTGGTGGAATAGGTGTTCCTCCTATGCTTGAGCTTGCAAGAAGATTAGACTGCCACAAGAATGTTGTAGTTGGTTACAGAAACAGCCAGACTTTTCTTAAGGAAGATTTTGAAGCAGTTGCTGATACAGATGTGTATATTGCAACAGAAGATGGAAGCGTTGGAGCGAAGGGTAATGTATTAGATGCTGTAAAACAGGAAAAGGTTGAGGCAGATGTTATATTTGCATGTGGACCAACTCCTATGCTTCGTGCAATTAAGGCATATGCACTTGAGAATGATATTCCGTGTTATGTTTCATTAGAAGAGAAGATGGCATGCGGAATTGGTGCATGCCTTGCATGTGTATGTAAATCAACTGAGATTGACGACCATTCTCAGGTTAAGAATAAGAGAGTGTGCAAGGAAGGACCAGTATTTAATGTTAAGGAGGTAGAACTGTAATGAGCGATATTAATATGTCAGTCAATATTGCAGGAGTTGAATTAAAGAATCCTGTGACAGTTGCTTCCGGAACATTCGGTTCAGGCATGGAGTACGGAGAATATGTTGATCTTAACAGACTCGGTGCAGTGACAACCAAGGGTGTTGCTAATATTCCATGGCCGGGCAATCCTACACCAAGAATTGCTGAGACTTATGGTGGAATGATGAATGCTATCGGATTACAGAATCCGGGACTTGATACATTTGTAAAAAGAGATATTCCATTCCTTAAACAGTACGATACTAAGATTATTGTTAATGTTTGTGGAAAATCTGAGGCAGATTATGTAGACGCTGTTGAAAAGCTTGGCGAACAGCCGGTTGACCTTCTTGAAATTAATATCTCATGCCCTAATGTCAAAGAGGGTGGAATTGCTTTCGGACAGGTTCCATCTTCTGCAGAGGCTATTACTAAGGCAGTTAAGAAGGTTGCAAAGCAGCCAGTTATTATGAAGTTAAGCCCTAATGTTACTGATATTACAGAGATGGCAAAGGCTGTAGAGGCTGGTGGTGCAGATGCGGTTTCACTTATCAATACTCTTACAGGTATGAAGATTGATGTGAACAGAAGAACATTTGCAGTAGCTAACAAGACAGCCGGTGTATCAGGACCTGCCATTCATCCAATCGCAGTAAGAATGGTTTATCAGGTTGCCAATGCAATTAATCTTCCTATTATCGGAATGGGTGGAATCAGAACAGCAGAGGATGCTCTTGAGATGATTATGGTTGGTGCAAGTGCAGTTGCTGTCGGAACAGCGAATTTTAATGATCCATATACAACTATTAAGGTTATTGACGGAATCAGAGAGTATATGGAGAAGAATAATGTAAAAGATATTAAAGAACTTATAGGCTGCGTAAAATAATATTTTACCGGTTATTAATCTAAAAAAGACATGACAGTCATTAAGATGATTGCCATGTCTTTTTGCTTATAATGAAACTATATATTTATAATAATGCTGCAATATCTTCAGCAATCTGTTCAGGAGTAAGGTGGTTATCCTTTAATACTTCTGCGACATCGTATCTGTCAATAAATTCTTTCTTAATACCGAAGTTTAACACCTTCATGTCAGAAGAACCATAGAATGCTGCAATCTTAGCACCGAAGCCGCCTTCAAGGTAGCCGTCCTCAAGAGTAGCAACTACTGCATGGTCTTTCTTTAATTCATTAAGAGTGCCTGCGTCAATGCCTGAGATATAGTAAGGATTGATAACAGTTGCGTCAATTCCGTGTGAAGCCTTAAGAATATCAGCGGCTTTAACAGCATTTTCATAGAAAGTTCCAAGTCCGAGGATAGCAACTCTGCTTCCCTTTTTAGTAATCTCGTAAGAATCCAGCTTGCTGAAATCTTTAGTTACAGGTACACCAGTTGAAATCATGCTGCCGCCTGGAACTTTAATAGCAACAGGGTAGTCATTCTGAGATAAAGACCAGTCAAGCATTGCAATATAATCTTCCTTAGTAACAGGCGCAAGATATACAAGACCAGGAATGCTGTTGAGCATAGGAATATCCTGAAGCCCGAGATGTGTTACATCATTCATTCCGTACACAGAGCCTGCAAATATTGTAAATGTCACAGCATTGCCATTAATACATACATCCTGAGTAATCTGGTCATAGGCTCTCTGTATAAATGAGCTGTAAACACCAAATACAGGCTTTCCGCCGTTAGCAGCGATACCGGAAGCTAATGCAACAGCGGTTTCCTCTGCGATACCAACATCAACAAACTGTTTTCCTGCTTTAGCTCTCATGTCAGCAGTAAATCCCATAACAGTAGGAGTTCCGGCAGTGATTGCAACAACACTCTTATCCTCGGACATCTTCTTTAATAGATACTCTAAAGAAGCGTCAGAGAAATCAGGCTCTCCGCCTTTGAAAAGAGATTCACCGGTTGCAATATCAAAAGGCATATGCCAGTGCCATTCTTCCTTATTCTGTTCAGCAGGTGCATAACCCTTGCCTTTAAGCGTATTAATGTGAACAACAACAGCTTTTTTAGTGTCTTTAACCTTTTCAAATGCTTCAATTAAAGATGCAATATCATTACCCTTATCAACATAGATGTAATCAAGGTTCATTGCTTTGAAAAGATTACATTCAGCCTGTCCATTTGTTTCACGAAGAAGCTTTAAGTTGGCATAAAGACCACCGTGATTTTCAGCAATAGACATGTCGTTATCGTTAGCAACAATAATCATGTTGCTATTTAATTCAGAAGCAAAATCAAGACCTTCTAAAGCCTCGCCTCCGCTTAAAGAACCATCACCTATAACAGCGATTACATTGCCGTCTTCACCGTTTAAATCTCTTGCTTTGGCAAGACCGCAGGCAAGACTTATAGAAGTTGAAGTATGACCTACAGTAAAGAAATCATGCTCGCTTTCGTGAGGATTAGTATATCCTGACACATCATCATAATGCTCCTCATAAAGATATGCGTCTTTTCTTCCAGTGAGTATTTTGTGAGGATAGCACTGGTGTGATACATCAAATACGATTTTATCTGTAGGCGAATCAAATACATAATGCATGGAAATAATTGCTTCTACCATACCGAAGTTAGGACCGAAATGTCCGCCGTGTTTGCTGGCTCTTGTAAGAAGGGCATGACGCATTTCTTCTGCAAGGACATTAAGCTGCATGATGTTAAGTTTCTTCACATCAGCAGGACTGTTAATATTCTCAATATACATGTTTTCTGATACTCCTTATCTTTGATTTTAATACATTTTATATCATAGCACCTAAAGTCAGGTTTAGGTCAAGAAAAATGTGGGTTGAGACTAAAATATTTGTTATAAGGGAATAATGTTGCAAAAACAATCGGGTTGGAAATTAGAAATCTGTCGGATTGGAAATCGAAAAACTGTCGGATTGAAATTACAAAATCAATCGGATTGCCAAGGTACGTGCTTAATTATACATGATATAATATTAAATTATTGGAACAAGTAGTAAGGTACCATTATGGAAAATAAAAAAGTGGAGTCCACGCATGGAACTCCACCGGCTACGGGCATTGCAAGTTTCCGTAGCACAACAACTACATGTAATATACCATTGATATCCATTGATGTCAAACAGCATTTTGTTAGCAGCAATAATAGTTTATGCGTTTCTGAGTGTGATATTCTTATTTTGTTTCTTCTAGTCATTCGGATTATTCAGATAATCATTATATTGAAAAATATAGTTATCATATGCTGAAATACGCAATCTGAAAAGTAAGTTAATTAAAGAGATGGGATTAATTTTATTGATGAATTGCGGGAGTAAGCATGGAAACCTATTAATTAAGAAATTATTATAAATATAGTAGGTCGCGTCAACACATATTTAAGATAATTGACAGTAACAAAACCTACTAATCAGGCAGAAGAGCCCTTTTTGGTAGGTTTTATAAGTATAAAATACATGCCTTTTTCAATGGAAAGCAGGAAAAAGACCTACGAAAGAGAAGCATTTTAACAGATTAGTAGGCAAGTAGGTGGGGAGAGCGGAACGGGGATGTATCTGGTAGCTTTTCTGTATTTTTCCTTGCAATCACTCTCCGAAAAGCTTATAGTAGTACAGATAGAGTAAGGAGCCTTTTTCCTATTCCACGGTGGTATATGTGCTGTTGATTGCGGATATTCTGATTTCCAACAGCTTCAACCATTATGTCAATCTGGACATTATGCTGTCACTGGGGATTCCCTGCGTTGTGGCAATCTGTGCGGTGCATTACTGCATGCAGCGGCTGTACGCCCAGCATTATAAGACGGAAAAGGAGCTGGGGCGGAGAGGAGTTTGTCATGCTGCTGTATGGGCAGAGTCTTGCGGGGGCAAAAGCCTTTGCGGAGGAACTGCGGCAGCAGGTGGAGGCGATGGATACGGGAGTCTGTCCTGTGACAATTTCCATCGGTGTGACCCGGTATAACGGCAGGGACAATTATCAGCTGGCGGTACAGTGTGCAGACAAGGCATTATATCAGGCAAAAAAATGACGGCAGAAACCGGGTTGTGGTATACGGCGAAAAGGACGTGCGCAGAAATGAGGAGCAGTATGGAAAAGACGATTGATTTATATGTAAAAAAAGAAGGGGCAGCAAGGGAAAATTGTTTTTCCACCATCGGGGAAGCCATAGAAGCCATGGAGCGGATTGCACCTGTGCCGGAGGAAATTGCGGCAGAGCTGGAAAAGGGCAGGATTTATCCCTCGCCGGTTTATGAGGTCACACCTTTTGTGGTACATATCGGGGCAGGAGAATACCGGGAAAAGCTGGTGCTGTCCAGACCAAATGTCACGTTTCTGGGAGAAGGCAGGGATAAGACTGTGCTTGTTTTCGGGGATGGAGCAAATGAGATTGAGGAGGACGGAGAAAAAAGGGGAACCTTCCGTACTGCTACTCTGCGGATTGACACGCCTGATTTTACAGCCAGACATCTGACCTTTCAGAATGATGCGGGCTATGGACATACAGTAGGACAGGCGCTTGCCCTTTATGTGGATGGGGACAGGTGCTATTTTGAGGACTGCGCCATGCTGGGAAGCCAGGATACTCTTTTTGATGCGCCCCTTCCCCTTGACCCGGTAAAGCCAAATGGAAAGGGACCGGGAGAGCATAAGCCCAGAATCCGGGGCAGACATTTATACCGGAACTGCTTTTTGCAGGGGGATGTGGATTTTATTTTCGGCTCCGGCACCGCTTATTTTGAGGAGTGTACTATTTTTTCCAAAAAGCCCGGGGACCGTTCCCCGGAGGACAGAGATACCTCTGTCTATGGTTATGTGACAGCGGCATCCACTCATCCGGAATTTCCTTATGGGTACGTGCTGCATAAATGTAAGCTGACAAGTGACTGCCCGAAGGGAAGCGTCTATCTGGGACGTCCCTGGAAAGAATGGGCAAAAACGGTATTTCTGGAGTGCGAACTGGGAGAACATATTCATCCTCAGGGCTGGTTGGACTGGGGAAAGACCCACGGACATTTCTATTACGGAGAGTACAATTCCTATGGCCCCGGGGCAAGTCCTGAAACGAGAGCGGATTTTTCCCATCAGCTTACCAGAGAAGAGGCGGAGCAGTATTCCATGGAAAAAGTGCTGGAAGGCTGGATTGGGGAATGAGTTTACAGGAAAACGGGAACTACGAAGGGTGGAAGCAGCAGTTTTCCATAAAGTTGAATGAACAGCAGGAAAGGGCAGTACGGACCGCAGAGGGGTCTGTACTGCTTTTGGCTGTTCCGGGCAGCGGAAAGACCACGGTGCTTGTCGCAAGGCTGGGATATCTGATTTTCTGCCGGGGGATTCTGCCGGAAAATATTCTGACGATTACCTATACGGTGGCAGCCCCCAGAGATATGAAGAGGCGGTTCGGGGAAACCTTTGGGGAAGCGATGAATGGTGTAACACTTACCACGACGATTCCTGTAACAGGAACAGCAGGAGAACGCATATCAACAACCATTAAGGCAATTGCTGTGAAGTCTGGTATGCAGAACAGCAGTGTTACAAGTGCGACCTATGTAATAGAGTTACCAGCACCGGCACCAAGCACCTATGCAGTAACGGTAAACAACGGAACATGTGATGGAGCGCTTGATAAATTAACTGGAATCTATGTGGATGATAATATTGCTCCGCAAGCTCTTTCTTTCCCCATCTCATATACAAACGATACAAATAACGAGCAGTACTTTTGGAATAATCATTATCAGGGTTCTCGTTCATAACAGCATGAAAGACGGCATCTGCGTATTTCTTGATGGCATTATCATATTCCTTGCGTGGAAACAGGAGCTGTGCCTTGTAATCCAGCAATAATGCTTTGTCACAGGCAGAAATCTGGTTGATTTCTTCTGGAATATCCGGTGTGCCTGATTTATCTGAATTACACGATTTACTCGTTTCATTCGACTTGCCCGAATCACTCATAAGATTCATCACATATTCTATACGTTCTACCAGCTCCGACGGATAATCGGTATCCAGATATTTGTCAAAGTAAGGGTACATATCCTGTAAGAACAGCAGATAATATGCCTTGTTGTCTATGATGATATGTCTATTGATACTTTTCAGACATTCCATGACAGTCACTGGTCTTTTTACATCCAGCCCATGAGCAAGGCATATGATATGCAGGTGGTTTAGCATAACATGGCAGTCTGATACAGTAGGAATAGTCTCTGCGATTGCCACTTCCTGAATGAGTGGGTGCAGTGCAATCGTCTTGTTTTCGGTATCTTCACTGATAATACCATAGCGTATCAGCTCATTTACATTTTTGAGAGAATCCAGCTCCAGCCACATTTTGAATGCACTTTTATAAACTCCTGATACCGGCAGGAGTGAGAGGTTACGGAGGATATCAATACTGTCCTCATTTAATCTATTAAGCTTCATCAACATGCGAAGGTGTCCTATCATACTGGCATAGGAGAATTCCTCATCCTTGAATACCTCGATTTCTTCCGTGTTCTGCCCGATACCGCAGGAACGCAGCTTCTGTAACAATTCTTCAGGTTCCATGCCGCTGACTTCTAAGGTAAGAGCAGCCATGCAGACAGTCAGGGTATGACAGTTCACTTCTTCTATAATGGCAGACACACTGTCCGGATCACGTTTTGCAGAAGGACAATGCTTGTAGAACAGTTCCTTCAGTTCTTTGTCCTTATCCAATTCCTTTATTTCTATAGAATCATAATTCTTAAGTTTGCATCTGCTGGTAATCAGTAGCTGCATATCATTCTTCATCAGTTCCTTTAAGAAGGGTTCGTCCTTTGGAAGCACATTGAAGTTGTCCAGAATCAGCAGTGTATCTGTGTGGAGCCTCTGCATTACCTTATAGTGATTCTGAAAACGGACTTCCTCATTCATTTCTACGGAATCATCTGCAAATGTAAGGTTTGCGATGTCTTTTCTCAAATTACCGGTGTAATACAGATAAATGATATTGGTGTACTTTTTACGGTTCTTCTGTGCATAGGCTTTGGCAACTTCGCTTTTTCCAATGCCTGCCATACCGGTAATGAATAAGACGGATTGATTGGAAAGATGGGATGCGATTGCTTTTATCTCATCCTTTCGTCCAATGAATGCCTGATTGCAGGAGGGAAGCTTATTGCAAAGAATCACTTCCGAAAGGTCGGGAGAATAGAGCACACCTGTGCTTTGTTCAACAGGTTCGGAATAATCTTATCTCTAAAATCATCCTTCATCGTATCCCATTCATCCTCATCTTCATAAGTCTTTAGGATATCTATAGGAATCGGGCGGGTGCCATTGCACCAGCGGCTGTACATCGTCGTGTCATCTGCGATTAATTCCGAAGCTGTCAGAGTATCATCCAGATATGCAGAGAACAGACTGCGTACAAGCTGGTGCTGCGGGTAGGTTTTCTTTTTATTTTCCAGTAATACACCAATCACATTTGCATAGGGGATTCTGATGTATAGATTTTAATATGTAATTTTAATGTGTCAAAGACGCATTGAAACGGGAAAACATTTATGATAAAATAAAAATCAATATTGAATATGAAGCAGCATCGCCGGACAGCGGGGCTGAATAAGGAGGATATAATGGAACAGTATAAGCAGGAATTTATAGATTTCATGGTAGAGAGTGATGTGTTGAAGTTTGGGGATTTTACTTTAAAGAGTGGAAGAAAGTCACCTTTCTTCATGAACGCAGGTGCGTATGTTACAGGAACACAGCTTGCAAGACTTGGTGAGTATTATGCAAAGGCTATTCATGAAACATATGGTGATGATTTTGATGTACTGTTCGGACCAGCATATAAGGGAATTCCAATCAGCGTAGTTACAGCAGTTGCATATGCAAAGCTTTACGGCAAGGAAGTAAGATACTGCTCAGACCGTAAGGAAGAGAAGGACCATGGTGCTGATAAGGGCGGATTTCTCGGAAGCAAGTTAAAGGATGGCGACAGAGTCATTATGATAGAAGATGTAACAACATCCGGTAAGTCGATGGAAGAGACAGTTCCTAAGGTAAGAGGGGCAGCAGATGTTACTATTGTAGGACTTATGGTTTCACTTAACCGTATGGAAGTAGGACTTGGCGGAAAGGTGAGTGCGCTTGAGGAGATTAAGGAAAGATACGGTTTCCCAACAAGCGCAATTGTATCTATGGCAGATGTTGTAGAACACCTTTACAATAAAGAGTGTGAGGGTAAGGTAGTTATTGATGATGCACTAAAAGCAGCAATTGACAAGTATTACGCAGAATATGGTGTTAAGAACGCATAAAACTGATGTTAATGGAGGGTTAACTATGGAAGAGAATCTTTATAAGAAATTAAAGTCAGTAGGAGCTTCTAATCTTGTATTTGGTATCCTGATAATACTCTTTGGTATCGGTGCAGGTGTAATGATGATTATTAATGGTGCAAGACTTCTTGCACACAGATCAGATAGCTTATTCTAGTGAAGGGGAACTGCCTGGTGGGTTAATTATGCCTGCCGGGCAGATTTGTTATGAAAAAGAAACATTATGTAACGCTTATAAAATGGGCGCTTTTTGTTATATATATGATTCTGCTCTTTTATGTAGTCTTTTTTGCAGAAGGAATGGGAAGGGCAGAGATAGCCAGCGGTTACAAATACAATCTTACACTGTTCACGGAAATCAGGCGCTATTGGCGTTATCTTGGACATTTTGACTCGCTTGGCTGGATAGCATTTCTTAATATAATTGGAAATGTGCTGGCATTCATACCATTTGGCATATTCGTGCCGTGGCTTTCCAATGGCAGAATTAATGTTTTTGCTACATTTGCATATGGATTCGCATTGTCGCTTACAATAGAAACAGGACAGCTTATATGTAAGGTCGGCTGCTTTGATGTTGATGACCTTGTGCTTAATGTACTGGGAGCATTGTGCGGTTATGCGGTATATGCGATAGCATACAGAATAGTTAAAATGTTTAGTAAAAAGGACAGGTGAAAAAATGAAACTTTTTAATAAATACAAGTTCTCTGATAAAAGTCAGGCACTTGGTGGTTTGATATCGACTGCGATGGGAATACTGTCATTGCTTTCTTTTGGTTACGGAGTGTATCTGTCTTTTAAAGCAGCAGGAGAAGGCGGCTTAAGAGTAGGAAGTCTTGGAATATTAAGCCTTATCTTAGCGGTAATTGGAACAGTAATCGGACTAATCAGCTTCAAAGAAGATAATAAGTTCTACGGAACTTCGAGATTTGGTTCAATGCTGTGTGGGGTAATAGCAGTATTTATGATAGCAGTATTCTTAATGGGAATATAATCCTTATCAGGGCAGAAGGAGAATAGAATTGTTTAATGATAATGTAGAAGAACGTTACGCTCTTGCAATAGAAAGAATTAAAGAGATAGCAGAGGAACCTGGGCTTAAGACGGATGGGTTTGCAGATTATTTCAAATGTATTGCCACATTTATTCTTAAGATGGATAAGCTTGCGGCTGACTTAAAAGCTGATGTTTTCAGAGATTGTTCACTTGAAGAGTATAAGAATGTGAATACAGGACTGTATGAAGATGTAATTGGCAAGGCTTACGAGACAAGCTACGCTAATCCGTCATATGCAGCTTCAAAGTTAGGGCTTTCAGAGGGAAGGCTTTTGTCATTCCTTTACGTTGAGATAAGAGGAATGATTGTGTATGCATATGAAGGCAGAATGGCAGAAATGACAGCACTTATGGAGCTTTTTGTTGAAGTGTACTGCATGTGTGCATCGACTGAGGAAGACTGTGGAAAGCCAGATTATAAGCAGATGAAAGAGTCTGTATACTGGTATGTTAGTGATTACAGTGATGACCTTATGGAGTATAGGGTAAGAGAGCTGTTAGACCCTGAACTTGATTTTGCAACTAAGATAATTATGGAGTCTGACCTTACAGATGTAAGATATCTGTACAGATTCGGTGAGTATGTCACAGACAATGAGATTAAGACAGCAGAGTATCTTAGTTCGCTCAGTGAAGAAGAAATCCAGAAGATGGCAGACACATTTACAGAAGGATACAGAATTGGATTCGAGCTTACAGGCAAGGATTTGTCTAAGAAGAAAACAGTTAATATAAGATACTGTCTGGGATTTGAAAGACTTGTGAGGGCTGAGATTAAGAATTTTGAAAAGCTTGGACTTAAGCCTACAATATACAGGGCAGCGGTCAACACGATTAATAAAAGACTTAACATTAAGGTTGGCTATTACGGAGCTAATCCTAACAAGCAGATGGATTTCGACCATCGTTTTGACAATGCACTTTATATGGATGGCGAATTTGTTGAGAGAAAGACTGGTGCATTAAAGCTTGCATATGAGAAGAACAAAGAGCTTGCAGCGGTGCATGGTGGACCTGCTGTTATGGAGGTGTTTGGTGAAGTGCCATTTGAGCCACAGATTAAGAGCGAGGCTTTAACACTTGATGCAAAGCAGCAGAAGCTTTCTGTGAAATACAGCAATGACGCGGGAAGCATTGTTAATGAGTATATTAAAGGCGAGGAGAGAAGCTTTACAATAATTGCTTATCCGATACCGGAGATTGGAGAGAATTTCGAGGAAATATTCGAGGGTACTGTTAAGATTAATACCCTTGATTATAACAAATATAAAGCTATCCAGCAGGCACTTATTGATGTACTTGATACAGCACAGTATGTTGAGGTTAAAGGAGCTAACGGAAACTGCACAGACATGAAGGTTTCTATTATGAAGATAACCGACCATAAGACGCAGACTGTATTTGAGAACTGTCTTGCGGACGTTAATATTCCGCTTGGAGAAGTATTTACATCACCTGTGCTTAAGAAAACAACAGGTGTGCTTAATGTGAGCAGTGTATATCTTAATGATATTAAGTTCAATAATCTTACGGTATGGTTTGAGGACGGATTTGTTAAGGACTACACATGCACTAACTTTGATGATGAAGCTAAGAATAGAGAGCTTTTCAAGGCAAATGTGTTATATGACCATGAAACTTTATCGCTCGGAGAGTTTGCTATAGGAACTAACACTACAGCATATGTGTTTGCCAATAAGCATGATATTGTGTATAAGCTTCCGATTCTTATTGTTGAAAAGATGGGACCACATTTTGCAGTCGGTGACACATGCTATTCAAGGGCAGAAGATGTGTATGTAACTAATCCGGACGGCAAGGAGATTATCTCAAGGGATAATGAGGTTTCACTTCTTCGTAAGACGGAGCCGGACAAGGCTTATTATAACTGTCACACCGATATTACCATTCCGTATGATGAGATTGGTAATATTACTGTTGTGGCAGAGGATGGAACAAGAACAGACTTGATTAAGAACGGCAGATTCGTGCTTGATGGCACGCTTGCACTTAATGATGCATTTTTAACAGAATTATAAATATATAATTGTAAGCTGTAAACAGGCTTTATCTTGACGCAAAGTTTAAAACAAAGTACAATGATAATTAGTGTTTTCACTAATTTTAATATTATATCTATCGGACATAGGAGGTTAATATGGCTTTAGTAGGAATTGTTATGGGAAGTGACTCTGATATGCCTGTTATGGCAAAGGCAGCAGACATTCTTGAACAGTTAGGAATTTCGTATGAGATGACAATTATCTCAGCACACAGAGAGCCTGACGTATTCTTTGAATATGCTAAGAGTGCAGAGGAGAAGGGATTTAAGGTTATTATTGCAGGTGCAGGTATGGCAGCACATCTTCCGGGTATGTGCGCAGCTATTTTCCCAATGCCTGTTATTGGTATTCCAATGCACACAACATCACTAGGCGGTAGAGATTCATTATATTCAATAGTACAGATGCCTACAGGTATTCCTGTTGCAACTGTTGCTATTAACGGTGGTGCCAATGCAGGTATTCTTGCAGCCAAGATTCTTGCAACATCTGATGCAGCACTTCTTGAAAGGCTTAAGGATTATACTAAGAATCTTAAGGAAAGTGTTCAGAAGAAGGATGCCAGACTTCAGGAAGTCGGTTATAAGAATTATTAATTAGTAACTGAATAGTTACATTAACTTACATTTATCATAATATTGAAGGAGAAAGAATCATGGATTACAAGAAATCTGGAGTTGATATTGAAGCAGGTTACAAGTCAGTTGAGTTAATGAAAGAGGCTGTTAAGTCTACTATGAGAGAAGAAGTGTTAGGCGGAATCGGCGGATTCTCAGGTGCATTTTCACTCGCTAAGATTAAGGAGATGGAAGAGCCTGTATTACTTTCAGGAACTGACGGATGTGGAACTAAGGTTAAGTTAGCTTTCATTATGGACAAGCATGATACTATCGGTATTGATGCAGTTGCTATGTGTGTTAACGATGTTGTATGTGCTGGTGGAGAGCCACTCTTCTTCCTTGATTACATCGCATGCGGCAAGAATTATCCAGAAAAGATTGCTACTATCGTTGGTGGTGTTGCAGAAGGTTGCAGACAGTCTGAATGTGCACTTATCGGTGGTGAGACAGCAGAGCATCCGGGACTTATGCCACAGGATGAATATGATCTTGCAGGATTTGCTGTAGGTGTTGTTGATAAGAAGGATCTTATTACAGGTGAGAACATCAAGCCGGGTGATACTCTTATCGGTATCGCTTCAAGCGGTGTACACAGCAACGGATTCTCACTTGTAAGAAGCGTATTTACAATGACAGAGGAATCTCTTAATACATATTACGATTCACTTGGAAAGACATTAGGAGAGGCATTACTTGCTCCAACTAAGATATATGTTAAGACAATGAAGGAAATCAAGAAGGCAGGCGTTAAGGTTAAGGGTTGCAGCCATATCACAGGTGGTGGTTTCTATGAAAATGTACCTAGAATGCTTCCAGACGGTGTTAAGGCAGTAATTAAGAAGGACAGCTACGAAGTACCACCAATCTTTAAGATGCTTGCAGAAGATGGCAATATCGAAGAGCATATGATGTATAATACATTTAACATGGGTATCGGTCTTGTACTTGCCGTTGATCCTGCTGATGTTGATACAGTTATGGCAGCAGTTAAGGCTGCAGGTGAGACTCCATATGTTATCGGAAGCATTGAAGCTGGCGAGAAGGGAGTTACTTTATGCTAAGAGTTGCAGTTATGGTTTCCGGAGGCGGAACTAATCTTCAGGCTATTATCGATGCTGTTAAGGATGGAACAATCACTAACACAGAGCTTGTAGCAGTTATAAGCAATAATGCCGGAGCATATGCACTCACAAGAGCTAAGGATAACAATATTCCAGCATATTGCATATCACCTAAGGATTATGAAAGCAGAGATGCATTTAACGATGCGCTACTTGATAAAGTGAATGAGCTTAATGTTGACCTTATAGTACTCGCAGGATTCCTTGTAAGAATCCCAGAGAAAATGGTTCATCAGTACAGCCACAGAATTATTAATATTCATCCATCACTTATACCTTCATTCTGCGGAGTTGGTTTCTATGGACTCAAGGTTCATGAAGCAGCTCTGGCAAAGGGTGTTAAGGTATCAGGTGCAACTGTGCATTATGTAGATGAAGGAATGGATACAGGAGAGATTATTTTCCAGAAGGCAGTTGATGTACTTGATGGTGATACTCCTGAAACTCTTCAGAGAAGAATTATGGAGCAGGCTGAATGGAAGCTTCTTCCTAAGGCAATTAACAAGATTGCCAATGAACATGTTAATTAATGATTACTGACTAAGTATATAGATAACAATATGCGGAGGAATTAAGATGAAAGTATTAGTTGTAGGCAGCGGCGGAAGAGAGCATGCAATATGCTGGAAGTTAAGCAAGAGTCCTAAGGTTGACAAGATATACTGTGCACCGGGCAATGCAGGAATTGCAGAGCTTGCAGAGTGTGTTGATATTAAGGCAATGGAGTTTGAGAAGCTTGTAGCATTTGCTAAGGAAAACAGCATTGACCTTACTGTTATCGGTATGGACGACCCACTTGTCGGCGGTGTCGTTGATGTATTCGAGGCAGAGGGCTTAAGAGTATTCGGACCAAGAAAGAATGCAGCTATTCTTGAAGGATCTAAGGCATTTTCTAAGGACCTTATGAAGAAATACAATATTCCAACAGCAGCTTATGAAACATTTACATCAGCAGAAGAGGCTAAGAAGTATCTTGAGACTGCTGAATATCCTATCGTTCTTAAGGCTGACGGACTTGCACTCGGCAAAGGCGTTCTTATATGTGAGAACAAAGAGGATGCACTTGCAGGTGTTGATGAGCTTATGCTTGACAAGAAGTTCGGAACAGCAGGTGATACAATTGTCATTGAGGAATTCATGACAGGCCGTGAGGTTTCAGTACTTTCATTTGTTGATGGTAATACAATTAAGATTATGTCATCAGCTCAGGATCATAAGAGAGCTAAGGATGGTGACCAGGGTCTTAACACAGGCGGAATGGGTAACTTCTCACCATCACCTTTCTACACTAAGGAAGTTGATGAGTTCTGTAAGAAATACATTTATCAGGCAACTGTTGATGCAATGAAGAGTGAGGGCAGACCATTTAAGGGAGTTATCTTCTTTGGACTTATGCTTACTCCAAAGGGACCAAAGGTTCTTGAGTACAATGCAAGATTTGGTGATCCTGAGGCACAGGTTGTTCTTCCTAGAATGAAGAATGATATTGTTGATGTATTTGAGGCTTGTATTGATGGAACTCTTGATAAGGTTGACCTTCAGTTTGAAGATAACGCATGTGTATGTGTAATTCTCGCATCTGACGGATATCCACTCGCATACGAGAAGGGCTTCGAGATTAAGGGAATGGAAAACTTCAAGGGTAAGGATGATTATTTCTTATTCCATGCAGGTTCTAAATTCAATGAAGAGGGCAAGGTTGTAACTAACGGAGGACGAGTTCTCGGTGTTACAGCACTTGGCAAGGACCTTAAGGAAGCAAGAGCCAAGGCTTATGAAGCTACTGAATGGGTAGATTTTGATAACAAATATATGAGACATGATATTGGTAAGGCAATTGATGAAGCTTAATCAGTTATTTTAAGTATTAAAAATGGGGGCAGATGGCTGGAGAATACCGGTTATCTGCCTTAGTGTGTAAATGAGGAGACAATTATGAAAATAACACCAGTTAAGGGTACTAATGATTATCTTCCTAATGAGGTTGAAATCAGGGATTACCTTCAGAATGAGATATTAAAGGTATATGTTGCTAATGGATTTGAACACATTACAACACCTATTATTGAGGATATTGAGAACCTTGATAAGAGTGATGGTGGTGAGAACTTAAATCTTATATTCAAGATTATGAAGAGAGGCGATAAGCTTGAGAAGGCTGTAAGTTCACTTCAGGAAAATCCTAAGACAGGAACAGCCTGTGAGAATGAAATTGCTGATATGGGATTAAGATATGACCTTACACTTCCACTCAGCCGTTACTTTGCTAACAACAAGGATAAACTTACTCTTCCTATGAAATGTATTCAGATGGACAGAGTATACAGAGCTGAAAGACCACAGAAGGGCAGACTTCGTGAGTTTGTTCAGTGCGATATTGATATTATTGGTTCTGATTCTACAGATTCAGAGGTTGAACTTATTCTTACAACAACAAAGGCTCTTAAGGCTATTGGCATGAAGAATTTCAAGGTTAAGATTAACGACAGAAGACTTCTCCGTTCATTCCTTCAGAATTGTGGATTTACCGAGGATCAGCTTGACAGTGTGTGCATTACATTTGACAAGATGGATAAGGTCGGACTTGATGGTGTTAAGGCTGAGCTTACAGACAAGGGATTTGACGCTACTGCAATTGAGAAGTTTATCGGATTCTTTGGAAGTGTTTCAAGTGCACAGGAGATAAGCCTTGAAAGTGTTGAGGCTATACTGGATGATAAAGCTCCAGCAGAAAGCGTAAGAGGAATTATCAATACTGTAAATGAGCTTTCAGACGGTCAGTTTGATGTTGTATTTGACCTTTCTTTAGTAAGAGGTCAGGGTTACTATACAGGAACTGTATTTGAAGTTGAAAGTATTGATTTCAAGGGTGCTATCGCAGGTGGTGGAAGATATGACAACCTTATTGGCAAGTTCTTAGGACAGCAGGTAAGCGCTGTTGGATTCTCAATCGGATTCGAGAGAATCTTCTCAATCCTTATGCAGAATGGCGTTGAGACTAAGGCATCAGCAGACAAGATTGCCGTTATGTATGACGACGGACAGGTTAAGGAAGCTTATGCAATAGCAGAAAAATACAGAGCAGACGGCAAGGTATGTTCATTATATGTAAAGCCGAAGAAGATGGGTAAGTTCCTCGGAAAGCTTGAGGAACGTGGATATAAAGGATTTGTTAATGTCAGCAATGGGGACGAGATAAGCTTGTTCTAGTGAGTTTTATGGCGCAGCCTTTTTAAGGGCTGCGCTTATTGCTTCTATAAAGACGGAATATGTATATCTGTTGGCTGAATCATAGGTTATGTTGGTTGTTCCGGCTTCCATGACTTTAGAGGCAACTTCATCAAATGAAGTTGTGAGCTTAGGGTACATAGTAGTGATTGATTCAGAAAGATTAACAAGCTCAATGCTGTTAATGTTAGAAGAATCAACTGTGACCTGGATGTCAACGGGATTGCCATCTAACAGGATAGAAGCGGTATATACTCCGGGGCAGAATTTAGGAGCGTCGGCATTATCAAGTGGTGTCTCAATATTAGAAGAAGCAGAAGCATTTACAGTGCTGCTCCTGGGCTGAGTAGTGTTTCTGGAATTATCAGAATCCTTGCTGCCAAGACGGATAACAGCGAATATAACAAATGCTATTACAATAGCAGCGATAACCGCTCCAATAAGGAGCTTTTTAAGTGGAATAACAACGATTTTAGTCTGACTCATCACAAAGAAACCTGCCCTTCATATTCATTATTACAAAATATATGGCAGTGAGGGGGAGATTATGATTAAAATGTGGTATATTAAATACAAATATATCAAAGAGGGAATGGTTATGAATTGTAAATATGTAGCAATATCTGTAGCTATAATGATAATATTGGGAATGACAGCATGCGAGCAAAAGAAAAATGTCATTACAGATAAAATAATTGAGACGGAGACAGTCAGTATACAGGAGACAATAACACAGAAAGTTACAATACAGGAGATTACGACAGAAAAAGAACCAGAAGATGATGAATATGTTCTTGTAAAGAAATACATGCCGGATATATATGTCGAATTAATGTATGCGACAGAGAATAACTTTACAGGTGTCAGAATATATGATTTCACAGACGCATATCTTCGATACGGGACGGTTAAGAAGCTTGCAAATGTGCAGAAAGAACTGAAAGAACAGGGGTACAGATTAAAGATTTGGGATGCATACAGACCGTTTGAGGCACAGCAGAAATTATGGGAAGTATATCCGGACCCTAACTATGTGGCAAATCCGGCTAACGGAATGAAAAAGCATAATCTTGGAGGAACAGTGGATATTACAATGGTTGCTGCTGATGGAAGTGTTATATCAATGCCGACAGAATTTGACGATTTTTCTTTGAAAGCAGATAGAGATTATTCTGATATAGAAGATGAAGAGGCTGTGAAGAATGTGATGATTCTACAGAATGCTATGGAAAATAACGGATTTACAGGCTATCAGGGAGAATGGTGGGACTATTCAGATACGGTGGAATATGAAGCTGTTGATTTTCAACCTTGAAAATATGTTATACTATTAAAAATGTTTTAAGGGGAGTTATACATGTCATTACAATTAATTCTAGGAAGCTCTGGTGCGGGTAAATCACACTATCTGTATACGCATATAATTGAAGAATCAATGAAGAATCCTGACAGGAATTATATAGTTGTTGTGCCGGAGCAGTACACTATGGCAATTCAGAAAAGACTGGTGTCCATGCACCCAAGAAAAGGAATACTTAATATAGATGTTGTGAGCTTTGAAAGACTTGCATATAAAGTATTTGAGGAAGTGGGCGAGGATAATCTCGAGGTCCTTGACGATACAGGAAAGAATCTGATTATTAAAAGAGTATTGGAGCAGAACAAGGACAGGCTAAAATATTTTGGAAGTAATCTGTCTAATACAGGATTCGTGTCAGAGATGAAGTCTGTTATATCGGAGATGCTTCAGTATGATATCAAGCCAGATGTTATGCAGGATGCGGCAGGTGCAGCATACAGTGAATCAGAGGGAAGTGCAGCACTTCAGTATAAGCTTGATGATATCGTTCTTGTATACAATGCGTTTGCTGAGTACATAGATAAGAACTATATAACTAAAGAAGAAATACTAGATAAATTATGCAACAAGGTTACAGAGTCAGAGCGAATAAAGAATTGCGAGATAGTATTTGACGGGTTCACAGGTTTTACTCCGGTTCAGTATAATTTACTGACAATTCTTTTATCAATGTGTCCGAAAATATATGTTTCTCTGACAATTGATGCATCTGAGCGTGAAAATTCAGTAAGAGGCAGGGAAGAACTCTTTTTCATGAGTAAGGACTGCGTATCAAAACTTTATAAGATATGTGATGAAGAACATGTGAAAGTCCTTGAACCAGTGTATATTGCAGGAAGAGAAGTACCGGAAAAGAATGTAATTGTAAATGTTAATTCAAGATTTAAGAATTCAGAAGAACTGGATTTTCTGGAACAGAATCTTTTCAGAAACAATTCGGAAAGATTTAATAAGAAGACTGACAACATAGTTATATATGAGGGAGCTGTTGCCAAGGAAGAATTAACATTTGCAGCAGGAGAGATAATAAGACTTACAAGACTGTGTGGATACAGGTATAACGAGATTGCTATAGTTACTGCGGACATGGACGGCTACGGAAAGCTTGCGGCTAATATATTAAAGCAGAACGATATACCATATTTCTTAGATTACAAGCGCCATGTGACTGACAATCCATTCATTGCTGCAATTAACGGCGCGCTTGGAATAATTGAGAATAATTACAGCTATGACAGTGTTCTGGGATTTCTTAGAACCGGAATGAGCGGAATGGAACGCGAAGATATTGATTTGTTAGACAATTACTGTGTTGCAGTCGGAATCAGAGGCAGAGCAAAATGGCATGAGCCGTGGATAAGAAAGTTCAGGGGAACAGTCAATAATACTGACCTGGAGAAGCTTAATTTACTAAGAACAATGATAACGGATATGTTGGACCCATTGGAAGAAGTGATTAAGTCAAAGGAATCTGATGTTGCTGATATGGTAAAGGCACTTTACGAATTTCTCGTGCGTGAAGATATGGAGAAGAAGGTAAGTGTGCTTAATGACAGCGAGTACACTGGTGATGAATATACCCAGTTATATAAGAAAGTTATAGAAGTATTAGATAAAATGTATGCTCTTCTTGGAAGCGAAAAGGTTGGTATTAAAGAATTTAACAAGATACTTGCGTCAGGATTTCAGGAGATTAAGATAGGACTTATTCCGCAGACCAATGACTGTGTTGTTATAGGTGATATAGAAAGAACCCGTCTTGATAATATTAAGGTCATGTTTTTTGTTGGTATCAATGACGGAAATGTTCCTAAGAAGGCTGATTCAAGAAGTGTTCTGTCAGAAAGCGACAGGGAATATCTTGAGAATAAGGGGATTGTTATGTCCGCTTCTGTAAGGGAGAAAGCATTTACACAGAGATTCTATCTGTATCTTATTATGACGAAGAGTGCGGAGAAGCTGTACATGTCATATGCTGTGAAAAACAGTGAGGGTGCGGTGTTAATGCCATCTTATATTATAAGAAACATGAGAAAAATGTTTTCACATTGCCTTAAGTTATCTTATAAAGACACGGCACAGCAGAATTCTTATGTAACAATACCACATGCGGCTTACAGCTATGAACAGACTGAAACTGCTGCAAATGTAGATGAGGACATTATAGATTCACTTACTGGCGGCAGGCTTGTCGGAAGCGTAACTTCTTTTGAGAACTTTGCAGAGTGTCCATTGAGATATTACTTAAGGTATGGAGTTGATTTAAAGGAAAGGGAAGAATTTACATTTTCACCGGTAAACTTCGGCGTTGTACTGCATGCTGTTATCCGTGAGGTGTGCGATGAAATCAAGAAAAACGGTGAGTCGTACTATCTGATATCAGAGGAGAAGCGCCGCGAGATGGTAAAAAGAAGTGTCGCTGCAATTACTGACATATACCAGAACAGTATTCTTAAGGATTCAAGCCGTAATTCATTCATGATTAAGCGGATGGAAGACCTTGCAGACCGCACTATATGGGCGATGGGTGAACAGTTAAAATGTGGTGATTTCGTGCCATTTGTATTCGAGCATAAGTTTAATATGGAAGTCGGAGACGGAGACAGAAAGCAGCTTATGAGCGGAACGATTGACCGCGTTGACATATGCGAAAACGGCACAGATGTATATGTAAGAATTATCGATTACAAGACAGGAAAGAAGGATTTCAACATAGTAAAGACCTACTACGGAATTGATATCCAGCTTATGGTATACATGGAAGCGGCAATGAAGCTTGTGGCAAAGATGCGTCCGGGTAAAAATGTGATTCCTGCCGGAGTGTTCTACTACAACATAAGTGACCCAATTGTATCTGCGACAACAGAGAGTGCAGAAGAGATAGAGGATAAGATTAAGGGTGAACTGCGTCTTAAAGGAATGGTTAATTCGGATAAGGATATTGTCGAGAAGATGGACAATACCGAGGGTACTTCACTTAATATTCCGGTTAGCAGAAAGGCAGACGGTGGATTTGATTCGCGAAGAAGCAAGGTGATGAATACAGAGCAGTTTAACATGCTTGGAAGATTCGTTGATGTAAGGGCGGTTGATACTGCGGACAGAATTGCAGGCGGTGATATAAGGAGAAGTCCTTATAAAGATGGACAGTTTTCAAGCTGTGACAGATGTCCTTACGGGGCAGTGTGTGGATTTTCAGTGGATTTGCCGGGCTGCAATTACAGAAAATTAAAGAAATTCGATGATGAAGTGTTATGGAATAATATAAAGGAAGGGGTTGATGAGAATGGAAAGAAAATGGACACCGGCGCAGAAGAGTGCGATTGATACAAGAGATTGTAATGTGCTGGTTTCAGCGGCTGCCGGTTCAGGTAAGACTGCTGTTCTGGTTGAGAGAATCATTTCCATGATTACAGACCCTGACAAGAATATAGATATAGACAGGCTGGTTGTTGTTACATTTACAAAGGCGGCTGCAGCCCAGATGAAAGACAAGATAAGAAAAGCACTTGATTCAATGCTTGACGAGAATCCGGGGAATGTGAACCTTTTAAGACAGATAACACTGCTTAACAACGCACAGATAACAACAATAGACAGTTTCTGTCTATGGATAATCAGAAATCATTTTCCAGAGGTTAATCTGGACCCGGGATTCAGGATAATGGATGAGGGTGAGAAGAAGCTTATTGAAAATGATGTATTGGAAGATGTGCTTGAGGAATTCTATGCCGAAGCAGATGAAGAATTCTTTAATCTTGTTGATGCATTTGGCATGGGACGGGACGATTCAGGGCTTGTGAGCATTATAGATAAAATATACCGTTTTTCACGAAGCAATCCGTGGATTGATGAGTGGTTTGACGAGTGCATGAAGGTCTATGATGATGAGACTTACGATAATCCTGCAATTAAGGAGCTGTATGATTCAATTAAAAATGCACTTTTCGATTACCGTGATAAATACAACAGATTAGTAGATATCTGTTCTGAGCCGGCAGGACCTGCAGCATATACAGGTGCTTTGCAGTCTGACCTGCTTGGAATTAATGAGATGATTAATTCACAGAATTTTGGAGAGCTTGGCAGAAGAATAAGAATATTTTCATTTGAAGCCCTGTCAAGAAAGAAGGATGCAGGAGCAGACCCGGATATTAAAGAATATGTCAAGGGGCAGCGAAAGTTGTTTAAAGATTACATAGGACGGCTTAATGATAAGATATTCTTGAAAGATGATGAGGGAATATTTGCAGACATGCAGGGGGCAAGCATCCAGATACGGACTTTACTTAAAGTGGCAAAGGTGTATGCCAAGCGTGTTTCAGAGGTGAAGCGAGAGAAGGGCATAATTGATTTTAATGACATGGAACATCTTGCACTTTCAATACTTGTAAAGAAAGAAGACGGAAAACTTGTATACACAGAGACTGCCGACAAGCTTGCGAACAGATTTGAAGAGATACTGATAGACGAGTATCAGGATTCCAATCAGCTGCAGGAGGTTATTCTTAATGCGGTGTCAAAGACGAGACTGACAGGTGAGAATAACAATATATACATGGTTGGTGATGTAAAGCAGAGCATATACAAGTTCCGTCTTGCCTGCCCGGAGCTTTTCATAGAGAAGTACGATACATACGGCGAGACTGGCGATAATGTTAGAATTGAATTACAGAAGAATTTCCGAAGCCGGGAAAATGTACTTGAGTGTGCCAATGATGTGTTCAGTCATATCATGAATAAGAATTTTTCAGGAATCGGGTATGACGAATCTGTAAGGCTTAATGCGGGGTTTCCATATCCTGAATACAGTGACAGTAATTATGGTGATGAAGCCAACAAGAGTACAGATGTAATTCTTATATCTTCAGAGAATGAAGAAGAAGCTACGACAAGAGAGCTTGAGGCAGACAGGCTTGCAAAACTGATTGAGGGAATAGTTGCTTCTGGTGTAAATGTGTATGATTCAGATGAGAATATATACAGACCGGCAGAATACAGGGATATAGTAATTCTTACAAGGTCAGTTACAGGTTGGGCAGATACATTTGCAGATGCCCTGATGGACAGGGGGATACCGGCGTATACAGATTCGTCAACAGGATATTTCAGCGTGCGTGAGATACAGGTAATCTTAAGTATGCTTACAATAGTAGATAATCCGGTTCAGGAGATAAGCCTTGCGGCGGCAATGATGTCTTACTTTGGAGGATTTACGGCAGCGGAGCTTGGAATGGTGAGAAAGCTTGGCAGGGAGCATGTGGATAAGAATGTGCATAATAATCTGTATGAACATTTGAAAGCAGTTGCAGTGCTTGGCGGAGAAGATAAGATACAGGAGACGGATGTTAAGCAGCTGTCCGGCAAATGTGCATTATTTCTTGCAAAGCTCACACAATACCGAGACAAGAGCAGTGTTGAGCCACTATATGATCTGTGTTGGGAGATGATATATGATTCAGGCTACTACGATTATGTGGGAACAATGCCTGCCGGAGCACAGAGACAGGCTAACTTAAATGTCCTGCTGGAAAGAGCAGCGGGATATGGAAAGTCAAGTTATTCAGGTCTGTTTAATTTCTTAAGATATATTGAAAGACTTAAGAAGTTTGACGAAGATTTTGCAGAGGGGGCTGCCAGTCTTGATAATGAGAATCTTGTAAGAATTATGAGTATCCATAAGAGTAAAGGTCTTGAATTTCCGATTGTAATACTTGCTGGGGCGCATAAGAGCATTAACTTTATGGATGCAACAGCACCGGTGCTTGTAGACCAGAACTTAGGAATTGCAGTTGATTATGTTGACCTTAAAAGAAGAACCAAGACACCTACTATTATAAAAGGCGCAATGGCAAGAAGAATTGTAAGGGAGTCGATAGCTGAGGAAGAGAGACTTCTCTATGTTGCAATGACAAGAGCAAGGGAAAAACTCATAATTACCGGAGTTGTAAAAGATGCAGACAAGACGCTTGATAAATACAGGGGAAGGGCCGAGCAACTTGCAGCAGATGGAATGTTGTCTTTCGCGGATAGTGAGAATATAAAGAACTATCTTGATATGATAATGCCAGTGTGCCTTATGGATTCAGATAAATTGAAAGGCAGCTTTAATGTGATGGTTGATGCAGGTGAGAATTCTGAGTCTGATGCATTTGAATCAGAAGAAATGTCTGATGAGAATAAGAAAGCAGTGGCAGATAAAGATTTGATGAGTCAGCCAGAAGTATCGGCAGGATATCCCTTATTAGATGAGCTTCCGGAGTATGTTCCTGATGATAACGCAGCCGGCAGGATGAAGCTGACGGTTTCACAGCTTAAGGCAATGCAGGCGGAGGATGATTCAGAGGAAAATGCTTACATGGATGAATCTGTGAAGGCAGCAATTAAAATGGAAGCATATGATGAAACAAACAGCATAATTCCAAAGTTCATAAGTGGTAAGGAAGTGAAGCTTGCGGCGAATGAACGTGGTAGTGCATATCACAGGGTTATGGAGTGCCTTGATTATTCAGTGAGTGTGAACATTGAAGGAGTCAAAGCTGATATTAACAGGATGTTAGAAACTGGCAAGATGAATGAATTACAAGTGAAAAGTGTTAATCCATGGGATATCAATACATTTGTACAATCTGATACAGGAAAAAGAGCAGCCAGTGCTGTTAGAAGTGGCAAGGCAAGAAGAGAACAGCCATTTGTCTTTGAATATGAAAGCCAGCTTATACAGGGTATAATTGACTTGTATTTTGAAGAGGACGGAGAACTTGTGATTGTTGATTATAAGACGGACCGGGTTAATAAAAGTGCTGCGGGAGAACAGAATCTTGTGAAAAGGTATGCAGTTCAGCTTGATTATTATGCCAAAGCTTTAGCTCAATTGACGGGGAAACGCGTCAAAGAGAAGATAATATATTCATTTGCTTTAGAAAAGGGGATAATAATTGACTAATTTTACGAAAATTTAATAAAAACCCTTGTTTCTATTGTGCATAAGTGGTAATATGAGCTTGTTTTTGGGATACATTGTATCCAAAATGTACAATTAATTATTGCAAAAAAGAAGGAGAAGAGCTATGAAAAACAGATTAAAAAAGTTTTTAAGCGTGGCACTGGTTGCAGTTATGACATTAGCATCAGTTGTAATTACTGATATTCAGCCAGTTCATGCGGCTTCTGGCGCAATAACAGAAGCAAAAGGGTGGTTTGAGACAGCATATGTTAAGTGGACACCAGTATCAGGAGCAACTGGTTATAACGTATATGTTAAGGCTGCCAGTGCAACAGATGCAGCATATGTTCAGTTGGATGATGAACTTATAAGAAAATATCCATCATACATGAGAGCAGATGCACTTGGATTAAGAGCAGGTGACTATGTTATGAAGGTTGTTCCTGTTGTAAATGGAAAAGAGAATGCATCAGCAGCTATAGTTTCTAATACAATGACTGTATCTGCATATGACAGAAGTGGATTTACATTTTCAAGTAATTCACCAGCAAAGAATGGTGTCGGTGCATATAACAATGATGGTACATTAAAGTCAGGAGCATCTGTTCTTTATGTAACAGAAGCTAATAAGAATACAGTTAAGATGAAGATTGGCAACACTGAATATACAGGTGTAGCAGCTATTACACAGGCAATTAAGACTAAGAATAACTGCCAGCCAGTTGCTATCCGTATTATCGGTCAGGTTACATTAAGCGGACTTTCTTGCTCAGATATGAGATCAGCATATGCTATTGGCGTTAAGGGAGCAGATAACGTAACATTTGAAGGTGTTGGTGATGATGCTACATTATATACAGCAGGTGTTGCAGCATTCCAGTCAAGCAGCATTGAAGTAAGAAATCTTGGCCTTATGAACTGGGGCGGTGGAAAAGATGGAGATGGTATAACTCTTAAGCAGTCACTTGGTGTATGGGTACATAATAATGATGTGTTCTATGGCGATGCTGGTTCAGATGGTGATCAGGCTAAGGGCGATGGCTCTATGGATTTAAAGGATAATTCACAGTATGTAACAATTTCTTACAACCATTTCTGGGATTCTGGAAAGATGTCACTTTGTGGTATGAAGTCAGAGTCAGGCGAGAACTGGATTACATATCACCATAACTGGTTTGATCATTCTGATTCACGTCATCCACGTATCAGAACAATGTCAGTTCATGTATACAACAACTACTATGATGGCAATGCTAAGTATGGCGTTGGTGCAGCTAAGGATAGTGAGGCATTTGTAGAAGCTAACTACTTCAGAAATTGTCCATACCCAATGCTCAGCTCAATGCAGGGTAGTGATGTTCTTGCTGATGGCATATTCTCAGGCGAGAATGGTGGTGTCATCAAGGCATACAACAACTATATGGAAGGTCAGAAGTCTGTTATATATGCTAATTCAGATGCTGGTACAACAACTGCAAGTGCAACTGATTTCGATGCATATCTTGCAACAGCAAGAAATGAGAAGGTACCTTCTACATATAAAGCTAAGCAGGGTGGAAAAGTATACTCTAACTTTGATACTACTGTTGATTTAGGCGTTAAGGAATCAGCAATTGATAATCCTGCAGATGTTCCATCAATTGTAACATCTGAGGCAGGTCGTCTTAATGGAGGAGACTTCAAGTGGACATTTGATAACAGTGTTGATGATGCAAGCTATTCACTTAACACAGCATTAAAGACAGCACTTAACAATTACAAGACATCTCTTGTATCTGTAGGTGGTGGCAGCACATCAGGCGAATCACATACACATACATATGGCAATTGGGTAATTGAAAAGGAAGCAACAGAGACAGA